>JACLAB010001283.1_pt1 | contig 32920 bp, 24 predicted proteins | sample 8027921 | NCBI WGS metagenome assembly JACLAB01 (sample SAMN15725117, study PRJNA655200) | protist metagenome | isolation source: fluorescence activated cell sorting (FACS) single amplified genomes of... | place: USA: West Boothbay Harbor, Gulf of Maine | collected 2000-07-19 | reverse complement strand
TGGGAGTCATCATTGTCATTATTGGCATGATGGTGACGTACGATAGATGTTTGAGGGTCATTATTGTCAAAATTAGTATGGCGCTTGTTCTGTATGTTCATGATAATCAAGCGTGTCATAAAACTAGATAAGGCCTTCCACATCTATCGCACGTCACAGGATGCGATAGAACTAGATAAGGCCTTTGACATGAACCACTCAGTGTGAATCAAGTACTCATAACATAGACATACAGCCCTCTGAATACCAACCGTACGTCAATAGCAATGGCATAGATATACAGCCCTCTGAAGGTCATGCATGCATATGTAACTAGTCAACACACACATACCGGCCCCTCTCTGAGGCCCCGTCGTAGCCGTCCACGTCTCTGTCTTCCATGGAATTCATGTAGAATGGGAGCTCCCGTGCCTCTCTGCTCCCTGTGCCGCAGTTCCTCCCGTATTGGTCTACGGACTGCGCACCGCACCCCCCATCCGGGCTCGGTTGAACGTGCCCGTCAAGGTGGTGGTGCTGGTTGACATGGCCCTGGTCGTCGGAATAGTTGGAATAGCCATATTTGTGGTGCTCGTGCTGGTGATGCGAGTGGGATAGGTTGCCGTCCACGCTGCTCTCGCCGGAAGCATGACTGCTGGCGCGGCCTGTGGAGCCTATAAATTAGGATGTGTTGGGTACGCATATGGGGAAGCATTAGTGCTATTAATTCCGATACAAAGAAACACACATCGTTACGAGGAAAATTCCGGAGCATCCGACTCAAAAAGAGCGCAACATCGATACATTTAAACCCTGGTCAGGTTGTTATGAGCCTCCCGCCCCGTGCGCGCACTGCCCAACTCATGCTGTAGTACGTATAATATATAGCACATACCCCATCCGGTCCCATGCGCGCTGACAAGACTGCCTTCCTGTTGGTCTTCGTCCTCCAGATCTATTTCGCTTTCAGAGGGGGTATCCGCACCATAGCCGATGTATGAGCCGTCATCATCTACAGAAGCTACTTCCACGAACATGCTGGTGGCGATACTGCGTTCGTCGTCGCTGTTCTCCCAGTCTCCGTCGCAGTCTCCACTGAACGAGGCCTGCCCTTCTCTATCACTGTGTGTACGCGTGGAGTGCGCAGTGGCTGGTGTAGCACCCGCAGAGCTAGAAACGTTTCCCGCATCCGAAAAGCCAGTGGTGGTGGTAGAATCCTTCGCGGACATGTCCCCCCCCCAAGTGTACCCAGCGGATACGGGAAACGTGCTTGTCTGTGAGCGCTCCCACTCTCGGTCTTGCTGTTGCTCCTGCCGTAGCTTCGCCTGACGAGCCGTGTACGCAGCATCAAGAGACTTCACGTATTCAGGATTGGCGTTCTTTAGCTCTATGAAATTGCTGTTGTTACTATGCATCTGATGATCTGATGCTAGCACTGTAACTGGGGGACCCATCTCCATAGGTGGTGGACGTGCGGTAGACGTACTGTGGTGATGGCGCTGGAGGGGCACCTCTCTGCCATGAGCATTGTTGATGGCCCCACTGCCGCTGCGCAGGCCAGTATGTTCGGACGCTCCAGGGTATCTATTGCACGTTTACAGATAGAGATGCCGTTTCATGTACACAGACTTTGTTAGTACAATAGCTTGTTACGATAGAGAACTACATGTTGAACTACATGTTGAACTACATGTTGTTCCGTCGGTTCATATGGCACTTACAGCTGGGAGATGGTCTCCTTGGGTATGGGTTGCGGCAAGACGTACCCGTGCGCGTCATGGGCGGCATCCACGCTGAAAGGCGGAATGCGATCTGGAATATGTGGTCGCATAGAGCCAGGTCCCGTCGGATGCTGCGTGGATGGATAGAGGATGAAGGTGAAATGTACGGGTCGGTCGATATGAGTTTGACCATTGCGTGTTATGACCATGATGACAGTGGCGCAGACATGGCCCTCTACATTTCAACCTCGAATTACCTGCAGACGGTTGAGGCCCGCCTCAACCCGGCTAGTGATGGAGAACACACTAGTGGTGGCGTCCCCGCCGTCTCCCATAGTCATGCTTTTCTCGTCCTCGGAATCATCACTTTCACATCCCTCGACACTGCCCTCCCAGCTGGCGTCGCCTGTATATTCGCACGTATAAAAGGATATCGCACGTTTATAAGGATATCGCACGTATATAAGGATTATCATTAGTGTGACGACTTCACTGTATTGAACATTATACCAATGGTGCAGACTTAAAGCTCTCTATAAGTCTTTGATATTCTATCACGTACTGCCCTGGAACGTCACGCGCTTGGTGTCCGTGATGCCCAGAAGGGTGGCGGCGCGGATTCCACCGTCGAGGTAAAGTGACGTGCTGCGGGAAGGCAGGCGCTTCGCAAAACACCTACTCGAGTTGCCGCTGGATTTATTATTCATGTGCTGTTTATGCCTAGCTTTGCTCGTTCTACCAGAGATATAATCCCTATCTTTCATCCGATCCGCACTGGGGGGACTGGCGGGGATGCTAATGGAGTTTGTGGTGTCCAGAGAGCCTGTGGAGCTTGCGCTTACGCTGCTTGCTGAACTGCGACCAGGGGAGGTAAACGCAGGACTTGTCTTTGAGGCACGAGGAGACTGCGGCAGGGTCTGAGATTGGGAGCCACGGAGCCCCCAAGCCAGGCCCGAGAGCCCGGCTGAGGAAGCGGATGGAGACGGCTCCGCAGTCTCCTCGTGCTCTAACCCACCCGCGTATGGGTTGAAGTGGTAGGGATGGCCAACATACTGGTTCGGGTGCAGGTTGGTCTCCTGCTGCTGCACCACACTCTTGTAGTACCTGAATAATGAGATTTGAGGGTCATTATGAGCATGATGGTGACGTGCGATAGATATTTGGGGGTCATTATGAGCTTGATGGCTGTATTGAATGTTCATGATACTTAGAGATGTGAAAGGACTAGATAAAAACGTACTGAATGTTCATGATACTGCAGGATATGATAGAGCTACATCACACCTTCCACATGAACCACTCAGTATTGAATTGCTTATTATTCAAAGTATAAAGATGCAGTCCCTCAAGTTCACTCTAGCATAAACGTACGGCTGTGAGGCCTGGCCTTGAAAATTCTCTGCAATGGCTTTGGCTTCGAAGTCCAGCACTGAGGCAGTAGCGGCACGTAGAATATTAGGGTAGGGCCTTTGGTATGAAGGATGCGCTATGTGTTCATGATAAATGTGAAATCGCATTAATATACCTCATATATATATTGAAACCAACGGGCTACGTACGTACGTACCATCAAATTGGAAAGGTCTTCTGTGGCCGAAATTGAACTCGAGGGGAATAGATGGCGCGAGACCCAGCGTAGGGAACCAGGGGAGGGACAATAGGCTCTCAACGCCCATGTCGAAAAGCCCCACCAGGTGGCCGTTCTTAGTAAAGAAGATCTTCCCATACCTGCACATGATAGAAATGTGTGACGTTAGGTGGTGGTAAGCGTGATGGTTGTCCTGTATATTTATGGTATCCAAGGGTGTGATAGAACCACATCAGACCTGCCAAGCGACCCACTCAGTATTGAATACCATACTAATGGTGTAAAGATACAGTCCTCTCAACCTCTCCACTCGTCCCAGACGTACGGGCCATTGGTGAGCGGCGGGTAGGCTAGTCCACACCCAATGGTGTCTCCCGACTTGTACGCGGGCATACGCGCGAATCTGCGATTCCCGTGAACCAGCGATCCTTCTCTGTTATAGCCGAAAGCGTGATGGTCATAGCCCAGCTGCTGCTTCTTCAGCGGAAACAGAGAGCACGCCAGCCCCACGCTGAACCTCCTAATATCATCCATAGCGCTGTATCCCTACATGCATGTATACGTAAGAAGAGGTGGACAAGCGCGGGTGATGTGATTGAGGAGAGTGAGTGAATGATGTTCATAGTATAGAGATAAATAAAACCTTCTCTGAAGACCAACCAGTGTCATGCATGTTCATACCTGGTTAAAGTGCACATCCACCTCGAAGTACGCGATGCACGACAGATGCGCCACTTTTACCAGTCTACCAGGCATGTCGTCCACCGCCAGGATGCGGGTGAAAGGGGCCATGACACGTGTGACCGCACCCTCCTTCTTCTTTTTCTGCAGCTCCACCAGCGGTAGGCGCTCCCAGGACTACATAGTTATGGTGAGGATATTTGAAGGCCATTATTAATATGATCATTGTGATGGTCGCGATACTGATACATGAGATAGAGCTACATCACAGCTTTAAGATAGTCCCAAAACACTGTATAGCAAAGTCATGGTAGAGCAATGGCCCTATATCTGAAGTCCAACTGCCCGCGCACCTGCATCTTGCCCTCGTTCTTGTGGCGTGGGGCAGTGAATGTGCCTGGCAGACAGGGGAAGTGATCGTCTGTTACGACTACGGTAAATCCCTTGTGTGACTCTTTCTTGCGCCCCCCATAAACTACGCAGAAATCTCCGTTTAGACTATTCTGCTGCTTCGAGGGTATCACACTCACATTTCGCGGCTCTTGCACGAACGATGCAATATCTATACCGGTGGGCCAACTCGGTAATCTCCTAGCTAATAATGGCCACGTAGCCCCACCCTCTCCTTCGCTGAATGCAGTGAATTCTTCCTTCTGCATTCCGTCCTTGTACCTGTACATTCGCGAAACCTGTCTAGCAAACAATGAAGCACCAAACGAGCCTTCCTTCGTGATCCCAAATGCAGCTTTGTTCAAATATGCAAACGAATTCACGTCATCCCACCATAGATAATCAAATATCCTGTCTCTGATTCTCTCATCCTGCTGCTGCAGCAAGAAAATGATCATTGTTATCAATATAGGCAAGAGATCTGCAAAATCACTTCTTCTCTCAATTACCCAAGCTCAATTGAACTAAATTTGATGAACTAATACAGATAAGGAATAAAAACCCAATCTGAATGTACCACCTTGCGGTAATTGCTAAAGTTTGACAAGTATGGCCCTTCGAATCGCTCTCGTACGTTTTCAAAAGTATTTCATATCCACATTCTCTTATTTACTGATACAATTTTCTACATGTGACAATATTTGCATTCTAGTTGATGAGTTTATGTATTTCTTCCCTCAATCTCAACCTCCTGTCCGCATTCTGCTCCAATACGTCTCGCAAGCTCATGCCCCCAAGGCCGCCCGTCGAACTGGAAGGGGATGCAGCGGCACTGGACCCGCGACTGCTCACCGTCTGTAGTAGTATGGTTGCGATGCGTGTGGATAATTATTACTGTGATGTTTACTGTATGCTCATGATAAATAAGGGTGTGATAGAGTTGCATTAAATCTTTCAATGAGCCAAGAACAATTAAATGATATAGCAATAGCATAGAGGTATAGTCCTGCAAAGATGAAGTATACGTGCCTGCAACTCTTTAAACGCCCCTGTGCCATCTGTGGCAATCTGGTCAGATAGAGGAAGAATGGAAGCGTCAGAATGAGTACAATGAGGCGCAATATTCACGATACTTTAGGTAATGATAAAGCTATACCTCAGCCATCAAATAAGGCATTGCACATATATTCTTCTTAAGATCAACAACTCTTAACACACCTGGTCGGGAGGCGAAAGTATTTTCAGAACTTCTTTGCCTTTCCTAAGCTGCGCCCGAAGGTTGTTCGTGAGCACGTCAACGCTAGGGTTTTCGTGCATTCGCTGCTGTTCACTGTGGATGACAGGTGCTGTCACCAGCTTGTGCAGTGTACGCACGCTCTCCAAGAAGCTCCCTAGGCATATGCTGGCGAGAGGGAGATTATTGCACTGCTTGAGCCATGCGCTGTCTTTGATCGCTTCTCCCGTCAGCTCCGTGAACTCAGCCACTAGCGCGTACGCTCGCTGCAACAGGCTGAAGATTTCTACCCGCTTCTGTGCGTCTTTCATGGTCTCGTCGTCTTCCATCAGCGCCATTTCGTCGTAGCACATTTCTAGTGCCGCAGTGGTCTCGTGTACCTGTCGATAGATGATGGATGACATACGATGGATGTTTGGTGGTCTTTGTGAGTATGATGGTTGTACTGGATGCTTGTGATACTGAATGAGGTGGCAGATGTTGTGTAGACCTTTCTCATCTATCGCACGTCACATGCTAGCACTGCAGGAGATGGTAGACCTGTAGCAGTGCTTTCACGCGTACAACTCAGTATGGAACACAACACCAGTGACAAGAGATGCAGCCCTCTAAAGATAACTGGTACTCGCACCAGAGAGACCGCAAGCTCCGTGTCTATGGCATTCCTCTTCCTGCCGGTTGCAGGGGATGAAGACGCTTGGGTGTGAGCGTAGTCATCTCTGAACTGTGACATGCCTGTATGGCTTCCACCCATGTCCACCCTTTCAGGACTGGGGCTAGATGTGATTGGAGAAGCGTTGTCCCCAGTCAGTAGATGGGTCTGCACAGCACTAGACTGGGTATTGGAGTCAGTTTTCGTAGATTGTGGGGTATGCAGGGAGCTCTGCTGGGAAGGTCGGCGTTCCTGGCTCGTTCTGTTAAGTGAGTCTGAGTGCAGTGCCTGGGCGTTGCGCTTCAACACAAGCTGGTCCAGCCGGTAGTGCATATCGTGCAGCCGGTGCGTCTTGTCCACATATGCCAGCCGCTGCTGTAGTAGGCCCCGGAGCATGTCCAGCAGTAAGACATCGGTCCCATTCCCCATAGAGGCCATTTCAGTCTGCGTCTGCATTTTTTCTGCGTGTAAACATGCTTGGCGAGCCAGGTCTGGAGACACAGCTTCAGGACAGCACGGACAGGATGGGGCGAACGGCTTGCTTCCAAGAAAAGAACCTGTAACTGACATTTCACAATTAACATCATATTCTTTTTCAGCTGTCTTTTGGGTATCAAGGAAAAAAGAGTGTTCTTTAGTGATATGCTCGCTCCAGCAGTGACGACAGTGCCAGTGGTGGCAGGGTAGGGCGAGCAAAAGGTGCTGCTTATCTTCTGTCATAACAGTCTCGCACTGTAGACAGGCGGGAGGTACTATCGAATCTTCACTGTCGCTTCCTGAATCCTTGTCATCATCCATAGTTATCTCTGTGGAGAATATCACGCGGCATGCGTTTTTCTTTGCCTTCCTCTTCAGCACCGCTTGACTGTTGAAGTGCTCCCGGTACAGAGGATATGATATGTAGGACGCGCCTTCGGGACTGAATCCTCGCCTCTGTACAACTGCCCCCCTGTCTTTTGCAGACCGAAGGGCACATCCCTCATTGTACACGTGGTCTATGAAAGACAGTACGTTCCAGTTATGTTTGGCCAGCTGGAACAGTGCCGTGTACGCTGGCACGCGCAGCATAGAGCTCAGGTCAGCGAGCAGAGTGGGAAAGTCCGCCTCCACTGCACTGACCGCGGATGATGCTTCTATTAGTGCTACGCAGGTCAGTGGGTCTGAATAGGACGTAGAAGACTGTAGAGTCTTGTTCATCAGGTCTGATAAAACAGGGTCCAAGACAGCTGCATCCTCACTATCACCGCTACCACCATCCGTCCTTGAAAGCTTTTCCGACCGATCCTCACTTTCTTGGTTCTCCGCCCTATGATGGGCATCTAGTTCTTCTGTTGCAAAGGTTTCTAAACTGATAAAGCCTTTATCGCTGCTGTCTAGCGTGGCAAACAATGCCTCCACCATGACTACCAAAGAAGACTTGAACATCCGGCGCCTCACGCGCTGAGACCGTTCTGCATGCTCATCTTTCGGGTCTCGGTCCATGGAAATCGCCTCTGCTGTGAATTGCGCTTGTTGGGACGAGGAGTCTTGCTTTTTCTCACTCTCCTTCTCCTCGTCCCTCTCCCCTCTACCAGAATAGGCTTGGACTACGCCTGAACGCCCCTCGGCACCATGCTGTCCAGAACCATTGAGAGGTGGTTGACCCGTCTGGAGATGGTCCTCCTTCGGTGCCTCTTCCTCTATGAGCGCACTCACCTCGTCCTTACTCGCCTCGTACTGCAGAGAAGCGATGCATGCTGCCATACGGTCCAGTAGCACTGTGCAGAGCTTGTTTACAGCGATCTGCTTGCTCTGTTCATCTGTGGAAGAGCTGTCTGTCTCTTCTTCCATCTCCACCAGGGGGGCGAACGTGAGCAGAACTTTATCTGTGCAGTCTTCGAGGTACTGCCCCACATGGTCCAACAAGGTCTGAGGGGCGCGGGAAACGTGGGCCTCAGTACCTGCTTGGGGCACTTGGGATACTGCTGCTTCGTTCACGAGGGGGGGGAACTGCATTCCTTCCTGTTTTGCATATTCTTCGTTATCATTGCCTGCGCTTGTCTGCTGCTGCTGCATGGGAAGACTGGATCTGTCCGAAGAACCATACTGGGATCCGGACGGAGGCAGTTCAGGGGGAGCTGTGCCACCCGCTGCGGCGTATAGGAGCGGATTGGGTACTTCACGGGTCGGTGTGCTCGGTTCTCGAACTCCAACCTCCTGTGCCCGGACAGTCTGATGGGTCAAGGATTCGTGTAGACCCGAAACAGGGGGGCGCAACGCAAACGTAAAAGCGCCTTGATTGTGGTATTCGTGTATGCCCTCCTCCTCCTGGCTGAGTAGGGCCGCTGCAGTAGGGCTAAGAGGCACCTGGGAGTGCGGAGACATGGGCTGGGAAGAGGTTTCTGACACTGAAGCAGAAGTGCCTTCATCTGTGTCTTCATCCGTGTCTTCTATCTCAAAACCATTGCCATCCAGATCGGTCAGGCCCGGGCCCAGGCCGGGAGATGAGCGAGGAGAGGTGGAGGACATAGAGAAAGAATCCTCTTCTTGCTCCAGCTCCTGCCTATCCATTCCCATTCTCATGCCGTGTCCCACCTCCTGTCTCATCATCATGAGCATCTCGCGACTCATGTGCCTGTCACTTCCGGCGGATCCAGTGGACACGGGTGTGTGCATGAGCTGCAAGGGCATGGCTGGAAAGGAGGAGCCGAAAGACAGGCCAGTGAAGGGACCATGCTCGCTCTCACCCCCCGCGGCTTTTTCTCCTTCCATCACTCGGAGCATCCCATCCCTTCGCTCTTCCCGCCCCCTGATGTCTCTGTCCTTCCTATTCCTCTCGCCCTCTCGCATCATTCCTGTCTCATCGGCATTGATGTGTCCCCCTCCCCCCTCCGGCCACATTGTGCCAATCCGAGCGCTGAGAAGATCAGCCGCGCTCAGGCCACTCGCACGGTCATCTCCAAACACGAACTTGTCTGCCACAGGCGCGGATCTTCTGCTACCGTTCATCTGTGCGTGAGCAGTACCGAGACCTTCGGTGGTGGTTCTGTGCTCCCCTACCCCATCTTGCCCATGCTGCCTGTAACTGTCCACTTGGTGATCCCGGTGCTTGTGGGTGCGGCGACGGTGGTGCCAATTCCGGCGAGAGCCCACGGGGCGGCGGTCTGCCTGGCCGATGATATCGAAGTCTCTGCTGTGTAGCGTACTACCAGACGTACTATATACATTGTCAAAGGACCCGTTGGAGGTGTTCTGCCTGCGGCCCGCCTGTTCCAATACCTGGTCACCCGTGCTTCTCGCGCCATCTCGTTCTGTCCCATTGTTCATGTAGAGCCCATGTGTATGGAAGGGTGGTTTGCTTTGCAGATACGTGTGCTCATCGTACTCCATGACTGCGAGAAATACATCCCTCAGACTGAGTTGAATACAAGCAGAAGCGGAGTCCGAGGCGTTGAGAGGGGCTGTGGTGTCTGCTTCTTCTTCTTTGCGCTCTTCTTCATTTGAGGCTTTATGTGACGCTGGGGACACATTATTCGTATCATTGCTGTCAAGACTTTTGATCGCGGCCTTCGCTTCTTCTTCGTATTGCGTGCTAGTACTGGCCCATCGTGGGTCAGCGTAGGAGGCAGAGTCCTTGACTTCGATCTCTGTCTCGCTGCAGCCCTTCTGGTATTGGAGGGTGTCCTCTGCGTGATATATCCTCTGCAGTCCGCCCGGAGCATCTTTTGCAGGAGAGACCATGCCTGAACGCTGTGCATCTGCAATATTGTTGCTGCAATTGACTGAGGACTGAGACTCCCCCCCCCCCGGGTTCGAATATAAAAAGGAAAAGGGGCTAGTGCCGTTTCCATCGACCTGCCGTCTGGTAGAAGCTTTGTCCTCTGCCCCAGCAGGCGAACCCTGGGTGGCGACTACAAACTGCAGCGCTGCAGCCAGATCTTCGCCAATCCCATCCCGTCTGCAGTGGTCCTCCAGACCTTCCAGAGCCACTGGCCGCTTTCTGTTCCAGTGAAAACGCACCGCCCGCAGCAGCTGCTCCGTATTTTGTTTTTTTTGTTGTTTATTCTGCTCTTTGCCTGTGCTATCTGTGTCGACAGAGGTGTCTAAACCGCCTTCAAACCTGTTCAGGGGGTCCACGTCGGAAGAAGGGGAAACGTTCGATAGGAAGCGGAGGGCCGCCTTGAGGACACCCGCGGGCATGTGTTCGAATATCAGACGATATAGCTCTAACGAATCTAGATATGGGGTGAGAGGCTGGTTATGCACATCCAGCACGGCACCATGGTAGTTGTCCAAGGCTCTAGTAAGTTCCATTCGGTCGCAGCTACTGCCAGCATTAACAGGATTACTCGTGCTGGAAGACCGGTTGCGGTATTGATGCTCAATATCACACATGTGCGTAACCCCCACCCCCATGGCTAGTGCCAAAGAGTTCACCAGCGCACGTATGTCCCGACTTAGTTCAGGATTCGCCCATCTCTTCCTCCCGTTTTTTTTCGATAGCACGCAGCCGGCCTCTGTGGGGCTAGCGCTGGGGGGACGGGCGAACATCATTTCGTCAAAGTTCAGCGGCACAAGCGGGGCACAACGGCGCTGCATCGATTGCAGAGGGAGGGAGACCAGCCACTTTATGTATATCCTACTGAATGCCGGCAAGCTGATCCTGCCAGGTAGCTTTTCTTCTGTGGTTTCCATCTGCTGCTGCACCTGACGGAACACCGCTGCAGCAGATGGGGCGGGAACGTCGCAGTCGAAGAGGTCTCGAGGCTCTTTGTCAATGGTTGACTTGCACTTTGCGCCACTCGCAACCGAGTCACCATTCGCAGCGGGAACTTGATCTGCCGCATACATGTAGCCTATACAGTGCAGGGACACAGAGTCCGCATTCGGGGGATGTAATCCGAACCTTCCTGTGCCAGTGCTGCTATTACTATCAACTGAACCGCTATTGACGTACTTGACCTTCTGCAGTAGCCCCGACAGTACTAGAGACTCGCAGCGCTCGATGATCTTGGAGGAGCTCACAGGTGCCGCCATCATTGGACATCGCGGATGTGGAGACGGAGAAGCTGATCCAGCAGTCTGTTGGTTAGGTTGGTGTGGCGATTTCGCCTGGTCCCATCCACTATGCTGCTGCTGTAAGTGCTCTTGAACCTTAACGCATAGCTCGTCTGCACTCCAGGACAAGGGCCCTCTGACCTCCCGTCCGTCTGCGCGCAGGGAAGAGGGGGGGACTGGGAGGAATGCGTCTCTCGCTTCGTGCTCCTTTTTGATATTGCTGCTATTGTGCCCCTGTAGTCGAGCACTTGCATGTGTTGAGTGTGCCCGCTTGAGGGTGCGAACGATGGTGGCGTCGAGCAGCTCATCCCGGAAGCGATCTTCCTTCTCGCTTAGAGCGGAGGGCACGCGCATGTACCGCACATGCACCTCTGGCACAGCGTGCGCATAGGCATACTGCTTTCCCTTGGTACGCGTCTCTCTGGTGCCCTCTAGTAAAGAGGGGCTGAGAGTATAATGCTCTTCGGCCCGTACAGACGCACGGACGAGCAGTGCGGGGCTGGAGGTGCATAGCTTGGCAAGCAGATCCTCCACTAGACAGCAGTCCAGGCCGACGATTCCGCATATTTCCCCTGTGGTTAACCCTGAGTTCATGGGGTCCGCTATTGTGTTGAACGCCATTAGTATGGCAGCTAAAGGCTCGTTTACCGAGACACTGAATGCATGCACCGAGCCCACTTTCAGTGATAGGCGGACTGCTCCTGAGCCATAACACCAGAACAGTTTCCGCTGCCTGTTTCCTTCCTCATGCGCAGCACCGTCCGCCCCAGCCCCGTTCACAGCTCTAGTGTTGCTGCTGCTGAAGCCCGTTCCAGATGAGGGCAGGAGACAAGTGGGTACGGCATTCTTCACAGAGTCTGTATTACTCATAGCAGCACCGGTTTCGAAGCCAAAATTGCGTTGGAAATGGCTTAACAGCTGTTGCCAATTCAAAGCAGACGGCAAGCCCTGCTGCTTGCTCCCAGACAGGAAGTCATCAATGCCTGTATCCCCCGCCCTCGCCTCATGGGCGTCCACAAGTCGGCTTAAGCCAAAGCAATCTGCTGCCCCTCCAAACAGCGCCCGCAGCTGTCTCGCATCCCATGAAGAGCTCACGCGGCGGTAAAAGGCAGAAAATTCCGCACGGATGGCCTCCAGTTCCGGGGGCAGTTTTAGACAGTGATACACGGATAACATGGTGCTGCGGGCGGGCCACACCGCAGAAGAAAGCACCCGGATATTCACAGGACTGTCTCCATGGGGCTCGCAGTCGCTGCCTGCCCTGCGCACGACCAGCGCAAGGCTGCGAGAGGCGTCTAGACTCAGCAGACCTTTGTCCATTCGCACCATTACGCTCTTCTTGAACTCCGGCATGAAGCTGCTGGACGGGCGCATGTCCTGCATAAGTGGGATCATGGATGAGTTGCAGTGACAAATATGAGCACGATGATTATGTGTAATGGTCATGGTATAGAATGCAGCCTTCTGGAGTTCAGCACTCACCTGAAGCATCAGAAGGGCACGTGGCATGGGTGGCAAGGTGGCCATCACGCGCATCTCGTCTTCGAAGGAGTAAGTGAGGTGCAGGAGACGCACACACAACAGGTGCTCATAGAAGCTCTTGAATGGCATAGATCGCTGCTCGTCAAGCACCACTCCGACGAAGTCCGCCAGAGCGTCAATCTTCTTAAGTCGCACACCTACAACCGGTCTGTGTGGATTAGAAGTGTCCAATAGAGATGCGATTTCCAGCGCAAGGGCTCTGCTGATTCCCAGCAGGGAGAGCTGTGGCAGCATTGAGAATGCTCTGTGGAACGCGATCTCCGCGGCCATGTTACAGGCTTTGGCCTCCCCGAACTCTAGGCGAGAGGCAGATCTGGCGGTGGCAAGCATATTCAACAGTTTGTCCACCAATTGCTGCATCAGGGCGGCCTGTGCGGTATGGTCGACGGCCTTCTGCTGAGAGCTGTACTCTTCACAGCAGTTGGAAACCCAATTGCGCAGAACTCCAATCCACACGGAGGCCAGACGGCGCTGATCTCCGGCCTTGGAAACCTTAAGCAGATTGCTGAGCACCCCACGTAGCGCGGAGGCCCTGCCATGCATGCGTCGTTTGGACTCGAGGAAGTCGCGCACGAAAACTTGCTGCAGCTGAGACTTGTTACTGTTGCTCAATTGCGTGATGAAATCAGCAGCGATCACTGCACGCGCGCACTGGCTAGTAGTAGCGGATATTCGCTGCACTACTCTTCTCATGAGGTTCACAGATAGAAAGTCACCAAGACAACTCACAGTCAGTTGGGAATAGAGGTATTCCAGTGCTCTCACCTTGCGCAGCACCATGGAGGGCAGCAGAAAGTCCGACACGCGCTGAACCTCCGAGGGACTCTGCTCGACGTACGTCTGCACGAGCAGCTTGGCCCGAATCCCGCATTGCACGGTGATAACTCGACAGAAATATGGCGCGAGCAGACGCTTGTAGGGCCCTGTGATCAGTGCCTTGAGCACAGCTACCGCGGCTTGAAACTTGCTTTTCTGACTCATCTGCTTTACTACTTCTTCTATCATATCAGTGCTGTAGAGGACTTCGATGTCTTCAGCACTCGCCGGCACATCGCACGTCACTGCAGAAATCACTTCCCTTAATATCACTTCGAACACTTGTTTCGCGATAATGTCCATAGGATTCGAGTCGCTGTGAAGCTCCGTCATGTAGCTCTTGCTATGGCGCAGCACTGGCTGAGAGCCTAAACTACTGGCCCTGGCCCTCGCATGGGGGCTGTAGAGACTTTGTGGGTCGTTGCTGAACGACTTGCTAAGCCGCCTGGCCACGCTCCCTGGTATAGACTCAAGTCCGTAGCCACCGGTATTGTTGTAGTCGTTGTCATCGTCTTCACTGCTTTCCCCCTCATCGAGATCATATATTACCAGCTCATCATCCCTATCGTAGAAAGCGGCGTCGTCTATGTTCTCATCCTTGGCCTTGACGATCTCGTCCGCACGCTGGGGTGGACGTACGATGGTGGCGGATACTGCTTTAGACCGTTCTTTGGTGTGCATGCCGATGGGGCAGATAGTTTCTCCATATAGATGCGCTCGTTTAAGTATGACTGGCTCATTGGAGAACGAGTAAGATACATCTACCCACTCCTCCTGGATGCTCATGGCAATGATCTTGCCCCACATCCACTTCTGGTTCACTGTGTCCTCGTTGCACTTTATCTCAATCAATCCACCCTCAAACAGGTCCGTGCGCCAGGGATTGGTCTGCGTGTTCAGAGGTGCGATCCGAGTCTCTAGCTCATCAATGGTGACAATGTCATCCCATTTTGAACCCCAACCCATGAAGTGCACCTTGATATTCATGCCCGGCCGGACCTCGGTGATAATTGCTTCAAACCAGCACTTCTCCTTGTCCATCGCATCAACCAGGTCACCTATTAGCATCTGCTCCCCCTTCTGCCAGATGTTATTCCCGCCCCTCACCTGTTGGGCGGCTTCTAGACCGCTCTCCCGCTCGATGCCTTCCACCGCTTGGCGCGAATCACAGAAGTACTCTGCCGCCAGGCGCAGCACACTCACTCCTAGGCTTTCCTCTCCTTCACCATCCCCCCCCCTCTGATCTTCCTCGGGCCCAGTGGGATCTACCAACTGTTTCTGCTGACTCAGCAACGTGCTACTAGGAGAGTCCGTTTGTGACTGCTCTTTCTTTAACTTGTACACTACCTCGAGTAGCGCCCGCAGCTTAACGGGGACCTCGAGCTTATGCGCTCGTCTGCACGGACCCGCCATATTGGTGGATGCCCCCCCAGCAGCAGAGGCGAAGCTCCCGACGGTAGCGCCTAGTACGGATTTAGTAGGGGAATCCCTAGAGCCCGGTGTGCCATTGCTGCTCATGCGCATCGGCCTCACAGGACTGCCAATTGGGGTGCCACTGGGAGAAAGGACCAGCCCTGTCGCCCCGCCATAGGTCTGTGCGGGCTCTTCGCGACTAGTGGAGCAGCTGGCCAGGGTACGCCCGAACACGAGGTTCACAAGGTCCTTCTGGTAGATGCTCTTGTTATCCTGATAATGCGTGTATCTGCAACATGGTGACGTATTTGGGTGTTATTAGTGCGATATCTGTACTCTGTGCAAATACAGAGATATAGCCCCTTAAACTTCACACACCCATTGGGGTTACCAGCGTCCAGCAGCAGGACGTCTCGGATCAGGTTCAAGTGCGCCACAGTGGCATCTCCTAGTCGCAGATCGGCCACGCGCGCCTTCGGGGCGCTGCGCTTCGGACTAATAGGGCTGTTCATGATGTCGCTGGTGGTCAGACTCGGGTCCACATCTTCTGCATCTTCGGATACATCGATTACCGGCTCCTCTAGCGTGTCTAGGCTTTTTAGAATGCATGTGTATACGTAGTCTGCAGCGTGTGGCGTGGAGTTCGCCGCGCTGCGCAGGATGGCCAGTACGGCGATGATTACACGTGCGCGTTCATCTTCGTTCACGGCTACGTTATTCAAGTCTCCCAGCACGCTGGACAGACGTGAGATGATAGAATGTAGGAACCAATATGAGTATGATGATAGTGTTCAATGGTCATGATACTCATACATTAAAAAGAAATGCATCACAGCCGCCAAATAGTGTATGTTATAATCACGGTATAGAGTAATGGTTCACTAAAGTTTAACTATTAGTGCTCTTACCTGGAAAGGCAGGAGATAACCCCCGTGGATATGCCGTTGTGCTTGGGCGCCCAGTCCCGCTCCAGCAGAGAGTGCAACGCCAGGGCAGAGGGCACCACAAGCTGTCTGGCGCTCGTGGCGGGCTGGGTGGTCTGCAGCTCGGTCAGCTGCAGCGTGGAGATCACGTCAAGGAAGGCGCTGGCTTGTCTGTCCATGATGGCTCCTGCAGTGTAGAGATAGTGGTTAGGTTGGTAGCTTTCATGGTTATATACTAGGGGAAAATGATGATAAACGAGGATGTACAATACCGCGCACACGTGCGTACCCAGGGGGTTCTCCATCCCGTCCTCGGACTCTTCCATGACCTTCGGATCGTCCCGTGCCTGCGCAGAGTCATCTCCACTATTGCGTGCGGCAGCCTCCCTCAGTGCGGCCTCCAGCTGCGGCAAGATCTTGAACGACACGCTCTTATCTGCCTGCAGACCCCCGATATCGCTCAAATCTACCACCACGTCATACCTGTGGTGATTATAATTGTTTGGAGGGCGTTATTAGTGGGATGGCTGACTGTAGGTTCATGGCCTCCACGATGTAGTGTAACTGCATCACACCTTGCATATGCATCACTTAGCATTATATATGATAACAGTGATATCATAGCTATAGCATCCTAAATTCCACCGTAAAATATACATACAGTGGCCCCAGGTGCGGGAAGCGCATTACGAAGGCCTCTCGCATCGACGGAGACATCGTCAACAAGGCATCTTTTGGCCTGGCGTCGTAGGCGGTCACACTCGCTTTTGGCACGTTTTTCAAGCGTTCCTCGGCGGCCCTGCGGATTTTGACTCTTTGTTCCAGTCGGAACCTCTCCTCCTGCAGTTCATCCACTTGGATCACCTGTATGCGGTGGTTGTAGCCATCTACGATGAAGAGCAGTCCGAAAGCTACACTTACGCACATCTCCATGGGCCTATTGAACAGCAACGGACCAGTACCGCTGCTACCGATATTCCGCAAAAGCGTGAACGTATCTTTGTTGTATAGCTTCACTCGGTGGTTCTCTCGGTCCGCCACGAATAGTAGCTTGGACCCTCTGTCCACGCAGACCCCCCTCGGGCCGCGGAACTCCCCCGTCATACCGCCTCCGAACGTGCGGATATAGTTGCCGGTGTCCTTGTTGAAGATCTGGATGCGGTCGTTGAGGAAATCCGCGACTAATGGTGAAACGCAGTTTTGGGTCGATATGAGTGCGATGATTGTGTAATGGTCATGATACTCAAGGGCATGGTAGAGCTACATCACAGATTTTACATAAGCTATCAAGCAGTGAATAACATAGCAATGACATAGAGACGCAGCCATCTGAAGATTAAGCGCTGACTCACCTAGTAGTGTGGAGTGCTCTTGGTCGATGGCACAGGCTATGGGTTCATTGAACTGGCCCGGGGAGTTGCCCGGCGTGGTGCCGAAGTGACCGATATCGAAGACGAACGCGCAGGTTTCAGCATCAAAGACCTGCACCCGGTGGTTGTGGTAGTCCGCTACGTAAAGGTATCCTGTCTTTGAATCTATACAGATCCCGTAGGGCTTGTTCACGAAGCCAGTCAAGGATCCTTGACGACTGATGGTGCGAACCACTTCCCCCGTCTTTTGCTCGAAAACCACAATTCTATGACTATTCGTGTCGGAGACATATAAATGTCCCGCATTGTCCACACAACAGCTCACTGGACTGTTCAACACCCGATCAGTTCCGCCCCCAAACCCAGTGGCAAAAGCGAACGAATGGTGGTGCCTTTCGCCTATTGTTCGGATATATGCTAGACTACGCAAGTCAAATATCTGCACGCGGTGGTTATTGCTATCCACAACAAACACTTCCTTCGTCTTGGCATTCAGACATATTCCTCTCGGTTGAGAAAACTGGTTGTCCGCAGCACCCTCAGAGGCCCCTATTATACGGACAGGAACAGTGCTCATGTTGGAAAAAAATCTATATTTCTCCTAACTCCTATGCCTTTGAACCGCGAAGTTCCTTGTAGACCGAGCTTTTTCATCCACGATCGAGGACGTCTTTATCTTTTTCGGAAAACAAAATTTGTCAAGAAGTACCTCTCTAGCGCGCTTGAATCAATAAGAGGAGCATATCATTGGACATACTATAGGAGCGTAGGTACTTGTTCTATTTAGGCCACTTCAATGTCTTGGGTCTTGGTCTGCTTTGCATTTTTTGCGTGTCTTTGCCTCCAAGCATCTTGCAAGATGGTGGTCACAACGAGCAAGGTATTCGCAAATGTGGTCAACCAGACGACTTTGATTGATTCATATGACACTGCCTTGTCGCAATTGAAATGGTTTCGTCCGGAGAGTATACGCATCTTGCGGTTTGTAGACTCTGGAAGATTCAGCAATGTGTTCGAGGCACTGGTAGAGGAGAAGCAAGATGTCCCTTTAGTATTGAAAGTGCTCAAGCCAACATATACTGGAAAAATCAAGAGAGAACTGCGTGTTCTTGAAGCGGTCAAGAATACAGAGTGCTGCGTTCAGCTATTGGGTGCTAGCAAGAATGTCGGGGTGTATCCCAAATCCATCAGTTTGTTGTTTGAAAGCTTAGGTCCTGATTCGCAGTGGTTATCGAATCACGCGAAACCATCCCCACAGCTCTTAGCAGCATTAAAATATGAGGGGAGGTCCCCGGTTCTTCCTGCTTTAACAAGTACAGAGATAAGGATGTACATAAAGAAGTGTTTGATGGCACTACTAGATTGTCACAAACGCGGGATTATGCATCGAGATATAAAGCCACGCAATATAATTATATCTAGATTGACAGGTGAATTACGCGTCATCGACTTCGGACTCAGCGAGTTCTACATACCAGAGAAACAGTACAACCCGAGTGTGGCTTCGCGGCACTACAAAAGCCCAGAACTACTGTTTCAATACCTTTACTACGACTATGCAGTAGACATATGGTCACTTGGCTGCGTTTTTGCCGGGTTAATATTCGAGTGTGAGCCGTTTTTCTACGGTGCTGACCTGACGGAGCAGATGACATGCATTAGCAAGGTGGTAGGGTCGCAGGAGATACTAGACTGGGTGGAAAAAAATGACATCAGTATCAGTGCCAGTATGAAATTCGCCATAGGGAACTACTCGAAAGTGCCATTGATGAAATTTCGTCAGAACCAGAGCAAGGGAAACAAAAACATCTGCACAAATAATGCGATTGATCTCGTGGAGAAGATGCTCACCGTGGATCACCAGAAACGTTACACCGCGGAAGAGTGCTTGGCCCACCCCTATTTCAAAGAAATAAGTTGAGAGTGTGTACGCAAGTTCATTGTAAATATTTTGTGTTTGTTAATTATTGTATGAAATGTTATTGCTTACGCATTCTTCCACTACTACTTCCTCTACTTTCCCTCATTTTCCAGCGAAGAAGTTGGATATGGCTTCAAGGGATTCCGACTCTGCTGGCGAACCTGTGAGCAGGGAGTCAAGATCTGCAGTGGCGATATGCTGAATGGTAGGCAGAGCATCCATAATAATCTGCTGGTCCCTCTCAGATACCTGCAGCCTGTCAAGTGTCGTTTCGTATATCCCCTTCGCTTCAGTCGGCGCAACGAGACTGTCCTTCATCTGGCTGAAGTACTCAGCCTGTTTCTTCATTCTTTCGATTGAATCGGAAGTAGACATGGCTTCATATATTCTTTTCACAATAGCAGACGTAGCGCGCTTGTCATGAGCTCGCTGAATCCTCATCATCCCACACTGCATCTTCAGGTTGATGCACTCCCATAACTCATCACATTTACTGCCACAAACCACGATGCCGTAAGAGTGTCGAAATCCCCGCTGAATACCCTCCAATTTCGCCATCGACTGCTTCATCGACTCTTCGTCGTTCACAAACACTATCGTGACAGAAAGGCTCGTGGGATAGCAACCAAAAATCAAGTGTGGCTTAATACTCTTGCTGAACGTGTACGCGACCCCTTCAAGACCCACAGAGCTCAGAAACTGGGAATCTTTGAGCTGCTCATTCACTATTACTCGTGACAGGCTCATTGGTGAACTTAAGGATGTATATAGTTGCTGTCCTCGCGAGGTTCCAATATAAACCACGTTTGAGAACGTACGGAAGACACACTTCCGAGATGATTCGAATTCTTGCTTGTACAGTGTTGCTAAGCAAAAGCACTAGCTGATCTTCAGCTCACGGCAAAAGGAATACTTTATCATTTATCAGGTGGACGCTTGATTAGGAAGAAGTTCTATAACGCTCAAAGTCATGAGAGAAGAAAAGATGCTCGGGGAGAGGCATAGTGAAGGATCTATGCCGAAGGCTCCGCCTGATAATGGGTATTACGCGTACTACATTATGTTCTATCAGGGCATCGGGCAGCTATTTCCGTGGAATGCATTCATCACAGCGTCTGCGTACTTTGGTGCTAGGTTTTGCACTACTGAATTTGCTTTTGACTTCGAGAATTATTTGTCGATTGCATTCACAGCTTCTCAGACTATTGGCTTAGCTCTGACGTTGCTGTACGGCAATCGTTACAACTATAATCAGAAAATCGTGTACCCGTTACTTATTTACGCTGGTTTATTCTTCATGACAACAGCCATGGTATTGGTGAAAGACATAAATCCCACGGGGTTATTTTGGCTGACATTTTTCTCGTGTGTTCTGTGCGGACTATTTGGTGCATTCTTGAATGCAGGTTTCTTCAGTCTTGGAGCTGTATTCCCCCCTTCTTATACTGGTGCGATGATGAGCGGACAAGGTCTTGCTGGTCTGACGGTATCTCTTTCGAGCATCATCACACAAGCCGCTGGTCCTATGGTAGATGGCTATTGCAGCACTGCAGAGGATGATGGAGTTGAGACTTGTCCCGAATATTCAATCAACTACTCTGCATTCTCTTACTTTTTGATTGCCACTATCACTCTACTATTGAGTGTTACGTTTTTCTTCGTGTTGATGAAGCTACCTTTCACCATCTACAACATGCACGTGAACGGAGAGATCCACGACACTATCAACGAGCCTCTACTAGAGCAGGCGTCCGAGGCAGACACTGCGCGATCCAGCAACGTCAGCAGCGCCAGTGCTAGCCGCAGCGAGAGCTTCGCTTCCAGTAGAAATTCTGCCCCAGCGGAACACGATGTTGTAGAGAATTCGACTTCGGGTTTGCATCACATTATCAGCCGAAATGAAAGAGCGGAGGGCATAGAAACAGGCGGCGATTATTCCTCGCCAATAGGCCAGGCGAAGTCCTTCAAGGAATCGAAGCTGGTGCTTGGGGATATCGATCAAAGCGACAGCTTCGAAGGAAAGGTGGCTGAATCCATGGGCATCACTTCGTTGGGGGAGATTCGACAGGTATTCAACATCATCCGCACCCCCGCACTTAGCGTATTCTTCGTGTTCACGGTGACTATTGCCATCTTCCCCGCTCTGACTGTTGTGTCGATTTCCCAGCAGAATTGCCAGACCGACGAGCGGTTCCTCAACGATCTCTTCGTGCCTTTCCTGTTCGTGCTCTTCAATCTGGGAGACTTCAGTGGCAGGATTCTAGCGGGGATGTATCCTTATTTTACTGCAGAGAATATCTGGATCCCGGCGTTGTGTCGTATTATCTTCTTTCCATGTTTTCTAATGTGCAACGTCAAGGGGTCACAAATCCCAGCCCTGTTCACAAGTGACGCATGGCCTATATTATTCATGATGGCGTTCGGCCTCTCCAACGGATACGTCTCTTCCACATCTATGATGTTGGGCCCTACTCTCGTGAAGCCGGCTGATGCGCCGTTGGCGGGGAACATAATGATATTCTGCCTCACGGCGGGACTCATGATGGGCTCGACTCTTTCCTTCGTAGTCACTCTCATTTCGCAGGGCCATCTGTAAGAGAAATAAATAGCAATCGCAGCAATAGTTAGTGTATTTATGCATATTATTCAAGGTAGTTGTAGCAAGAAATTAGAGATTAACATTATATAATACAATAAGTCAACAATTTTACTATTTCCATTTCTGTTAATCTAATTCATCATCCTTCTCATCGAGTCCGCAGCAGCCTTGGCGTCCCCGTCCAGACCACTAGGGGCCTCGGCCCGCAGTGGCTTTTCCACGCCCCACTGACCTAGCAGCGCCGACTCCGTGGAGTTCTCTCCCAATTCGACCGATCCAGACTGCAGGGAGAACATATCCTCCTGCGCTATGCCGCTATGCATGTCAGAGTAGCCTCCAGGACTGCCCGGTGCACCGCCCGATTTCAGGGCGGAACGAGGGGGACGTCCAACGGAAGAAGTGGTGCCTGGGCGGCCGGCGGAGGCGGCCGAGCGAGGTGGCATTCCCTCAGTGGAGGTATTTGGCGCAAATATGTCGCCCATTCCCGAGTTGTTCACGAAAGCTACGTTCTTGCCTGCAGTGCCTGAGGGGCCGGTAGACGTGCGTGCATCGCTATCGGAGGTAGGAATGAGATTGCTGTGCTCTAGACCATGTGCAACCATTTCCTCCTTGGTGACTGTCGATTTAATGTTTTGCGCGTCCTTGACCTCGAAGGCACCGTGCTGATGAGCCTCGATGACCTCCTCCTTGGTGGGCATGACGAAGTACTCGCTTGACTGCACGATCTCCTGCTCCACTCCCTGTAGGGCATTTCGCAGGAACTCTCTGTGCTTCTTCGCACTCTTCGTGTTGGTGATGTCCTGCACACTGGATTCTTGGGATATCATTTCGATACCGCCATCAGCAGTATCGCCGATATTTCGAATTTCGCCCCGCGCTTCGGATTCTCCCATTCTTCCCTCATCCATGGTATTGTTCTTCATGGATGCAACACGCTCCTTCTTGCGGCGGATGCGCTCCATCTTGGCCTGCATGCGCACCTCCTTTTCCTCTGCTTTAATCTTCTGGTACGTCGAAGGCTTAATGATCTCGCCTTTCATGATGTAAGGCTGCTCCACCTTGTAAATACCGTACTTCTCATACTTATCAGGACCCTGCTTGCCGTAGCTTGTACCGAAGATGCTTTCTTTCTTCGATGCAGCTTTGGACATGAGCACACCCGACATCTCGTCCACCATCTTAAGCTTCTGCTGTGCGGATATGAGGTGCATAAGGGGATGCTGATCTTTGAGCTGGGGGTTTTGGGAGATTTCCTTGAAGAAATTTCGCTCTCTTTCCTCCACCATCTGCGAAATGTCTTCGGATTCAACGAAAGAAGAAGCTGCAACACTCGCCTGACTAGCGCCCATCTGGTTCATGCTGTTACTACGACCCAAACTCTGGTTTAACTGAGACGAGCCGCCTCCGCCGACCAGGGGACCCACATCCTTGGGCTTTCGGATCGTTCTCGGTATATTCGGCGCTCTACGCCCGTCCCCTGTGCGCAAGCCGATAGCCGTCTGCTTGGCCTGGCGGTGGTTCGCGCTGGGATTGAAGTCCTGACTGTTCTTCATGGAGCCCATGGACTGCGATCGGGTCACTGTGCTCATGGCGCGCCAGTCTGCGCTGCCGGGGCGAGTGCCGTTGGTCATGCTCCCGGCAGTAGACATAGAGCCTCCGGTCAGGGAATTGAGGGAATTCACTGCAGCGGGGTCTGGAGTAAGCAGCTTGGATAGATCTCCGCCCATGCGCAGAAGCATCGTGGTGAACTCTGCAAATACAAGGAAACAAGGCTCACACACAGTCGCCGTCTTGTACAGGAACAGGGGATCTTTCCTGCATTTGGAATAAGCGGTACCGGATAGCTTCGGGTGCAAATACCTCAACACGGGGGGAATGCGGAGCTCATCTGCTTCCAATGGTTTGTTTAAATGAAGTCTGCTGCTCTTTAGCAGAGCGTCATCATCGGACACCATTTCAAGGCATCCGAAGCCGATGCCTCCCGCTGCTTCCACAATATCTGGGTCCGGAGGCCAGTCCAGTACGGTGGTATGTTGGTTGGCGCAAATTTCCGTCATGATGTGCAGCACATGCTCGTAATGCTTGATCACACTTTTGTAGGTCACAGGATGGCGCATGTCATCTAGGGTTTCTTTCGAACAACTAATGCAGCGAATGCGTTTCTTCTCCACGATTTTCTCGTAGGAGCGACTTGGATTGAGGTTGATAGTGTTTGGCAGCTGCACGGCACTGTCGATATTGACTAGGTTTCTGCGCAGACGTACAGGAGAATTTACAAGTGAAGACCCACCTGCTGTATTCTCAAGCATGTCATTTAGCCGGATAGACGTGGTGTATAATAACCAAATTTTATCTCGAGAATCTACTTTGAAGTTCAAGACGAGTCTCGTAATTTCCTTTTGCGCAAAAGTGACTTCAGAAATATGGGTCACTACACTTTCACACAACTTCTGGATTTGTCCGGCTAATACAGGTCCTCGTAACGGGGTTGAAGTGATATAATATTCTGGTCCCTCCAACGTCACGCATCTTTCGTATAGACCATAACGATGATCATGCAAATGGTGAATGTTTTCAGCTCTTTCTAAGAGCACCACTTTAGGAGACCAAATTGCGCGAATCAATTCATTCTTCGTACCTTTTGGTTCAATGAAACGTTGCAAAATACCATTACTATCTTCCTTTGGACGATTATACAGAAACTGGTTTAATCCATCTCTATCCAAAAATTCAACTACTGAGGGTGGAATAACACCAGTATCCGGATCAGGATCAACATAAATGTTGATAAATGTAGCTAAAATATCATATCCTAAAATGTGCTTGGTAAAAACCTCTTCTATTCTGGCATTCATCAAGTTCTGTCGATTTTTCTTCTTGACCTTGCCATTGTTTGCAGTAAAATACCAACTAGTGGGCTGACCGTACTTAATCACAATTGTGTCAGGCAGATTCAAACTAGGTCCGAAATTCATTTCATCCTTCAACCACATAAGGCGGAAAAACTCTTCGGAAATTCCATCGCGCAAGAGATCGGCCCCCGTGTAGTCGTCTGTTGCCATTTTGTAGTACAAAATAACGAAGCAACAACTAGATGAGTTTGATTAGGATACCAGCACAACAGTAAACAAGTATGACTAGAAGTCGCGGTATCGAGCAACCTTTACAGAGAAACGCTATTTCTACTGCACGTCAAAGAACGTACAAGATAACATAAAAGAGGCTAGGCTCTAGAATTGACGTATTGGTCGATTAGCAACTGGAATATGTCTAAGGTATGTATGGATGAAAATTAATTTATGGAGGGTTTATATTGGGTGCAGTGCGTAAGCTTGTAATTTTGGGCATGGTGTATACTAATCTCTTTTTGTTTATTTCCTATTCTCGACGCTGCTCTGGCTTGCTTCGCGATGTTTTGCATTAAAATGTCACAGGGCTTGGTATTTTTAGATAGCAAGAACGCAATCTTGCACGAAAACTTAGGATCTCGTGTTCTTGATGGCAAGAGGGAAGCTTGTGAGCTTAGCTTCGGTGATTTTGACGATGTCAAATTCCAATTGAAGTGTGATGAGGCAACCACAAACATCGTTAAGGTGAATATATATGCCGGTTGTTATGAAGAGGTAGCAGATATGGGATCAAGAGAAAAGCTCGAAGAATTATTCCCTGGAATGTTAGCAGAGCCTGATGAAGGGTTTGATGTTGCACTTGAATTTGATTTGGACACTATAGCTGATGGTCCAAATTTTTTGAATAATGTCAGCAATGTAAAAAAACACATTCTTGGCGCACCTATGGAGAAAGCATTCAAAAATCTGGAAGCCGGCACTGTTGGGAGCAATGATATTCAATCATTCGCTTACAGAGAATCTGAATCTATATGGCTTTGTCCAAAACTAGACCGAGTCGTCATCATTATGCTGCTCAAGTTCAAAGATAGTACCGATAGAGCTCTTGCAAAGGTTTTTTTACAGGAATTTGTGGAGGCCAAGCGTCAGGTCACTGGCATACATGCCCCTGGTGTGTCTTACTCGAAAGAGGCGCCCACGGAGCTGATTGGCAGAGCCGACGCTTCTAACCTTGGCGAGTCCAGTGGGTTTATTTTGTTCCAGTTTGAGAAAAAGTCCATAGCTGGTTATGCCAAAGACTCTGCAGTGCACTTATTGACTGGGTTCAGAACGTACATAATGTACCACATTAAAGCCACGAAGACCTATCTGCACATGAGAATGCGCAAAAGAGTAAATGGGTGGATGCAGGTCTTGAATAGAGCCAAGCCAAAGATGGATATGAAGAAAGCGCCCCCGCCTCCGAGACATAATTTCTAATTAATGCAGTAAACGATTTATATGTAGGCATTAAATAGGATGATTTGAGAAGTTTTATACTTGAATGAGATTGTTGATTCTAGTTAGTGTACAGCATTTATAGTATCACCCCTACTTCACATTTCTCGCTCACTTATCATAAGCTAAAGATTCCTACTTCCTATTTTTGTTTCCGGCTTTAATTTCCTCACACAGCCACTCGATGCCGGGACCAATGCCCGACCCTGTGATGGCATTGCTCGCAGTCATGTGCCAAGGCCTATCGCGTATATTAAATAAGTTCATTCCTTCCATGCATTCCTCTGCAGTCATCGCCCCGGTTGAATCGGTTTTATTGGCGAAGAACAACATAGGACACAGGGATGCTTTGATAGCCGCATGGCCCAATATCATTTCCAACTCTTCCTTCGCGACACACATCCTGATTTTGTCAGTGCTATCCAACACGAAGATGATGGCCTGAACATCAGTGTAATAATGCTCCCACAAATTGCGATACCTGCCTTGCCCACTCATGTCGTACACAGTGAAGTTTATAAGCCCCTTGCTGAATTCCTCCACCTGAAAACCCACCGTTGGAGTAACTTCCGTAACCGTGGCAGAACTAGGCTTTAAATGGTGAATCAACGTCGTTTTTCCCGAGTTATCCAGACCAATCACCAGAACACGTGCCTGGGACGTGAATCCCAGTGCTCGTGCAATCATCGAAAAAAGACCCATTTTAATCTTATCAAAGACCTTCAAGACAAAAATGCACGATTCAGTGGTCTGATCAAAGATTTTTTTTCTTATTACGTAACGCTATAATTGTCAAAAGCCCAACACTAGCAAGAACTGAAAGAACTGTTAATTCTACATTACACGTTTAAGTGACGTGCAATAGGGCTCCGACAATGTTGAACTTTTTATATTTCCAGCAATTATATTCACACACAACATTGTAGTAATGGAAGGAACTAAAGTCCCTGCTGAGAAACAGCGCGCCTCGAGCGCCTCTGCACCCTTCCACGACACTGTTACAGGTGGTAGTTGTGCACCGGCTGATATATCGTTTGATGTGGGGTTGTTTGATGCCAAGGTTTCAGTGTGCCCCTCTAAGGGTAGCATGGGTGGGATGTGTGTGGCCGCAAAAAATGATGCTCATGTGATGAAAGGATTGACTAGCATGTTCGGAGGTAAATCGACAAAGCGGCGTTGGTACGAAATCGATGAAGGCGGGTTCAAGTGGTGTGCCGGTCATGTGCGTGAGAAGAATTTCAAGGGAATTGTCCCTCTGAGTCAATTATTGAAAATAAAAAGTGAGCCGATGAAATCTGATTTAGATGGGATTACGGCTCATTCATTTGAGGTGGAAACAAAAGAAAGATCATTTTTACTTGGGTGTGATAGTGCGTATGAAAAAGAAAATTGGATTGTAGCCTTTGAAACGCAATTGGCCAATCATAAAATGACTGCTGCAAAAATACATTCCAAACGCAGTATGGACCATCGTCAAATGTTGGCGGAATTGAATTCACCAATATCAAACTTACTTGGGGACACCTTGGAGGGATTTGAACAAATAGATTCTAATTATGCCTCTTTAGAATATTCATCCTGTATTCAAGGATTAGCTGGATGGGCCGACCATCTCGATTTACGAGATGTCTCGCCATGCATCGCTGAATACCCCGAGTATCTGGAGATGATGCGGGACGAACCCTGCGACATTGTCGAGAACAAGCAATTTGTTGAGATCTCCGTGTGTGTTACCCGGAACGGGCTATACAAGCGCAGTAGTGCGAAGGTACAGACGGTGAAACTTGAAGTGGAGAAAAATGAAGACGGCACTCCTGTGAAGCCGCCCAAACCTCCGAAGAAAATAGAGGTATTAGCGGCAGAGGAAGCAGTGGGGGGAGAACAGATTACGTTCGATACTAGGTGTACCATAGTAAGTACGGTGGGGCATGTGCTCGATCAAGCGATTGAAAATTTGCAGAAACATGTAGGTAAAATTGAGAATGCCGATTGCCTGGTGCTGCAAGTGCAGGGTGAGAAGAACTTCCTACTGCACCGTGATTTGCCACTGGGCATGTACACCAGCCTCGACCGGGCTTCCCGCATGAAGGAGACGATCAAACTATCTATTTATCGCCTCACCAGACAAGAAAGAGAGGCGCTACATGAGGAGATCACGTGCTCGTTGGAAGAATGGATAGAGATGTATGAATGGAAGTATCCCATTGGATTCACAAAATCTGACCACAAAAGTTTTCGCACAAAACTACGGACTTCTACTGGTGAAGAGAACAAGGCGATGTCCTATAGTGAAGCCACCACGAATATCCCCCGGGAAGAGGCCGACAAAGAATTGGTGATCGAAATAAACAAGATTCATTTCCCTCCCATATTCGATTTGGATATGTATGACTCGATGCATTTGGAAACTTCTCTGGTGGTAAATGGGAAGAATATTTTACGAGACCAAGAACCAGTGAAATCTCCACTTGTGACATGGATTGAACAGCCAGATAAGTCTATTGTGATTCCTTGCGAAAGCAGTGTGCGAACCAAACGCCCCCTGAACACTCTTCCTCGCGAGACTCGCGTGGTGTTCCGTCTGATCGGACACTCTCACATGCAGGGGCGGAAGACAAACTACAAATGCCTGGCCGGAGCAAACACCATGTTGTACAACTGGGAAAATTGCATGATTACTGTGCCATTTACGTTGGACCTCACCAATATTGGAGGGATCAGTGAGCGCACCAGTATGAGTACAACAACAGAGACAGACACAGCAGCAGCTAAGGACAATTCAGTGAAAGAAATGTTCAACAATATAGGCATACTGCTAATGGATGAGGACGGGAACGAGATCCCCTCCTTTCAGTCCCTTCATCTGGAGGCGTGTTTACCCACTCCCAAGAACAGAACGCGCATCGCGGAGCTTGACGAGTCCGGTAGAAACATAATGTTGTCCACCAATAAGAGCGGTAAACGCGGTTCTTTGAGTCGCTTACCAGTGATAAACGTGGGAGAAACAGTGCTGCACAGCATTCAAGTTTCTGTGTCGTTCCGCATGAGCAAGGACAAGGCGATACCGAAAGGGTACCAAGTGCACTTTCCGACGCCTAGTCTTAATCAACTGATCCAGGATGTGTTCGAGAGCGGAGAGGGGTCGGAAATCACGGCGATGGATCGAATCAGGGACACTAAAGTTCCCAATGAGGCAGAGGTGATACGTCTCGCTGAGCTAGAGAATTTAAGCATATGTTTGCATCGTCTCACTGATCAAGACAAAGATCTGTTATGGCAATGTCGTCTCGCGTGCTCGCGTATACCAAATCTTCTATCAAAATTTCTGGCATCTGTAAATTGGACAGACCCTGCTTGCGTCAAGGAAGCTCATGTGCTGATATTGATATGGAAGTCAGGACCCGCAGAAGATTCACTAGAGCTGCTGGACGCACAATTCTCTGACTCTATAGTGCGACAGTACGCCATACAGAAATTGGAAGAGCTAGTGGATTCTGCGCTCACCGAAATACTGCTACAGCTCGTGCAGATTATCAAGTATGAGCCTTACCACGATTCGACCCTCGCCCGCTTCCTGCTGCGGCGCGCACTGCTATCCCCCTTAGTGATTGGGCACAAGCTGTTTTGGATGTTGTACAATGAGTTACATCTACCAATCATCCAGGAGAGATTTGGACTCATACTCACTGTGTACTTGCTGAAGTGCGGGCCGTACAAGGAGTCACTTCGCACACAGGTGTTCGTCAACAACTGTTTCCGTGAAATCGTCCAAGATGTGAAGATAGAAGAGACGAAGGCGAAGCGACTGGAGGTGGCACGGGAGAGATTGGCGCAATTCAACGAGCACATCACTGGGCCGTTTTGCCTATGCCTATCACCTCGCGTATATCTCCGAAAGATTGTGGTGGAGAAGTGTAAAGTGATGGAGAGCAAAATGAAGCCGCTTTGGCTCGTTTTCGAGAAGGACGGAGACGATGGAATTGGCGATTATTTCAACACGATCTTCAAGGATGGAGACGACCTGCGACAGGACCAATTGACGCTGCAGCTTATCGGGTTTATGGACTCGTTGTGGCTAGAGAAGAGCAAGGAGCACTTGAGCGACTACACCGAGCCTTCGACAACTGACATTCTCGACAAGGCTCAGGGAGAGCAGGTGCAAGCCTTACTTGCTGACTACTTGCTTGACACCGCTGAGAGAGAGAGCATGGCGGACCTACGTTTTGATGAAATTTACACTACAGTCAATTTGGACATGACAAGTGGTAGTAGATATTCCGGTACCTCGGGGGCGGCTGGGATGGAAAGCCTGTCCCTAGATTCCAGCGGCAAACAGCTAGCCCCGCCCAAGGCGCCTAAAGCCTTGCCTCATGAGAGAGAGGAGGTACCTGGTGCCCTTACCATACCCCCCACCTCTCCTAGTCGCTGGAACCAGCTGGTCACAGCCGTCGTAGGGTCCTCGAGAGACGACATACTGAAGGAAACGCTCAACTACCACGAAGGTGTGCTGGACCTGAAGATGAAGCCGTATGGGTGTGTGTCCACGGGGTACAACACGGGGATGCTTGAAGCAGTGACCGATAGTACCACCATCGCCAAGATCCAAACGGATTATGCAGGTACAGTTTCGGGGGCCTTCTCTAAGACGACGCTGCTTCGATACTTGGCTCACAACAACGAGCAAACCGAGCAATTCGAGCTTGCTGTGGACAACTTTATCAAAACATGTGCCGGCTATTGTGTCTGCACATACGTGCTTGGTATAGGGGACAGACATCCCGATAATATCATGGTGCAAGACGGCGGACATTTCTTCCACATCGATTTCGGACACTTTTTAGGAAATTTTAAGTCGAAATTCGGCATTGATCGCGAGCGGTCGCCCTTCGTATTCACCCCCGAGATGGCAGAAGTGGTGATTTCTAAGCACAATCGTCTATCGAGGGAGAAGAAGGAGGCTGGAGTTGAGCAACCAAAGCATTTGCAGCCACTGACCGAATTTGAAGCCCTATGCGTCAAAGCGTTCAACATTTTACGTAAGCGCTCTAATCTACTCATTCATCTTTTTACACTGATGATCCCAGCAGCCATGCCAGAATTGCAGCACAGGCACAACGTGGAGTATCTGCAGGCTCATCTGCACCTCGATCTCAACGACGAGGAGGCGGCGGATCGCTTCATGAAGGAGATCGCCGCGTGTCTCAAAACTTGGAGCAGGCAAGTTGACAATTTATTTCACAATATGAAGCACTATTCATAGTTACGTTACCATAGACAGATTAGACTCTTATGGTTATCTTACATTATTTGTATAAGTGAAACTTTTTGATCATCCTCTTCTACATCATTTATTTCAAGGACACAAGTCCTTCATTCTGCCCTCTTTTGCCTCCCGAAGAGTGCAAGGGCGAAAGGTTTCATCACGAAAGTTGGCGTTCCCTAGAGCCACCAGCATGCCATCGTACGTCATGAGTGGCAGCTGCTTGTCGCCTATTTTCACCCAATCCTCACGATCCACGCAGTTCTGCCTGGGCAGGCAACAGCTCAACGCAGAGGGTTGCCGACTGCTGTTGCTGCGCATACTGGCCGAATCGTATGCAAACAATGCGTTTCGGTGGATGTAGCCGTACTGCTTCATCACTTCGTGCGCATACGGTATCAAGCGGTGTGGCACGAGCACTCTTCTGGGATACTTCAGCAACAGAGCATACATGTCTTCCATCCTGTGGGGGTTAAAGAGCAGCATCTGGTCGCTCTCGCTGTACAGGATGAAGTTGTAGCTTTTGCCCCACTGAGATCGAATCTTCCTTTGTACGTACACTAGAGATGCCATGGGTAGTCCCTGCACATCATTGTTCATATCTAATACAAAGACCTCCATAGCAGGCAGGTCTAAGATGTTTTTGACGATATCAGCTTCGTCCTCACTCGATACAGCGATCACGATGTTATCGTAAACAGCGTAGAAGCTCCAAAAGCACGCTTTTAGATAAATTTTTCGTAGCCCAAGCTTAGAATTTCCAACACCTTTAGATAATCCAGCCCACGGCATAACCACCAAAGTGCGATCTAAGAATAATGTATGTTTCCCTGACATTCTTGCATTTTTCTGTTGTGCTCGCGCCACACGGCGTATTCTATCTATGGCAGGGCCGGAAACATCATTCATTCCCAGGGATCGCAAACTCCTTTCGTATGCACTAAGATGGATAACAGACAGGTCAAGGACATCTCTCGTTTGAATTACAGCCCCTATCTCAGCCTTAAACTTTGACACCTTGCGCGTTTCCATAAACACAAAACTAGCCAGTTCAGTTGTGACTCTCGCGTTCGAAAGGTTCGTTTCTAGCATATGTTCTGCTGTGATCAATAGAGATCCGGAATACGCTTCTCCCTCATCGAAACAGCGGTGGAAGAGGCCGTTATCTATGTACTCAGAAGAAGATCCAGCAAAAGAGCAGAGAACGAGCACACACAGTATTATCAGCATTTTATATCAATGGTCAATATATACCAAGACAAAATGTGTTTTAAACACTTAGGTGTAGGATAAACCATCTACTAATTGCCCAAATCAAAATCGATGCCATATCGTCTTTTCAAGTCAATCGGATCCATATCTGAAGTGCGAAGCGAAAATCAGCTGCTATCACTGCTTTAACCATCGCCCACCAAGCTTCCCCGAGCTTATCTCTAAGTCCTTTTGACAAA
>JACLAB010001282.1_pt1 | contig 33026 bp, 10 predicted proteins | sample 8027921 | NCBI WGS metagenome assembly JACLAB01 (sample SAMN15725117, study PRJNA655200) | protist metagenome | isolation source: fluorescence activated cell sorting (FACS) single amplified genomes of... | place: USA: West Boothbay Harbor, Gulf of Maine | collected 2000-07-19 | reverse complement strand
ACCCTTGGTCGGCACAAAGTGGCGCATCTGCGTCGTGCGACTCTAGTCGCCATACGCCACGAGCACCATCGCTCTCCCAAGAACTATTTGTGATGGGGGTCGGCGTTTACTACGTAAATACAAAAAAAATGTTTGAAAACATTTTTGTTTGAAAACGTGCGGTGCGGGCGCTCGTTACGAAGACCTGAATCGAAAATCACTGATTTTTCTAGGACATTAATCGTATTACGTCTTTAAACTTACATATTTGTTAATAATGGCTTATGAAGGTGGTATGGATGCCGCTCTTATGAAGGAGGAAGCTCGTATTAAGCTCAAGCGCGAGCAAAACGCTCTTAGAAGAGACCGGTTTTTGGATGCTCGCAAGAGAGTGTTTGGTTTGAATGTTGAGGCTCTAGATGCCCAGGTTGCCGAAAAGAACCAAAGTTCAATGGATAATGCCGAGTTGGAGAGTAAGTGAATTGTATGTTGCTTCTAAATTTTCGTTTATTGATGTGATATATGAGGTTGCTTATTTACCTTATTACTGCATAACTGTGTCAAACTACGTGAATGATAATAATTAGATATATTGCAATGTTTACTAACTTCGCGCTTGTTTCACTTTTGACATTAGGGATCGAAATTTTACGTCAACAAGAAATTGATCGTGTGTTGGAAGAAGCCAAAGAAGAGGAGAGACAGATGAGAGAATTTCAAAAGGCAGAGATAAAGAATTCTTGGGATGATGCTGTTGCAGAAAAGAAAAAAATTGCAGCAAAGCCTGAGCCATTTTTAGATCCCCTCGAAGCAGGTCCATCTGCCGCACAAAACTTTGCCGGGGCTGATCCTTTCCGCAAGGATAGAATCAAAGAGCAAAAAGAACAGATGAGGAAATGGGTTCAAGAGCAAATATCAGAGAAATCTGAGATCAAGACCAATGCCAACCAAGCCGACAAAGCTTACTCTGACATGTTGAATGCCGTAGAGCAGATCAGAGAGTCAGCAGATAAGGAAGAGAAGGAAATGAGGGAATATCTGAAGAATGAAGTAAAGACATCTAATGCCGCACTTAAGGCCGCTCGTATTGAGCGCACCATGAACGAAGATGCTGATTTTAAGTCACTGAGTCCTGCCGAGAAGGCCATGGCAGCTTCATTGAATCTGCATGATAATGAAGACATTGCCATGGACGCGAATGGTCGTATTGTTCGCAAGGATCAATTCCGTGGTTACAGTGCTGCTCAGGTTCGTCGTATTATTCAAGACAACGAAGCGCTATTGGCTTTTAAAAGGGAAAAAGCAGCAAATGAAGGTGACGATGCTGACGTATGGCTCACTCAACAAGCGTTACAACAGCAAGCTATGGAGCAGGCACACGCCGCTGAACAGGAAATGCGTTTAAAAGAAACAGAGTTCAATCTACAAGTACTTAAACAGCAAATAGAGTTACAGAAACAGAGGCGGGAAGGAGCGAGGACTGGCAAATTTGGTGCGATTGAACCTGGATATTTTGATAAATTTGGCATGGGTTGCCGATAAATGATTAGGATCGAATTAAGCTTGTTCATCCTTTCTATATAAATTGTTGTTGAATAAACCCGAATGGGCGGCGGTAGTTGTAAATAAAGAAATCTCGTACAAACATGTCCTATCAATGATCAACTTGATTTATCATGACAAACTAAATGGGTACCTCGACTTGTTTCAAGATGGTTTCCTCTACTATTGTACTAATATTGTAGTTATTCTCGTCAGCGCTATCATATCCATCTCTGAGACTCACTCTATTTGATTTAAAACCAAGGTTAAGGTTCTTGTTATAGTTGAGGCGGTTAAGGAATTCTGCAGCAGCTTTGTAACGCTTCGCTTTCGTTTCTTCGTTAAGTTCTTGGCGCTTCTCACGGTCGGCCTTGTCGAACTCTTTCTCATATTTCTTCAGGTTCTTAACAATCTTCTTCTTCTCTTCAGGAGTTAACAAGTCCTTTGGTCTAGGCCTCCACGTGAACTGAAATAACTTATCTTGTTGTATTTGTTTGATCACATTGCCCTGGAATGTGTAGAAGATCATACCATCACTCGCATTACCTCTTGCAGCAGCATTTTTCATATCAGTGATGGTGCAAGAGGCAAGAATACGACCAGAAGGGTCCCAAACTAGACGATTTCCACGATCATGTCTACGAGAAGCAAGTACTAAATTGTTATCTACATCATGTAAATCGAACATACAGCACTCAGAAGCATAGAAAGCTAGAGCGGCGACGTTACCTCCAGGTGACCAATGCACATCAGTAGCTTGGTTGTTAGCCAAAACAAACAATTGCGTCAATTCTTTCTTTTCCTTCATAACATGACCTTTTTTCGATTTTGGTGGTGCCATACCCACAGGCAAATTTGTTGGCTTAGGTTCTTCTTGCTTTACTACACCCAACATAGTGTAAAAAGTAATGTTATGTGAACGTCCTTCTCCACTAACAACAGCTACACGATCGCCAGAGGGTTCCCATGAAACGTTTATAACACTCTCATTTAATTCAATTTGCTCTACAGGAACCTCGGATTCACGGATACGAAAAAACATAAGAATATAACTGCGCTTCTTGCCCTGTAGCTTGGTCATGTAGACACACAAGTAGTCACCTTGATCTTGCCATACCATACGTCCATCTTGAACCTGGTACATTTTACGGGATGAAATGTCGTTTCTATTGGGAATACCAACAATGTTGATAGATGCGGGAAGATTACCTACGGCAGGTGCCCAATAAGAAAACATATTAGACTTAGGAGACCATAAGAAATCCATTGCGCCACTAGCCTGGAATGATTTCTTATCCAACAACTTCATAGAAGGAAGCTCGTAAATAGAAATGATATCTGTCCCACTTTGAGCATGAATGTCTAGTTTCGCAATATATTTACCATCAGGAGACCACTTTAAGCGATTAGGGTTTTGCAATGGCATAACCATATCACTTCGTACGTGTGTGTGCACTTTAGCCCCTTCTTTCACCTGAAATGTATATGAATCGGCATCATAATTATCAATTCTTCCCCTGATAACACTAACTTGCGCTTCTTTACCTTCATCAATCATCTTTTGTGTCTGCGTGAACACTTTCGCCTCCACCTGGAAATTAGGCTGAAGAGGGTTCTTCCACTCAAAAGAACGAATTTTGCTGCCACTCAAAATATCCCATACAATAATAGCATCCTGCGCATAAGAGGAACCATTACTATCAGGGAATGCATAAGATACCATGTAGTTTTCGCATGGACTAAAAGTGATTTCCTGGACAGCATTATGTCCGAACTTTGCCTGTTCCTCGAAGGATTCTCCTCCCCACAACTTAACACCTCTTGGGTGATAAGTTGCTAAATATGTACCTTGAGGAGACCATTGTACATAAGATTCACACCAAACGGTGTCCTTCCCAACGAGCTTCTCACGCTCTCCACCATAAACCATCTCAGGATCCTCCTCGGTTTGATTGGCCCAATAAATCTGCGTCTCTCTGTTGTGTCTAATAATGTATTGATCACGAGAAGCAGGATCCGCCAACCATGATGTAGGATCAGGACGAGCACGGAAAGGTGTAGGGTTTACCTCGACATACTGGTCACTAATACTGCCAAATGTTTCCAAATCAGAATACATGTTGACTATGAACGAGTGCTTTTTATCAATGCTAAACCCTTGTGTGATCTCCATCGCTTTCTCGGCTTCGGTGCTCTTACTGAAAACAACGAAACAAAAACCTAGAGTCATGTTTGTACCTTCGTCAAAAGGCATATAGATATCTTTACTTGTCATTTTCTCGCTAATCTTTTGGTAAATCTTCAAAATGACACCAGTTAATTTGTCCATTTTCTCGGGACCAACTTTAGGCACATTGTCAACCACGATAATGCTTGAGAAATCGGCCTCGAAATCAGGGACGTTAATAGGCTCGCTGCTCTCAGGGAGGAAATCCCTGATTTCTTCATAATCGGGCATACTCTGAAAGTATTCCAAATCGCTCATGCTCGACATGTCAGTATAAATGTGATGTGCGAAGTGAGTGTGTGCAAAAAGTGGGAGCTCGTAAACTGCTAATAACGGATTTACTGACTTTTAAGTTCGAGGCCATTGCTTCGCTCACTCTGATACGTGCGATATATATTCTGTCGCACGTCAATTGAACGTTTGGCAATCTTGTTACTGTAGGTACATATAAGCAGTAGGTTAAGGGTTGTACTAAACCTAAACATATGTGTAATCACACAATATGATTCTCGAGGATCGACAAATCGACCAACGGAACCTTTCTCCTAACTAACATTCACCGTTGATCTATGATCCCCTTCAGTTTCATGGACCAACCGTGACATATACAACACCCTGTTACTGCAGATATGTACGCGGTCCCATGAAATGAAGTAGGTCCTGGTAAATTGCGGCCTCCCGGTATTTGTTAATAACCCAATGGTCAATTGTGTATCAGGGCGTTGCCTCACTTCCTGATTCCAAAGCCTCCCAAAGCGCATCGTTCACATTTTGCAGATAGTAGTTTTCTCATTTTGTTACTTTTTACAGTTTTTTTTTTCATTTTCTTAATCAGCTAAGTCTGGAAAAATGTAGACGACCTTGTCGTACGCATCTGACACATCGTTACAAATTTCGCGAATGCGTTCATTCCATGACTGTAGAGGTTCTACAGCACTCGCACCGTGGAACTGCAATACTCCTAGGGTCTGGTCAATTTGACCTTTCAGGCGATGCTCTGCAATCATTTTGGCTGCAACATTTTCAGCCTCGTGTGTGTCAAGTCGCAGGATACTGGCTAATTCCACAAATGTGATGTTATCATAAATGCGACTTGTAGCCTGCATGTTATGCTCTTGAACAGCTTTTTCTACTATGGTAGTTCGGCCATCTCCTGTAAGTGCCTTTTGATGTTGTGATAAACTTTCTTCGAACGCCGCCAATTCACTCGTTTTGATAAGTCTCTCAGTATACATTTTTACAAGAATGCTATCATGAGAGGAAAATTTTGGCATAGCTGCCAAGTCCTTCAACCGATCGTCTTTGTAAAGTAGACCTAGGACACGACTGCGTTGCGGCCCGGCTTGGCCTAAAACACCACATGTCACAGCATTACCAAGCAATTCAAGTTTTTCTTGTTGTGGCACACTTACTGAGGAAACATTGCTAAGTTCGTAGTATTGTCTTGCCGCTTCAACAAACTTTCGATTTGCATCATCTACTTTAGCACGAATTACACGATAACGTAACTGCAGCAGCTGTGAACTACTAGCTGAAGTTGACACAGAATCATTTTCACCATCTTTTGCTACAGCACCCCTTTTTTCTTTATCAGCCTGGTCGGAAACATCATTTATAAAAATGCGCGCACGATTTAATACTGTCTCTGCACAGCTACTTTCTTCATCTTGCAAATATGCTTCAGCGCAGCGGACTAGCAAATCAGTCTTTTTCTCAACAGTGAATTTTAGAAGACCGCTGTCTACATTCACCTCACATAGGTAATCAGCACCCGTTTTAAATTCTCCACAAGCAACATGATAAGAAAATAACATTTCTCGACAACACAAATCCGAATCATCAAATTGAGTTCTCAGGTGATGATTTTTGATTATGTTGACGATGTAGTTAACTGCACTTAATAAATTCTCTTCGCCCAATGAAAATGAACATTCGTTGAGGCACAAACTCATTTGTTTCTCCAGTTCTTCACAAGTGTACAAAAGCGCTGGTCGAGCTATCATTTGACTCACGTTCTCCTCACTCATAATTTGTTCTACCCCATCCTTCGTACCACTTAAAGATCCAGATGAAATGTGCCCGAAAACATCGCTCTTCAGTTGCTCAATCATTGCACACTTGGAATAATAGAATATCAAAAAATCCCAAGACTAAAAAAGAACCTATTTCAATTAACAAGCGCAACAGCACACGAAATTTTAAAGTTACAGAGGTAGATAATGGGGATTGTTCGATTTCAGGTTGGTAGCCAAACTGGTCTGTTCTTATTCAGTCGAATGAAAAGATAGATGAAATTCCGAAAAAGAAAATGCGATTGACCCGTCGCGCCAGAGGATTCGGACTAAATCATAATTAAGGCTGCTACGCTGTAAAGTGATCTGCATTTTGTTGTAGAAATATCGTATAGCAGTCTTAGTAGATCGTGGTTGATTTGATTGTCATTTTGCTTTCCTTGCAGTGCGTTTGAGCATAGATATAAAGTTATAGATTCTGGAGCATGGGCACCAATCAGAGCGTAGCGGGTGCGAACGAGGGAGAGGGTTCTTCTGATAGAGACAGTTACTATCTGAATTTGACGCTTGGATCCGTGTTTAATGAAACATTTGCGGACAAGCTGTACGAATCTCTTCCAAACTATGATTCGACTATTATTGAAGGTGATGAAAAAAACATTAAAGATAAGAAGAAATATACTGAGATTGGTAAAGAAGCAGACGAGTTTGTAGGAGATTATGAAATGGAGCTTTATCAAGATATCCAATCTGTGTTTTCGAAAGGGAAAACCAGATTTAAAGTGAAAGATTTCACTCATCTGATGAAAATATCAGAACACAAAAAAGCTAACAAGCAATTTTACAATAGTTCGAAAAAACGATTGCGTTTGATTACAAGAATTCACCACGCTTTCCTGCGTGTAAATGGCCTTACCGAATCGGGTACTTCTTCTACATCTGAAAAGAGTTCAGGCAAGCAGAAAGCTCAGTATCTGAACGCTGCAAGTGCAAATGAATCGGGAAAAGCTGGCCCTTCATCGGCAAGCGACGTTATGACCGGTTTAGCGACGAGTATGTGTGTTGGTATTGCTACAAGCACAATGACTGAAAACCCTGCTATCTTCCCCGCAATGGCCAAGAGCATAATTCACTTACTGGAGTCTGTACCTGTTGAGACTTTATCCATGTCTGGGAGTAATGCTTCTCCTGTACTTGCAAGAACGTTGCAACAGATAGAGGAATTTGCCAAGAATATTCTTGAAAATGAAGACTCTGGGATCCACTCTTCAACTCGTGAAGAGGCTTTAAGTATTTTGCTAGCAGTAGCATATGCTACTGGCTCGCTTAAGCGTTTGCTAGATGTAATTGGTTACGTATATTCCTACGATGGTTCAACTAAAACAAGCGTTTTACTATCTGACTCTGCAAACTTTTTTTTAAATAAATTGAGGGGTTGGAAAATTGACCATGCTATGGACGTAATAGATCCCACCAACAGCATAGAAAGCATAAGTATTGCTGCAACTATACCAAAAGAAACTATGCAAAACGTTTCAACTTTAAGTGCAGATCGCGAGAGCCTTTACTTATGGAATGAGGAAGAGCACACACTTTATCGTGTATCTAATGGCTTTTTCGGTTCCGTAAGTGGGGGAATTTTGGTATCCAATGGCAAGCTTCAAGATCAGATTCAGTCTATGTTCGGTATAAAATCTGATTCTTCCCTTTCTCTTCATCCGCCTTCCAAAAAGAAGGAAGAACAAAATAATGACAACAAGGACGACAAGGAGGTCAAAACGGTCACAAAGAATATTACTGCAAGGCTTGCTGTTGTTGGGTCTCAGTTGTATGTGAGTTGTGAAGAGTACTTAGGTGTTGATTGCCTTGCTGTTGTTAACAAGGATACCTTAACTTTGGAAAATATTGTTAACCTTGGCAAAGATACCACTGATTCTGAAAGAAACAGTGCTTTACCACCATCTCTTTCAGTTTCACCAGGCACTCTGGCGTTACAGGTGCCATCTCCTGTGGTAGAATATAAGTTCTCATGCAAAGCTAATCAAGTCATATTTTTGAATGCCTTTCCTGGATTTGAACTGCAGCGTTGCAAATTTGCCACCTTAGAAGGTACAGATGTGACTAAGTTGGTAACAGCCAAGATTACTGATAGTAGACTCGGCGATGACGCTTCAGGAAGTAATTCCACAGTATTTTATGTATCCAACATTGTTCAATCATTTGGGGCTGTATCTACCCCCGATGCTGATTTTACTGCTATTTTTGAGTTTAGCGAAGAAAATGTTGCTCAATCAATTTCTGATAGTGTAAGACAATTACCTATTGTAGCAAGTTCTGGTGGCCAAGAGTTACTCACGCTGCAAATGAGAAGTAGCAAAGAAAAGAAATCTTCTACTACTAGTACGAACAAAAGCAAGGGAAAGAACGGCAGCACAGAAGCAGAAATAAGTTACATCCCTTGTGCGTTTAGCCCTTTTGATGATATCGAGCTCATATCATTGAAGACAGAAGAACAAAAAAATGTCGATTTGACAGAATTTCGCAAGCTGTGGAAAACAGAAAATGAATATAATACGTCTGTATTTGCAGAACATTTCATAACACTGAGTACCAGATCAGCAAAAGACACTTTAATTGACTCGCACTTGACGTATAAAATTAAAGGCAAAGACGGCACATTCCTTTATTCTTATTGTTCACAGACGCATGGCAGAGAATTATCTAAGCCTCGCAAAGAGAAGAAGCAAAAATCTAGTGAAGGTGCGGAAATTATTTATCCAACGCTTGTTGATGACTCAATTGAAGGGCAAAATTCTCCTAATTCCGATCTTGAAAGTAGGAACAATTCTCTTCTTCTTCGTGATGATGATGATGATGATGATGATGATGAAGATTTAGATGATGAAGATGATGATGATGATGATGAAGATGAAGATGAAGATGAAGATGATGATGATGATGATGATAGTTTACGTAGTGACAGTAGTAGACATTATTTGGATCTCAACAATCGGCGTAGACCTGGGCGAGCGTCATCAAGTGAACCAGCACAGAAATCACCTAGCATTAAGACCATCTTTCCAAGTGTCAGTGGATTAGTAAATAATGCCATACCCCACTTACTTGGACAGCATACATCTTTAGAGGCTGTAGTAATGCGTACTTGTAGTAAAGGCGTAAAAACATCGCGCAAATTTACTATTGATTTACCCAAAACTCTAACGTATCTCTTATTTCCTGGGCAGATTGAAAACCAAATTTCTATCTGCTGGAATGGAGAAGAATTGGTTTTGCACGAAGTAAAGCACGGTTTAAGTGATGCTATCAAGGCAGGAAAGAAGTCGTTTGTTGTAACTTCACACAAATTTGGTTGCAATGGTAAATGGATTGAAACGAAAGTGAATAGTTTCCCCCTTAGTTCTACTTTTGGTGTACCTCAAGCTATTTGCTATGATGTGCATAATAACTTAATATGGGGACACTCCCCCAGTTGGCATATGCTTACTCGTTGGCGTAATAGTGGCGTTGCTCCTGTCGTCTATACAAAAATTGAAGACGACGCCGACGAGACGTATGCATCAGATCCTGCTACAAGACTCAATGCACTGCTTGCGATTGACAAACAATCGAATGCCGCACAAATACAGGCAGCAAGTTTATTGACAATGATAGATAATATTGGAGCTGATCATTCTATTTCTTATGATTCACCACCAGCAGACTTGGAGTTATCTAACTCCATCTCCGTTATGTCGCGTGGATCGGTCAACAGTAATGGAGGAAGTGACGGCTTTTGTCGTATTGAAGTGCGCGGCCACATCGTACTTGATATTCCAGATATTGATAAAATGCCTCATCATGATCGTAATAGACATAACAATTCCGTACCCACATTCAATAGTTCGCGAGGGATATATATCGTTACTCTAAACGAACGTTTAGATGCAGTGGATTGGAAATTTTTCGGTACATATGCAATTCCCAAAACCGATGAGGGTGAATATGATTCCGATGATAGCGATGCACCGCGCGACCGCAATAAAAAAATTATGAGCCATGGACCTGAGATGGAAGCAATCGGGAATGAGATGGCTGAGTTTTTGGAGAATCAGCCTAGTGGCCGCATCGTGCTCATCACTAGTACTTATAACGCTAACAGCTCTTATTTTCCTATTCGTTTGGCTGATGCACTAGAAAGCGTTGGAGTACCAGCTGAAGATGCTAAAAAAGTCACAAAGGCCAATACTATGAATGATGGCACATCTCTTTGTCTGATCGGTTATAAAGGTGCTAAAGCTGGATCAGTGCAGTCTTATTTTGGCAATGGATCGAAAGTAGTGATCCAACGCACGCGCCTAGGACCCAGCCATATTTCTTTGTGTGTGCAACCAGACAAAAATACTCTACGCAAGCTCATCGACATGTGCTGTGCTATGAAGGAGAGCATGCTGAAATCTGGTGTTGACGGTTGTAAATATTCGCTTAGTGCCCTATTGGCCACTTTAAATATACTATCAACCAATCTTTTCCACATCTCTCGTGGCAGCACTGTGAAATCTCTGACAAGTATTGTTGGGCGGACACATCGAATGAAGCTTCGCCATCTGATAACTTCGCTTCTAGTCATAAAGGCTTGCAGTCTACCGAACAAAAAGGCACATAATGCATTATGTGTAGCTGTTGGAAACACGTTCAACACTTCTATGTCGGTATTGTACCCCAAACCAAAAGATAAGGTCAAGATTTTGATTCAGCTTGTTGAACAGTACGCGGCTGGCGATTTAGCACATCAGGAACTTGGCATTCTTAATCAAGTACTTATACAGTCAGCTGATCCTAAGGCAATATCTGAGCTATTTCATGACATTATTCCTCAAAACAATGACGAAGACTCTGATACAGAGTCTGATAAATCAGATGTTGAAAATGAAGAGGAAGATAATTCAGTGGATATATTCCCTATTATAGATTCTGTCCTCAAAGCAGTAAAGCTCAATTTCAAAGATACTGTATCTGCTATTGTCGCCCCACATGAAACAGAAGTTGAACATCCCGTTTTGCTATCTGGCACTGTAGTGTCTCAGTTTATTAACGCCTTGGCAACTGGAATCACCAATGCGGCTATACATCTAATGGGAGAAGATTCTTCACCATCAAGAACTGTTCCGAAACCAGACTCAACTCCTTCTTTAGCTAGAACTTCCAGCGCTATGTCAAATGGCCCTATCAAGGGTCTGGCTATGTATGTGGACCTTCTGAAACTGGTTGTAAATTTTGGAAAAGAGATGAGTAGTATTGCCATATCAGCTAATAAAGTTCTCGGAAATAAAGATATTATGGATTCAAAAATTGATTACCATTTGAAAAACTCACCTATTCAGTCGTTGCTACCAACTTTGCTACTTGCAATGTCTGGTATTTCTGAGACGCACGGGTCCAAGCTTCTTTCAAATTCAGGCAATGAGGTATTACAGCAAATGTATGAACTTGCATCTCTTTTGAAAGAATGCGAATCTATGGTTAGCTCTTTGTTGCGCTACGTACCTGGTGACGAGCAAGTCACTGGTGTTGTCAGCCCACCCCAGCTTAAGAAGACTTATAAATCTTTTGAGTCCCCTCACGAGTACTTGCCCAATATGAATGTGCATGAGGTAGTGAATTGCCCTGGCGCTCATAAGATAGTCATTACATTTGACAGCAGAACACGAACTGAGACAGGTTGTGACATTGTTCGTTTTTACGATAGCGATGATGCAGAGCTTTCTCACTGGCATGGTCGCGGTTCAGATAGACGATTCCCTGGCTTAGACAATCAGCCTCCATTAGAGATTACAGGGAATTCGTTTGGTTTTAGATTTATTACAGATAGTTCCGGTCAAGACTGGGGATATAAGATGGATGTTGAAATCCACACAATGGTGCAAGTGAATTCGATTAAAATGCATTGGCTGCGTGTACTGGACCAAGAACTGAGCCATTGTTTAACTTATTTAGCAAAAAAGTTAATTGAGAGTACTCCTATTCAAAAAGGACTTGAGGAAGGGAATGAAGCAGTTATCACCAATAAAATAATCAATCCTGATCTATTTTTATTAGGCAAGGAAGGTCAGACGGAAGAGGATAAACTGCTTTTCGGCCTCATAAATCCAGAAGAAAACTATCTGTCAGCTCGTTTTATTGCAGACATGAAGCGCCTTGTACCTGAGGACCAAGGAAACGAGGAGCATATTAATCGAGCAATTTACTCAACATGCGCAGCTATCATCAAATGTAATGGATTGTCAAATGAGGCCTTAGCAGTGGCCAAGAGTCATGTCAACGACGAACCAGCGAAGCGCTTGCGTCCTTCGGACAGGCTTATTAAAGCTTGGCGTGCAGGTCAAAACATGCGAAAATTCTTCCAGCTCGCAGAACTGCGTGCAGCAGTAGTCCCACAGAAAGATGGTGCCGCTGCCGATAACAGCGGTGGTGGCACTAGTCGTAGAGCTATTGGACTCTATGACGGAGCTGATAGCACTGTAACTGAAGCAGCTAGCAATATAGTGGTCAATAAAGCTCGATTCTTGCTATTAACTATAGCAGGTGGTGAAGATATTGATGCATCTACCGGGGAAAAGGATCTTGTATCCCAAGTACAATCTCGTGCTAAATCCAATTGGGTTCTTCTACGAAAGGCAATGATTTCTACAGCAAGCACAAGTGAAGGGCCATCGACGAGGCCTCCTAGTCTCATGCGCGCCGATTCTGCCCCTATCCCTGTCAAGCGTTCTCAATTTTTCAATGTTGTGAAGAGTGCGGTGGCTGCTGATCGCCTCAAGAATATGATTAGTTTCCGTCGTCGGTGGGCAGAGAGTCATAAGAGTGGACAAAGTACCCTGACTGAGAATGTCCTTGCTCTTATGCAAAACCATATTGACATTTTAGAACTTCAGCGTCTACATGATGTGCGAACCCAGCGAGTACAGTCCAGAGCACTCGGTTTGCGTTTACTTGCAGTGAGACTCGAACTAATTATGTTGCGTGTGGATGAGTTGCCTTCTGGTGAAAAAGGGCGCATTGATCGCGAGCGCATGCTATTTAATATTTCTTCCGTCATGATTTCTTTTTCAGAGGCTTTGAGATCTTGTGCTGCTGTTGCAACTTCATCAGATTCAGAGCAAATTCACATCAAGAAAAGTGCTGGTGGTGCGCCATACGTGCTCTTGAGTGCAATGGATACCAATTTGGGGCAATTTCTATGCGGAGCTACACGTGCCCTAAACTTTTGTTTTGAGCAGTATTGCGCAGAATTAGGAGATGTCAAGGGTCGTTGGAAAGCGGCTGTAGTGCTGGCTTTATGCACTTTTGCTTATGACTATCAGTACAGTGATCATGCATTGCTAGGAGCTTGTGGAATTGTACCAGCACTTTTTTCTATCCTATCCAAACTAGACGAAGCACCGACACAAGACAATAGACCCATACATCTCAGAGCGAAACAATTGTTGAGCCTGATTGCAACTCGTTGTCCAGGCTCTGACTTGTTTGCTACAAATGGTCCCACGAACTTAACCAAACTTCTGTTACGGCAACTTTCCTTAGAAGTACATCGGCGAGGATTACAGAGTCGAGAACTAGCAACAACTCCATTTCTTGAACAAAAAAGTGGTTTACCTCCGCTAGACGATCAATTAAGAGTTATGGCTCCTGCTCGCAGGGGAAGTAGTACCAATACCAATTTTTCTGTAATTCCGCAGGAATTGAGTTACAGTGTAGTGGAAAACATTATTCCTCTACGAGGTGCATATTCAGCATGCAGTTACGTTTTCCAGCACGTAGACGATGATCTTAATCATTCCTTTACTTTATGGTTAAAGAGAGATAGTTCTTTGATTGAATCAAAGCTAGACAAAGATAAGAAACGTGACGACAAATCACTAGAGAAGGAGATTGAAGCACAATTTACTGTAGGTACCAATGTAATGCGTGGATGCGAAGAGGAGTGGACTAAAACCGATGGCGAAACTAGCAAACGAGAAAATAATGATGACGGTGGTGTTGGAGGAATTGGAACCATAGCTGATATAGTTCAATCTGCTGATAACAGTGGTAATGATTCTGAAAATTCTACTCTCTACATAGTGAAATGGTCCAGAACGAATGTTTCAAAAAAATACACTATACGGCAACTGGCTCTGGCAAGTGTGGATATTGGAGGACACATATTCTCCAAAGGAGCCCCTCCTCTGATGGATATTTCTGTTCCTGAAGGTAAGAATACCGGAGTAATGCCCCCGTGGTCAGTCTATGGCCTAACTCTGCTACCAAATGGGGCTTTAGCTTCTTTTGCATCTAAAGGCATTAAAGTAAAAGATGGTGAGGATCCCGATCTACAATTCGAAACCATTCGCTGCAGCAGACAATTGCCAGCAGATGAATGGGTTCATGTGACTAGCGTCCAAGACGGTGCAAAAGCCACACTTTCATTCAAGGGTGCAACTTGCGAAGAAAAAGTAGAACATGAATTTTCCGCTGCCATGACAATATTCCAAACTGCAATTGAGTCTAGTATTGAAATCGAGAGTCCTCATCCTTACTTAGACAATACAGATATTAGACAAGTGATCGAGGAAGAAGGTGCAGAAGGATATGTGATCACTTTCTCGGAAAATAGTAGAACAGAGCATGACTATGATTGGTGCAAATTTCTCAAAGGCGACGGTAACAATGAAGAATCACATTGGGGCAATAGATACAGTGGATCAAAATTTCCTGGCATGAATGGTAACGAACCTTTGGTAATTGATTCCCCCAAGTTTTGCTTTCGATTTCATTCCGATGGCAGTGGTCATGATTGGGGATATAAAATCAACGTTGAGGTAACGCGCAGCGAAGACTTCGTGAAGCAGATTGCCAAAAATCAGGAAAGCAATAAACCTAAGTATCTCAACGAGATGAGTCTGTATGTTGGACAACGTCCATACTACGCTGGAAATTCACATATACCAACTGATCCAGGTTTCAAAGGATGTATAGCAGCGTTGAGAATGTATCCGAGGACAGCATTGAATGACAAACAAACTGCATTTTTGGAGAATAATTCGCCGGCTAGACATATTTCTCAAGCAGCTGTGGCATTGAACGTACCCAGCGAGCATGGACTTCTTCATACACTATCTGTGCTTAGCAAAGGAATCAGTAATATAGTCAATGCTGACCCGGTCTTCCTAAACGAAGCATTAGAGGGCAATGCTATAAGTTTACTGAACAGTCTTTTCCTTCTTGCACAATTTAGTGACTCAATGCTTATAAAAGATGTGTCTTGGGCGTTGTGTACTAGAATTGTACCTTATCTTGATCCAAACTTGGTTGGAGGCCAAGCTCGAAATGTTGGTTTATGCCTCGCTGAGGAGGATGACGCTACTACTGCTTTTATTCTATATCTTTTACGAAATATTGGAAGAAATAGTTGTTTTAGTGCAGCTGTAGATGGAAGTTGCATGATTCCAGATGAAGAAAATCAATTTAACACTGCGTTAAATTTACGCCCTAGTAGAGATATAACTTATGGTGTTACGCTTCGCAAATTAGACCTTCTGAGTCAAATCGCCGCCTCAAGCAATACTGAATGGCGTTCAGTTCTAGCTCATGTCGTGAACGAAGTCGCTTCAGATATTCCTCGTCTATTTAGCCAACTTCGTCAACTACAGGCTGTCCAAGAGGCCAGTATATTCCCATCAGGGAACAACGGCTCACAGCTGGTGAAGAGTGATAAAGAAGCTTTATATTGTACGTACGGTCTGATTGCATTCTTTGGAGGTACTTTTAGCACTCTTCATCCGGGTGCACAAGCTATGTATGTGCGCGAAGGTTCAATTAGCGAAGAATGCTGTGTACTTGGTCAATTCTATGTTCCAGGTGTACTACCAAAACCAAATAGCAATAGAAGAAGCAGTAACAGTCAAGAAGACCCTGCTGAAGAGCGCCGAAAATTCTGGAAAGGTTTGAGCAATTTTGGAGAGGCATGTATTATATCTGTAGCTTCCAATGGCGTGGGCTCTGATGATGATGATGTCCTTCGCCCACTGCTTGTACCACGACGCAATCTAAAGCTCAAAGAAATTGGGAGTGCTTCTTCCGAACCTTTTGCGCTGTCAGATTTTATTCTGAAAGATCTTGGGAAAAAGTGTGTTATTGATGTAATGCACGCTATTGTTAATTTGGACACACAAGACAGACGTCCTAAACCACAATCTCTTCCTTTCAAGCTGCGTGATACAGATGACCTGGCAATTATGAAGGAAGAGAAGAAAAAAAGCAGTAAGAGCAAAGTGATGGATTTTACAAGAGTATACAGAAGTCTCAACCACTCACCATATGATACTGTGGATGCTCCTGAACCAATTCTTACCCGTGTATCCATTCCTGGAGCAATGAAAATGAAGGTTCAGTTTGACCAGAAATTTTCTTTGAAAGCTAATCATTGTCTGCGTGTGCGCTCAGTGAAAAGTAATACAGTAATTAACACTTACTACGGACAAGGGGTCAATATGAGCAAAATAGACAAAACAGACTGCGCGAATGATCCTATTATTCTTGGCGAACAAGTTGTTGCTGCTGCTTGTGCTCCAAAAGCAGAGCCTAATGAAGAGTACACGAATAAATCAAGATATGAAGAGAACAAGCAAGATGCACCCAATTATAAAACTTCTCTTGAGTTTGTAGTGTCTGGCGATGAGGCACATCTTGAGTTGATAACACTTGAGCCCGGGCAATACTCTGAAAGTAGTGGGGTAAGTTCTCCTTGGGGATGGTCACTAAAAGTAACAGCCTCTATTGAAGAAGGGGTGAATATAAGCCCCCCACCTCTACCGGTCTTGCCAGTTCTGGGTCTTGTATCACACCTCAAGATGCTTGGTATGCGCGCTGTTAATTCATTTTTGTCTGCCAGCAACCCCAGTCTGAAGGATGGCCAAGGAGATTGGTTCGTAAGAGAAGCCATATCCTTCCTGTCAAGCCCATTAGTGAGATCTTGTCTCACTCCAATCACGTGTCTTGGCAGCAACACGGAAGGATTTCAAATGCGTAGCAAGACTCTACAGTTCGAGTCACCGCATCCGTACAAACGCAGACAGGACACAGTAACCCCCATCCACATTAAGGGAGCCAAATCCCTAATTTTGCGATTCGATAACCGCACGAAGACAGAAAGCGGCGCTGATTATATCAAATTTTATGCGGATTCCAAGTGCAATAACCAGATTCCAGGAACTTCTTCTTATAGTGGCGGCATGAATGGAGGACATCAAAACTTTCCTGGTTGTTACGGGAACCCTGTGCTGGAGATTGAAGGCAATACGTGCTACATGACATTTCACTCTGATGGGTCAGTGGAAGACTGGGGTTACTTATTGTATGTGAAGGCAAAAATTGACCAGGGTACACAAAATAGTGGAAACGATATAGAGAATCCGCTTGTAAATGCTAAGATGGGACACGAGAATGCCTCATTAGCTGTGTATACCATGCAAAACTTATTTGCAGATGGCCCTAAAATGAAAGGCAACACGTTAGAAATGTTATCTTCAGGTGACAGTTCTTTGAGTGCTGTGAATTCTCTCCGTTTTGATTGCTATCCACACATAAAATCTCCCGAGCGAGGACCTGAATTTGTAGAGATCGTATCTCCCACTTCTGAACTGAATGGCAAGCTTGTCAACAAGGCTCCCATACAAGAAAATAGGCCACTTAAAAAGAGTGGAGACAGAGAAGCGTGGCCAATAGGATACAGCATCGAAGTCAGACCCAGTGTGAAGTCCACTGCGGGTGGCGCACATCCAGAGCGTACGGAAACCGAGCTTAAGATGTACTCAACTCAATCAAGAGAAAGTGAGAGCTCTGTCATCAGTTCCTCGGATTATCGTCTTTTAGCTTTTTCTCAAAGTGATGATCAAAATTGGGTGAAGGTACGTGCTATTCCAATACCTCATTCTGCTGTTTCATACGAAGGAAAGCAGGCAATAGATGAACCACAATTTGCAAGGTTTGATGAGAGAAGGTTGCCAAATGAAGAAATATTTAGTTGTTTGGAGCAGAAATTCTGCGAGCGTGCATGTCCTGTGCATCTGAGCCTGGATAAAGAAGTCGTATTTACATCAATTCCAACTGGATTTACTACGTTCTTGGAGGGACAGCATTCCGCAGTAGGATTGCATAGTGACACTGGATTCAATCTTAGTGATATCAGCTCTGCTGAGACTACAGGAAACTACGTTGAATTCACTCTACTGGAGTGTCCTAGCACAGAAATCACTGCGGATGACAACAGCAGACCATTTATTGTAAGCGTAGGTTTGGCATTTGCGGACAAAGATGTTACAATTGACAAGAAGGCCCCTTTGAATCCAAGCTCAGAATTGCAGATTATGGCATACTTCTGCGGCTGGGCGTTTGGTACATATGCTTACCACAGTGATGATAGCTCGCGTTGGGGTCATCAAAGTCGAAGTAATGCCAGTTCGGCAAATGCAACTCAGTTTATGGGGGAAGGTTCATGTCATGGCTATGGAAAAGGAGATACTATTGGGGTCGGGGTTGATTTTGAGTCCAGAAGAATCTTTTACACAAAGAATGGTGTGAAATTGACAAGCCAAGCAGGAGATCTTCTTGAAGATAGAAGTGACAATATTAGTCTCGAAGCATTCAAAGAATTTGTGACAGAGAAAGGCAAGCTACTATATCCTACTCTTTGTTTTGACTCAGAGCCACATTTTGCGGCCATAGAAATGAATTCTGGCCAACGTCCATTTGTTTATCAACCTGCTGCAAGCAGCGGAATTGTCAAGCTTAGCACTGCTGCAAAGGCAATTCGTGGTGGTACCGAATGGGGCTCTCCAATCACATCTTCTGAGGCGTCATCGATGGTAGAATTTGAGGGATGGGTGGACTTACAAGAAAACCCATTGGCAACGTTGGTGAGAGATGACTCTGTCCCTGGGTCTACTAGAGAGACGGACTATGCTCCAATCATAAGTACGAGCGAAGGCGACTTCGTTGACAGATCGACTACTTTTAAAGATTGGTCGAAAGAGTATGGAAAATACGATGTGTCAGATTCTGTAATATCCAGAATCCCTATGACGTTTGGCTCAGGGAGAGGTGCATTAGTAGACATGTATGGAGACATTGCAGCTGCTGGCACAGGTCGTTACTCATATAATAAGTCCAGTCCCGCGAAAGTGCTGCCAGATTCCGATGCAAAGACTGTTGATGAAACTGAAGCTGCTTTGATTGGAGACGGCTCCAAGCCAGTGTGGGCCAATGAGAAACACCCAATGTTCTATTGTGCTGACAAAGTTGCTGGAATAGATGATAAGGGAGGCAGTGGGGATGACGTTGAAGAGGATCTAGATCAAGTATTAGTAATGCGCGCTCAGCCTCGTCCATCGAACAAGAGCAAAGGACCTAATTTTGATCAATACATCGAAAGATGTGTGCTACAGTTTAGTTCTATCGCAATATACTCTTACAGTACGGACTGTCTATTCCGTTTGCTATCTGCGTGGCCTGCCGATTTACCATTTTCGATTGACGCGTTTGCTAGTGGGGATCAAGAGGACGAAGGAATAAATCATTTTATGTCTATAGTTGCTTTAGGTCTAAAAATGGGTAAGTTAGAGGCAATCCGTCTCAGATTCCTTAATTTGATCGAGAGTGAAAAAGAGAAGAACTCAGACAAATATTCAATCGACGTTACCCAGAAACTAGTGAAGTTTGCCGTTGAGCAGTTAAGTCAGGAAGGCGATGAAAAAGGTGGTAAATTGAAAAAAGAGTCAATCTCTAATTCCTTGCGTACCAATGCTGTGGCGAAAGTGATTGAGACCAGACACCCATACAATGTCACTCCGCACACTACGTGTCCTTGGCCCCCTTTACCCAAACCTTGTGGTAAACTGACTTCTCAGAAGTGGTCGGTCAGTATCCCAGAAGCAAAATATCTCTTGGTAACATTTGATGAAAATTGCTGCACTAGTGTGTCAGATTCTCTAGCGATCTACACAGGTGCGGACCACAGTAATCCAGACATCGTATTTAGTGGGCGCAGACTAGGATCTTGGCCATTCCTGAGAGAAGGTGTTAAGCCTTTGCGAATTGATGCGACAAGTGCATACTTTGAGTTCACGACTAGCGATAGAGCGACCATTGGAGGCAATGATACAGGCAGCGCAGAAATTCTATCGATGTCAGCAGATTCATTACGGGCTGCTGGCGTGGATGTGGATGATAAAAGATATTGCCTAGATCATAGCAATGGTGTTGCAATGGGTGGGGGCTTCACATGTAGTACACTTGTGGCATCTGTGGCTGGCCCCAAAGCTGCCCTGAGAGACACTCCCGCTACACCTCTTGTAGTGCCCTATTGGGGCATAAAGATTGTTGTATATGGTATCATGGAGGAGCCAGATAATGAAGAACTTGTTCCTACTGTGGTGAAAGCAAAGCCTCATCGACACCTAAGCTGCTGGATTCTCGATAATCTTGTAACGCTACCACCCAGAAAATTCCCTTCGATTCAAGCACAAGTGTTTGATCCTCGCGTAGTAGATGCTTTATGGAAATACCTCGGAGTATGTGCTGGTAGCGGTAATGGTCCGAAATTGAATAAGTCGGACTATAACAATGCCGCTGGATTTGAGATGAAGAAAAGTCCAACTGTTGGTGAAGAAGGTTATTACTGTGGTCGTCATCTAGGCGTAGACTGTATCCCCCGCAGTGATGGACAATGTGGTCCGACAAATGGACCAATGTGCAGTGACTGTAAAACAGGCTTTGAAAAACTTCAGGCAAAATCAAAGGCGGCCCAAGGCGAGTTGAACACTGAGCGTCTCATTGATGCATCTCGCACGCTTGGTGTTATGATTTCGCAACTTCCTGATTTTTTTCGACACAAGTTGTCAATGATAGAAACATTCAGCGACACGCGAGAGCTATGTGATTGGAGCTATACACATGGATCCAATTTACTTAATAAAATTTCTTCATTGGCCCATAGCTTAGGCAGAGTAGTGACGAAGCTGAAGGGAGTTGAAGAGAAAGGAGAAAACACTGGTGTGCTTTTAAGTAGAGTTACACAAATTCTTAGTGAGCTGGCACTATCAGCACGTAGATCCAGAGACTCTAGTGGTGAAATTTATGCTCGTTTGGTGCAAAAACTTGCTAAAGCTGAGGATGATTTGAGAGAAAAGAAATCTGGCGAAGTCCCACTTCTTGCAGATGCTGGTGGCAAAGATGTAGAAGAGATTCGAAAGTGGTTGGAACCTTTGCGTTCAATGCATGATAGTCTTTCTTCTATGGACACTTTTCATCGCGTACCGCAATCGATTGTACATGGGTTCTATCTACCACAGTGCTCCAATATATTGAGTCAAACATGGCAGCTCGATTCTCTCGTTGGACAGTTCCCGAAGAAAACTATCGAGATCCCTGGATCATATGGTTTATTGTTGAAATTAGATCCACCAAATCTAGATCTAGGCATAAACCAAGAGCTGGTGATATGGGAGAATGTCGAGGGTAACGGCAATGGTCACCATAATCGGCAAGATTGCGAAGTGTTGCGACTTTCAAGTAAGGCAATTGAAGCTGCGCGCGACTTCATGTTCAAGCCTGGCAAACGCATATTGGACATAAAAAATAAGGAAAAAGATGAAGATGAAAGCCAACAGACTACAGTCGATCCGCTAGCCGCGCGCAAGCGTTTGTTCCATATGATTTCTAGAGCTACAGTTGCTGGCGGTGGCGCAGCTGGACTTCTCCGTGTTGAACACGGTTCGCCTCCAATCGAAATCCCGATGTCAGGAAATCTAAATGCCCAGCCTTGCATTGCTAGAGCTGAGTCGAACACCATTGGTCTTGGGGCCTTATTCAGGTCTTATACTGAAGTGGACGAAGAACACATAGCTTCTGCAGACAAAGCTACAGAAGGACCGGAAATCGAGAACAGCACAAATCTAACAGTAGGCGCCAAAGTTACGCGTGGTCCAAAGTGGAATAGATTTCCGCATGACGACGGTTTAGGTAGCGTTGGCACGGTTGTTGAACTTGGATCTTGGGCTCAGCTTGTTGGAAAAACGAATGAGAACGGAGACGCTGAATTCTTGAATGCTGGCAATCAACCTTACAACGCTGTGCGTGTAGTATGGTCTAAAGGTACGGAGGACAACGTGACATCTTCGGGAATATGGTATAGATATGGATATGAAGGCAAATATGATTTGAAGCTACTTCTTGACAAAGATGAACACAAAAAAGATTCAAGAAAACAGGCAGCAGCAGCAGTTTTGTCAAAAAATAATGAAACCGAAGAAGCGAACGTAAATAAAATGTCACTGGAGAAACAGTTGGCGCTCTTGAAAGAAAGACTGGTAGCAGATGCTGGAATCATATGTCTGCATGGTAATAGAGTGACAATTGAGATCCGAGAAACATCAGAGAAATCGGATCCAATTTCATCTGAAAGGATGATGCCTTTGTCAATTGACGTTTATCCTTTGCTTTTGCCTGAAGAAACACTCAAACGCGCTAATAACAAAGCCGAGTCAGAGATTGATAAGGAAATATCAGAAGTTTGGACTCGAGTGAAGGCAACATTCGGTGCTGGTAACACCGCAACCGATGCTGCTCTTGCGGCTCACATCCGAGCACGTGCCAGATCAGAGAAGTATAAAAGTAATAACTTTTTGACTGCCACGTACAGCCACTTTGAGCCCACTGATCAGGAATTACAGCAATCCCCGCATCTGAACACCCTGTGGCAAATGCAAAAACCTGTCAAAGCCGAGGAAGAAAGTGATAAAAAGGAAGGAGCAGATTCATCAGCAGAACTGGCGGACGAAGACATTTTGTCGAAAATCGATAGAAGTGAAGGATGGAGTTGCGCCGCTTGTACATTCATTAATACTGGAACAGAAAATAAATGTAAAATGTGCGGCAGAGAAGGAGAGGGCGATCCATGGATAGAGATGCAGAGAAGATTACTTGAAGAGCAAAGTAATACTGGAGAAATGCTGGATTATGGAACGCTAGGAGACAACGAGAAGTGTTGTCCACTACCGCAACTGTTATGGGATTTAACAGAAAAATCGACGAAAATGGATGTGCACTGCCCGCAGTGGAGCAGGCTCATTCAAATGTTTGCTTCTGTGCGAATCACCGAAAGAGAAAAAATCTCTACTGAATACAATTTACGAAAGAACCAAGACTGTGGTTCTGTTAGCGATCCAGTTGCTCAAGTACGTCACTCAACTTACGGCGAATGGCCTCTATCTCCTATTGCAGCGCGTTTTTACATTCTTCAGGATCTGAATAATTTATTCATGGGCTGTCTTAATCAAATAGACATTTCGGAATGTGCCAACCCGTCTATTTTAAATGCTCTGAATGGTGATGATAAAGAGGCGGGAGTTCCGAAAACAAAATTTGTTGACAGAAACGCCCTTCCTCGTCTGTTCAATAAACACCGCAGTCTCTTCGTGCCAGCATTGAAAGATAGTTTCTGGAACAATGCGATGGCTACAACGACGTCGCGTGCTTCAGAATTTAATTTAGCAATCTCCAGAAGCAAAGCCCGTAAATATATGGACCTGGGTGAAGTCGACACTGAGGGTCGGTGGACCACATTTGCGCAAGCATTTCGAGTTTTGTACCCAATGGACCCTGCAAAGTTACGCCATGGAGATAAGGTGTATTCTGTGCAACTAGCAGGAGAATTCGCTGACGATTACGGTGGACCATATCGAGAATCCTTTGAGGGGTACTGTGTTGAAGTACAATCTACTTCGATGTCGCTCATGTGTCAAACACCTAACGGTAGACATATAACTGGGAATAATCGTGAAAAATGGATATTAAACCCTAATGCTGTGTCTAGAACAGAATTAAAAATGCTGGCATTTTTGGGCAAGTTGATGGGAAACGCGATTCGATCGCGAAATTATCTAAATCTCAACATTCCCCTTTTCATCTGGAAGCTCATTGCAGGGGAGCTTCCAACCCTACAAGATCTCGAGGATATAGATCAGCCCGTCGTAAGAAATTTCCTATATGATTTCCGACATATTGACGAGACGATGGACGAAGCCACATTTAATGTATCGTTCTACGAAACGTTCACAACGATTAGCGCCGATGGCAAATCTGTAAAGGAGCTTGTTCATGGAGGAGCGGACAAAGCCGTCACTTTTGAAAATCGTCACGAATACTGCGATCTTGTGGAGAACTTTAGATTACACGAATTTGACAAACAGGCCGCTGCTGTACGAGCAGGTCTAGGAACCGTTGTACCAGTGACAGCCCTGAACTTACACTCCGGCGAAGACTTGGAAAAATTAGTTTGTGGTAGTCCTGAGATTGATTTGACGCTGCTGAAATCGTGCACAGAATATCGTAGTTGTCGATCTGACTCAAAGCACGTGCAGTATTTCTGGCAAGCAATGGAATCATTCAGTACAGAGGAACGTCAGGCCTTTATTCGATTTGTGTGGGGCAGATCTAGGCTGCCTTTGACCGCTGGTGGGTTCTCAAGCCAATTCCGTATTCAGGGATTTGATCAATCACCTGCTGATTCATATTTCCCTGTTGCACACACATGCTTTTTCAGCTTAGAACTGCCAGCATACTCAACATTAAATATAATGAAGCAGAAGCTGCTGTACGCCATATTTAATTGTGTTGCTATAGATGGCGATGATACTGGTGCAGGTGTAAATGCAGCAAATATGGGGTGGGAAGAATAAACAATAGAAAAAGGGAAAAAAGAAAGAGAGTTAACATAAATATTGAAACATTAAGATGAATAAAAATAACCAAACATAGATTTAGCTGTTTCTATCACTTGTTTCGAACTCTCCGACAAATCTTCAGGACAGGCTTCCAAACCAAAAAGATATTTGCTAGACTTGAATTCAGTCTCGCAAGACCCTCCAAATTCCTTTTCTAAGACATCCTTCTGTATCAGCCCACCACTTTCTCTCATCAAAACTTCAGCAACTTCACCCCCTGTCTTTACAGTTACCATCTTAACCTTATCTTTCGTAATTGGGTCTATGAATGGTAGCATCATATTCCAGAACGCGGTAAAGATCCACGGTGGGCGGATGCAATAAGCCCTTAACAATCGCTCAGGATAATGGTTCTGTAGTATATCAAGCGTTGCCCGACTAGTCTTAAAAGGTGGAGCATTGAATAAGCTATAGCCATCATAGTCTATCAACAACGTGATTTTCTCTTGTCTATTGTCTTTATCCATATCCATGGCTGCGATAGCTCTTTCCAAGTTATACACCAGGTGCCGCAAGTTACCGTCATGATTATTAGTGTTCTCAAACTTGGGCCTCATGATCATAATAGCGCTCCCATCAGAAGCCTTGTTTCGAACATAGATTTTCCCAGTGCTGTTCTCATTGACGATCGTGTTCATGTATCCCGACGAGTACAAGTATCCATCACTAAAGAACTCGCGTCTAAAGGCTAACGTCGCATCAAGCATGGCCTTTGCTTTGCTCACATTGAAGCTGCGGGCCCGGAGGTAGCGCTTCAGAGTACTGTCATCCAGGTTAAAATATGTATCAGATGGATCCATGTCGTAGGACTTGTAAGCCTCTCTCATCTCTGAAAGCAGAGCTTTCTGGTCGTCTTGTAGATCATCTGAGTCTGAATGAAACGCAGCCATACTTTATTGCGATTCACAGGAATCGCAGCAAAATTCTAGAGTACGTTTATAAACGTGCTACTTCTCCTCTCGCAAATGGTCGATTATTGCATCGTTTACCACAATAGATGCCGTGAAGTTTGACGAGGTGGAAAACATGGGGGGTGGCGCTAGCGTACCAAAAGACAATTATGTCCTTCAAGTACAGTCTAGCGAAGACAGTCCATTAAAAAAAAACGCAGGCAAGAAGAAAAATGGTGCTGAAGAGAAGGATTTATATTCCCCTGGACACCCTGGAAGTTTAAAACACGGAAATTCTTCGAAAAAGATTGCAGGAAAGGCCCAGCGGAACTCCTTTGATTCCGCAGAAGAAGAGAAAGGAACAAGAGGGAAGAAAGGTGGAGGAGCTGGGAAGAAATCTGCAGAATCATCTCCATCTAGTACTCCACGCAATACACCCCAACAAATGGTGCGAAAAGGAATATGCGGCCGCGAATCTCCATCTAACCTTGGTGCTATCGGGAGACAGGGAAGTCGTCTTGCTTCCAGTGGTTCTAGTATAGCGGCAATGGGGAAAATGGGGGCATTAGAGCGCCAAGGTACTACTAAAAAAATTGACTTAGTATCCTCGCGAAAGTTTCCTTGGCTACTGAAATCAGGATCTTTTGGTACTAACGTGGATTCAAATTCTTTCGAAAAAGGCCGTATAATTGGAATGGGACTAATGGGAACTGTACGGGTGGCTAGACTAAAAGACAAAAATGTTTACTGTGCTCTCAAGTCTATTAGAAAAGACTACATTCACAAGCATAATGATCAAAGACATGTTGATAACGAACGCGTTCTCATGCAGCAACTCAAAAATCCGTTTTGTATCAAGTTATTTGCACCATTTCAAGATGGTACGCATATTCATTTTGCAATGGAATTGGCTGTGGGTGGTGAGCTTTTCCGCAGACTGAACAAAAAAGGCGGCCTTTCTTCGGACTCGACCAAGTTCTATGCACACGAGATATTCTCTGCTATAAATCACGTTCAATCGCTAGGATATGTTTATAGAGATCTTAAACCAGAGAATGTCATGCTTGACGAAGATGGACATTGTAAACTTGTTGACTTCGGTTTTAGTACACAACCAAATTCAAATGGTATAGTCAAAACGTTCTGTGGAACCCCAGCTTATCTTAGTCCTGAGCAGTTAGATGGAAAATTCACAAACGGATATAGTAAAATAGTTGATTGGTGGTCCCTAGGAATCCTCATATATGAACTTATGACTGGGAATACTCCTTTTTGTAGTAGTAATAGCGAAACAGCATATGAAATTTACCTGAAGATCATGAAGGTAAAGATCTCGTTCCCTCGCTTCTTCGATAATACAAGTAAAGAATTGGTACAAAGATTGTGCCACGCTGACTTGAAATGTAGATTAACAGACCCAGATGCAATCAAACACCATGAATATTTTTGCATGCCGTGGGATGCAGTAAATGATCGAAGGCTTGTCCCACCTTTCGTCCCACGTATCAAAGATGAATCTGATAGGGATCATTACTTCAATGAATACAAAGAAATACCTGAGAAAGGGGACTCAACCGATTCCTGTAGACTAGATTTAGAAGGCTTTTAGAAGAAAACTAGAAGAACTGAATAAAAAATTGTCCAGTAAACTGTGATAGCTTCGGAAAGAATTTGCTTTTGAACATTTTTTTGTGAAATAAAAAAGTGCACATGTCGTGTCTCTCCGATTTCACAAGTTGACCAATTACTGCTTTCTAAATTAGTTTATACATTATTCATACTATGCTAGGCAACTCTATATAGACTAGACTTTTGAGTCATCTCCGCCGCTATGTTTAGATTGTTTCTTCTCAATTTCCTTGTAGTAGGCGACTGCACACAGACCTCCGAATACAAATATTCCTCCAAATATGTATAGGAGAGAAATAGGCTTAGGAAACATGACGAAACTCATGACAACAGTAAGAGCCTTACGGGTGTTGCCCACTAACACGGTGGTAATTCCACCATACTCTTTGACCAGTGCCATGTGAAATCCGATTGCAACATAAGCAAGGAATGTATATATTCCCATATATAACAGAGCCCGAGGGTTGGCAAATGCATAAGCAAAACCTTTTTGCAATTCTCCATTCAACGAAAAGAAAAACGTCATTGATGCCAAGCACAAAATGTTGGTGTAATAAGTAACTTCTAGTCTAGAACTGCCATGCTCGAAGATTTTCTCCTGATAATTTGGGAGGAAAGAATCAGCTGCTACGCTAATGCACACTAACATAATCCCAATTAGATTAAAATTCGGGGATACCTTGAAATCCGCATAACCGAATAATATCATTCCTACTGAAATCATTACCCCAAAGAGTAGCTCTTTTCTGGTAATTTTCTTTCCCAAGTACAACATTGAAATCAGCATGGTCGGAATTAACTTGCATGATCTGAATACCACCTTCGTCGGGTAATTAATATACGCTAAGGCTATATTGCTAGTGGCACTACTAATCAGCAAGAACAGACAAAGCATCCAATAGGACGACCACGGCGCTTTCCGGGCAGTATCATTCACAACACTTCGCTCTATTCCGCTGCAAATAGTCACACCAAGAACCTCCAAATAACCCAGCATGATGCCAATGTCGAAGCCCGGCAAGCTCATAATCAGCTCTTGCATATAGTTGTGACAGGCGAAGAAGAAGATGATGCCAAACACGAGGAATATGAATCTATATTTCCCCTCGAATTTACCATCATGTTCACTCATCTTTATCTTTTGCATCCTTGATGACATCGTCTTGTGTGTTATCAGCAGACAACGGGGTAATGAGTTTTTTTTCGAAACAGGCATTTCATCACAAAGGCTCTTCCAGCTTTTGAAAGAATGGCACCTAAATCCAAGGTAACTGTTGCTGTGCGCATTAAGCCAGAAAACAGGCCGGTTCGTAGGTGCATAACTACGAACGAGCAGCCAGACCAGATAGAGGTTGGGAAGAAGCTTTTCCAGTACGATCATGTGTATGGTGAGGGCTGCAGCCAGGCTGAGGTGTATGAGACCAGTGTGCGGAAGCTAGTAGTTGGTTGTTTCAAGGGTTATAACGCTACTGTTTTGGCTTACGGGCAAACTGGAAGTGGTAAGACGCACAGTGTGGTAGGTCTGCCGCAAGATAGTGATGATGAGGGTATTATACCTCGCGCACTCCGTCAAGTCTTTGGTACCTTGGAAAACGCGAGATATGACGATAATATCAATATTGTGAGTGTGCATGTGAGTTTTCTGGAGATATACAATGAGGAATGTAAGGATTTGCTCCACACTGATATACCTACACGAGACATAATGATTCGTGAGGATAAAGATGGACGTATTTTTTTCACTGGAGCCCGCGAAGAAATTGTTTCAACTTTCGAAGAAGCTCTCAAATTTCTTGAGCTGGGGAATCTTCAGCGTACAACGGCTGGAACATTTATGAATGCTACTTCCTCTCGTTCTCATGCTATCTTCAGTGTATCCCTGGAGCTATTTGAATACCACTCCAAGCATGCTGTAGCAGAGGCTGATTTAAATCATGAAGACGAGGAAGGGATTCAAGAAGGACAAGGTGCTTTTATACAGTCTAAACTGCATTTGGTGGATTTGGCAGGTAGTGAGCGTGCTAAGAAGACAGGGGCAGAAGGTTTACGATTGAAAGAGAGTGTCGGCATCAATCAAGGCCTATTAGCACTGGGGAAAGTTATTAGAGCACTGACCACAGCAGCACAGACTGTGCAGGGCCCGTCGAAGCAATTTGTGCCGTACCGAGAGAGCAAATTAACAAGGTTCTTACAAGACAGCTTGGGTGGTAATAGTTGTACAGTGATGCTCGCTTGTGTATCTGCAGCAGACAGTAATGCTCACGAAACACTCAGTACATTGCAGTATGCTTCTCGTGCTCGTGCTGTGCAAAATAGAGTGAAAGCGAACCGCAAGTCTACCCCACTAGCAGTCTTGTCAGAGGAAGGTGGAGTCCTCGATAGTCAACACGGCCATGCTGATGGGGGCATGGAGAGCGCTCTGGTATCCGCGCTCCGTCTACAGCTGGCACAAATGGGAGAGGAAATGCTGCAAATCAAGCAAGACAAACAAAAGCTGGGACAGTTAGCATGGGGAGGGCCGCCTTCGCCCCGAAAGCAGCAACAACAATCGAAAATTCTGGATGGTGGAGAAGATTCCTCTCTTCTTCGTGCAAGCATCAACTCGCTTTATGACTCCATTAGCTCAGGTAGACACCAGGTCGTGGGAAAGGGGAATGCATTAAAAAAGCCTGCCGGTACTAGCTGGACGGGAGGCTCCCAAATGGGTGGAGAATCAGTAGTCGAGGAAAAGAATCAACAAAAAGATGTCAATGTGCGCTCTAATCCTAGTTTAGTGTTTCACTTGAAAAGTTCTCTTCTCCCACAGCTAGAGGAAATTCAACTGGATCTAGAAGCTAGTTTGGTTGAGCTTGGGCCGGAAATAACATCAAATCGTCAATATTTAGAGGGATTATTCTGGAGGCTTATTTGCACAGCTTCCGCAGGATCAGAGAGTCTTTCCGAGATTGTCAAAAATATACACAACTTAGGAGATTCCCATACACCTAGCATTGAAGTAGATAGTCCTCATCGTAGCCCCCCACGGCGATCTTTCGGTTCTGAGAAGCTCTTTATTAACAAAGCCAACAAATTGAATATTAGTCAATCGGTTATACGTACTTCCTTTCCCTATTCCTTGCAAGAAGTAGAACATTCCGACAGTATAAGCCAATTAAAGGAGGAGTTGCAGACATGCTACGAAGATCTGCATAAGGACGAAGAGATATTTCAAGAGAAAATGAGGGAACTGAAGAAATGTCGTAAGGTAATCAAACATTTAGAAGCAGAGAAAAAGCTTTTGTATGAAGAGAACCAGACACAGTACCAGAAACTGCAGAAGGCACTTTATGACGGGCGCACTGATATGTTTTTGAAGCCTAAAGCAGAAAGCAAAGACGATTTTCTGCCTAGCACTCCCATGAAATCTATCTCTGCAGATGCTGAAGCAAAACCAGCCAATTTTAGTTCTCCTTTCAATCGTGGAGCCAAAGATCTGGATATATCTGAAGAGGAGGTCACGGAATTAGAAAGACAAATGAGCGAGGTTGTATTAGGTGCTGAACCGGATATTAGTGCCTTAGTGGAGGATCTAGAAAGCATCCAACAAGAAAGAGATAAGCTTCAGGGTGAGAACAAAGCAATCGAACAACGACTGGGTGCAATGGCAGAAGAGAGTGAGCGTCAGCAAAGCAGCTTTTTAGAGCACCAGCATAGTCTCGCACGTCGTTTGCAGGAACTAGAAATAGGAATTAAGCTAAAACAGGAATGCATTTCAAACTTAGTTAGACAAGAGCATGAGGCTGCTGACACGGCTCGACAAAATTTCGAAGAAGCTCAACGACTCAAACAGGAGGCTTCGGCTTTACACAAAGAACTTGAAAAACTAAAGAATATTTCCGTCAAAGATAGACGCGAAGCTGACGGAGAGCGGTCTAAAAGGCGACTTCTGGAGCAAAAACAAGAAAAAATCGAATTAGAATTGAAAGATCTCCAAAAAGCTGCACAGAAAGCTGAGAAGAAGAGAAGGAACGATAAAGAGCAGGAGAATAAGAGAAAAGAGGACGCTCATCGAGCAGAACAACATCATTCCGAATTACTTAATCTCCGCGAAGAGTACACCAAATTAACCTCGCAGCTAACCAGCAATGAGAACAAGCACCGCAAAGATTTGGATCATCTTACAGGTCAAGTGAGACAGCAAAGGAAAATTAGCGACGAAAGCAAGCAACACATAGCGGCATTGGAAGCTAAGAATGCCGAGCTCACAGCAAGGCTAGAACGCTCTGGTAGACAGCTCAAAGAGCGAAATGCGTCATCGTATGGACCAGGTAGTGCCAATAAAATATCCAGAAATAGCACTCCCAAAAAAATGTTCAGCAGAGAACAGGAAGGTGGGATAGCATTCGGAAGAGGTTCAGCAGGACCTAGCAATCGTCAAAATAGTGGAACTAGTCCTGTACAAGGAGGCGGTTCAGTGTACAGTGTAGCGTCCACTCATTCTGCTAGCACAATAGGAAAGTTTAGACAGCCATTAGTGTTCTCACCCAACTCTCAGATTAGTGGCGTCTCTCGACTTTCCCCTGATTGGCTTATCCGCCGCGTGGAAGAAATGGCCCAGGCACGATCAGCGAGACAAGAGGTGAAAAAGCTAGAGGCGCAATGTAAAGATTTAGAGAAAGAAAGAGCACAAATGCAGATTGATTGCAAACACGCACGCAAAGCGCAGAGTGAGCGGGATTTCGGCACAGCCCCCTATCTGAAACAGTTGGCCGAGATAGACTCAAAACTGGAAAGGGCAAAGAAGATCGCTAATCGCGCTGTACATGGAAGCAAGAAAGCAAAAGAAGCTAACAAAACTGTGCGCACATTAGAGCAACGGCGACAAGACGCATCTAATCGTATGGCTAGATTCTCCCACAAGCAACTGCACCAAGGGGATTCTGAATCTCAGGCTGTGCATGATTTGACAGAAGATTTGGAAACTCTGGAGGCGGAATTGGATCTGAATAAAGTTAGATTAGAAGAAGAGAGGAGAAAGCTCGTCAGAGGAGGAGATTCAGATTCTGCCGAGGAAAATTCTGGAGATATTTCTGCGAATACTGCAGAGGCGACCATACTTGCAAGAGAAATTGAGAATCGTGCTGTAGGGGAACTGGCCGCGCATCATGTTGATGCGATGGTTACTGTAGCGCAAGCACTAGTAGATGCAAAGCATAGAAGATCTTCAGATGCGGCAGAAATCCTAGAACTTCAATGTCGTTTGGATGAAAAGGAGAGTGAATATGATGAACTTGCAGATGCTATGCACAGAAGTAGAGCGGAGATGTTGAAAAAGTTAGAGATACAACGTAGAGAGAGTGAAGATAAGGTTGCATTTCTGCTACAACAACTTCGAGCTGTCGAAGCCCGCAATCTAGAAACATCGTCCATACTTCGAAGTCGAGATGTGTCCGTCATGCCAAATCAAAATGGAAATACCGGTGGTGGAATCATGCAACGAAGCTTGGATTCATTAGATTTCGCTCCTGGAGATGAAGGAGATGGCGATATAAACATGTGTGATCTAGAGCTAGATGAAGGTGCATAATCGTTGCACATAATAGTTTTGTAAATGATGAAGCTTTGATGGTATATAGCGATATTTTAAAATTGTGTTTTTTACAACTGGTTTGCTCTCCACAGTATGCTCCTCCTGCTGTCTGTCTTCTTCAATATTTAGAGGTTCATAACCCTTTCTATTTGACGTGGCTCCATAATCTACCATGTGAAAGCAATAGTTGGAAAATGTTGATTATCACGAGACAGATATTTAAAAATCTACGATACAGATGTTCTGGGCATTGTCTTCGAGAGATTCACTGGCGCGATGTTAAGTATCAGAGGAGAAGGAACTTTTTTTAAGGAAATTATCTATTCAACACTACTTGGCGCACGTCTGCCCATTCTAGTT
>JACLAB010010871.1_pt1 | contig 33095 bp, 26 predicted proteins | sample 8027921 | NCBI WGS metagenome assembly JACLAB01 (sample SAMN15725117, study PRJNA655200) | protist metagenome | isolation source: fluorescence activated cell sorting (FACS) single amplified genomes of... | place: USA: West Boothbay Harbor, Gulf of Maine | collected 2000-07-19 | reverse complement strand
GAAGAGTGGGGTGGCTGTTTCCAGATTCCGGGAGGCATCCCAATGATAGAAGCCGTGCGAGGGCAGATGATCGAACGCATTGGTGAGGAGATTAGCTGCGGCGTTATTGAAATAGGCATCGTATTTTGATGCGGCTTCGGGATGCGTGGCGATCTGCTCTTCCAATTCCGTGATGCTAAACGTGATGGCCTCTTTGATCTGCTCGGCCAGATAGAGATCGTGACCGGTTACATGCGCAAAGAGCGCGTTGATGAAGTGAAGCCGCCGCAGGTCTTCCCGGGAGCGGGTCATGTGCGGGACTTAGGCAGGCTGCTGATTTCCTGCATGAATTCCTTCACATCGCGAAACTCCTTATAGACGCTTGCGAACCGCACGTAGGCAACTTGATCAATGGTGCGAAGGCGTTGCATCACGCTTTCGCCGATCACCTTCGAGGGGATCTCGCTTTCGTATTGGGCTTCGACGATGTCGACGACGTCTTCGACCACCATGCCGATTTGTTCGAGATCAACTGGGCGTTTGTGACAGGCAGCGCGGATCGCATGAACTACTTTCTCGCGGTCGAAATCTTCGCGGCGTCCATCGCGTTTGATCACGAAGAGGCCATCGCGCACCATCGATTCAGTGGTGCTGAAACGGATGCCGCATTCGAGACATTCGCGTCGGCGACGAATCGTGCTACCTTCCCGGCTGATCCGGGAATCGATTACTTTGTCTTCAATGGAGGTGCACTTAGGGCAGCGCATAGTTGTTTATTCGAGTGAGAGGAAATTCTGAAGGATGAGCATGCCTTGTTCAGTGGCGATGGACTCAGGATGAAATTGGACGCCCCAGATTGGCAGGGTCTTGTGACGCAGCCCCATGATTTCTCCTTCGGCGGTTTCGGCCGTGATCTCGAGGCAATCGGGCATAGTCTCCCGCTCCACGATGAGGGAGTGATAACGAGTCGCGGCGAACCCTTGCGGCATGCCCTTGAAGACATCGGTGCCAGCGTGCTGGATCGGTGAGGTTTTCCCATGCATCAGTCGATCGGCTCGGATGATGTTTCCTCCGAAATGTTGCCCGATTGATTGGCAGCCGAGACAAACCCCGAAGAGTGGTTTCTTTCCCGCGAAGGCTTCGATCATCTTGATGGAAACGCCCGCTTCGGTCGGCGAACAGGGACCGGGGGAGATCAGCACGCGATCAGGATTCAGCGCGAGGGCTTCCTCCGGCGTGATCTCGTTGTTGCGAAAAATGCACTGCTCCACGCCCAGTTGACCAAAGTGTTGGACAAGGTTGAAAGTAAACGAATCGAAGTTATCGATAACAAGCAGCACAAAGCCATCTACCGACGGGTTGACAGCAGCGTCAAGCGCGGGGATAGGATGTGCGAAAGTCCTGATGGCCAACCATTTTCAATTACTCAAAACAGATACCGGAACTGCAGCTCGTCGTGGGCGGTTGCAAACGCTGCATGGTTTCGTCGAAACGCCCATTTTTATGCCCGTGGGCACGCAGGGAACGGTGAAATCGCTGACCCCTGATCACCTCAAGGAAATTGGATCGCAGATCATCCTCGGCAATACTTATCACCTCAATTTACGTCCGACTTCAGAGCTGATTCGCGACTTGGGTGGCTTGCACAAATTCATGGGTTGGGACGGCCCGATCCTGACCGATAGCGGTGGGTTTCAAGTCTTCTCACTTTCAAAGCTTCGCAAGATGCGTGACGACGGCGTGGAATTTCAGTCTCACCTTGATGGTAAGAAGCTGTTCCTCGGCCCGAAGGAAGTGATGGCGATCCAACAGAATCTCGGGAGCGATATCGCGATGGTGATCGACGAATGCCCTCCGTGGCCCTGTGAACGCGAGGAGTGCGCCGCAGCAGTTGAGCGGAGTGATCGTTGGGCCAAACAATGCAAGGAGATCGCGACGGAAAGCGGATTTCTCGAAAAGGGGCATCATGTTTTTGCGATCGTCCAGGGTTCGACTTTTGATGATATGCGTCGCGAGGCGGCGGAATCGTTGGCGGCGCTCGATTTTCCGGGTTACGCGGTGGGCGGAGTGAGTGTAGGCGAACCGGAGCCGGAAATGCTCAAACAGGTCGGCGCGACTACGCCATATATGCCGGTCGAAAAACCACGTTACACGATGGGGCTCGGGACGCCCCCTCAATTACTCAAGATGGTCGCGCTCGGAGTGGATATGTTTGATTGCGTGCTGCCTTCGCGGGTCGCGCGTAACGGATTGGTCTTCACGCCGGATGGTCCGATGAATCTGCGCAACGAAAAGTATCGCGCGGATGATCGTCCGATCAGCGATGAGATCGAAAATTACACTTCGAAGTTTTCGCGGGCGTATTTGCGACACCTGACGGTTTCGGGAGAAATCCTCAGCTGCACATTACTGACTTTGCACAATCTACATTTCTATCTCGATTTGATGGCCCAAGCGCGGGCGCATATTGAAGCAGGTGATTTTGCGACATGGCATTTGGCTTGGGTGGCGCGTTACGAATCGGGGGCAGCCGCACGTCTGAAAAAAGTATGAGCTCAACGCCAGAGAAACTGCCGATGGCCTCGACGATTGAAAATCGCGATGGTCGGCCACGGCTGATGATCAATGGAGTAGAAGAGGCCCCTCTGATCTACGGGCTGACGGATTCGCCCGGATCGCGTTGGACCTGGGAAGAGATGCCAGCACGCAACATCGCCGTCTTTGCGAGTAACGGGGTGAAGTTGTTCTTAGCAGATATCTGGTTTGAGCAGATGATCGGTGAGGATGATCAATTGGATATCACGCTCGCGCGAAAACAGGTGGCGGGTGTGTTGGAGCAATGTCCGGATGCGGCGGTGATGTTACGGGTGCATGTGAATGCGCTGCAGTGGTGGTTGGATCGTAATCCAAGTGAGATGGTCGGCTATGCTGATGTTGAACTGGAACAGGAGCAGCCGTGGAGCCTGTAACGTCCCTTAGCGCAAGATACGGTCGCAGCTCGTCGGGCGAGTTTCAGTTCGAAGCGGTGGCTGGATTGGGCGACATCTCATTTACAATTATTTTGCCGAGAATTGTCCGCGAGTGGCTAAAGAATCGCTATATAGACGAGGCTTCAATGAATACGGCACGGGGCGAAAACGGTCTGAAGTGGGAGTCTGTTTCGATCCCCAATTCGGGATCGCGAGAAGTCGTGGATTGTGGCATCTTACGTGATCCGGAGAAACGCGGAGACGTGATCGATTATTTTCGATTCCAGCATGAGAAATTGGCTGAAGTTATTATCCACCTGTCTGCAACCGTGAGGGAGTCTTGGTCGCGCCCAGTGATTACGGCGACATTCTTTGGTTACTTTCACAATTTGTTTGGTCGCCACGCCTCGGGTGGACATATGGCGATGGATCGAATCCTCGCGTCGCCGCACATCGATTGTTTATGCGGGCCGCAATCTTACGATCCGGCGGCTCGGCGGATGGGCGGAACGGGACATGCGCGTGGATTGATCGATCCGATGCGACGGGCGGGTAAGCTCTGGCTCGATGAGATGGATTAGCCGACGACGGTCAGTGGTTGCGCTTGGGATCCTTCGGCTGTGACGACATTGGACGACGATGTGGCAGTGCAGATTCGCAACATCTTGCAACCAGATACACGCGGAGTGGGTGCGTGGTGGTATGATTTTGGGATGACCTGTGGCACGACCGAAGCGGTGCGCTATGGTGCGATGGGGTGGTGGGATCACCCGCGTCTTCAGCAGGATGTGCAGCGCTTAGCTGCGATTGTCCGGGAACGTCTGGCGCGACCGCATGTGCGCGTGGCGGATGTTTTAGTGGTGCACGATCCGTGGTCGTTTACGCATACCGGCAGTCGTCGGGCGCCGGACATAGATCAGCTTGGTGATCGCTCGGAGGCGCTGCCGATTGATTCCGTGTCGCCGATTGCAATCGATGCGTTGGCCACGGGCTTGTATCAATCAGGACTGGTGCACGAAGAGGCTCTGCTGAGTGAGTTGAGCACGATCGATCTGAGCGCGTTTCGTTTGGTGATCTTCGCGACCACGCCGGTGCTCGATGAGACTCAACGCGAGATGATCCGCGATCGTGTGCCGAAAGACGGGCGCCATGTGGTGTTTACCGGTTACGCGGGGTGGGGTGATGGCTCGAAAGTTGGGCCTGAACTGGCGACACAGTTAACAGGATTTGAGACGCAGCTTTTGAACGCCGAACCGGCCGTGCAGTCGGTCACCTTGGATGGAGCGGAAGATGTTTGTGAACTAGGCGGTGCGTTTGATGTGCCAGGGTTTAATCAGGAAAACGTCTCGGTGGTGGGGCTTTGGAAAGACGGTCGTGCGTCGGCAGTGTCGCGGGTCGAAGAGGAGGCGACTTGGTGGTCTTTTGCGGTGGCTCCTTCGCAGTCGAGTATGTTGCGCGAGATTGGTCGCAGAGCGGGTTGCCACATCACGAATGAATGCGACGAGACGACCTTGGTTGGAGCGAGTTTGCTCGTGGTGCATACTTTGACGGGCGGATCGCGAACTTTGAAAACACCCGAAGGCATCGTGATCGAGGCCGATCTGCCGGAGCGTAGTTCTGTGGTATTCGATACAGTAACTGGCGAGCGGCTTTTGGGATAGAGTGGCCATTTTCGTGGCTTGAGTGTGACGCGATATTTCCGCTCACTCCTAGCATGCGGATACTCATTACCGGCGGTGCCGGATTTCTCGGCTCCCATTTATGTGATCGTCTACTCAAGGACGGTCATGAGGTGATTTGCCTCGATAACCTATTCACGGGCCGCAAAAGCAACGTCCTGCATCTGAAGGATAATCCCAATTTCGAATTCGTCCGTCATGATGTGATTGATCCGTTTAAGTATGAGGTTGATCAGATCTACAATCTGGCGTGCCCGGCCTCACCTCCACATTACCAATTCAATCCGATCAAAACGACGAAGACTTCGGTCATGGGCGCGATCAATTGCCTCGGCTTGGCGAAGCGAGTGCGAGCGCGTGTTTTCCAAGCTTCGACTTCGGAAGTCTATGGTGATCCCGAAGTGCATCCGCAGCCGGAAAGCTATTGGGGGCTGGTTAATCCGATCGGCCCACGTTCGTGCTACGATGAGGGAAAGCGTTGCGCAGAGACGCTCTTCTTTGATTACCACCGTGAGAACAAAGTCGATATTCGTGTGGTGCGTATTTTTAATACCTACGGTCCGCGCATGCATCCGAATGATGGTCGCGTGGTTTCTAACTTCATCGTGCAAGCCCTCAAAGGTGAGGACATCACGATCTATGGTGACGGTATGCAAACGCGTTCTTTCTGTTACGTAGACGATCTCATCGAAGGCTTCGTGCGTTTGATGGCCCAGACTGAAACCGTGGGCCCGATGAACATCGGCAATCCGGGGGAGTTCACGATGATGCAGCTCGCCGAGCTTACTCTCAAGCTAGTCGGCGGGAGCTCGAAAATAGTGCATCAAGATTTACCAGCGGATGATCCGAAGCAGCGTCGTCCGGATATTACTTTAGCCAAGAGTGTGCTGAACTGGGAGCCCACCGTGGAATTGGAGAAAGGCCTCGGTCACACGATTGAGTATTTTAAGACGCAGGTGTGAGCGCTGCCTTGCGACGGATGAACCTACCGAAATTGCAGTTCGTGACGACCGGTCATGCTGTCGATGTTTGGCGGGAGAGGGCGGAGCATTATTCTGCGCACGAATTTAACTTACTCGGAAGCGGTTGGGTTCGAGTTTATTTCGGAATGCAGGCGCGTGGTTTCGAGGAAGTGAACTATAGCGATACCTCAGTGACACTGGCGACGGTGGCGGAGGACATGACCACAGAACAGCAAACAGAGCGTTCGAGTCTGCTCGGTCTCGCGGTTGAATTGGTCGAGGGATACGAACCCATCGATTGGTTTATCGATTTTAAGTCGGGCTACCGTTATCCGCTGAAGCACTTTTCAGAAATTCGCTACGGTTTAGTCGAGGGCGTGGATGCGAAGGTGCCTTATGATCTCTCGCGGTGCTGTCATCTCACCATGCTCGCGCGAGCGTGGCAGGAAACGGGGGAGGAGCGTTTTCGCCGCGAAGTAATGGCGCAGATGATGGATTGGTTGTCGGCCAATCCCGTGGAGCACGGCATTGGTTGGCATGCCAATATGAACGTGGCGATTCGGCTGACCAATTGGATCGTGGCATATTCGATTATACGTGACGGCATTGATCCGAGTGATCCTGTGGAGGCGGCATTCGAACGGGAGTTTGTCGCGAGCATAGGGGTGCACCGTGAGTTTATCTCTGGTAATCTCGAATTTGCGGAAACGAGTATTCACCCAAATCACTACCTTGCGGATTTGGGCGGGTTGCTGGTGGGGAGTAGTTTTCTGGCGAAGCACTCCGCGGAGCATCGCAATTGGGCGCGGATGGGACTACGTGAAATTCAACTCGAACTGGACCGGCAGGTGGGGGCGGACGGTTTCGATTACGAATCGGCGACGAATTATCATGCCTTTGCTTTGGAGATGTTGGTGCTGCCGCTGATCATCGCGGCGAAACTCGCGGGTCGTGATCGCCGAGCAGAAATCGTGGCTTGGCTCGACGAAAATATCGGCGTGGATCGAACTGCGAAGCTGCGGCGGATGTTCAAGGCGTTGCGCGATTTGATTCAGCCCAATCATCGTATCCCTCTGATCGGCGATATCGATAATGGTCGTTTTCTCTATCTGGAAACACCGGGCCACCATGAATGTGATCGGCGGTTTCTGTGCTGCATGGGTGCGACGCTATTTGAAGATGAATTGCTGTGGCCGGATGATTATACGGAAACTGAATGCTCCCTTGCTCAGACGCTTTTTCTCGAACCGCAAATTCAAGCACAATCACGGCCGACGAAACCGATCAGCTGTGCGTTTCCTGAGGCCGGTTTCTATCTGATAAAAACAGCTTCGGTCTACAGTGCGATTTTCGCCGGACCGATTGGCACGAACGGTGGCGGCGGGCATGCGCATGATGACAAGCTGTCCTTCACGTTCTCACTCGGGAAACACGACTTCATCGTCGATCCCGGCATCTACACTTACACTCCGAGCAAATATTACCGTGACCTCTATCGCTCATGCGATGTCCACAACACAGTTTACATTGATGACGAACCGCAGAATCGCCACCTGGAGGATTCGCCCTGGTGGGGCTGCCATGAAGATACGAAGTGCGAGGTGCTCGAGTGGGCGGCAACCGACGAACAGGTGGTTTTCGAAGGGCAGCATCAGGGCTATCTGCGATTGCCCGCGCAAATCATCCATCGTCGTCGGATTGAGTTAAGTGAGTCGCGTCGTATCTACGAAGTTCACGATTTCTTTGTTTCCAAGCAGGAAGGTGAAGCCCTCCCGAAGATGAGCTTCAACCTGATGCTACACCCGGACTGCGAGATTGTGGCCCACAAATCGGGAACGATCGTCGTTCGTCAGAGTGGGGTGGAGCTCAAGATCGACTCATCTCCGGGCGAATGGGAACTCTCGGAAGCCTTCATTTCGCCCTCCTACGGCGTGAAATGTTCGACGACTCGGCTGACCCTTTGCCGCGAACCGGGAGTGGCGGAAAACACCCTCCGATTGAGCTGGTAAGGCGCCCCTGCGATTTGCGATTTGCCAAGGGGGAAAGCAGGGGTATGTTCTTCGCCCTTCATGCTCAACTTTCTGTTCAAACGATTTGCCGGTCGGCACAATAAGAAGTTCCTCGAAAAATGCCGCCCCTTGGTCGAGCGCATCAACGAGCTCGAACAGTCTTATCAATCGCTGTCCGACGACGAACTTCGCGCCAAGACGGTGGAGTTTCGCGAACGTATCTCGGCTTCGGATGACCAGAATGTGGCCCTAACCGAGATTTTGCCAGAGGCTTTCGCCACGGTGAAAAACGCGGCCCGACGCTTGTGCGGCACCACAGTCGACGTTTGCGATCAGGAGTTCCTGTGGGAGATGGTGCATTTTGATGTGCAGTTGATCGGTGGTATGGCTCTGCATGAAGGAAAAATTTCGGAAATGGCGACAGGTGAGGGTAAGACTCTCGTGGCGACTTTGCCGCTCTATCTTAACTCGCTGACTGGTGAGAATACGCAGTTGGTCACGGTGAACGATTACCTCGCGCGACGTGACTCCGAATGGATGGCTCACCTCTACAACTTTCTCGATGTCTCGGTTGGATGTGTGCAGCAATCGATGTCTTCGGAAGATCGGCGCGAGATGTATGCCCGCGACATCACTTACGGCACCGCGAGTGAGTATGGCTTCGATTACCTGCGCGATAATGGAATGGCCACGCGCAAGGAAGATCAAGTGCAGCGCGACCACTGGTTTTGTATCGTCGATGAAATTGACTCGATCCTCGTGGATGAGGCTCGCACGCCGTTGATCATCTCTGGTCCTGCTCCGATCGAGCGTGAGCAACCCTTCACGCGACTCCGCCCTGCGGTGAGCTCGTTGGTCAGTGAACAGCTGAGACTTTGTAATAAGATCGTGGCCGAGGCGAAGAGCCTGCTGGACAAGCCCGATTGTTCGGATGAAGAGAAGCGCGAAGCCTCTCTCAAGCTACTGCAGGTGAAGATGGGTAATCCCAAGAACAAGCTGTTGCTCCGTATTCAAGAGACCCAGGAATGGCGGAAGATGCTTGATAAGACGGACACGGAGATGAACTCCGATTTCAACAAGCCTGAACTTTTTCGGATCAAAGAAGAACTCTTCTACGGGATCGACGAACGCCAGCAACAGGCGGATCTCACCGAGAAGGGCCGCATGACGCTTCGCCCCGATAATCCCGATGCCTTCGTGCTACCGGATCTGGCGATGGAATATTCCGATTTGGATCGTGAAAACGCCGAGGATACTCCCGAGCAACGCGAAGAACAGAAAATGGAAGCGCAGAAGCGTTTCGCCGAAATTTCCGAAGAGATTCACGCTATTTCACAGCTGCTTCGCGCTTACTCGATCTACGATCGCGACGTCGAATACGTGGTGCAGGAAGGGAAGGTAAACATCGTCGATGAAAACACGGGTCGCGTGATGCCGGGTCGTCGTTGGTCCGATGGGCTTCACCAAGCAATCGAAGCCAAGGAAGGCGTGACGATTGAGCGCGAGACTCGCACCTACGCGACGATCACGATTCAGAACTACTTCCGTATGTATGAGAAGTTGGCGGGTATGACCGGCACGGCGGAAACAGAAGCGGCCGAATTTCAGGATATCTACAAACTCGCCGTGCAGGTGATTCCGACGAATCAGCCCTGCATCCGGATTGATAACAACGACTCCATTTTTAAAACACGCCGCGATAAATTCAATGCGGTCGTGCAAGATATCGAAGAGGCCAACAAGCGCGGGCAACCCGTTCTCGTCGGCACGGTGACCGTGGAATCTTCCGAGGTTTTATCCCGCCTGCTCAAACGCGCTGGAATCATTCACACAGTGCTCAACGCGAAATTTCACCAACAGGAAGCTGAGATTATCACCCGCGCAGGTCTGCGTGGAGCGGTGACGATTGCCACTAATATGGCGGGTCGCGGTACGGATATTAAACTCGGCGAAGGCGTTCGCGAGGTCGGTGGTCTCTACGTGCTCGGCACGGAGCGACACGAATCACGTCGCGTTGACCGTCAGTTGCGCGGTCGTTGCTCGCGTCAGGGTGATCCCGGCACGACAAAGTTTTTCCTCTCGCTCGAAGACACGCTGATGCGTCTCTTCCTGCAGGGTAATCTGGCCTCCCGTATGATGGAAGGCACGATGAAGGCGGGCGAAGAGCTCGAACATAAGTGGCTTAATCGTTCGATTCAATCGGCCCAGAAAAAGGTTGAGCAACAGAACTACTCGATTCGCAAACGCCTCCTCCAATACGACGATGTGCTTAATCAGCAGCGCGAAGTGGTTTACGGTGTGCGTAATGCTGCGATCCACGCCGAGCGTCCGAAGGATATTATTTTCGATCAAGTTGAAGAAGAAATCATCACTCGTCTGGAAACAGCTGGATACTACGATAAGAACGCACCAAGCGAAACCGAAGCAGAGCATCTGGTCGGTTGGATAAATACGCATTTCCCGATTAGCTTGAAATTGGATGAGCTCAAGGACGGCGATCTCGAAGCCAAGGCCAAGCACATCGTGGAGCGCATCAAGAGCGCTTACCAAGTGAAGGAGTCGGTCGAGCAACCCGAGGCCCTCGCCTCGTTGGAACGCTACGTGATCATCCACGCGATTGATCATCATTGGCAGGAGCATCTCACTGAAATGGAAGAGCTGCGTCGCTCGGTTGGTCTGCGCAGTTACGGGCAGAAAGATCCACTCGTGGAATACAAGGGGGAGGCTTACACCTACTTTGAAGAATTGATGAACAATGTGCGGTTGCAGATCTGCACCGGCTTGTTCCGTAGCGCGTCAAATATCGATGTGTTCGAAAATATGCTCTCGATTCTCGGACGCACGGTGAAAGCCGAAGGACCTGCTGATGCGCCAGCGGGCCAACCACAAGGCTTGCCCGTGGCAGCCGCTCAGGCGTCGGTTGAGGATGAGGTCGAATTGCCTAAAGTAATCGTGCGCCGCGATACGCCGAAGGTGGGTCGCAATGAACCGTGCCCGTGTGGTAGCGGTAAGAAATATAAACACTGCCACGGTAAATAAGTCTCGTGGACGGACCCTACATTTTACCCGAGGACGATCCTTACGCTCAGCGACCGTCGTTTTGGCGGAAGCACGAATCAGCGGTTTGGGCAGTCTTTGTCTGTATCGTTACCGTGGTGCTCACGGTGCTTTCATTTCCGCCGTATAAGACGCCGGAGTTTGCATACGCGTTTGCCGCGCCCGCGATTTTTTGGGCGTATCTGCGTCCGTCGTTTAAGCTCTACGCTAGCACGATATTTGTCGCGCAAGCAGTGGCTTGGTGGATCATGCTTGGTTGGCTGCACAACGTTACTTGGGGCGGGATCGTGCTGCTCGGACCGCTGGTCGGCGCGTGGGTAGGAGTGTGGTATTTGGCGGTGTGGTGGACGATTCCGCGGATTCATTCGCATGCTCCGATGATGCGCGTGTTGGGGATGCTGGGACTGGCCGGACTCTGGGTGGTGCTCGAGTGGAGTCGCACCTGGCTGTTGAGCGGATTTCCGTGGCTACCCTTGGCCTCGAGCCAGTGGGAACGCTCCATTATGCTGCAGATCGCGTCGTTTACTGGCGCGTATGGTATTTCTTTTGTATTAATCTTTTTTAACCTAGGTTTTGCGGCCTACGGTTTCCGTTTGATTCGAGAAAAGCACCGAGGCCTCAAACGACGCAGTGTCGAGTTTATGGCCGCTCTGATGGTCCTCATGTTTACGACGTTTCCGTTGTTGCCCGAGGTGTTTAATCAGGATCGCCAACCTTGGCTTCGGCTTTCTCTCGTGCAGCCTTACGTGCCGCAAACAGTGAAGTGGGATCCAGCGATGGGCCCGGGGATTATCAACATGCTGGAAGACCTCACGCTCAAAGCAGCGCGGCAACAGCCGGATATAATTTTGTGGCCAGAAGCGGTCACGCCTTGGGCAGTCAAAGGCAGCAAGGATATGCGAGCTTTTGTGGAATCGCTCTCCGCCCGCAGCAAACGACCGATCGTGCTTGGCTCGATCGGGATCGAGAATTTTGGCGAAGAGAACGAGGAGTGGTATAATGCGGTCTTCGCCGTCACGCCGTTCGAGGGAGTGTTCACCGGTTACTACGCCAAGCGGCATCTCGTGCCCTATGGAGAATACGTCCCGTTACGTCCGATTTTGGGTGGGCTGCTGACAAAATTTGCGGGAGTTGGAGACGATTTTCATGTCGGCGAGGATTCTCACCCCTTGGTGATTCCCTGGTCAGGTGGGTCGGCAGTTTTGGGACCACTGATTTGCTACGAGGATATTTATCCGCAGTTGGCCCGCAGCAGTGTGATCACCGGAGCCGAATTACTCACCGTGCACAGCAATACAGTTTGGTTCGGTCAAAGCGGAGCCACGATTCAACATCTAGCCCATTCCGTGCTGCGTGCGGTGGAGACTCGCCGTCCAGTCGTGCGCGTGGGCAATGGAGGCTGGAGTGGTTGGATCGATGAGTTCGGCAATGTGCGTGAAACCGTCACCGACGAGAACGACAATATCTATTTTCGCGGCACTGAACTCGTGAAAGTGAGCCGTGATAAGCAGTGGATCGGCTACACCAGCTTTTATGTGAAGCACGGCGATTGGTTCGTGCTCTTGTGCGCGTTATTAGTCGTGCTCGCACGCTGGTTGATCGTCTTTATCCGCCCACCGGAAGAGCCGGTCTGATCATTGTTTATTGGAATGAATAGAATCGCCATCATTGGATCGGGCGGATCTGAGAAATCCACACTCGCAGTTGAAATAGGAAAAGCACTGGACCTACCAGTTTACCACCTCGACAAGCACTTCTGGGATTCTGGTTGGGTCGAAACTGAGCAAGGGTAATGGGAAGAGATCCAGAGGGAAATCTGTTCGAAATCAAAGTGGGTGATGCATGGTAACTATGGTGGAACGATGGATGTCAGGCTTAGCTCCTGCGACACTGTTGTCTTTTTAGATCTACCCCGAGTGCTGTGTATTTTCAGGACGATTAAACAAGCTTTCTGCTACAGAAACACAACACGTCCTGATCTGGCAGCAGGTTACCCGGAGAGAATTACAGCAGAGTTCATTCGCTGGATGTGGGAGTATCTTAAAGTTCGCCGCCCAAAGATTCTGGATAAGCTGGATGGTCTGCTAGGTAGCAAGAAGGTGTGCGTGCTGGATTCTCGAAAAGCGATCCGTCGATTTATTGAATCCGTTGAGAAGATGAATCTGCGATCAAACTGACAGGTCTATCGTTGATTACGATTTACGGGATTTGCGCTTTGGCGCAGGGGAGGGCCTTAGGGCTGCGGGTTTGCGACGAGCGCGTGGTTTTGGGCGTGGTTTGTCTCCATGGAGACCAGGTAACCATGGGGAGCCTAAGCGAAGACATTCATCACACATGCGCGAATCATGGGATTAGGAAATAGCTGGTTGCAAGCCGACGGCGTGAAAATGCGTCGCGCTGCATTTCTGAACTGACTTTGCCCACGATCTTGCGCCATAACTAATTGCTATGACCCCTAAAAACCTACGTCGCGCCGCTGATGCGCTTGATAAATTCAAAATCGAAACTCCCAGTTGGGGTTACGCTGATACGGGCACCCGATTCGGAAAGTTTTTCCAAGATGCCGCGGCGATCGATACTAACGACAAACTCGCTGATGCTGGTCAGGTTCATGCTCTCACCGGTTGCTGTCCCACGGTCGCGGTTCACGTGTTGTGGGATTTTGTTAAAGGAGAAGATCCCAAGAATACTGCCAAGATGGCGCGTAAGCACGGGGTGAAGATCGGTGCGATCAATCCCAACGTCTTCCAAGATCAGGAATACAAGTGGGGCTCTTTTGGCAACAATCAGGCCGAGGTTCGCGAACAAGCTTTGGAGCATTGCTATGATTCGGTGGACATCATGAAGGCCGTGAAGAGCGAGTATCTCTCACTCTGGTTTGCGGATGGCACCAACTATCCCGGCCAAGGAAGCATCCGTGAACGTAAGTTCAACTTTGAGCAGAGCCTCAAATCCTTGCACAAAAAGCTCGGACCGAAGCAACAGATGCTCGTCGAATACAAACCGTTCGAACCTGCGTTTTACCAAACGGATGTCGCCGACTGGGGAATGGCCTATGTCTATTCGAAGAAAGCCGGACCACGCTCCAAAGTGCTCGTCGATATCGGCCATCACTACAACGCGACCAACATCGAGCAGATCGTCGCATGGTTGCTCGATGAAGACATGTTCGGTGGATTGCACCTTAATGATCGTCGTTATGCTGATGACGACCTGACCCTCGGTTCGATCGATCCTTATCAAATCTTCCGCGTCTTCCACGAGATTCACTTCTTCGCTTCAGATCGGGGCAAGATGCCTAAGATCCCTTACATGGTGGATCAATGCCACAACGAGAAGCCCAAGGTCGAAGCCATGCTTCAGACAGTGGCCATCGCACAAGAGCTCTTCGCTAAGGCCGCGATCGTCGATCACGATGCTTTGCGCAAAGCACAGTCGAAGAACAATGCGATTGATGCGGAACTCGTGCTCAAGAAGGCATTTTTCACTGATGTGACTCCTGCTCTCGACGCATACCGCAAGCGCAACACGCTACCCGCGAATCCGATCGCTGAACATCGTCGCCAAGGCTACGAGAAGGCAGCCGCCAAGGATCGTAATCGTCGTCGTAAGGAGATGGGAATCACCCGCGGCGGTAGTTTCGCTTAAGCGAGCCTCATTCGAACTCTTTCAATGGCCGACGAGTTTGCGTCGGCCATTTTTATGCCCCAATCTTATAATGATTAAATACCACTAAAAGTGCATTTCAACCTCTTGCGCTCCGGAGCAGTTTCAGACATATTTCCTGCTTATGGATCTTCCTGAAAAGCTTTCCCCTGAACAAGTGCGCCAATTTAATGACGAGGGTTTCGTGATCGTGCCTGATGTTTTTGATCCGGCTGATTTGGAGCCGATTCGTCAAGCGATGGAGCGGATGATTGAGGAGAAGGTGCAAGAGCTTCACTCGGATGGGAAGCTCGAGAATCTCCACCAGGAGCTAGATTTTGATCGTCGGGTTGCGGCGATTCATCGTGACTCCAAAGAGAATGGGGAAGCGATTCTCAGAGCGATTGAGGGACGCAGCGGCGGAGGAGTAAATGCCCCTGAGATTTTCGATGTGATCGTGCATCAACAGCTAATCGATGCGTGTGCGGATTTACTCGGCACCGAAGAGGTGGTCGCTTCATCGGTTTACCGAGTGCGACCTAAGCTCCCTAATATCGGGCGCGGCGTGGTGCCTTGGCATCAGGATAGCGGTTACTTTCAAGAGCATTGCGACAAGTCGATGATCATCACGTGCTGGATCCCGCTCGTCGATGCGACGGTGGAGAATGGTTGCATGCAGATTTTGCCGAAGACTCATCAAGGTGAGCTCGCGCTTCATCACACGGGTGGTAATCAAGGATTCTTTGTGATCCGCGAGGAAGATCTGCCGGATGATCCCCGGAAGTCGGTTGCGGCGGAGTGTCCGCGTGGGGGCGTGGTTTTTATGACCAACCGCACGCCGCATTGTTCGACGCCGAATACTTCCGATCATGTTCGCTGGAGTCTCGATCTGCGTTATCAAGCGATCGATGCACCGAACAATATCGGGCTGATGCCAGCGCAGATTGATCAGGAAGGCACTCCTGATGCGGAGTTCCATGAGAAGGTGCAGATCGCGTGCTATCCTCCCGATGCCGATTTCGTGGTGCGCAGCATCAAAGATCCTTCCGCAGTCACGACTTACGACGAGTATGTGCAACGCCGTCAGACCTATGAACAGATCAAAGGCGGACCCGTGGGCACGAATCGCTGGCCGGCTTTGGCCACGGCAGAATAATCTAGTAAGCCTCTGGGAGAGCAGGGGCTATACGATTGCCCAGCTCTGGTTTTAAGTCTCTCTTCAGTTCATGTCGTCTACCTCCAGCTATACGCCGCGTGAGGAATTGACCAATGCGCTTACGCACAGGCTGGGTGTCGTGCTAAGTGTGGCCGGACTGGTATTGATGGTGGTTTATTCTGCGTTGAATGGTGACGCGTGGCACGTGATCTCGTGCGCGTGGCGATCTGGGACAAGGGGCTGAGTGTGATCCAGCGTGATATGGTGAAGTGGGAGTATGTTTACAGCATCAATCAGGGCCCGTGGGTTTGCCGGGCGCGAGTCTTCGGCGGACTGGTGTTGGAACCTGACTGGCCACGCGTGAAATCCTACATTGATCAGGGCTATGCGGATTTGCTCGAGGGTTTGAATACTTACTTGCTGCCGGATAGCGGGGTGGATGAAGGCTTGGCCTATTTTGATGCGACTTTCAAAATCACGCTGCCGGGATTGCGCGCTTACACTCGGGCGTGAGGCCGGGCGATGTCGGATATATCGCCGCCGAATCTGCACAAGATCGTGGGCTTTGTCGCGATGATGTCGGCGATGAAACCGGGAAGTGGGCTCATGGATGGCGATAATATGAACGGTAGATTGGGTTGTGATATCATGCCCTTGCTCGCTGAGCTTTGCCCGCACGAGGCCTACACTGATGTGGCGCAAGTTACTTTGCTGAGGTCGGATGCGACCAGTTTAGACCGCAATATGTTCGAAGGCATCGCGGCGTTTATCGTCGGGCCTGATGAGTTACCTCAATCGCGCTGTATCGTGCCTGAGTTCGGGCTTCTACCTCACACAGGGCACATTACGAGTCGGCGAAAATTGACCGGTGATCATCAGGTGCGCTTGCACATGGCGGGGTGTAAAGCAGAGCCCAGTCACTCGCATTTTGATAAGGGGAATCTCACACTGGAACTGGATGAAACCCCGGTGCTGATCGATCGCGGAGTGATTCGTTACGACGATGCGCGGATCAATCTGCTGAAACGAAGCGAGTTGCATAACGTGATCACACCGTTGCCCGAAGACGGCTCGTTTGTGAATCAAGGTTGGGCCGATGCTCCCGTGATTCCTGAAGGGCACGGAGATGGGAAAATATTTAACACCAAAATCGATCTCTCTCCGGTGTGGCGCGGTGTGATGTCGCGCTGCTCGCGCGAGGTCATTTCGTCAGACGCGAGCCAATTCACGGTGATCGATTCCGGCGAGTTACTGGAATCGCTGGTCCTGAGTTTTAATCTGCAAACGCGAGAGAAGTGGGAGATTTCCGAATCGGACAAGCGTGCGGTGTTAACCATACCGAGATGGAAGCTGACCGTGGATGCGCCATGGACGGACGACATCTCGCAGTCGGAAAACCTGATCGATAATCGGATGGAACCGGTGTGGCATTTGCAGTGCCGCCGAAAGGCTGGGGAGAGGGAGTTTCGATTAGAGACGCGATTCACCGTCGAAATACTGTCCTAGTTAGTTTGGAGAGAATGATCGGGCGATTGGGTTTGCCATGGCGCGACCAGTGAGGGTCTCATATTGCCCATGATTCGTTATATCTTGTTAGGAATAATCGGTGTCGTGGGAGCGACAAATGTGTGTGGCGTATCTGAGATGGATGGCACTTGGACGATTGAAGCAAAACGAGGGACAGACCTCGGGAGTTGGCGCACGCTAGAGATCGATATCGAGACCAATGGTGATCTCGTGACCATCAACCGCCGCTTTGCCGCGGGGCGTCGTAAGGACAACGATACGATGACGATTGATCTGACTAAAGATAAGAATGTCGTGCCGGTGCGTTGGTGGCCCGATAACCGCTACATCGGCGCGTTCATCAGCGATGCTCACGAGAAGATCGTGCACGGTAAATGGATGTCGAACGGTCGCGTGCTTCGTTTGGAATCCGATATGGTGCTCACGACTCAACAGGGCGATGTGCCGGTGAACATCCTTCGTAACTACAAGGTGTCGGCCAACGGGAAGCAGCTCAGCGTGATCACGATCCGCAGCACGCGCGACCGACCCGTCGTGTATTTCTTGAAGCGCGCCGAAAGCAAGTAACCCCAGACCTTTCTCATCATGAAAATTTTCACTTCTCTCTTAATTCTCGGCGCACTGGTTAGTTCACTCGTCGCGCAACCCATTCCTCATCGCGCCGAATACGCGCCGAAGGAAGCCACGATTATTCCGCTTTCGGAAAACTGGCGGATGGACGGGGATATCCCGACCAACGTGTTGTTGATCTCGTTGCAAGGTCTCGCGAATCGCGAAGCACCGCGTGTCTATCTGGAATACCCCACGCATTGGCAGTGGGAGACCGTTCGCCCGTTGATCAAGTTCATGGAGCGTCGGCACGGCACTGAGTTTACGCGGATCGGTCTGAATGACGCGGATGCCGCGCTCGCGCTTTTTGCGAAGCATGCCAAGGGCTACGTGGTCTGGGATCGCGAAGTGCGCGCTTCGGCGAATGTCGCGTTTACAGCTTCCGGCGTGCTCGATGCGGTGGTTGTTAGCGAAGAACTGATTCCGTTGGCCGAGAAGCATGGCCTCAAGAAAGTTGAAGACTTACGGGGTATCTTTCGCGGGAAGGGCGATCACGAGATTTACCAATGGGCGGTAGACAAATACTGGGATCGCACCTCGCGTGATTACTACGTGGTGTTGGGCGGTCATGCCGGCATGACGATGCAGCCTGGGGTCGCTGATTTCGGCGTGATGCAGCGCGCGTTTTGCGCTGATCTCTCGGCCAGCCCTAAACATCCTGAAGAGCTCGCGCTCCTTAAGGATCTACTCGGTCGGCAGAATGCGAACAGCACGGTGATTGGCTGGCATTCCTACGGGAAGGATACCGAAGGGCAGCATACGACACTCACAGGTAGCCTCGGACTAAAGATGGAAGGGCTGCATAATCTGCCCAACGTTTCTTATACCTCCCAAATTCCGCTCACGAAGGACTTCTCATTTAAGAATCCCGGCAATCTTGATCGTGGTTACGATAAGGTCGCGAAGAAGAAAATCTACGTCGCAGCACTCGCGACCGATTCGATGGGCATTGGCACTTGGACCCAGGAAGGGCGGGGCGAGATCCCTTATGGTTGGCAGGTGCTCATGGGCTGGGTGAGACTTAATCCGGTGGCATTGCAATTCTTCTATGAAGACAAGACGGCCAACGATTACTTCGTTGGTGGCCTGAGTGGTCCCGGCTACATGTATCCGAAGTCGATCCCGGTCGATCATTTCACCGTGTTGATGAAAGACGCGCGTCAGCTCATGCAGGCGCTCGATCTGGAAATCATGGAGATCATGGATTATTCCGAGGGTAACCGACATGTCGGCAATACCGATCTGCCGAAGGAGCTGGTGGATCGTTATTACGAATCATTCCCTGAGGCGATTGGTTTCATTAACGGCTACGGCACAGCGCGCACTTTTGATCTGCGCGATGGCGTGCCCTTTATCAGCTACGACTACTACCTCTCCGTGGATCGCCCGATCGACGAAGCGGCCGCTGATTTGGAGGAGCTCACTCAACTCAATCCGCAACGCCCATATTTTCTCCTCATGCATGTGCGGGAAAGAAACACGGTCGAGAAGGTGCGACAGATCTTTGGGCTTTTGAGTGAGGATGTTGAGATCGTGCCGGTAGATGTGTTTATGAAGCTAGCCGCTTCGGAGAAGACTTACCGCACTCGTTTTCAGAAGCCGAATGACCCCATCGATCTGAACCATTAATCGGATCCCATGGTCTTATTCCCATGAAAATTCTCACCGCTTTCCTACTATCGATCTGCTTCGCGACTGCGCTTGGTTTCGCAACTGGTGAAGCACCTAAACTTCGGGTCGATATTACGAAGTCAGGTTACGGTGAACCGGCGAAAGTAGGACAAGTGGTGATCGCTCATTACACGGGCACGCTAGAGGACGGCACGGTGTTTGATAGCTCGCGGGAGCGAAACGAGCCCATTGCATTTACGCTGGGCCGCGAGCAAGTGATCAAAGGTTGGGATTTGGGCTTTGCGCAATTGCGCGTCGGTGATCGTGCCACCCTGACGATTGCGCCAGAGTTGGCCTATGGAGATCGAGACCGTGATCCGATCCCGCCCGGTTCCACTCTGATTTTCGAAGTAGAGCTAATCGACCTCAAAGATCATGCGCTCTCCGATCTGTTGGCCCAGTTGATTGAAGACGAAGGCGTCGCTGTGGCGGAGGAGCGGTTCACTGAGTTGCGAGAATATGATTTCGAGGGCTACTATGTCAGCGAATCTCAGCTCAACGCGCTGGGCTATCAGTATCTGGGTAAAGCTCAGATGGACGAGGCCTTAGCCATCATGGAGATGAATGTCGCCCTTCATCCGACCTCCGGAAACACGCACGATAGTTTAGCTGAGGTCCTCTATAATATGGGCCTCAGGGGAGAATCCTTGCGCGAGTATCGCCGTTCTTTGGATCTCGATCCGAGTAACACCAGCGCCGAAAAATTTATCAAAGAATTAACCGAGTTTGAATGAGCGGATTTACCGCTGATGAACGCTAATCTTCGCTAAGAGTAGCCGGACCGCAGATGACGGCTTCGATTCTGTAGCCGTCAGGATCGAAGACGAAAGCAGCGTAGTAGTTGGGGCCGTATTCGGAGTGGACGCCAAAGCCACCGTTGTCGGTGCCGCCATGTTTCATTGCCTCGGCGTAAAATTCGTCTACCGCTTTGCGATTCGGAGCACTAAATGCGAGATGGGTGCCCTCACTGGGAATGGTCGCTCCTTCGGTGATGAGTTTGAGCGCAAATTTATCTTCGTTATCTTTCACGCCATAGCCGGCAAAAGTGTCGTGGGAGCACACTCGACGGTATCCCAGCGGTGCCAGAGCCGCATCATAGAAGGCTGAGGAACGTTTGAGGTCAGTCGTGGCTAAGGAGAGGTGATGGAGCATGTGCATTAGCGAAACCCTATCACGCCCTAATGACAACGGTGTGTCAGGAGACGTTCGACTTGGTCAGGAATCAGCGATTCAGCCACCAGATGGTGCCATTCAGGAAGGTGGCGAAACTCACCCATGTGAGGTAGGGCGCCCAGAGCCAACCAGCCAATCGATCGAGTCGCCAAAGCGCGCGCTGAAGTAACGCGAGGCTACTCCAGAGGATGCTGATCTCGATCAGTGCCCAGCCTGGGCTGTGCAGCCCAAAGAAAAGGATCGACCACAAGGCATTCAGAACCAGTTGCCCGAAGAACAACCCCAAAACAAACTTCACGCCCGGCTGATCACGTAGTTTCCAGATCCTCCACGCGGCGACACTCATCATGATGTAGAGGAGAGTCCACACCGGGCCGAAGAGCCACGATGGTGGATTCCATGTGGGCTTATTCAGTAGCGGATACCACGTGCGCACGCTTTCCCCGGTGGCGTAAGCGCCGATTGCCGCAGCCGAAAATGAAGCCAACAGGAAACCGACTAAGACGTGTGCTGATTTCTGTTTGGTTATTATCATGCAGATCGATCGGAGATGGGGTTAAACTAGCTCCGTTTAGACTTTGGTCGCACACCGCAATGGGACCAATCGTGAGATTTGAAACCGAGTTTATGGGCAGGAGAGTTCTTCGCAAGTGACCACGTCTTTTTGCCTTCGGTGATCTTTGGATCGGCGGTGAGGCTGAGGCTGTCGTGACCGAGTTTCTTCCACTGCGAGAGACTGATCTTGAAGGGCTTCTTTTCCGGGTGACTCTTGGGATGGCCGATGGAGGGAAGCTTGCCGCCGGGTGACCAGAAGCAGTTGGCGTTGGCAGCGAGAGCTTCATCGGAGATATCGCCTTGGTAGCCGCCGTAGTAGAGACGATTGCTGGGTCCGATCAGGATGTTGTGAATGAAGGTCGCGCTGACGTGCTCGGGCTCGACCTTTGAGACGGAAGCGAGGGCATTTTCACCGCGGGCGAAGATGTTGTGACGAACGACATTTTCCCGGGCGTAGTGGATATTGAAGGGCGCATCCTTGGTGTCGTGCACGAGGTTCTGCTCTACGAGAACGTGGGAGGTGCCTTCGTCGAGATAAACGCCCCACCCGCCGTAATCGTGGGATCGAATGTCGTGGATGTGGTTGCCACGGATGATGGTGCCGGGTTGGACGCCAAGGGTGTAGATGCCGCCCATATCGCTGAGCACGCCGCAACCGATGTCGTGGATGTGATTGTGCTCGATATGATTATTACGTGAGGGAGTCTCGCGGTAGCCCCAAGTCCAACCGAGTGAGATGCCGGTGTAGCCGGAATCGTGGATGTGATTGTGTGATGCAGTCGTATCGAAGACGTGCTGCAGGAAGATCCCGACGCCGGAGTGAAAGACCAAACCGATGTGATGGATATGGTTATCTGTGAGGTTGAGATAGCCGGTGAGTTCCTCAGAATAGCCATCGACATCACTACCGCCGGCGCGGATACCTCCTGCGCCGATATCGTGGATGTGATTACCTATAGCGGTGCAATGGCGACACGCTTCGGCGAATTGCAGCGCGTAGAGGCCGACGTGCTCAATCCTGCAATCGGTGAGTCCACTTTCGCGAGCGCCCTGAAAATAAATCGCTCCGGGCACGAGCGAGGCGGCTTGACCGCTGCCATTGGGAAATTCGCGATCAAGATTTTGGTGCGGAATCGGTGGTGGGCCAAAGGGGGAATACCAATCGGCATGGCGGAAGGTCAGCCCCTTGAAATTTAAGCCATGGATATGACGAGTGCTCTGGGGGTCGCTACTGCCTCTGGTATCCTTGAAAAATGAACCGCGGGCATGAAGAAAGGAACAGAGTCTCGGTGCATGGATGGTGGTGGTGTCGGGCGTCTCACCACGGCGGGGCAGATAGTGGAGGCGACCGGTTTCCCGGTTCAGATACCATTCGCCGGGTTCGGTGAGGGCCTCGAAGAGATTATCGATGTAGTAACGCGCGAGATCCTTACACTGGAACATCGGCTCGTGAGATTCGTAGAGACACAGTCCAGTGCGACGGGCGAAACGGAGCCAGCCGGTTTTGGGATTGAGCTGAGGGCGGGGGAGTCGCTCATCAATCCAATAGTGAAGGACGACTGCCTCGGCATCGCTTAAACTATCCCATGCCTGCACGTCTTTAGACTTGGGCTTAAAGGTATCGTTGCCCGCCCCGAAGAAAGTGTCTTCAGAGTTCTTGATTTCGCCGATGCGAAATACGTTATTTACTCCCTTGGGATCGGGTGAAAACTTCGGCAAGCGAGCACGAGGAGCGCGTCGCCCATTGACGAAGAGAGAGCGGAAGTTCCAATTGCCTGCTGCGACTTCAGGGAGATAGAGGGTCCACTCGGTGCGGCCATTGCGTTGAGCGACTTTCCATCCGTTTAACTGCTGCCCGCCATCGAAGATCGGCATGGCGCGCGGTGCGGCGGTGTAATGAGTATCGGAATCTTCGGTCGCGAAATGGACGGTCTCGGAGAGCGAGTAGGTGCCGTCTTGAATCTGCACAGTGGCGGGACCGGTAATCTTTCCGCTGGCGCGGAGGTGCCTTAGATTGTCGCGTGCTCCAGTGAGCGTGCGCCAAGGTTGCTTGCTGGATCCAGAGGCAGTATCGCGACCGCGAGGGGAGAGGTGGTAAGTCATTGATATTGGAAAGAAAGGTTTAGTAACCACGATAGGTCACCGAATTACACGGATGGAATGCAGATCTGAATCGTAGAAGAATATGTTTCTTACTGAATTGATGGGAATTCGGCAGATGGATTGGCTGATATAAGGATCAATTCGAGTGCTACATCGAGATTAAGGTCTTCGAGTTTTTTTAAGCGGATGCAGCTTTCATTGTGATCGGGATGTGCGATCGACTTTCCTTAACCGCATTTGGGTGTAGTAGGCGGTAGCTTCGATGTCGGTCTGGGCCCCCAGTTGGATCGATATTTTGGAGATGAGCTCGTCGTTGTCTGGCTGAGTGTTGGCGAGTTGGATATTCGCACCAATGGAGGGTTCGACGAGGCGAACAGAAAAAAAGTTGCCCCGAATGATTCGGCTGATGTCGGTGTGCATCGCATCCCGAATGCCCACTTTGAGGGTGGCTAGATATTGCTCGGGACTACTGATCGGCGGCGCGAGTAGGTGGCGAGTTTGCTCGACGAGGGCGATGACTTCGGAGCTTGTTTTTAGATCGGGTCCGGAGGGATAACCCTGCATGTTTGGCAGGAAGGGACGCATTTCTTCGGCTGGCTCGATACCGATAACAGTGGGGAGATTTCGGCTAAGGCGACTGAACTTGCGGCAACTTTCCTGGCTGGTGATGAAGCGGAGAAAATCGAGCGCGAGTTCGGGGTGGCGAGAACTGCGAGAGATGCCGAATGCGCCGTAAGTTCGGAGAGCGGCTTCGGCAATTGGGCCGTGCATCTGGGGGCCGTAGTCGGGATCGCTCAGCTTAGGTTGAGGGATGCGATGAATGGTCACTTCGAAGGGAGAGCCTTCGATGATCCCGGTGGCCTGTAGACTGCTGAGAACCATGAGCAAGGCTTGCCCCTGGGCGAAACGTAGATGGGCCTGATCACCTTCGGCTTGGGCAAAGCCGGGTGACATCATTTGAGCGGCCTCGCTAGTGAGGTGGGCGCCTTGTTGAATGGCGGGATCATCGAAATCCCATGCGCCTTCGAGGTAAGCGAGATTGAAGTCTTTATCCTTTATGGGGAAGTCGATGAGGGGATTGAGACGGGTGGCGAGTTTTTGCGTCTGAGTGCCCGCCAGATTGCGGAAGAAAATCAGCGCGGAAAACCTCGAACCGGCGATCAGGGAAAGCGCCGTGCCTTGCTCTTGGTTATACACTTGTAGCTGTTCGTTGAGCTGGCGCATTTCCGCAAAGGTAGTCGGAAACTTGTCGCTACCGGTCACTTTTATGAGGAGCTCCCGATTGCAGAAGATGCGCACGGTGTTGTTACACAACGAAGCGCCGAAACATTCCATGGTCTTGGCATCAAAGGCACCACGCATCCCATCGCGGAATGTTTTACGCCAAGGAACGCCTTCGAGTGGTCCACCTGCATTGTAGGGGTTGGGCGCAGAGACATGAATGGTGATGGGCTCGAAGTCGTCGAAGAATAAGCCGCGACTGAGGCCGAGACCGATTTGCATCAGATCAGGTGGTTGCCCACCGACGAGCTGGGTGCTGCCCCATTGGCGGTAGATGCGCCCGGGGATCGCGATTTGTTTCACGCGCACGTTGGGGTGGAGCGCCTCGTAATCTCTTGAGAGGGCGTCTAAAGCACGGCGCACTCCGGGCTCGAGTTGCCAGTGGCAGAATCGAAGCGTGATTTTGCCGTTTGATTTTTCATCCCACCAAGGCAAAGCGACTCGCCAGATTGAAATACAGAATCCAATGGCCACTAGACTGACGGTGGTGACGAGGCGAAGAGAAACTCTAGGCATGATCGTCTTCTCCTTTTAATCGCTGCAAGCGGCGGCCGACCTCATCGGTCTTATCATCGTGCGGAAAGGTTTCGATGTAGCGCTCGCAGTGCCGGATCGCTTCAGATCGAAGACCGAGTTTACGGGCCGCCTCCGCTGCTTGGAGTAAATATTGGTTTAACCGAGTGGAACGAAGGATGAGGTTTTGTTCGAGACAGTGATTGATGAGCGGGTAAGCACGTGCGTGATTTCGCCGCAGGCGGAGCAACGCATCGGCCAGAACGAGGCGCGTGTCGCGTTGGTTATGGGGATGGGTTAGTGAAGGGAGCAGTGATTCGATTTCATCGAAGCGCGCGTCTTGTTCATTGCTGCTCACATCCGCATAGAGAAGCAGCATGGCGAGTTTGGGAGCGGCGAGCTCGGCGACGGGATGGCCGGGATGATTCGCGAGCAGATCGCGGTAAGTGCTGATGATAGCGGCAACGTTGGGTTCTTTGTCGTAATGCTGCGCGATACGGGCGAGGTAGTAGGTCGCCGCGATGCCGTAATCGTCATTCGGATCTTCATCACGTAATTCGATTAGCTCGCGTCGGCAGTTTTCTAGATTGGCCGCCGTCTTGTCTGCATCGCCCAACAAAGTGAGTGCATGCCCAAGTCGGGATTCACGAGTGGCTGTGACGGCGGAAAAATCGGATTTAGCCTGAATGGAATCCATCCGAGACAACGCGACCCAACCGGATTCGATGTTGGGAGCCGATGATGCTGCTCCAAAGGTGGTGAAGCACACAGCCAAGTTAAACAGAATGGGGAAGGCCGTTCGCATGAAGGGTGTGGCCATCATGCGGGAAAGTTCAGCGGGCAAGCAACCTCGCCGTGCGCACTTAAAGTAAGATTTGAGGGATCTCTGCTTCGGTGTTGATCGTGACGTTGATCTCGCGTCCACCGTGCTCACCTTGGATGTGCCAGCCGGATTCGGAATGTTCGCAAGTGAGTTTACCATGGGTGTCGTCGGTTGGTGTGGCCGTAGCGAGGGTCAGAATCTCGTGATGATTGGATGCTGGGCAGGAAATTTCTGCGAAGGGGTATTTCTCTACTTCGTCTTCAATCGGCAGGTGGCCGATCTCAATCGTGCGCGTCTGCAACGTGGCGACGGAAGTATGGAGGGAGGCGTGGGGTCGCGTGACTTTGAAACCGTGTTCGCAGATGGCGACCTGGCCTTTGTCGTCATCGTTGAATACTTGGAAGCGGGCCTGCACGGAGCGAGGTTCACTGAGCTTCACGCGATCGAGGATGATCACGACTTCGGGTTTCAAGTAGATCACGGTGCGCTGCACTTGTTGCGCGGGTAGGTCGGCGCGCTGGTAGGCATCCGCGGCATCACTTACGGCGATCATCCAATCGCGACCCGTGCGGTATTCCTGCAGGATCGCGCGGGCAGTGGAGGCGTTGGTGCCTTCTTCGCCGTTGTGGTAAACGTGGCCTTGACCGTCGATCAACACAGCGGAGTGGGCGGGGAGCAGGCGAAGTTGCCAGCGGCTCTCGGGAGGATTGTAGCTGGCCTTGAGCGGATCGGTGATGAGGCGTTCGCCGTTGGAGAAAAAGATCAGGCTGTTGCGATCGGCATGTTCGTGATTTTCGGGTTCGCCGGTGCGAAGCGAAAGCAAGGAGTCGCTGACTTCCCAGCCGGATCGAGAGGTCACTACGCCGGGAGTGATGATCCGGTCGAGTGGCGTGTCGGCCGCTCGGCGAGCGGGCACAGTTTCATCAAACCAGATCGCAGCCCAGAACGAGGTCGGTGGTTCCCGCACGGTGCCGGGTAATGTGAGGAGATAGTTTGAGGTGGTGTCGCGGAAGTGGCGGCCGATCCACGCGAGGGCCTCACCACCGGCAATCGTGCTGGCATCGGAAAAGTTGATGCAATCGGTGAAGTCGTCGTGAGTGGGGACGGTCGAGCCTTGCACATAGCGCGCCATGGCGGGGAAATCGAGCAGCCCGCGATCATCCTGACCACAGTTGCGACGCAACATTTCGAGACAAAGACAGTAGAAGGTGTAGGTGAAACTCCAGTAGGCGATGCCTTCGGGGAAGGTCGCATCGGGCTGCTCGCGCGAGGCAAAGAGACGCAAGCTAGCTTGAGCTTCTTGAGCCCAGGTCTCGGCATCGGGATGGCGTCCTTTCAGATAGGCGGCAGAGGAGGCGAGGCCCGATGTTGCGATGATGCGTAGATTGATTTTATCGAGGATCTCCGGCCAACGACTGACATCGACGCGGTGAAAACCGGTCATTTCAGTGTCCATCGTCCAGCCTTTGACCTTGTCGTGATGAGTCATGCCGAAGACCGCGAGTTGGGCGGCGGGGGCGGCAATTTCACCCACGAATTTATCTACTGCTACTCGTTGTTCAGCATCGATGTGATCGCCAAGCCAATCCAACGCGAGCACGACGTTGGTGATCGTCATACCGTTGCGCATGGCACCTACGCTATGCGTGCCATCTTCAAGAATCCAATCCCAGCGCTTGTAGCCAAGGATGCGATCGAGGGCGAGTCGAGCGAGGGGGAGCTGAGCTTCATCTCCGGTGATCATGTGCATGAAGGCGCAACGCATCAGAATGTTACTCGCGCGCCCGAGATCCTTCACGGGCTCGTTGAGCTTGATCTCGTTGGTGAGAAATTTCAGATCATCCGCGAGATCGGCCTTTTGGCTCGCAGTCCAGAATTGAGCGAATTCGGGACGCTTGAGGGTGCGTTTGATCCGAGGGAGCTCGGAGGCGTCGAAGAGGAGAGTAGGATTCATACGGGATTCAGATCTTTGAGTATTTCATGGGCCGAGTTGTGGCCGGGGATGCCGGTGACTTCGCCGCCGCCGTGTTGACCGGCGCCTCCGAGATAGAGGCCATAGATCGGAGCGCGATAGTGGGAGAGTTCGGGGAGGGGGCGATTGCCGAGGAGTTGGTGCGCGTCGTGATGGGCGTGCCAGATGTTGCCATCATAGAGGGCTACTTTGCGTTCCAAATCTTGGGGAGTGCGCAGCTCGTAGTCGATGATTGAGGCGCGGAAGTTGGGCGCGTATTCGGTGATCTGATCGATGAGACGATTGGCGACGGCGTCCCGTTGATCATCCCAGGTGCCATCGGCGAGTTTACCAACGGCGGAGTAGACGTAGATCGAGACGGTGTGCTTACCAGTGGGGACGAGGGTATCATCAAGCATCGATGGCACATTGATACTCATCATCGGGCGCGAGGGAGGCAGGCTGGCATCGAGCTCGGCGTAGTTGGTGCGGATCGCGTCGCGATTCATCTCGAGTTGGACAGAGCCGCGATGAGGAAGATCGGGATCTCCATCCCAACCATTCCAATGCGGCAGCTCGTTGACGGCGGCGACCAACTTACAGCAGCTCACGCGGGTGTTGATGCTCTCAACGCGAGCACGCAACGCGGGACCGGTGGCCTCTTCTTTGAGTAAATGGAGAAGAGTGGTTTTGGGATCGGCGCAGGAGAGGACGTTGCTGGTTTCGACGAGTTCGCCGTTGGCGAGTTGCAATCCGGTGACGCGACCTTGTTTGGTCACGATTTCCTGAACCGGGCAATTGGTATGGATGGTCGCGCCTGCTTCGCGCGCGGTATCGGCGAGCAACGCAGCCAGGCAGCCCATGCCGCCTTTGACGAAGCCCCAGGGGCCGCGCTCACTGGTTTCGGGATCAGGCTCGGTGATGGCCGCGTAGGTGATGACCAGCGCAGAGGGATCAGCTGAAACGGCGGAAAATTCCTGCGCCGCGCGATCGCGCATCCGCTCAGTCGGTAAAAAGTGATCCTGCACTTCCCAGAGGCTCATCGTGCTGGCGAGTTCGAGAGCTTCGGCAGCGGGAGTGCCGGCCGCACGAACTTTCAACTCATCCAGAGTGGGAGGGAGCTTCATCAAGTAAGGCCGCACTAAGGTGGTGAGTGATTGCTTGAAGGCCACGTAGCGATCCCAGCCATCCAGTTCTTCGGTGGTGAGTTTGGAGCGCGAGGTGATGTTATTCGGGAAATTGAAATCGAGATTGCTGTGGTAGGTGCCGTCTCGTTTCAGAAAGATCACTTCGTCGCGAGGGACGACTTCGAGGCCGCGTTCCCAGAGGCCGAGATCTTTGATGATGCTGGCGGGAAAACCATGGAGCAAATGGGCGCAGGTCGAGAATGTGTAGCCTGTCCAGAGTTCTTCATTGCGGGTCGCGCCGCCGATGCGGTCTTCACGTTCATAGACGTGGACGTTGAGTCCGGCGCGGGCGAGGTAGGTGGCGGCGACAAGCCCATTGTGGCCTGCACCGATGATGGCGACGTCAATTTTCATGGGATATAAGCAAGTTGAAGCAGGAATCAGACCCTCTTAATATGAATAGACGGTCGGCTGCTACAACAGGGTGACTTTCAGCGTAAACTTCGCTCGTGGAAAGCACTGATCGCGGCGAACCAAAGTGAATGGTGTTCGCCGCGCGAGGGAATCAATCAGCGGGAAGCTGATTCTGCATCAGTCACGATGCCGCAGCGCCTGCAAGATATTCAGCGAGTGATTACCGATGCTCTCCATGTTGTTGAGCATATCGATGTAGAGCATCTCGGCTTTCACGCTCTCGCCACTGGCCGTCATGCGTCGCATGGATTCTTTGCGCAGAGACTTACGGAAGCGATCGATGGAGCTTTCCAATTGATAGGCGGTCTCCATGTCTGAGGTGGCGACACCCCTACTAATGCGGGCGGAGTAGAAATCCATGAACTGAAGAACGATATCGGAGAAATTCTGAACTTGATTGGCCGTCTCGGGCGGGAGTTCACGTTTCTTGCGATGCTTGCGCTCGGCCAGCATGACGAGTCGGTAAGCACAATCGCAGATATCCTCGAGTTCAGCGACGACTCGCAGCATAGCAGTGATCTTGAGCATCGATTCACGGCTGACACTGTTGGCACTCACTTTGAGCAGATAGGAGGTCGTCTCGATGGCGAGGCGATCACTCTCTTTCTCGAGTTTCTTGAAATCTTTAACCCGAGTTCCGAGTTCCTCTTCGGAGGTGGTGTGAAAGAGTTCGAGGAACCCAGTCATTAGATCGCGAGTGAGTTTGCCCATGCGCTCCACATCGCGTTCCGCTTCGGCGATATTGAGCTCACCGGTTTGCGGGAGAAAAGGGGAGCCATGTAAAACGTGATCCGCAGCAGGGCCTTTGCGCTGACCAACCAGTTTCTCAACCAGTTTAGCGATTTGCGGAACGAATCCGATTAATAGGCCGATGTTGATCAGATTGAAGATGGTATGGAACGCCGCCATATGGAGCGGGATGTTGCGGGAATCCCCAGCATCCCCAGGCATGATCATATCCACCAGATTGACGAAAGGATTGAAGAAGATGACCGCCCAAAGCACGCCAAAGATATTGAAAATAAAGTGAGCGAGTGCAGCGCGTTTGGCGTTGGTATTACCACCCATCGCTGCGATGTTGGCAGTGATGGTGGTGCCGACGTTTTCACCGATGATGATCGCACAGGCACTGGGATAATCGATCCATCCCTTATAGGCCATCGTGAGGGTAATTGCTCCTGCCACGGATGAGGATTGCACGATGACAGTGAGGATCGTGCCAAAGGCGAAGAAGAACAATACGGAGAGAATCCCACGATCGGTGTAATTCTGCACAAACACGAGAATCTCCGGGTTCTGACGGATATCCGGCACCGAGTCTTTCAAAAACATCAGTCCGAGAAACAGGATGCCGAAGCCCATGATAAACTCGCCGGTGTCGCGGAGTTTAGGACGGTTTGAAAAGATGAGCGGAAGCGCTAGACCAATTAGGGGCAAAGCGACCTTGGACATGCTGAACTTAAACCCGAGAAATGAAACGATCCAGAAGGTCGTCGTGGTGCCGAGATTGGCTCCCATGATCATCCCGATGGATTCGGTGACGGTCAGCAGGCTCGCGTTCACGAAACTGACAATCATCACGGTCGTCGCCGACGAGGATTGCACGAGACAGGTGATGCCCAGACCAGTGCCCAGTCCAAGGAAGCGATTGCTCGTCATCGATCGCATCATGCCGCGAAGCTTTTCGCCGGACAGTTTTTGTAGGGCCTCGCTCATGACCTTCATTCCGAAGAGGAAGAGGCCAAGGCTACCTAGGATGGTAAGGGTAGTTCCAATCATGGGGTATATCTTCAGCGACCATGAAGAAGACTGACCGGTGGCGGCAAGTCTGAGTGTTACATAATTCTGACAAAGAAGCAGAAAGTGAGACTGCTATTAACTGGTCATCCCGGATCGCAGCCCAAGGAGTCCAGACTAGGCGCCAAACTCGCTCTTCTCGATCCGTCGAATAGTCAGATCTTGCAGCACGGCTGTGCCGCGTCCCCCGCTGCAATAGGCCAGCAGGACGGCGTCTTCCGCCTCGTAAATGGCGGTATAGCAGAATCCTCTTTCAGGATCGGTCTCAATGGCATGGTTTTGCGACCAAGTGGTGCCCTCGTCCTTACTTGTGGCGAGGACCAGAGGGGTGCGGCCCCAACTGGTATTTTGGGCGAAACCACTCTCCGTTGCCACCGGAGTGATGGGGTCGTTCCAAACAGCTACCCAGAGAGATGAGTCCATGATCGCCTTGATCGAAAGGGGACTGGCGGGAGATTTGAATCGAGAAGGTTGAGGCGTGGTCCAAGTCTCACCCTCATCGGTGGAGGTGAATTCCCATTGGTGTCCCTCCGAAGTGCGGCAGTAGCAGTAGAGGCTGCCATCGCTGCGTTGAATCAGGCCGGGTTCTTGTAAGCCGGAATCAATCTCGCTGGAAATAGCTATGCGTTGGGGTGTTTCGCGCCATGTTTTTCCGGCATCATCGGATACGGAAAAGAGTGCGTCGCCGTGTTGGTTGAACTTTGGTTCCTCGCCTTCGGCTAAGGGAGGATTGACGTGGATTGCGGACGGGCAAATCAGTCGCCCCGAAGCGAGTTGGATGATGCGATCGTTGTTGGTGACGAGATAGCCTTCGGAGGGATTTCCGAGCACTGGTTCACTCCAAGTTTGGCCTTCATCCGACGAAGAGCGCATACGCATGCGGCAATCGAAGAAGGAGTTTTTGCGAACGTAGAATAGTGCGATCCGGCCATCTTGAAGACGCAGGAAGGAGACGCTCATCACATTGCAGTCGCCTTCATTGGCGACGAGGATGCGGTCGTCAGTCGACCATGTTTTGCCACCGTCGGTTGAAACGCGTGAGGCGATATCGGCCCTGGCGTGATCGCTCCAACTCACACCGGTGTAGCGTGAATAGGCGAAGAGGATATCGCCATTGGCGAGAGTCACAAAGGAACCTTCGGAGTTGCGGGGATTGCCGGGACCGGAAGGCAGGGGGAGCACAATATCAGTAATCATGGGGCGGGGTGTTGATGCGGAAGGTATGAAGAGGAGTAAAACGAATTGTGGGTGAGAGTGATTTTCTTAGTGCCCCTGAGAGGGGAATGATTTCTCGTTTCTACCATGGTATCCATTGACCCCGGGAAACTCGCTCAGCATCTGCAGCATCTCACGGAAACGATTGGCGTGCGTCTCGCTGGCATGCCCGGAGAGGCAGCGGCGGCAGACTACTTGTTGAAACAATACAAGGAGATGGGCGTAACGGCATGGCAGGAGGAATTTCCGGTTAACGCTCGCGATGTGCAGGAGCAGGAATTGCAACTCTACTATGGTGATGCGTGGCACGATGCGGGATGCTCGCTCTTCGCCAATGCTCCCGGCACTCAGGGGGAATGGGTTGAGGCGCCTTTGGTTTTTTTCGATGGCCCGACCGGCTATCAACAGGCTGACCTCGCGTCGTTGATGAAGGGGAACATCGTGATGCATCTGGGATGCCATATCGAGTCTCAGGAAAACTACCGGAGACTGATCGCCGCAGAACCCGTCGGGCTGTTGATGGCGGATGTGCGTTACCCGGGAGCAGAGGCTTTGGCTGATGCGATCTTTCCCACTTATGCGGCGAATTGTGGCGTGGTGACGTCACTCAATGTGGCTTTTTTAGAGGCTTGGAAGTGGCGCGAGCAGGGCGCGACGCGAGCTCGTTTCCGCGTAGTGGGTGGCCCGCGACCATCGACCTCGGCAAACTTCGTGGCAGAACTCCCCGGGAGTGATCCGACGGCAGGTGTCATCTATCTAGGCGCTCATCATGATACGCAGGCGGATTCGGTGGGGGCTGATGATAATGGCACGGCCGTGG
>JACLAB010014038.1_pt1 | contig 33122 bp, 15 predicted proteins | sample 8027921 | NCBI WGS metagenome assembly JACLAB01 (sample SAMN15725117, study PRJNA655200) | protist metagenome | isolation source: fluorescence activated cell sorting (FACS) single amplified genomes of... | place: USA: West Boothbay Harbor, Gulf of Maine | collected 2000-07-19 | reverse complement strand
AAGAGCGATGTCGTAAAGTTGCAGAACATCCCATCATCATGCAGAGAACCTAAAGTGGAACCTTCATTCGGGGTCGTAAAGCCCCTGCCTTTGATTGTTATCATAGTGCCCATATTCATCTCGAAGTTGAATGGCCGCGCGCTTGTTGCCTTTGCATTCCTGTACAACATTTGTGCAGTGTTAACTCTTTGGTCATTCATATGTGGTGCTTTGTAATTTTCCGGGTACAAGTTCTGCCTCGGCACATCGAGGGTAACTGGCAACGAACAGCAGCTCATGCCAATATCGCAATACTCCACGCTAATGTATCCACGCATCGAACTCAAGTTTGACCAGGTCACTACCGGACAAGTGAGGAGTTCGGGACTGACAACGGTGGCAGGCACAATGCGCAAATTGCCACCAGTGCCGTGAAACCGGAAGCGACACACTGGCTTCTTGCCAACCCGATGGCGCGTGGGCAATTTGGGGTTTTTTTTGTGCGGATCTTGATCTGATTCAGGGTCCTTGAATCCAGAACCGTAAATGGTTACCATTATGCGACCACTTGGAGGTATGTGGTTGGGACTGACAGCAAATATCTCGCCGCAGTGTAGCATGCCAGAAGAACGTCGCTCCCATGTTGCATTGATGAGGTTGATGTCCCACAAATGCCGTCCTTGGACGAGAGCACCGACCGATTGATCATGCGTAGTGTTTCCGCATCCTTCCTCGAACATTAGGTATGAAACTAGACCGGACTCGTCACCAACTTTGAGAAGTCCTTTCTCGCGAAACAAATCTGTTGGAGATCTAGCGAAAGACCAATACTTGACCTCGTCAATAGTAAACGCCGCCCGTCCTGGAGAGCCGATTACACCAAGAGGCATGGGCATTCCAACATCCGGACCAATAGTGTCAATATGCAGACCGTCAACATATAGCCTAATGAATGAATGTGGGGATCGGTATGGCTCACCCTCAGGCACGGCAACAAAGGCAAGATGCGTCCATTTGTTGATCGGTAGTGAATAGTTCCACCGGGCGCATGATGCCTCAACTGCTGCAATATTTGCAGCAGCAATATTTGCAGCTGTATTGTTAGCTGCAGAGTTGAAGTTTTGGCGCGCTCGTTTGCGGGCTTTCTCCTGATGAGGAAGCATCACGCCAGCAATACCCGTACCCGGTGCCAGACCGATCATGATTGCACCGCCAGACATTGGATCAGAAAATAATGTCTGCTCATTTGTAACTACGTCTCTACGAACCCATGCCTCGACAGTCCAGGGAGGGCTCGTGACAAATTGTCCTGCATCGGTGTCCACTCGCATAAGCACAGATGCATTCCCATCATACACTGGGAGACGCAGCGCAGAACCATGTTCCGGTGGACAAAATGGCTGAAGACTCAATTCTTGCCTAAGACGCTCAAGCTTGGTGTCCCGCAGATTGGCACGAGCGTAAGTGGTATATTCAATGCCATAAATTTCGATGTAAGCCGATGCGATAGTCATTGAGTGTGACCCACCTGCATCAAACGAAGTGGCGTCGTAGTAAATAAACATTTCTGAGATAGGCGTCATGTTAGACATTGAAGGCAACGATTGGTTGTTGAGTGGGAGCGAAAACTGTCCTGATGGGGATGGGATTGACGCCGAGGTAGAATATGTACCAATGTACCCAGCAGCCGGATAATGAGTTGTATTTGCAGGATAACCATTGCTTGTGAACCACTGTCCACGGCTTCCAGTGCCGTGACCGGATACACCATCCCATGCGCGGAACGTGATACTCGCTGTCCACGCCACATCATCCAGTGGCATACCGCTCTCGACCCTTGGAAAGTATCGCACCCTGTCCTCTAAACCAGCACGGACTAATAGTGGTCTAGCAGGACTGAGATCCTTTGGGAAATGGTGCCAGTTCCTGCCTGAGCTATCAGACCATTGCCAGTCGCCCTGTGTGTCATCTGCGCTGAGTATGACCATGCCCATGTTAGCACTTGTTGCTTTGTAAGGCTCATCAATATCAGAGAAGCCCTTGTTTACAATTTCAAATACTGAGTCTCCCCAGTTTGTCACAGTACTGACAGCATCGTAAATGTATAACCCGGTTAGGTGGTAATCTTCATCTGGATCGAGTACAGGCGGATCATTCGCACTCAACACCGTGATATGCACAGTGACCGGGGTGTCAACCAGTGCCCGATCATCAAAGGATCCTGCAGACCTGACCGTGAATGAAAATTCAGGATTTGCACCATCAAGCAACACAGTCTCGTTATTTAAATCTTTCGATGGAAGAAACCTTAAGCCGTAACTCACATTGTCCGCCAAAACGTAGTCGCCGTCAAAAATCTCGGTGACACCGTCTGGCCAGAAAAGCTGACCATTTATAATATCTGTGAAAAGGTATGCATACGCCTCAACAGATGGAATGGTGCTTGTGATATGAAGCTGACGCTTCCCAGTGTCTGTGTTGTTCACAGAAGTCATAATATCCTCCAATGTCGTCGCTGGAGAAATGATAGGCGTCCCAGGAACCTTTTCGCTGAGCTCAAAGTAGTAGTGGTCATACCCATGTGGGTCAGTTGTATACTGCGAGTTGCCAGCTTTATCAACTGCCCGGGCACTCAACACGTACAATCCATCTGACAAGTCGGAGATATTCGAGTCAAGCGAAAACTCTGCCTGAACCTCCTTGAAATTATCCGCAAGCCGCCAATCAAAGAGAGGAGGTGGAAAAGTTGCGCTGTCGTTGGCACGCATGAAACGCACCCAAATCTCTTCAATTCCAGCGCTGGGCAAAACAGTTGGATCTGTGTCGTTGCCAAATACTACGAATCTAATATCTGTCAGCTTGTTCACCATCGATCCGTTCTTAACTGCAGATGTGGTCACGTTAGCATAAGGCGCAAAAATATCATACACCCAAGTGTGTCTTGCCACAGTCGCAGAAATTTCCCCCTCAGCGACTGCCCTGGCCGCAAAAATATTCTCGCCGACACTGCCATTGACCTTAACCGTCGTCACTCCGAGAGGCAAGGTCTCGTAAGTGGGAAAAATATCAAGAGAATTGAAGCTATACTCAAACTGCGCCTCGGGTTTGTTGCTGCTGAGCGAGAACGTGAGGTCACTCCGATTCACTGAAGCAGGTGGAACCTCTGCCGTGTTGAAAAATATCTCGGGCCTATATCTTATCGTCCACGTATACCTCGCCGGAGTGCTGTCTGGCACGCCATCACCGCCCAAACCCCGCACAAAAAAAATATGCTCCCCCTGTGGTAGCGCAAAATATACCTTTGGGGATGTACACATCGCCCAAATACCAATATCAAGCTTGCACTGTGATATACATTCTGTGCACTCAGTATCGCCGAACCACACCTTCCACTGGAACATGGCCTTGTTTGTTCGCTCAGGCTCCTCCATCAGCTGTCCAGGTATGCTTCCATCGTCTGTCATCGGGTTGGTTCTACCTTTTGGGCGATTCTTCGATCCAAGTAGTATCCGTGTGTCCGGCTCGCCTGATAACACAAGGTCACTCACCCCTGATGGGGCGCCTCCAATTGTAAGGTTCCCAGATGCAAGTGCGCTGTCCACAGTAGTGGTAGTTGCAACGTCGCTCGCACTGAGGGGCGTCACAGACATCGTTACCATCATGTAACCTGGATAGTTAAGCGAGCGCTCCCATGACAGCATTGCCACCTGCGACGCAGCCACGTTGAGTTGCTCTGCGACGGACGCTTTCAATGCGTCCCTGTTCTTCACCAGCTCCCTTCCTGTTGTCCGAACACGCAATGTGAATATTGCTGGCACCACACATTCGCATGCACTGCCTCCAGCTAAAACCATAAGTGCCGGACAGCTCATGCAATATTTTGTGAACATTTGAACGGTCTGTACCACTGGGTTAACGTTGCCATGTTTATCAGCTAAGGTCATGTAAATCGTGTATGCAACCCCGGGGGACATGTCGCCAAAAAACGTCAAGGAGGTAATATTAAAGAACGGAACAGAGCCTGAATCCTTAAACACTATCTCTGAGTTTGCTGCATTTTCGGCTAAGACTCCGGTGTATACCTCAACCGCTGTCCTGGGTGGCGAAGCACCGCTCGGTAGGATGACGACGTGATATGCTGAATGATGCTCAGACGCAGCAACTGATACGGATAAACTTTTTGGACCGTGGCCCTCAGCATGCGGGGTGCCCATCACAAATAGCGGCGGAGTGACATCGCCAATCTCTAAAACTTTTGTCAGCAATATCATTTCAGATGCAGGTGATGCAACACCGGTCCCTGAAACATCCGGTTTACCAGTGTGCGTGGCAAAGTACACGTCAAACGTAGACTCGTCTGGAAGGTCACGAACAATCATCGTGCGCTCTGTGTTTGGGTCAGTGAACGCGAGCGAGCCCGCTGCCGCAGCTATTTCACCTGCATTGACGCTGGCACTGCCCGCAAATATCTCGTCTGTTGTGGGTATCGTGGTGTTTGAAATCTGGTCTACCCGGGGAACGGCAACGAAATACGCGACACCCGCGCGATCCAACGCTACGAAGAGCTTGAACGTGTTTGTGCCGTTGCGATACTCCACACGAGGATATCCCGATGAAAACATTGCGTGCGAGGACTGCGCACAAACTGCACGCGGGGCGCTAACCAAGCAGTAGGCGAGCACCAGGTGGAGGATGCGCAACGGTGCCGAGGTGACCATATAGTACGTTTAAAGCCCTCTCTCCCTAATGCCCAGAATCACAAGGTACCTTCACGACTAGTCTAGATGCGTTTGAACGCCCCATCATACCTGGTCAGGGTGCAGGGCCAGTGTAAGGTGCTTTCAGAGCTTGACGAACAAACTACCTACATACTTCAGGCTTCATGTCGCACGCCATGGCTATACTACGAAACCAACGAGTTTCGTATCACCGTAAAAACACTGCCACTTAAATGTATTACAAGTACACTCTACCTCTTAAAAATAAAGAGAATGATGATTAGTCTTTTTAACATAAGACTCTTATAATGATACAACATACTTGAAAACATACTTGTTACCTTCGAAGGTAAGTTACAACACGTACTTTCATTTCCGTTGTCATATCATATAATAATTGTTTCTCTTTTTGTACAATAGGCATAAAAATAAACAAGAAGATATTTAATACACATAATATATACTGTATCGACCAGCTGAAAAAAGTTAACTCTAATAAGAGTTACCTTCGTATTTAATAAGGTTTCGTTCGTTCATAATCTTACTGTATCGTTCATATAGATACTGTAGCAATAATAATCTACATATAAATCATATTTAGAAGAGTACACTTTCTGAAAAGGCAGCTTGCTGTTATTACGCGTGAGGCTCCGTAATCGGACAATTCCAAATCTGTCCAGGCCTGAGGATCGGTCAGTACTCGATCGGGCGAAGCTGACCTTATGGGCTATGTAACGCCAGAATATAGCTGGAAAGAGACGGCCGATGAAGTTTACGTGCGTGCATATATTCAAGGCGTCCCCAGGCAGTCCTTCGACGTCTTCGTCACGTCTTGCTTTCTCAAGGTAAATGCCCCTCCTTACTTTTTTTCATGTGATCTCGAAGGCGAAATCGACGAGTCCACGTGCGTGGTGCTACTTGATAGTAGCGGCGTCGAGTTCCAGTGCAAGAAATTTCAGCCTGGGAAACTTTGGGGTCAGCTCGTGCGCAATTTGACATCGGAGACGAAACACGACATCGCTCGGCGGCGATTTGTCTCGGCACAGGCAACATATGGGCGCGCCAAACTTCAAAGATCATCCGAAGTTGAGGCAAGAGCAAATACGGACAACCTACAACTGAAGAAGCAGTGGGAGCTCGATCAGAAGCAGCAGAGTGTCATTTACGAGCGCATGGAGGCCGAGTTGACTGCTGAACGCGATGGGGTGCGCAGCTGGAGGGGGCATGAGAGCTACAGAGTTTCAAAAGCACACTTCTGCGCCGAGATCGACGAGAACATCGATGACGATGTTGAAAACGGCTATAAAACCGAAGTAATGCTCAAACGGAATAATTCTAAAGACGACAGGACACCTGATGTTTGCGTTGACCGCATCCAATTGGCATCATGTAATACGCAATCCAAGCCGGCTACTGCAGAACTCTGTCCAGATGCGACGATTTCTGCAGGAAACAAGAACGCACACACCAAGTCACAAAACCATACCCCGTCACAATCTTTCGAAATAAATGACAGAACATCCGAGGTAAACGAAGTTAGATGGTTATCACCCCGCTCACCAATCAGGGTATGCCTTGACTTCACAAAACTGGAAAATGATCACATGCCTGCCAGAGAGTCGCGGGAACTTAAGTTCCACCAGTTGAAGCAGAAGGATGACATCGGAAAGACAGTTGACGATGACCATGTAAAGTCATTAACCGCAGTTGATGTTTCAGAACATGAACCCATTTTTGTTAAGGACAAAGGCGACACATTTTTTCGAGCTGGAAATTATCTCTCTGCAATCAGTGCATACACACAGGCAGTAAACGTTGAAAAGAGAACAAAAGGGCCTTCAGAAACACTTACTAGGTTGTATGCGAACCGCGCCGCATGCTTCCTGAACGATAACCAGCCACAGGAAGCGATAGATGACTGCACCGCGGCTCTCTATCTGCTCGAGTCTATTGACATCAGTTCTTCCTCGCGGGAACAGGTTGTCATAGACGCGCGACGACAAAAGCTTCTCGTCCGCCGGGCTAAGGGCCACGTAGAAATCAATAAATTACACCACGCGAGAGCTGACCTTAGCGCCGCGCTTAATGTCGGTGAGTATCGCACAGATGTCGCCCGAGACCTGGAAGAGGTGCGTCTCTGTTCAATTCTGCTTGACTCTTCAAGCCTGCGGTGTCTCGGTGACGCAAGATACCGTGCAAAAAACTTCACCGGAGCAATACATGCTTACAGCTTGGCCCTAGCGCTTGCGGAGGATATCGAACATCTAGTAAAAGCAGAAATTCTCGTCAATCGAGCCGCATGTCGCATCTCCCTGTCAGATTATGAGGGGGCATGTGGTGACTGTGGCACTGCACTGAATCTCATTCTTTGTGGGGGAGTTGATACTTTGAAAAAGCACGAAAGACTGCGCAGTGTTCCTTCGTGTCGCGCTGGACTCATACACGATGATACAACATATGGAGAAGTCAATATCGCGGATAGATGGAACAGTATGCTCGACGCATTGCTCATTAAGGTTCTGCACTGTCGAGGTGCAGCAGCATTCCATATGCAGCGATACCATCATGCTATTTCTGACTATAAAATTGCTGCGGGTCTGATGATTGAAGAGACTGCAGCTAAAATGAACAGTGATATCAGCGCGATCAAGCGTGTAGCCGTCAAATGTGCAGAAGAGAAGTTCCACGTGCGACCTCACACTTTGAAAGGCTGAGCTTCTGGGAAAGAAAAAGTTTTGAATGCTGTTGTTTTTATTAAAGCAAGAAGGTAAAGTGCGGGATGCCGAATGTTCGCAAGAACCAGGACCTGGTCAGGGACGGCGATGGGAGCGACAGTCACCAGCGCAGCGCCCTGTGCGTGGTACCTGAGCGGGTGATGATACTTCGCTCGCGGAGGGCCAACCGGTCCAGGCTAATATCCGATATTGGGGTCTGCTTTTTAGCGGTTGAGTATCGATCGCTGTGGGGATGAAACAGACCATAAAAGAGTTCCGCAGAGACATTAACCCGAATGGAATAGAACTCATCATTCGAGCACAGAGAGTGCCTGAACTGTGCGCTTCCCCGTGTGATGTTCATGTTCAAGTCATGCAGTCATTAGCCTGTACACTATGATTGTGCCTGGCTCGAGAATAATGCCTTTACCTGCTTTTTTTGTACATCGTCTAGGATAAGAGGAAAATCAACATCATAAGTCACGAGAAGATCACCGAATTTCCCCTTATCTGTGTGCACTGGCATTCCCTCGCCCAGGACTATTTCAGTTTGACCGGGGACAGTCACCCCGAGACGTGCAAGATGAACTTCACGGCCATCAAAATGCACGAATGTTTTGTTAAAACCCGTGAGTGCGTCGACGAGGTTGATCTTGTAATTAACGCGGATGTCATTGACATCACGCTTGAAAAAGTCGTGTTGCGCAGTTGCAATTCGCAGACGCAGGTCTCCTGTGTCTCCGTCGAGAATTGCCTCTCCCTCTTCAACGAGTAATATTTCGAATCCATCTGGCATGCCTGGCTCAATTTCCACACTAACTCCTTCTAGATCGCGGGAAAATTTGACATTTGCACACTCATCGCACTCCTCCTTGGCATACTGCTGGAACATCCCTGGGCCAATCTGCCGGGTTACCATCCGCTGTTTACAGTTGCACTTTCGGATGCCCTTCGCCGGTTTCACAAAGCTTTTGTCTCTCCCAAGACGTATTACGCGGCCAAGATATAAATCTTTTATGCTGACTTCTAGGTCCACGGCAAATGTATCTCCCTGCGGAGTCTGAGACTCTGTCTCCTGTGCACCAAAATGACCGAATCCGAAGCTACTCCCGAAGAAGTGTGAAAATATGTCTTGTTGCCCAGCGCTTTGACTGCCTTGGATATGTTGCTTTAAACCGTCCTCGCCGTGACGATCATAAACAGCGCGCTTGTTTTGGTCCGAAAGTACCTCGTAAGCGTTCCCAATTTCTGCAAACCTACTTGCCGCCTCAACGTCGCCAGAGTTTTTATCAGGGTGGTACTTCAGTGCGAGCTTCCTGTACGCTCTCTTGATCTGCTCCTCCGAAGCCTCGCGCTGTATCCCTAGAGCTTTGTAATAGTCCATGCTGCATGCGAAAATAATGATATACAGGATGAAAGGCGAACGAAAGACATGACAATACCGAAGGTACGTCCAGGGTCCCCGATCGTCTCGAAGGTCCCCAGCGTCAAGGAACGCACATACGGAATAAGTGGGACAGGCACTCACCCTACCGCAACGATCACCAAGTTGCAGAATATGAGAAGACGGATTCCCAAATGGAAGCCATTAGTCGCCATCGCGCGAATTTAAGTGATTTTTTCGAATCCCTCGGCGTGATGATGGTGTTGAGGTCCTTCGAACCGGGCAACTTACCCGTTGACAAGGTTGCCAGCAGCCGGGGGAAAGGTTGAACCGTACGGAATTTTTTCGCATGATAAAATATGTGTACGGAAGCTTATTTATTAATATATATACTACTATATATCTATATATGACAACGGAAATGAAGGTACACGTTGTACATACTTGAAAACACACTTGAAACATACTTGTAAATAAAGTTACAACGTGTACCTTCATTTCCGTTGTCATATGTAATAAAAAGAGTTACGTAATAATGTAATAGCTGAATAGATGTAGGGTTTTGGTGAATCTATATATGCGGTACATGATCATACAGGTCGGGTTCTGCGTAGCTTTCGAGGGGCTACGCGTGAATTACGCAAGCTTCGTAATAAGTTTTAAAACTATTATAAAGTCCCCTTAAACCGGTAGTAATTACGAAGGTAATATGTTATCACCTTCGAAACTTACGAAGGTATTAAATATTAGTTACCTTCAGGTATTAAATATTAGTTACCTTCGAAGGTATAGCTTATTAAATAAACTTATTATTTTACAGTATATAATAATATGATATTCGGCATATAGCCGCATCTGCACAGTTCAGAAAATTTTTGACTGTAAAAAATGTCACACTCACCTGGTATCGTTTATCAGACATCAAGGTCTATTCGTTCCATACATTGATACCTTCGAAGGTACGAAGGTACCTTCGAAGGTATCATTTTTGACTGTAAAAAATGTCACACTCACCTGTTATCGTTTATCAAACATCACGGTCTATTCGTTCCATGATTTATTTTTATCCTAAGTGATATGGGGGAACCAACTATCATATGTGATATTATGATATTAGGAACGAATAGAACGTGGTCCCTTAATTGATTAACGATAACAGGTCAGTGTTTCATTTTTCGCCAAAGAACCCGGAAGATCAGCTACATATGCCGAATATATCAAATCAGTTTCGAACGAACGAAGCGAAGGTAATAATAAATCAAATGTAATGATATTGCCTGGCGAGCACGAGTGAAAGCAAGAGAGAACAAACACAGAGTTGTATGTGTGGGCTTCGAAGCTACTACGCTTCTTGGTCCCCCGCTGCAATCAGCGACTATGAGTCAGTCACGAGTAACGCTTCAGCGACCCGACAGGAAGGGTTTTTCATTGGACGCGCAAAAAACGACAGAAAGGTGGTTTGAACTGGCATGAAGGGTGTACGAAACATCTGGAATGCTTCACTCCAATGCCTCACTGCTAAGCACTCTGGTAGCAGTTGGCAACAAGTCAGGATTTAACTCACGGATCTGCATGACAGAGCTGTTGAGGACACAAAAAAACCTTTGCAAGTTTGGAACGAGAGAGCGCACCTTGAATCCAAAAATTCTTGGCGTATACGTTACCGAGCCCTTCTGAGGTTTCAAGTAACCGTATGTCATCAGGAATAGGTGGGGAAACGTTGTGCCAAAATAAGCACCATCGATGTTTCCTTGGTACTTGCTCCTTGGGAAATATATGTCCTGATATCAAGACGTTTGTCAGGGGGAAAAACTAAGTATTGACAGGGGCAAATACTTTCCTCGCATTTTGGACAGAATATTTTCACTGTGGCTGTTCGGAAAACATCTGAAGCGCCCACAGGCAAACAAGGATGATTGTTGCAGTACACGCGCGGGCAGCGACCAAAATGGCATTGCTTGTACTTTTCAAGCATCGCAACCATTCCCCGACTCGTCAGGATATAACGTGCATGAATGAGACCATACAACATTTCTGCTGCGGACTCCACCAACTCGTGCTGCTGTTCTGTCAACATGTCATCATTAGGGGACTCGACGTCTAAAATTAAGTCAAGGGCATAATCGTAATAAGGGACCATGCTGCTCAGGCCACTAAGGTTGAAATCATCTTGGATGTACTCTTCATCAACTTCGCAGAAGAACTCATTACCCTTCAAGCCACAGAACCACGATATCCACGACTGCTCTTCCTCGTCAGCTGAAGAATCATCCGATGACGCCTCGGAGGATTCGGTCTCCTGATCCAGGTATTTCGGTCTGGCCGGAATACGTGCTTCTGCAGCTTCATCGGCGGCGACCGCGTTCCTAGAGGACAGCTTTGTCGTCATGACCACATCCTTCGTGTTCTCGCGAGCTGCCATACACTCAGGAACCAGGCTCTGGTCAAACCCGAGCGCGCTGGTCTGAAGATTTCCTCGACGGCGTTTGTCGAGTGGGTGAAGCAAAATACTGGGATAATGTAAAGACTTTTTACCTTCGAATTTATTAAAATACTTGTAGTTTCGTAATTTTATATTAATAAAAAAATTATACCTTCGGAGGTACATTATAAGATATATAAGATGATATGATACTGTAATAAGACTAAATTTTTAATATGATATTAATACGAAACTTATGACAACGGATTGATAAGTAATAATACGAAGGTATAATCCGTGGTAGGTGCCTCCCTGGTGACTGAAAATTGATAAAATCGGGGTTCGCGGGAGGCTTGTTTGGGACAAGTCTTAGATAGGCACGCTAGCTAGCACTGTGTACATTTCAAGCCGCGCGTCGTGGGCGTCGCGGCGAAGGAGCATCCGTATCGGGCGTCTCGCGGCTTCGAGTTCTCGACGCGGTTCTCGCGGGGGTCGGCCGCTTCAAGACGGAGTATTTTATCGATGGAGCTTCGGTTTTGATCGATGAAGCTGTGGTGAAAGAAAGGCTACATTTTACGTTTGAAGCCGAACTTTCACCGATACATCGGTCAACTTCGACCGTCCACTACCGCGTCTTCAAAAGACGGCTTGCCGGCGCCTCTTTGTTCAAGGGTGGTGTACATGTCCGGACGACGACTACGTGCACGCTTAGCGCAATGTCAAGGCCGTCTCGCTGAACAGCCGGCGTCCGAAGAACGAAAATGCGTCGCACATAGTTGTTAGTCAGAGATAAAGTAACACTCCCCGACCGTACGGTGATCTAGTCTATGGCTTTTGAAAATGATCGAGCTCTCGACGAATCAGAAGACGTATAACTGTTACATTTTCAAATGATGACCGGGTTGGAATGTGTTGCTAAATGTGACTTCGTCAGTGAACTGACTTGTCCCAAAAAATAAAGTGGCATATAAAAATACGTACGAAGGTAAACGTCACGTTTCCACGTCTTTGACCTTAACCCCGGAGGACTAAAATCTAGCTAGCTAGCTAGCTAGCTAGCTACTAGGATGTGGAGGGTCGTGCTGGTGCTATCCAAGAGTGTGTGTTGTATTACAAGGCGGCGAAGTCCTCTAGGCCTGCGCCAACGTTCCTATTTTGGCGATCTTGGATTTATGTAGCCTTGTATGGGTATTTAGTCATATCGGACTATTCTTTGTCTGTTTAGTCATATGTACTTGAGTATTTATATTTAGGGTCGTTTTCACTTTGAAACTTACGGTAAATATAAATATATTAACTTTATTATGATATATTTTATTTATGATATGATATATGGTATTTGATATTATTACAAGTAATACGAAGGTATTAAAATAAAGCAGCAAATATGTTATTACGATCAAGTATTGGATCGTCAACCACGGCCTCGCTCGGTATCGCTCGACCTTCGAGCGGCCGGAGCATGACATGGGGGCGGTTAAGAATACCAGGGAGTGGGGAGCCGAAATGGAATAATAATTGATACACAATATCATAGTAGATATTATTACAATCAAGTATTATTTACTACATATATATATATATATATATATATATATATATATATTATATATATATACCTTCGTGCAAGTATTACATATACAAGTCAGGGGCCGAACATGCAAATGTCGCACAGCACATGCGGCGGCTCGATTTGCCGCGTTCACGAAGAGACGCCACGACCTTAGAAATTAACACACGGTCGATCGATTAAACTTTGGTCAGGCGACGAAATATGTGTAAAGGTATTCGGTATCTTGACCTAAACGACAAAACATCGCTGTAGAACACGTTGTGTACACTCAAAGAGCGCAATACTCCTTGACAATAATGCGCGACATAATTGGAGGTCGCCCTGCGTGTTTGGCGCCCAGCAGCATATTAGCAAGCGGCTCAGCGCGCTCGCCGTCCTGTTTGGACCTTACTAGGCGCCATACGACGAAAAAAACACGCGCGACCCTAAATATATTGCAACCGACCAAAGTCGGGTCCGACCGAAGGTCAACGATATATAGGGAGAATGGTATATTCAGAATACTATATGATACAGCATCATATAAATAGTTTCACCTGCATGTGATGAAATAATGAATATAATAATATATAAATAAAGACTCTTTTATTCCATATCTATTCTTTTAAACCTTCAAATTATAATAGTATTCTGGATTTCAATCAAGCGTGCAGATTATAATTTTAGTTAATTTTAGTTAAGATCTTAAGACACTAATTTTGGAGATAATTGAGTTAAGCGGAGATAAGCGGAGGTCCACGGTGAGTGCGGGGGCGGGGCGTTTACGTATGGAACGCCAGTTATCGCGACGGTAGATGATGTACAGCGTGGTCCTCGAGATGTTGAAGTGCCTTTAGATATCTAATTGCGTCTTACGCCGCGCATGAACGCCAGAGCCCGGCGCGGATGTCGACAAGAAATCTCCGTTTTTATCTCCGAAAGTCGGCACCGTGTTCTCGCCAAGATGGCCCGAGATTGGTGGTGGCCGCGCGGTCGATACATAACGGTAGTCGTCCGATGGTGATGACATGACATGCGCGTTAGTTTCTCATTTAGAGACGGCTTCAGAGCCGCGTAAGGCGCTCTGGGAAGGCGTGGAAACGGCCGTGCTCGAAAACACGAAGGTTCAAAAAAGACGCGTTTAACCATCGTATGGTACATGGCGATTTCGTACGCAGGAATAAAAGTCGTATGGATGATTACAAGTATATTATTTTGAATTACTTAACTCATCTTAACTCAATTAACTCATCTTAACTCAATTAACTCATCTTAACTCAATTAACTCATCTTAACTCAACTATAGAAATGTAATTAGTTTTTTCAGTGAAAAGGTCACATTTGCGTAATTACATTTCTATACTTATTAACAAAAATTAAAATCTCCACGCTTGATTGAAATCCAGAATATATACTACTTGTACGTACCTTCGAAGGTAATGCCGAACCCTGCGCCTGTTGCCAACCTAAATATATAAATATGATGAACTCCTATTGGATTTATTTCAATGTTGTTCCGAATGATTGCTTGCTTGTTGAGATACTTGCCAGCGAAGTAATGTTTTTCCAGGGAGAAAGCGCCGACGGGCATGACGAGGAAAATTTTAATATAACTCTGAAGCTCCTGATACCCGGCTCGGCAGCCGGTTCAATTATCGGTAAAGGAGGCGCAACCATCAACGAAATCCAAACGCAAACAAGTTCTCGTATCCAGCTAAGTCGGAATGATGAGGTATTTCCAGGAACTACCGATCGCATCGTCACTCTCGGCGGTACCATTACAGCCGTACTCGGTGCTCTGCATCTTATATTATCGAAGCTACTACGAGACGGCGCGGGGCTCTTGATGGGTCAAAATCCTCAGCTCAATCTCGTTATTCCGAACGCTTCGTGTGGCTGCATCATAGGCAAGGGCGGCGTCACGATTCGGAGCTTTGCCGAGGACAGTCGTGCCGAAATTAAGCTCAGTCCTCAAGGTGGGATGCTTCCTGGAGTATCCGAGCGTATTCTTTCGATAGCGGGACGAATTGATTCCATACTTCGAGCTGTGGCGCTCGTCGCGACAGCTCTATCTGACGATGATGACTATGAGGCTCTGGTAGCCCGACAGTCGACGTACACAAACTGCCCTGGTGGGACAGTTCTGAGGAGAGAACATAGCAGTCCTCCAAAGGCAAACGCGAACAATACATTCGGAAGCCATCGAAATGATGTCAGCGTGTCAGTCATGCTCGCCCTTCCTGATGAGCACATTGGCGCGGTGCTTGGTAAGAGTGGACGAACCATTTCAGAAATTCAGGTTGTGACAGGGGCGCGCATAAAAATTTCTGATCGCGGAGACTTTCTTGAGGGAACAAAGAATCGAAAGGTGATCCTTACGGGCATGGAAGAAGGGGTGCGCATGGCACAAAGTCTTCTGGAACAAAAGATTGAAGCGAATTCTTCACTAGAATCGTGAAGGCTTAGTTAGACTCCTTCAAGTTGACCCTTATACTATTTATACCTTCGTACCGTGTCAAACAGATGCAACTACAATTTCGGTAAAGTTGTATGTATCCTGGACTCAGTTATAGGATCTTTTGAGCTCTGTATGCTGTCTTGCCGTGAGCTGCTTCAGAGAAAGGAGACTCTCCATCTTCGAACCAATCCAGGCTTTGTTATATTAAAAGGTAACGAAGAGTAATGAAGGACTTGCTCGAGATGACACCCATCAGCCGATGACGTCATAACATGATACCACTCTCTGTCATTATCCGGACGCGCGCGGTGTCGTCGTGCGTGCGCGGAGGCTGCTGCCAAGTCAAAACTCTTTCGTTTCGGTTCTCTCCGAATGTGCCACCTATCTGACTGTTTGCCTGTGCCGACCAAGCCTCCGGATTGTGATTGCCCATAGGATTGCGAAAGCACGGTGAAATTTTCACCGGGTGAAAATCCGAAAAACCGGGTCAGTTCTATCAGTCCTGCAGAATAATTAACTCAAGAATCAAAGAATGACGGTCTGATTTCGAAATTCGAAATGCCCATACACTTTTCGGCAACGAGTTTCGACTCGAACCGAGGTGAATAACCCTCGACTACGGGGGCGATAGTTAGGCATACAACCCCATGTTTAATAGACTACTAATAACAGACCGAGGTGAATACTCAAGAGAGTGCGCCGGCGAAAAAGAAAAAGTATATATGGAAGGTACCCTTCGAAGGTACGAAGGTACCTCCGAGGTAAAAGGCACCAGCGCGGCGCCGTAAGCGGACCTGTACACAAAACAAATTGCCCGTCAGTCGAATTCGCTGAGCAACTAAAGTTCTGTTCGCGCGTCTCTCGACCGACATTTTTTTTTTCAGTATCCGGCAGTGCGAAGTCCTATTGAGATCAAGCAAAGGGGGCCCCCCAACCGTCGGAACTGCATATTACCTCCGAAGCGAGCGAGCGGAACTGGTCAGGACTGTTAAGTGGCCCAACCCGCTTGAAATCCAGAATACCTTCGTAAGTTTCGTTCGGAGTATTCTACGAGTACGATTACCTTACTTCGAAACATACAGTAAGTTTCGAACGAAGGTACATGCGTGAGCCTACTGCAGTTGTTGATGTTTGAAGCTGGAGTTGGAGATGAAGCTATTCATCAAACTTTTGAAAGTTTCTTGTTGACAGGTTACAACGACGTGATCAGAGAGCACTCATTGGCAAGTCTTACAGCAACGATACCCAATTGCCACCAAGCGTTCCTTAAATACAGTCACTTTGTCCATAGATACAGGGTGAAGGATCCTCGCCAACGATACAGATCGAGTATGTCGGCATCCCTTTAGCTCGGTTTCCACGCCAACAACTGACCTCGCACTACCGACTGCACCGTCCACAGCTCTCTTAAACTCGCTTCAGCGTTTCCCCGGGTTGTAAATGCATTGTTTTCGAAACCGAGGTCTACATTCGCTCTCCTCAACGAAGCATTCACTACCGCCCGACTGAAAATTGCAAAGAGTTCGTGTACAACTGCCAGCACAGAACAAGAAGCGAGTTTCGTTTCATTTAGTTCGATTGGTAAAGTACAGCGGCACGCGCGTGTTGGTATCGACCTTCACCGTCTCGCATGTCATGCAAACGCTTCCGTGACAGAAGGCTTCGAGTCGTGTCATTCAGAGCGTTTGCTTTCGCTTCGCGGAACCGTCTTGCGGTCATCTAATATCAAGTCACGCGTGGCCAAAAAGCCGGTGGAATGTGCGAACTGCGGATATCGTTTCTTGCTTGAATGTGGTACCAAAGAGGGAAGCGCCCATATGCCCTCGAGATGCCCATCGCATCATGTCATGTCGAATGGCAATATTATGGATGTCAAACCTTGTGATAGCACAACATTTCGCTCAGTGAACGCAGTGCAACCATTTCTTAGTGACTTTCAGGAAATACAGGTACAGTTGCAAGGTGTATCTCGCCAAGGGAGGGTGACATTAGGGTATATGTGGGATCTGGACGAGTTTCTAGTCAGTGCCACAGATGTGCCTCGAGACGAAAGCCAAGTAGTTCCCCATGAAGAAGTTACTGTCACACATACTTTGCAGGTTGTTCTCCCAGACATTCTTGTTGAGAAGTGCAGAGTTGGAGATGAAGTTTGTCTTTCAGTGATGTTCCACTGGCAATGGTGCAGGGCAGTTCGACGGCAGCAAGCTGATATTAAAGTGGTCTGCTTGGCAAATGCGATCTTTGTGATAAGTGAAAATGAAAGTGTTGTGCAAAGCCTCAATGATGTTGATGTTGAGAACTTCGCGTCATTCTGGCGATATCACTCCCCTGGCCCTGCTGGGTTCGTCAAAATAGACAGGATCGCATCAGGTAGAGCACAGGGCCGTGACATTATTCTCAGAAGTGTCTATTCAGATCTGTCCGAGCTGCATGCTGTAAAACTTGCAATCCTTTTGACGCTAATCGGAGGTGTCCAGCAAACGAATAGATGTTCCGTGAACAACATCCGTAGCGACTGTCACCTCTTAATAGTCGGCGACTCAGGTACTGGTAAGTCTTGCCTTCTACGATATATTTCGAAGTTAGCAACGCGAGCTATCGTCGTGAATGGCGCGGCGTCTACGCTGGCGGGTATGTCTGCTATGCTTTCAATAAGCGGCGATGAAAAGAATTGTTCGTATGAAGCTGGTGCTCTTACTATGGCAAATGGTGGAATCTGCTGCATCGATCAATTTCATTTGATCGGCTATCAAGCGCGAGCCGTAATCCACGAGGCCATGGAACAACAGACTGTATCAATTGCAAAGGGTAAGACGATCGCAACAATTCAAGCCCGTTGTTCTATCATAGGGGCTGCTGCCGCCAAGGGAATTAAGTATAACACCACGCCATCGGTTGCATTTAACACTGGACTCGCAGCATCAATGTTATCTCGTTTCGATTGCATTATGGTAATCCATGATGCAAAACAATCCCTCGCCGATGAGGCTCTTTCTTCGCATTTGATTGCACTCCATGGACATGTGCATGCACAGGCAAAAAATACAGGATGGTCTAACTTTCCTGACAAAGCCTCGCTGAGATGGATCGCAGGGAACAGGTCGTCACATTTTTCGGACGATATTAAAGATGGAGTGCTCACACCAACAGCACAAGAAAGCTACCGCACGAAAAAAAAATCTGGCAACATGATTACAGATGCCTGGCCATTTGATTCTATTCGAAAATACATCTCGTTGGTTCGTTGCGCACTGGATCCGATGTTGTCGCCTGATGCAGAAAGTCTCATCAGAGGATACTATCAGCTTTGCCGCTGCGAGATGAGTGGACCGGTGCGCCCAACGATTCGTTTATTGGAAAGTTTGGTACGCCTCTCTCAAGCACACGCTAAGCTTGTTTGGAGGTTTGAGACAGTGTGCCAAGACGTTGCTGTGGCTGTGCATTTCTCTGAAATGGCAAAGCTCGGCAGCCAGCAAGACACAACTTCTTCGGATTTCTTTGCTAATCCAACCTTGAAAGAGGCGATGAAGTGCAGAGAAATTCAACTCGTACAACAGATCCGCGAGAAACTCGGACCAATGTGGTGGAAATAATTTGACACCTCGAACACATCCGGTTAATTAATTATACCTTGAAGGTACGACTCAATAGCTCGCTTCAATACGACTCGCATGACTTGCAAACTGTCGCCAAACCCATTATGTTTTCCATGGCCACATATGTGCTTCATGCCACGTCGCGTGCAGTGGACATAAACCGCAGACTGGAGCTTTTGTTTCAACTGCATCCTCTTGTCCTCGCATGATAGCTTTGCCCCTGACAAAATCTAGTCCAGGCGGGGGCCGCAGGCGGATCCCTGCCCATGCTATTTTGATCGCCTGCAAATAAATCCAGAAGGCGATCCTATGTGGCGTACACGAGTGAAGAAGTAAACGCGACATGCCGCTTCTCTCGCTTCTTGCATGAGGAGCATGATCATCTCGCTTAGCAGCGAGTGATGCAAGGAAATAATCACCCCACTCAGGATGACCTTTTACTGCGACGCGCAATACAAAGTGCTGCCCAGGATCTGACACTGATATCTCCCAGTCCCCCAGTGTGTCCATGAAGGGCGACACGTGTAAACATTTTGGCACATTGGAGCCCTCTGGGAAAAAGTTAAATCGAACACGCTCTCCCCAGGGCGTGTTGGTAACCTCTGCCACACAAGTTCTTAGGACTCCTCTCTTTTTCAGTCCAACTTTAATGTATTTTTTGCACGCTTTTGCACCAGTCTCGATGACAGTTTCTGCGTCTTTCTCCCCTTCATAGCTAAAATATACACAAATAGGATTTTGTACATATCCGAAAACCTTGGGAACTGTAAGCAGACTAACGGGTCCCTGGTTTCCCGTACGAGCGCGAACCTCTTCGGCGGTAAGGTGGTCGGCGGCTTGGCCGCTGTGAATGAACCAGTTTGGGGGTGCGTCGAGGTCGACAATTGCAAAACGAAGAGGATAAGTGAATGCACGTCTACTGGGTTTGGCCCGAGTGTGAACAACTTGACCGATGTAGAAGATGACGCCACTGTGCGTCTCACTAAGCCAAGCACTTGGAATAAGGAGAGAAGCGAACGTGCCCAACACGCCGCGAACAATATGGCACCAGGCACAGCCCAACAGCACGACGAGCTGTGTCCAATTTTGAACGAACTGAGAAAGTTTCATGTTATAAATTTTGGTAGTTGTGCCACTAGAAACTAGTGAGCGCCGTTGTTGAGAGCTTCACTGCGCCTTCGGGGACTTCCGAGGCGCCATGCTTCAGTGTGGAAATAAATCCAGAATCTTTCGGCGGAAGGAGCATTTTCGAAATCCAACTTCACCAAATAAATCTGCGGAAATGAGTTTCGATCGAGAAAAACTCGATTATTTGGGACTAAGTGTTAGTCAGTTCACTTATTACGAAGTCACATTTAGTTGAAGGTAATAAACCTTTATTAAATTTAGTCCCACATTCCGACCCGGGTTTTTTCCAATCTTGTCCGGGTTAATTCGTCTTCTGATTGGTGGAGAGCTCGATCATTTTAAAAAGTCATAGACTAAACCACCGTGCGGTCGGTGAGTGTTACTTATCTCTGGCTAACAACAATGTGCAACGCCTTTCCGTTCTTTGGACGACGGCTGTTCAGCGGGACGGCCTTACCGTTGCGCTTGACGTGCAATTAGTCGTCGAACTCACACGCACAACACCTGTGAACGATGAAACGACGCCAAGCCGTCTTCTGAAGACGCGGTAGAGGACGGTCGAAGTTGACCGATGTATCGGTGAAGTTTCAGTTTCAAACCGTTCCAAAAGACCTCGTTTCACCGAAGCTCCATCGATCATTGTAATTAACCCTAATTACAATCTCGAGCCCGTCCAGACTAGTCCCAAACAAGCCTCCCGCGAACTCCTATCGTTTCTCAATCACCGGAGGCACCTACAACGGATCGATTACTAATAATAAACTCGATTAATATATGGGTATTATAGCATACATATGGGATGTAAGAGTTATATTAGCTAGTTTCGTCTAACGCAGCAAATATCGAACAATCGTGAGTTGACCGATTTCGCGAGTCAATGAAGAAAAGTACTGCCGTAGCACCTAGGAATTTTCTTCATTGACTCGGAACGATTTATTTAAATATCGTATGATATCATATTTTATGTAGGACCCATATTAGTTTATGTTAATCAAATATATATGTCCTTTTCATGTGACTTTTGAAAGATTCGTCCCGCTCAACAGTTCTCGTCCAAATAAAGTAATCAATCGATGGCCAATGCGGTGATTTAGTCTATCCTTTGCAAATGATCGAGCTCTCCACCAATCAGAACAAGAAACAAATCGATCATCGAGACCAGGTGACCGAGTTGGAATGTGGTGCTAAATGTGACTTCGTCACTGAAGGGACTCGTCTCTACTAAAGGGACTCGTCCCAAATCTTCAGAGGTACTAGTGTTTTTGTTAAATACCATGCCCATGGGAGGTATGGTGATGCACAATCTCTTTCCCTGGTACAAAATACAACTAGTGATAGCGACGCCGGACATAAATACCACATGTTCATATGCGGACAGTTGGGCAGGCGGCGATTGGCTTATGTTGGCGTCGAATGAGAGTGATACAAAAAAAACATTTTGCCTAACAAGCGCTGCTGGTTAAGTAGATACCCATGATTGATAGGCCTCGTCCAGTGGTTTGTCGATAGGGAGGTGCACATCCAAAAGGGCGAAGGAGCGCACATTTTGTGGTAACTCGCAGAAATATGAGACAGTAGAAGAAACTATGTGAACGATCCGCGGGTTCGCGAATGAAAACAACGCAACGAAAGCGTGACCGTACACAAACGTTTTTACCTGCAGCTCTTTCCTTTCATTCAAAATTCGACACGTGGCTGCTTTCCCCGCCCTTGTTGGTCTTCCCCTTTGGCTTTGATCTCACATTTTTATAGAATTCTCGCATGGCGCCCTTGTCGTCCTTTCTCTCTGCAGGGCTAACCATCGTTTTACCACCCAATGTCTTTCCTTTGACGGACAGATGTCCCGCCTTTTTCTCAAGCTCCCAAATCGCTATCTTGGCCTGATGTCGTGCAATCTTTTCCTCCCTAGCGGCAGTCTCCTCAGGAGTAGGGCCCTCCCCTGGCCTGAGGGCCAAGTAAGCGTTCTTCCAAGTCTTACGTTGCTTGGGAGGCTTGCTAGGCTTGTCGGGTACCTGGCCCGGTTCGTACCATGCGTTTGCGCAGTGCGGCCACCAAGCAACGTCGCTGTCCACGGTTTTCCTGTACTTGCATCCCTTGGGACACATGCACGTCTCTGAAAGCGCGGCGAGCTCGGAGGCTGAGAGGTGCATGACGCGCTCCAAAACAGCGCTCTTATCGAAGACTCCGTCGAGCGACGGGTTGCATTGCGATTCTAATGGGCACATGTCGATAACGCTGAGGTCCGATGATTCTGACCTGGCGTCGGAGGAGTACTCGTCAGCGTCTTCTTGTTGCATGACCATAAATCACAACGATGGTGTCTTTTGAGCGCACCCTAATAAGCAGCCCAGAGTAGGAAAATTAAAGTTACGAACGAAGCTTATTATTAACTATACGTACATAGTGCACTTGTAGCACTCCCGTGACAGCCCCGGGGTTTTTTTTCACGAAAAGTGGTCCCTCGGGTTTGTATGGGTATTTCGTCTAATTCGGGTTAGACCATTTTCCGCCCTCTGTCGACTCCCCCTTCGCGCCTTTGTCGACGGCGTGGTGCTCCGACACGGAGACCTACACCCGATCTGAGCCAAGTCCTCCCGGAACGGCACCGTATGTAAGCACGAACCGCACTCATATGCGCGAAGCGCCCTGCTCGATGCGCGTTTGGTCACTCCCCGACCGGCGCTTCCCGGGGACGAAAAAACAAATCTAAGATGGGCTCGGGCACGCCTCTCTTACCGCTCCACGGGGGCCCATCTCACGCGCATCGAGCCGCGCGCTTTGCGCGTGTGAGTGCGGTTCGTGCTTATCCACGATGACGTGCCTACGGCGCGCGGGTTTGATGGGGTGAAGGTCTCCGCGTCGGAGCACCGCGCCGTCACCAATGGGCGCGATGAGCGACGCATCGAAAAGCGCTTCCGAAGGGGAGTCATCACGTCTGAGGGGTGGTTTCTAACTCCGAAAATGAGCTCAAAAGGACCACTTTTCGTGAAAAAAAACCCCGGGGCTGTCCTTGGAGTGGTAGTCGAAAAAAACAAGACGTAAGTTTCGTAGTGACTAAGCTGTGGTGACTGTGGCTAATACGCCCACGTACCTTCTACAATAATAAAATAGACCATCTGGACGCGTTTGGCCCGTATAAATTTGATGGAAATATTTATTTGCTCTCTCCTCCCACGGTATTCCTGCGACAAAGTCGGCACCCAGCGGGCTCTCGCGAGGCGCGCGTCGGCCGCTCGGGCGATTCTGCTCGCGAACGCCGCGTCGTTGTACTCCTCGCAACAAGCGGCGCAAGTTGTGCCGTCAAAGTTTGTCGCGAAAAGCGGCGAGCGCGACGGCAGTGGCGCGAGCTAACGCACGCCGACGGCGGTCACCAGCACTGTATTTGTCTCATTGCCTCGTTTCCTCCCCATCGAAAATTCGCCCTCAAAACGCCAGATTATATGGGAAATCGAACGGCCGACCGACGGTTTAAACTGAAAACAAATTTGATCAAATGGAATTATCAATCTAATCTAATTCTGGTAACGAAACATTATATGGGGTATTTAACTCAAGGATTGACGGTTCATTCAATCAGACCGATTAGTGTGGCAGGGGGTGACAGGGTTGACGACAGGGTTTGGTTTTGATAGGAGCGCTTTGAAAGTGGAAACTGTCGGTTTGATACGAGCGCTTTTTACACGAGCAAGATGCGCGCTCATGTAGCCGCTGACGCGCGAGTAACGAGCGGTGCGCTGCATCTTTAGGGTCCGCGCCGTGTCCTTAGGGGGTTGGGGTTGGGTTTTCAGGGTTTAGAGTTTAAACAGCCGCGAAGCGGCTCGTCGGCCACTCCCTTTGAGCCAGATCCCCTCCATCATGAGATCTTCTTTCAAAGTGCGCGATGCTTTCAACCATGAGTGGGCGAGGACGCCTTCCTGCGGCGCAAAAACCCTATACGCTAATCCCCAAACCCCCCAACAGTGGTTTGCACGACCCTAAAGACCGAGCGCGCCGCTCGCACGTAGCGCGCGGGCACGCGCTCTTGCCGCGCGCTGACACTTGCTGCGCGCTGGTTTTTCAAAACATAGACCGTCAAATCCCCGAGTTAAATCCCCCATATAATGTTTCGTTACCAGAATTAGATTAGATTGATAATTCCATTGTATTATTATTTTATTTATTTATATTTAATTTCGATATTCTTGTAAATGGCTGATGCAAGTAATTCGTTCATTTGAAATCGATGGTTGTTAGAAGTAACGCACCTCCGAGACGAGTGGGCGGGGAGCAGCCACATCTATCCCCTCTCGAGCATCTTCGATAATCTATATAATCTAATTTTTGATTCCATCGAGTGAGTCGATTAGATGCGAAACCGCTGTGATGGGCTGTAGGCTGAGTTCAAGCGCACGACACGAGCCACAAGTCAGGGGTCAACGGCGTTCCACTCAGGGCGGGTTTACCTCCAAAACCGGCTTCGGCGACGTCGCCAATTTCGTTCCCGTGTCTCTAGATATCCGATCTGATAGATACAGCACAGGGCCGCCCGGCGAGCTTATCCAAACAAATGGCCAACCTGCATGCCCTGAGGATGGCGTGCTGCATGCGGACGTCTCACGCAGAGACTCGGTGGTGTTGTGTTTCAAACCTTCCTGCATAACCGCGAATTCACGCGCAGCTTCGCCCTGGTTCACCATTCCTTCTCGATCACATATGCTTTCAAATTTCGAGTGGCGGTTCCTTTGGGACGTTAGAGAATATGACATGCTTCGCTGTTCGCTGTATCTGGAATGTAGGCGTACCCCTCTGAAGCAGCAGAAGTTTTGCGTTGATGTCTGCCATAACTTTGAGCTTCGGGGTGCAGAAATATGTTTTAGCTTCGCTCTGATCACTTTAGAGGAAGTCATGACTGAAAAGCAACGCAGAAGGATAATCAGTTCGAGGAGCTCACCAAAACTTCAGCTTCAAAACGTGCAGAAAACTCACAAAAATTGGTCACCTTGCAATGCACATCCAAAAGAAAGAAACGCACGCTGTCTCGCCCATTTAACGACATACCGAAGATTGACATCCCGGTGTATTTGCTGCGACTGCAACTGCCCCATGCTTGGAACTTCTTTTACCGCATCGAAGGAGGTGAAATTGGTCACAGCCCATCACTTCTTTCACGCGCCTGTTAAAGAAACTGTTTCCTGCACAAAATCTACCTTCGAAGGTACTTCACAAATTTGGGGAGCACGGAACTTCCTCTCTCGTCAAGACACAAGTGGCTTCTTTCAGACTCAAAGTGTACTTCAAGATGCAGAAACAGCCGATACAATGTCAAGGATCGGTGCGGAGCTCGGAACAAAGATACTTGTCGAGCTAAATTTTCACGATGTTAAAATTGATGATTCATCATTTGAGTGTTCGCCAGTTCCAAGCAGATGCCATTTTGACGAGAATATTTTACGACATGGAATAAGGGACTATTTTCATACTAGCCAGACCAAGTCATCGTGGCGAAGCTTCAAAGATAACAACCTACGACGACGATCATCCTGGATGAACCTCATCTGCCTTTCCAAGCCTGGAAATCCACATTTCTTCTGTGATGCCATGCATGGCAGAAGTCGTGTGCATGGTTTGCTGCCGCCTTTTGACACGCTCCGCTGTAGCGTACAGAATCTGAGTGATCATCCTCCATTGTTGGTCCTTGAGAATTTTCTTTCGCCAGAAGATTGCGACACTCTAATTACTGTTGCAGCACCTGAATTACGGAGGTCAAGAGTCACTGATGGTAAGCTTTCCAACGGCCGCACCTCTTCATCCGCTTTCCTGACTGGACACGCGAATGAGCCTATCGTCATGGACTTAGAGGATCGTATCATAGCGGCAGTGTGTATGGTTGGAAGGATTGTTGACTCGCACAGGAGCAGAAAGGGCATGCAAAGCCTTTTACCCAGCCATTTAATTAGTGCTGAGCCTTTTCAGGTGGTGCATTACAGTCCAGGACAGTCATATACATCGCATTTTGATAATAAAATGGGATGCGTTCGCCGCGCATGCACCTTCATGGCGTATCTGTCCGATGTAGAGTCGGGTGGGGCGACGCATTTCCCAAAGGCGGTCGCGGCTGGCACACAACAAGAGGGCATCAAAATTATGCCAAAAAAGGGTCGTGCTTTGATCTTCTGGAGCATAGTAGATGGGAGAGAGGACCCACATAGCTTGCATGAGGCTGAAACGGTTGAACGGGGATCTAAGTGGATTGTAACGAAATGGTTACAAATCGACCAGGCACTAGGAACGCTACCCATGAAACGTACTGAATTATGATTGCAACTGGCGATAGTCCGAGCAAATCCTTAGATGATTTTGCATTGCAAACCTTAACACGGTTTAACGAGTGATTCCAAACAACACCAAGAATGTGGTACAACTGTCTGACGCAATCGTCTACGCGTCTCGTGAATGTTGTCAAGCTATTGGATGAGCTGCGATCTTTTTTCCATGGCAGGATTGAGATGCTCAAGAACACTTTTGGATTGACTGATGAGCACATCTTCACCTTCACTGTGAGGCTTCGTACTCTTGTCAGTTGCTTAAAAAAGTGTCAATCTTTCTGCTTGTATTTTCTATATATAATAATAAGCGAGGCTACGCAATATAGATTTATAAACTGTTTTCAGGGTGTCCTTGCTCTCTCATGTATCCTTGGCTTTCTTGGCTTTCTTCTCAGAGGACTCAACTTTCTTCCGCTTTTTTGTTTTTTTATCAGTGGTGTCTAAATCAGGATTGTACGCCATAGGGGCGGTAAGGAGTCCATGCGAATCGTCATCTGAGCGGCGTATGTCATGCGCCTTGCTATTATGCATCTCTTTTTCTATCTTGCTCGTGTCACCGAGCGTCTTTCCTTCAAGTTGTCTCAAGCGCATCTCCACTTTCTCGCGACTCTCTATGCCAATACTTGCCTCACTTGATTCACCAAGTGCATCGACTCTGATGGAGAGGGCGCATTTGGCTGCAAGTACTCGCGAAATTTTCCCCTTAAACTTCGGGGCCGCTTGACCGATGAGTGACGCGTGATATATCAAACCATATTTTGGTGTCTCATGCTTCGTCTTCAGAGCGCGGAACAGGGCCTTCTCAGCGCCCAAAATCTGAATGGTACTTGCAGGATGCTTCGCGAGATTGATCAAAGATCCAGCGTGAGAGATTAACCGAGCACCAACAAGTTCGCCAACGAGGACTGTGAGGTTAGGCGCGATTGCTTGCATGCGGCTTTTCAGGTAGTCGTAAAGTTGAATACGGTATTCAGAAAGGGAGACAACCTGCTCTGCAAGTTGCTTGATATTTGCGAGATCGTCAGGTGAAACTTCAGTACCCATGGAAATTATGGCGGCATCTTTAAGTTCTTGTTCGATATCTTCATCCAGTCCCGCAGCTGAAAAGTCGTGCTGAGCTGCTGTTGCACGATCTCCCAACTGAATTACCGCCTTGGCATATTGCATGTTATCTTGGATTATCTTAGTGAGCTCAGGAAAATGCCAGCCATACCACTCTCTGACGCGCATGGCGTATGTGTTTAACTCCTTGTCGAGCTCATCAAGCAGGCCGATAGCTTGCACGACCATAGTATCAACCTTGTCCGGCGAAAACTTTAGCTTGTATCGTGAAAGGGAGTGAGAGAGTCCAAGCGCCATCGGGGCGATGTCGGCACTAGTGAAGCCACCAATAAGATCATTTAACTGGAGGCGGACACCGCGCATTAATTCCATGACACCAGAGCTGAAGACGCACGTTATGCCAAGTTTATCTTTGATCATTCCTCCGAGTTTGGCATCCGCAACTGCGAGAGTCTCACCGTCAGCGTGCTTTTTGAGAAACTTTTTGAGATCCTTGCCCATCTTTGAGTCTACAAGAGCCGCTGCAGCGGCGAGGCCCTCGGCCGTGCTATCGAATTTAGAAAAAGCCTTCAGGGAGACAACTTCTTTTGCACCTTCAACAGTGCTGAAGGCTTTCTCGAGAGCCTGTGATTCGAGGATGTCGAGTTTGTCCGTTCTTAAGAGATCTTGGGCTCTTGGGCAGGCCTCGGGAAATTTTGCCGCCGCCACTTTTCGAGAAAACTTATCACGGCTCTACTGGTTGCCGACGGGCATTTTCGGAAATCGGGGGCAGGACGCGGAAGTGGGGCACGCGCTTGCATGCAGCGCAATGTGCTTTGAAGACATCGAATCGAGACAAAAGAAAACATGTTCTGACATTCAAACTTCGTGTAGGAGATCAAGGATGCGAGAAGTATAATTCTTGTCGAGTGGGAACGGGAACCAACCTGGGCATCCTTGAGCTTTCCATCTCCATTGACTTTAAACAATGAATAGCCCGCCGGGGTTTCAAACAACAAGAGCATGCTGCGCGTGCCTTTTACACGTCCGGTCTTCGCTAACGCGCTTGAAGTACGTCGAGCGGTTCTTGCGTTGGCTTGCGGGATCAGGGTTACGGGTTTCGTGTATCTCCGATAAATTCATATTATATATACTCTTAAATTAAGATTAAGATTATTGACAGTTCCCTGACTGTTACCCCGAAGGTATTATTGAAGTCTCGTACGTAATCTGTAAACTATATATACTAGCTAAACTGTATATCTATTACATATATATTACATCCCATAGCATGCAATAATGTAATAATAATATGTAATAATCACGCGAGATCTATTTATATTAGATATCTTCATATTATTACGAATAAGCAAGGAATGAACATACGGTGCACACGAATTTTACACCCAGCCGAACCCTGTTGCCAACCCAATTTAACTAACCCCTGATTACGGGGCAATAGTTTGGCCTTATTTAATATATATACAACCCAATGTTTAATATAACACTTACGAATTCGGAAATAAAGAGAGGTTTATTTATGGTTGATACACGCACTGTAAATAATATAAATAAAGATTAGGAGTTGAAATTAGTTTTGTCACAGGTCTTTCAATCGGAGGCGCCGGAGACGCGCGACATGCTTTCCGGCGAAGCTCTGCGGCGCGAAGCTTTCCCCTGGACCTGGAGAAGAACCCTGTCTACTTTCTAGCGTCGAAGCAAAGGTTTTACACGGCATAAAGATAGCATGAGCTCGTTTTTTAGTTTTTTAAAAGGCATTCGCTTTTGTCACACTTTTAAATGTGTACGTGTAAATGTGCGTGTATGTGCTTGTATGACTTTTGAAATTGACCGAGCTCTCCACCAATCAGAAGACGAATAAAGCGGACAAATTTGCAAAAAACCCGGGTCGGAATGTGGGACTAAATTTGACTTCGTCAGTGAACTGACTAGCTACTGTAGCTGGATCATATATAATAATACTGTACAGATAGCTTTCCACAAAATTTAATAAAGATTAATTTAATTTCTCTTTGATCTGATCATGATTGGCCCTTTACATTCCGTTCGTCAGCAGTCCCATGGAGCTTGTTTTGAAGCTGATAACCGCCCCAAAGGTCAAGTCTATCACCCCTCTTCAAGTGACGTAGAACCGCTAGACCTGGCGAGCCGCTCTGTTTGATGAATGATGCAAGTAAAAAAAAGCTGCAACTGTCGCAACTCGCGTTGCCTAAAACTGTACGCCTCATTATTGTACCTTCGTTTAAAAAGTTGAGTGCCTTTTCAACCTCTTCTTGTAGATATTGCGAGTGTTTTGCCTCTGGCTCGTTTTGCAAGCGGTGTAACTGCTCCAATTGCTGCAACGACCCTGGAAATGCGGCCGCTCGCCAAGTGGCTATCGACGCCACACTTGACCGCAATCCAAACGCATTTCGCCCGAAGTTTTTCCCTGCTCTTAGCGGAGTTGAGGAAGGAGAAGGCCGCTATAACAAGGTAAAAGCGATATTTACCGTGCATGTACCGTATATTCAGGATATGAGCTAAATCTTGACGTCGTCCAGGGTTGTCACTGCAAGAAGAGTAGCTGCCTGAAGAAATACTGCGAGTGCTTTCAAGCGAAAATATACTGCACTGACTTCTGCAGGTAAGTGGGGGGATTTTTATGCCAACAAGCGCAAGTGCAGTTATGATTGATTTCGCTGAACATTGATTGAATTCATAGATGCATAAGTTGTAAAAATCATGATGCATCTTCTGTGCGCCTTGGCAGGAAGCCTCCTGACAGTCAAAGCAACTCGCTTGCAAAAAGTGTCAAAACGGTGAGCGCCACAAGAAACTTATGTCTGCAGTTAAATTGATACCTTTCGGGGAAAGGCTTCCGGCACAGTGCATATGAGCTCTACAGATGAGGTTGAGCCACTGAACAAAACAGAGACGATTGACATCGCCACCCTTTGTGGTATTCCACGGCACAAGGTCCCGGCTTTATATTTTCACTATTCCATTCCCAGTTTATCCAACTTTCACACAGGTTTTTAATACGCATAACGGTGTTGAAATCCTCTCAGCAAACAATGTTGGTCTTATCGGCGAAAGTCTTTTGGAGGTCCGCTTATATTTCAGATAGATGCATGCAGAAAATTAAAATGACCGTAAAAATGTGTGTGTAGATGCCTAACGCACGCGAGCACTTAAATAATAAGGTCCGTACAAGGCTGTGCAAGATCAGATGCATGCATTGTTTGTAATCCACATAGCGGGACAGGAACAAGAGGGTTTGACGGCGAAGTTGTCTTATGGTTTGTCTTTGAAATGCCTCCGGAGGTGAGCTGCTATGGCAATGCTTTGCGCACCAGATTGCTTAAAGTCAAATGCAACGAGCAGGCCAGGATGTACAACTTCAGAGTTTGAGAAACGGGTCTGTGTTAATAAAAAAACTGAGGACAAGACGCTGAGATCAACTGATGAAGTAAATGCTGCTTTTGGCAAAACTGATGTGGGACTTTCTTTCAACGCCAGGACATACCAAGAGAACGTATCTCAGCACGAATCATCTGTGATGAATGATTTCATGGCTGAAGTGAAGTTTTTAGTATAGTCTCTGCAGAATTATTTTGGGTCAACTCTTTGATATATATAATACCTGATAGGCCACTGCCACCAATCTCTCTCGACGAAATACAGTACCCTCAATATAGAGCAGAGTGCCTCGTCAAGACACCACAAGAATGCACTGCATCATTGTCGATCGCTGAACAGGGATTATTCAGGATTTGTTTTCAGGCCGGTTTTGTGTGGCTCCTTAATCCTCGTGGCCAGTGCATTTTGCGGTCTCATGATGAAAGTCACAACTTATATCATTGCATGTGCATCATATTACAACCTTATTGTAGTCATTCGCAATTCCTAATGTCAGAGCTAATAATTTTATCATGTGGTCGGAAAGGCCTAACCACGTCAATCTATAACATTGTTTCACTGCAAGGACCTGGATTGATAAAAATTGGCAATATTTCAAGAGGTGCGTCGACGACAATCCAGCACGGTCCGATGAATGACGTTTTTGTGTCTAAGCAGCCATCTTCATGGGAAGCGTTCCCGATGTCGTTGATCATACCGTGCGAATCAATCACCCACTGGATCCATTCTCCTCTCGGTAGATAGACTTTTCTCCATCGCGCCCCTTCCTGCACAACAGGGGCTACAATAACGTCATCGCCGATCAAGAATTGGTCATCAATGGCAAAGGTTTCTTCATCTGTAGGGTCTAACCACCAGAGTGGACGACAAATGGGCACAAGAGTTCGCGAGGCCTTCCTAACAAGATCTGGGAGTCGCGGAAGCAATATTGCTTCGCGAGCACGTTCTGTCGCTAAGCAGGCTTTGAGTGCTGTGTCACTGATGTCCCAAGGGGGAATCGACCACTGCACGGCTGGCATCATTGCACTTACTTGTGCCCATCGAACCATGAGCTCTGTATCTGGGTATTGTCCCCAATATGCATTTCCACCCACCATATCGGGTAAACAAAATGGATAGCCTAACACAGCCGATGTCAACAGCGTAGGTATCAACGACTGCAAGCCATTGTCGAGACCCCATACAGTGTCACGATCTCCCATCCGAATAAGACCAGAATATTCAGTGGTAGAGTATGCACTTCGAACTTCAGATACAGGAAAGTTAGAGGCAACGTTTGTGACCCACAGTTGCGTGTACTCCCCTGGATATTGTAGAGGGCGAGATGTTACCGCTCCGCTGGGCAAAAAACATGGCTCTCCGGCGTCAAACTTGAAGCCATCTATTCCTACGATAGCTTGAAAGCGCTTTAGACGCGCAACATACCAATCAACGGCATCATTGTCAGTGAGGTCGAGGACTCCCACAGGCTGTGTGCCCCACCATCGAAGTTGACCGGAGCGCAGCTGCCCACCTCCACCCCCACCTTCCCAATGGCCCGGGGGCCAATCGTATTCATCAACAAGTACTTTCACTGCCGACCCAAATCTCTGCCCAACGCCACCAACAGATATCTCTTGCATTACCGTTGGAGGTGGTCTTCCTTTCACAAGGTACCCCCGTTCGATTGCCTCCCTGTAAGCCGCAGATCCTTCTTGAAAAAACGGTGTTACCCACACTGTAACTAAAAAACCAAGGTCATGAAGATTGTTCACCATTTGTTTAGGGTCCGGAAACTTTTCCGGGTCAAATATGAGGTCCCCGTAGCGAACCTGCCAGCGATCGTCAACTTCAAGAACTCCCGGGCGAAATCCATATTTTATAATATTTCTGCTGAGCGCGAGAACATCGGACTGTGTAACATCAGCATGTGAAGTTGCCCATGTTGTCCAAATGGCACGTTCAAACAAAATTGAAGGCGGCGGCTGACTCGGTAACCGGAATGATCGTAAAACAGTAACAGTGGCATTTCGGGGATCTCCTTTTGCAGCAAGTGCCACTCGAAGTACCACACAATCCTCTGGCTCGGCGTTTAGCCTCGATGCGCTAGGCTCAGTGGAATGAAAATCTGATGTATCGATAGTTTGCCATGGGTGTAAGACATTTCTATCTTCCCAACTCGTGCGTGCTTGAATGTGCATTAATCCATCTCCTTTATCCGCTAAGAGTTGTGTTTTTTGAGCGGGATCAGTCGCAGGAAGTGTAGGCTGGGCAAGATGCTGAACACCGACTCCAAAGTATCTTGGGTTCATTCTATTCTGCCTAGTTGTTGGAGAGTTGAGACCAAAGTGAAGTAGAGGAGTTCTGGGATCCACCATCACCACTGAGCCTCTACTGCTAACCCAGTGACAGCCAACAACCGACCC
>JACLAB010002347.1_pt1 | contig 33129 bp, 34 predicted proteins | sample 8027921 | NCBI WGS metagenome assembly JACLAB01 (sample SAMN15725117, study PRJNA655200) | protist metagenome | isolation source: fluorescence activated cell sorting (FACS) single amplified genomes of... | place: USA: West Boothbay Harbor, Gulf of Maine | collected 2000-07-19 | reverse complement strand
CATTACTTCTATCAATAGTGTTATTGGAGATGGTTCAGGTTTTGTAACACCTTCACAATTAGCTACTGTATCTGCTTCTCTTGCTACTAGTATTGGAACTGCAAACACTCGTATAACTTCTGTTAGTGATTATGCAGTTGCACTGTCTGCAACTTTGGCTACCAGTATTGGTAATAGAACAGGAGCTATAACATCTGTCAATACAGTTATTACAAATCTTTCTGCTACACTTGCAACCAGCATTGGAACAGCTAATACTCGCATAACTTCTGTTAGTGACTTTGCGGTAGCATTGTCTGCAACACTAGCAACAAGTGTTGGAACTAGATTAGCTATTGCTAGTAACCTTTCAGATTTAAATAATGCTAGTACGGCTAGAACAAATCTTGGAGTAGCAATTGGAAGTAATGTTGAAGCTTTTAATGCTGATATTTTAAAAGCAGATGAAGCTGATGAATTAACCGCTGGCTTTAGCGCTGCTGCTCATAGTGCGGGTACAAAGTCTAGCGGCACCTATACACCTGATGTTGACGATGGGAACTTCCAGTTTGCAACTAATGGAGGCGCTCACACATTAGGTGTTCCTGCTAAAAATTGTACGATGGTAATTTTATATAAAAATAATGCAAGTGCAGGAACTCTAACCACTTCTGGATATACCGTTACGGACGGAGATGATTTAACAACTACAAATGGGCATGAGTTCTTTTTATATATTACAAGAATAAATGATGGTTCAACTACATTTTCAATGCTAACCGTAAAGGCACTACAGTAACATGACTTTTCCACTACCTATAGTTCAAGGTGGTACTACAGTATTTTCTGGCGGAGCAACTGTTATTACACTTTCTTCTAATACAACTAATTATAATTTAGCTAATGACCTTACAAATAATTATAGTTGGGACGGGTCTACTGCTATTAATGTTACACTTAATATTAGTGCAGGTGTAAATATTAGAGCATCTGTAGCATCTACACCTGCTATTGCAGCCACATTAGTATCTGGTAGTAATCTAACTATAAATAACTCAGGAACTATAGCTGCTCATGGTGGGGTACAAGGTACTGGTGGTGGTGCTAATGGGGCTGGTGCCGCAGGTGCGGCTGGTGGTAACGCTATAGAATTGAGTAATCTAACTGGAATAATTAATAATGCTTCAGGAGCTAATATCGCTGGAGGAGGCGGTGGCGGTGGTGGAGGCGGCGGTGGTCGAGGCGGAGGAACTCGAAATGACGAAACCGGCGCATGTAGTGGTCAATCAAGTTTTACTGGTGGTAACGGTGGGATAGGAGCAAGTTTCGATACTCCTGCTACTAATTCACCATCAAATGGTTCTTCAGGTGGTTCAGGAGGCGGTACAGGCGGTACGGGCGGTGCTGGTGGCGGTTGGGGGGCTACAGGATCAGCAGGTGCAGCAGGTTCTGCATCGAACCCAGCAGCTTGTAAAACAAATCAGGCAGGTGGTGCTGCGGGAGCAGCGGGTAAAGCAATTAATGTTGGTTCGGGTGCGACTAATACTTTTAATAATTCTGGAAATGTTTTTGGGGCCACAAGTTAAATAGGAATTAATTAATGCCATTTTTATTTTTTGCAAACAGAAGACCTACAGGTCCATCATTAATCATATCTTCAAATACAGAAAATTATAATCTGTCTAATGTGTTGCAAGGTAGTTTTGATTGGAACGGTATAGACCCTATTGACGCAACAGTTATTATTAATAGTGGTGTAAATGTTTTTAGTCAACTTACTAATGTACCAGCTTTCACTGCTCATCTTGTTGCCGGTAGTAATTTTACTTTAATTAATAACGGTAATATTATTGGTAGAGGAGGAAGTGGAGGTACTCGTGGTAGTAATAGTGGTGGTAATGGCGGTGCTGCCGAAGACGGTGGAGATGCAATTAGCTTAGAAGATATTTCAGCAAGTGTTAGAAATAATTCCGGTGCAACCATAGGTGGTGGTGGCGGCGGAGGAGGCGGTGGAGGTGGTTTCCGTAGTTGTGCTACTTATAATGACGAAGAAGATACTTGTAGTAACTGTACTAATTTAACAGGGGGTGCTGGAGGTGCTGGTGCAAGTATTGATAATCCTCCCACAAATAGTGCAACAAGTGGTTCTTCAGGTGCAGCCTCAACCGGAGGAACAGGCGGAACTTGGGGTAATGTAGGTAATGGTGGTAGCGGGGGTAGTGGTCCTGGTGGAAATGTAAACTGTAGAGTCGCTGGCTCAGGTGGATCAGGAGGAGCAGCAGGAAAAGCAGTTAGATTAAATTCAGGTGCAACAGTAAATGTAACAAATAATGGAAGTATCTTTGGAGCTACATCATAGATGTTATTTTTAAATAATCGTACTTACATTGCACCACAAAATAGTTTATACTACTACGAAGTAAATACTTCAGGAAACGAATATAAAATACCTAAAAATAGTTCAGCATGGATTATAAATAAAGAAAGTGTATCAGTCAAAAATTGGGGCGTATGTTTTGGTAAAGTTATTATTACTATATATGGGTATATACCACCAAATAGAACTGCTCAAATTAATTTAAAAACTTATCTACCATATATTAATGGATGCAGTACTAATAATATTTTACCTCCAATTCGATCCGGTGATCCTTGTATGCAGCTATTAAAGATACCCGCCGGATGTTCAGAACAAAAACATCATATTCATTCGACAGATAGAGTGGTATATGTTTTATCAGGAAGCGGTACAGCAGTTTCAGGTGTGGGTTCTAATATAGAGAAACATAAATTAGTTGAAGGAAAGACTTTAATCTTACATGCTATGGAGCCACATCACTTTGAAACAGATGATCAAGATTTAATTGTTGTTCCAATGCATATATGGTCTAGTACTAATGACGAGTTTAACCATCCTATGATGTTAGGAACTCATGCAGTATAAAAAATATATAATAAATACGTTTAAAGTTTTAGGTTTGTGTTTTGTCTTTTATGGTTGTTATGCATATTCTAAAGAACAGGTTAGAGTAATAGTGCAACTTCATCAATTGGAAGAAAGTTTTACAGAATGAGTCTAGTATTAAAAAAGAGAGACAATCCTTTGCCAGGAAGTGACAAGTCACCTTCTGATATTGGTTTAAAAATTATGGTTCTTAATGAAGCTAAAACAGCTTTTGAAGAGCAGTGGAAAGATTTATTGACTGTTAAAAAGGTTGTGCTAGAAAGATTTGATAAGCAGTATATAAGAAATAGAGATTGGTATTTTCCAGAGCCTAAGAGTATTACACAAGTTGAACAGTTTCTTCGATCAGAAATAACTACGGATCAAGCAACTACTATTTTAGGAGATACAGTAGAAGATAAAGCCACTGATGCATTAGATCAGTTTAAAAAAAGTGCATCTAGATTATTTGTTGAAGACTTATATAAAACTAAAAGACAAGAAATTTTAAATGCTTCTGATCCACAAACTTGTGTAGACATATTAAATGATCAAGATATATTTATTAATCCTACACCTGAAAAAGAATGTGTTGAATGTTCAATTCTTTTACATACTGCTGTAGGTATAGGACAAATTAAAAATGTGTTTCATTATTTAGATATTGATTGTAGCATTAAAGTTTTAGATAAATTTACAAGTATATTTAATTTTGAAAATGAATCTTCAACAGATAAGTCAACAGATGTATTAGGTGATAAACTTATTATTGCTCGTCCAGATTTTTTAAGAGTTGGATCAGGAGAATATAAAAGCACAACACTAGATTTAATGGGAGAAGCTATTCATTGTCTTTGGACTCCAAATGATAGAACAAATACTTTAACAGGTAACTTAAAATTAGAAGGAAGCCCTATACCTGATGCAACAGGATTTACAAAATCTTTTTCAGAAGTAGCAGATGAAAAAGGTGTAGAGCTTTGGAATGAAGATAAAGAATTAAAAGTATATTGGAGTGGAGGAATAGATAGTACAGTAGCTCTGGTAAGTTTACTAAAAAGTAAACCTTCTGATTGGCATGATAAATTAAAAATTGTTTATACTTCAGATTCTATTGAAGAGTATTCTTTATTTTGGAATAATTATATTAAAGATAAAATTCAAACAGAAGAAGTCTTAATGCCAGATCGAGATGATAATAAATATTATATGGATAAACCTTTTTCTTCTCCAGTTTTAAAACATATTGCAGATAATTTAGATAAAGGTTTAACAATTACAGGAGAATGTGGTGATCAACTTTTTGGATCATCAGGATTTATAGCTCATCCTGAAGTATTAAAAATGACAGCAGATGAGTTTATTCAAGATAAATATCCTAATAATATTGAGGATATTAAACTGTTTAATTCTAAATGCCCATATACAATCTCGTCTATTAAAGATTTATTTTGGTGGTGGAATTTTAATTTAAAATGGGAAGAAGTATCTCATCGTTCATTAGCTATGGTTAAAAATAATAATAACATAGATAATGTTCGTCATTTCTTTAGAACAGATAATTTTCAAAAATGGTCTATACTAAATCCTGATAAAAAACTTAAAGATACATTAAAAAGCTATAAGTTTACAGCAAAAGATTATATATATGATTATACATCTGATGAAGATTATAGAGACAACAAACTAAAAGTTGGTTCACTTAAAGTGAGATGGGGTCATTCTTTAGGAATGGATAATAAAAGTAATATTATTTACGCAGGAAATACTTCTACTAATACTGATCTACTTAAAGACAAGTATGGAGATTCTTTACAAAAGTTTATTAACTAATATAAAGTTGATTATAATGATAAAATATATAGTATTTTTAATAGTATTCTTAACAGCTTCTGTTGTTAATGCACATCATGTTTTAATTTGGAATTTTTGTCACTCTGAAGAAGCTATTGTAGAGATAGCAGAAGCATCAACAATATCAGAAGAACAACATGATTATGTTCTTAGAAAATATCTTATAGAAGGTGAGTGTGTATTAAACGAAGAACCTATTCTAGGAATAACAAATACAATGTATAATAATTTTGTAGATACACAAGGAAGACTTTTTAGTCTTAGAAAGGTTTTACTTCTTGAAAGTATAGAAGTTTACACAATAGTTTTAGAGAATGAAAAAGGAATATAAGAATGGTAAGTAGTTACACAACTAGGATTAGACTAGAGAAGCAGGGAGATGGCGAAAATCCTAATAGCTGGGGTACAATTTTAAATCAAAATGTTATTGATTTAGTAGACGAAGCTATTGCTGCTTATACAACAGTTGTTGTATCTAGTGCAGATGTAACTCTAACAGCTAATGACGGAACAACAGATCAATCTCGCAGTCCTTTTCTAGAACTTTCAGGAACAGTCTCTGCTAGTCTAAATGTTCTTGTTCCACAAAAGTCTAAGAGTTATGTCATTAATGATAAAACAACCAGACAAAATTCTGCTGCCATCACATTAAAAACAGCAGCGGGTACAGGTAGCACTGTTGCTACTGGTAGTAGAAAAATGTTTCTATGTGATAGTGTATCTGTTTATGGTTTAGATTATTTAACTGCAGATACAACCGCAGGTTTTGCAAAACTATCTGTAGCAAATACTTTTACTGAAGCCAATACTTTTAATAAAGCAGTTGCCTTTGCATCTGCCGTTGGTTTTGCAACAAGTGTTTCAGCAACAAATATATTTGTAACTTCGATAGCTGCTAATTCAGCACAAGTATCTAGTGCGTTATTTACTGCAGATGTATGTGTCAATGGTCCTGCTACATTTGTTTCTACAGCAACTTTTAATGGTCAGCTAGTTATACCTCCGGTTACTCTTACAGATGCTGCCTCTATTGCTTTAGACTTATCTACAGCAACAACATTCTTTGTTTCTTTAGCTGGTAATAGAACACTTGGAAATGGTGCTAACGCCCAGCCAGGACAAAGTGGATTCATTTATGTTTTTCAAGATGGTACTGGATCAAGAACATTGTCTTATGGAGATAGTTATAATTTCCCTGATGCAGAAGTTCCTGTATTGTCTACAGTAGCTAGTGCTGTTGATATGTTGGTATACAATGTACGAGGTGTTAGTGCAATTGATATGATTTTAGTTTCTTCATTTGGATAAAAATATATGCCCTCTACTAATTCTAGATTACAAAGACTGAATTTAAAGCCAGGATTTCACCGTGAGTCTACTCAGTATTCTGAGGAAGGTAAATGGTTTGATGGAGATCGAGTACGCTTTCGAGAAGGTAAGCCAGAAAATTTAAGAGGATATCAAAAATTTATTGATACTTCTTTTACTGGAACTGCTAGAGATTTACTTGCATGGACAAATAATAATACAGAAAAACTTTTAGGCTATGGTACTGAAAGTAAATTGTATGTTGTTTATAATGATTATCCTTATGATGTAACACCAATAGTTAGTACAGTTAGTATAGGTAACTTAGGAACTACAGGGAGTTTTGATACGGTTGCTGGCTCTCCTTTAATTGAAGTGAGTTCTAATAATAATGGAAGAAACGTCGGAGATTATGTTGAGTTTTCTAATACTTCTATTAACGGTTTTACTACAAATGGACTAGATTTTTCGGTATCTTCATTTGGTGGACCTACATTTGAAGTAGTAAGTGTTCAAGGAATAAATAACTTTTTTATTAGTGTAACTAGTGTAGCCGCTAGTACAGAATCAAATCAGGGTTCAGGTATTGCTTTCTTTCTTTTAGCTACAGGTCAATCAAATCCAATTCAAGGATTAGGATATGGTGCAGGTATATATAATGCGGGTGTTTCGGCAACAGGAGAAAGAGCTTGGAATCAACCAGCAGAATCTTCTAACATTATTTTCTTAGGAACACAATGGTCTTTAGATAACTTTGGTGAAGATTTACTTGCTACTAGACAAGGAGGAAACTTAATTCATTGGGACGCTAATGCAAGTTTAGCGCCGGTTAGGTCTTCTGTTGTAGGTACTGCACCATCAAAAATTAATAGTATTGTTATATCTCCTAATGATCGTCATGTGATTGCTCTTGGAACAGAAGAGTTTGCAACATCAGTATTTAATCCTCTTCTTGTAAGATGGTCAGATCAAGAAAATTATGCTAACTGGATTCCGTCAGTATCATCTACATCAGGTGAGCTTCAACTTATTGATGGTACTAGAATTGTTGGTGGTGTACGAGGACGTAATGCAATTTTAGTTTATACAGATAATGCTCTTTACACTCTGCAATTTGTTGGTCCTCCTTTTATATTTAGAATGGCTCAAGTCGGTACAAACTGTGGCTTGATAGGATCACATGCAGCTATTGATGTAGGCGGTAGAACATACTGGATGGGTGATACAGACTTCTTTATGTTTGACGGTTCAGTTAAAAAATTAGATTGTACTATTCGTAGATATCTATATGACGATTTTAATATGACTCAAAAATCTAAAGTGTTTGCTGGTCTTAATTCAGAGTTCCATGAGATCATTTGGTTATATCCAAAGTCTGGGTCTAATGAACCAGATGGTTATGTAATATATAACTACATGGAGAATACTTGGGTCTACGGTTCTAACTTCTATACAACTTTTATTGATGACTCTGTATTTCTTAACACTGTTGCTACAGGAGCAGTAACTGGAAATGTTTCGGCAACTAACCCACAGTTTATTTGGTACAATGAACCAACCTCTGTATTCTCTGGTGACAGTCAACCATTAACATCATTTATTGAAAGTGCTGATATCGATATAGGTGATGGTGATGACATTATGTTTATCGATAAGATTATCCCTGATTATGATATTAATACAGGTACAATTAAATTTTCAATTAATATAAAAGATTATCCTGCAGGAACTACAAAAGAAGTTGGACCCTTTGATATAACAGATGCTACACAAAAAATTGATATGAGGGCAAGAGGAAGACAGGCTAACTTTAGAGTATCAACATCTGATCTTAATACATCTTGGAAATGGGGTAGTGTTCGAGTAGCTATTCAACCAGCAGGTAAAAGGTAATGTCTTTTTCTTATCCTAACTTCTCTGTTAATTATAACATTACAGATGAAGAATTACGTCAACTATATAATGATATTAATTCATGGGCATCAGAGATAAAGTTTTTATTAGAAAGTAGAGATATAGAGATTGAATCTTCACCATCAACTAAGATTTATTCTGTTGTTAGTGTAAATGAAATAGGAAGACCAGCAAGTGGAGATGTAGCATACTCTGCAAGTACTGGAAAGTTTAAAGGATATGTAGGTGGTACTGGTTGGGTAAATTTCAATTAATTTTGCACTGAACTTATTTTTATTGTATAATATACAAATCTAACTTGGAGAATTATAAATGGTAGCGATGAGGAATCAAGAAGCCCCGTATAGTGGCATAGCAGGGCTGATGGCTGCACAAGGACGGTATGGTGATACAGAACTGTTGCATGTGCGCCCAGATGAATTAGCTGGGCTCTCTAGTATGGGGCAACTAACTGTAAATCCAGAAACAGGATTACCAGAAGCTTTTAATTTTAGATCATTATTACCTGCTGTTGGTGCGATAGCTGGTAGTATATTATTGCCAGGAGCGGGTACTGCTCTGGGTAGTGGTCTTATGGCAGGAGCAATTGGTTCTGGTGTTGGTTCTTTTGTAGGTGGTTTAGCTGCTGGACAGTCTCCAACACAAGCTCTTATAGGTGGTCTTATGTCAGGAGCTACCTCTGGTATTATGGGTGGTCTAACTGGTGGTGCTGATTCTATACTTGCTACAATACCAGAGGCAGCGGGTGGTATAGGGACGGCTGCATCTGAGGGAGCAACCACTGCAATTGCTGGAGGAGAGGCGATTTATGGCGGTCTTAATGCATCTAAACTAGCAGGACTTGGATATTCTCCAGAATTTATTGCACAACAAGCAGTAGTTGGACAAGGTCAAGCTGGAAGCATAACTGGACAAGTTTTAGGGGCTGCTCAAAAAGCTAGTGCAAGTCCGATAAATCCAATGAATCCAAATCTACCTCCTAATTTAACGATTCCTACAGCAAATCAAACTATGGGTGCAGTGCAATCAGCTAATCCACAGATTCCTTCACCTCCAATGCCTAGCGTTAGACCTCCAGTGACGCCTCTTAGTGCAGCCCAGACGGGTGTAGTACAGGATGGCTTTGGTGATATGGTAGCAGCAAATCTAACTCCAGAGTCAGTTGCAAATACATTAGGTTCTAATCCAGGTGGACAGAATATGGTTGAGATTTCAGAACCTGTTGCAAAAAATCTGAGTAAAGGACTTTTAAGTCCTGATATTAAGCCTGGGATGCAGCCCGTTTCAGATGTAATACAGTCTGGTGGGCTAGAAGCTGCCGGTGTATTGGCTGATAAAGGATATGATGTTGGAGTAGGTGATATTGCAGCAGGTAAGTTTTCAAGACCAGGAACATATTTTGGAATAGGTAAAGCGGCATTAGGTGAAATGATGAATCCAACTGATGTTGAAGAAGAAGAAAGGGATGGAGGTTTAGCTGACTTTCTTGCAAGTAGCTATACTCCTACAAATTATAGAACAACTGGTGGTATCTCTACTGGGGCTGGAAAAACAGAAGAAGATTATATAAGAGTTGCATTAGGAGGTGGAAGAGAACAACCTATGACTCCACTTAGATATGAAGAAATAGTTACATTAGCTGAAGGAGGTGAAGTAGCTGTAGAAGAAACTGATACAGTTGTTGAAGAAGAAACAGTTGATTCAGAAAATAAAAGAAAAGAAGAAGAAATTTTACAAAAGAAGAAAGCAGCATCAGAAGTTGATAAATTTATTTCTGACTCAGTAGGTGGAGCAGCATTAGATGCTATGGTAGGACAGGTTTTAAATCAAGACCCTGGCGCTATTGCTACACCTTATGGTCAAGGAGGAGATGGTTTCAATGTTGGAGGAGATTTCGGGTTTAATAAAGGTGGTCTTATTGGCCTTGCTAATGGGGGTACTCCCCGCAATGGCTCAAAAAAAAATTCTTTTACTCCTAAACAAAAAGTAGTTTATGATTTTTATAAAGAAAAAAAGTATCCTAGTGAAAGCATAGCTGCTATTATGGGTAATATAGCAGTGGAAGCACCTCAATTTGATTATACTCAAAGAGAGGATGGAAAGAAAAGAGGATTAGATCAAGGTCTGGGCTTGTTTCAATTTACACACGGTAGACAGAAAGATTATAAAAGATATCTAAAAGATAATAAATTACCAGATAATGAACAAAATCAAATGGAATATGCCCATGAACAAATGACTAGTACTGAAGGAGAAGGAGTACTTCCATATGATGCTGGTCCAGGAAATAGACAAAGGCTACGAAAAATTTTATTAGGTAGAGGAATGGGAGCAGTAGAAGATAGAGCTAAAGCTATATCAGACCTTTTCTTACGTCCTGGAGTACCTCACATAGAAAAGAGAATGAACGAAAGTTTAAATATGTTTGATCTTATTCCTGATAAGGATGTTATGCCAGAGTATAATAAGGGAGGAGGGATTGGACAATACTTTGAGGGTAAAGTAACTGGACCTGGGGATGGACAATCAGATCAAGTTTTATTTGAAGTAGAAGGTAAGAATCCTGATATGGCTTTATTAAGTCCAGATGAATATGTTATACCTGCAGATACAGTTGCTATGATAGGAAGTGGGTCTTCTACCGCAGGTGCAAAGAAGTTAGATGGTTTTGTTAAGAACATAAGACATAAAGCAACGGGAAGTAAAAAACAGCAGGAGCCTATTAAACAAGGCTTAGAATCATTTTTAGCATAGGATTAAGTTATGGCAGTTCTTACTAGTGAGCAACAACAGTATTTACAAGATACAGGGCAGACTACTCCCTCGCAGCAGTTTATCAATGGTGTACCAACTGTACAGCCAGCGATTGCATCTCCGGTTCCTGTAACTAGTATACAACGATCTCCTTTTGATGCAGTTAATGCTCCTTCAGCGGGTGGTGGACTTTCCTCTATTCCTATTTCTCCAACAGGTTTTGTAGGAGATCAACCTCCTATTAATCAACCTGCTGATCCAATTGGTGATGGTCGATCAACTGTTCTTGGTACTGCACCTAATCTACCTATACCTCCTGTTACAAGTATAGAACGATCTCCTTTTGATGCAGTTAATGCTTCTCCTCCTCAAGGAACTGGTCCTGCTTCGGGAGGTAAAGGATCAGGAAGAACAACATTACCAGACAGAGGAATTTATAGTTTGTTCTCTCCGGCATATACACCTGTTGTGTATGATACAGGTAATACTGCTAGTGGTTCAGGTTATTTAGATAGTTATATAAAAGCGGCAGAGGATAGTAGGCAGTCTCTTGGAGATTTATCTCGATCTATTCAACCAGGATCACTTGTAGAAGGGCCAGTTGAAGAAGTGCAAAGTGATGAGGACATTAGAGCGCCAAAAGCTGGAGCGCCAATTGAAGAGCCAGAAGACGATGATGACTCAGGTGATGATTAAAAATTGAAATTAATAAAAATTGAACCTAACTGTGTTGATGTAACATGGCCTCATGTTGTTGAGTTTATAGAAAAACCTTTAAAAAGAACTCAAGGGGAAAAAGATTTAAATGATATCTACCAAGAGTTATTAGGTGATTACTTACAACTTTGGGTGGGTGCAGATGAAGAAGATGGTATCTTAGGAATTTGCATAACACAACTTATTACCTTTCCGCAGTATAAAGTTTTAGCAATGCCTTACATAGGAACGAAGTCTCATACACTTCATAAGTGGTTTGATTATGGAATGAGTGAAGATTCTCCTATTATTAAGTTTGCAAGAGAACAAGGTGTAAAAAGACTTGAAGGATATGCTAGAGACGGCTGGTTAAAGTTTACACCTAAATATGATTTTAAAAAATATACAACAGTTATTACAAGGGAACTATAGAATGTCTGTAAAAAATATTGTTTCTAAATTATCTACAACCGAAAAGATAGAGTTATATAATTGCTTATATGCTGATCTTTCTGGTGAAGGTATAGGAGGAGATACTGAACTAGCTCATGTCAATACTGAGGAAATGCAAGTTCTCCGAGACATGGGTGGGTCTGGTACAGTCAATCCAAATACAGGATTAATTCAGTTCATGGGTGGTAGTCCAGGTGGTGGAGGTTCCGCTCCTGCTCCTTCTCAAAGCACTATTCAGAAAGAAACTATACCTGATGAATTAAAACCATTTGTTACAGATGTTCTAGAAAAATCAAAAGCTCTACAAGAGAGAAGAGAAGAAGAAGGTTATGTTCCCTTTGAAGGCCCTCGTATTGCTTCCTTTAGTCCAGAGCAAGAACAAGCATTTGCAGGAGTTCAAAATCTACAAGGAGCAAGTCAACCTTATTTTAGAACAGCGGAAGCTTTAACTGCCTCAAGTGCATTAGCACCTACTTCTGCATCTGTTGGTCAGTTTATGAATCCCTTTATTCAAAATGTAATTGATATTCAAAAGAGAGAAGCTGAAAGAACGGGTGATGTTGAGAGACAAAGAATAGGACAGCAAGCTGTTGGCGCTGGAGCATTCGGAGGTTCTCGACAAGGAATTTTAGAGGCTGAAGCAAATAGAAATTTACAACAAAGGTTGGGAGATATTCAAGCGAGAGGACAAGCAGCGGCATTTGAAGATGCACAGAATAGACTTGCTCAACAAAGAAATAGAGAACGAAGTGCTGGCTCACAATTTGGTTCTTTAGCTACGGCTGTTCCAGGTCAAACTATGAGAGAACTGACAGCACTTGAAACTACCGGCGCTCAACGGAGAGGTGTAGGACAACAGGCATTAGATATTGCACAACAAGAATATGAAGTTGCAAGAACTTTTCCTGAAAGAACTCTTCAAGATTATCAATCTATTATTAGAGGTTATGCTGCACCAATTCCTGCTAGTACAGTTAAAAGAGAAACAGGAACAACTGCAACTCCATCTGCTTTTCAACAGATAGGAGGTCTTGGTTTAGCTGCTTTAGGTACGGCTGGTGCTTTTGGAGCCTTTAATAAAAAAGAAGGTGGACTTGTTGGTCTTGCTAATGGTGGTAAGGTTGGCAAATATGCACAGGAAAGTAATATAGGTAATCCTAGAAATATAGCTGGTAGCCGCCAAACGACTTCTATTTATGGTGATCCTGATGTAGACCCTTATAAAAACTTTACAAAGCTAATGCAACCAACTCTTCCAATTGGTCCAGACCCATCACCTTTTTTAAGCGCATACCAAAGAACTCAAAAAGATATGGTTGATAGACGATTAGATGCAGCAAGACAGAGAGAAGCTATAAGAGGTAAGATAAACCCATTATTAACACCAGACCAAACTCAAGAAAGTAAAGATTATTTAGAAGCTTTAAAGAATGTTGATTTTGGTAAACGAAGAACTGATCTAACAGAAGCGTATGATAAAGAAAAGGACGATCTTAGTAGAGAAAAATACTTTGCTCTTATTAAGGGAGGTCTTGGTATACTAGGAGCAGACCCTGCTGGTAAGACTCCTCTTCAAGCAGTAGCATCTGGCTTTTTAGATTCAAAAGCATTGGGTGATTTACGAAGTAGTTATAAAGATGAAAGAAAATTATTAAGAGAAAAGAGAAAAGACTTACAAGGTATTAAAGATAAAGAGTTAGCTAGCTTAGCCGGAAGAGCTAATCTTACAGAAGCTCAAGCTGAACGAGTGAGAAAGGGTCAGATAGCTGCATTAACTCAACAGATGGCTACTACTAATGATAAAGAGACTGTAGCCAAAGCAGTGGCTGATGCAAGTGATAAAGTTACTAATGTTGCTCTCAAAATAAATGAACAGCAAGCAGATAAAGCATTGAATGCAGCCAAAGCTGCTGCTAAGAGAGCAGATAAAAAAGCGTCAAGTGCATTTGGTAGAGAAAAAGCGGCTTTGACAGAATCAGAAAGGATTATTAATTCTAGTCCCTTTATTCAAAAAACTCAAATACAAAACTCCGATGGCACTACATCTACAATGTCACAAATTAATAAAGGTAAATTTAGAGGCACTTTTGGTCCTAACGCTGTAGCACAAGCTGTAGAAGAGAACATGACACTTGTTAGATCAATGATGGGTACAATGGCTAGAGAAGCTGGAAAAGGCGGTGTTAGTCTTTCTGTTGAATTTGGTGGTAAAGTACTAAGAACTCCTGCTATATTAGCTGATAGAGAAAAGATAGAAAAAGAGTATAAGGAATTTTTAAATAGGCCAAAGAGAAGTACTACAGGTACTGTACCCGCTTCTGATCCTGCAGCCTCTTCTGTACCCAATAGTGCAGAAGCTTTACGAAAATTGCGGGAAAGAAATCCTGGTGCTACTTTAACAACAGGTGGTTAAAAGGATAATATTATGGCTGAAACAGCTTATGATCCTACAACTGGAAACGGATTTCGATTAGAAGGTGATAAATTTATTCCGACTGAAAAAGCAGTTGATTCTGAAACAAATCAAATATTTTTATTTGATGGAACAAAATTTAAAGAAGTTCCTTCTAATATGCTTAAACCTAAAGAAGAACCTGAAGCTCCTTCTGTAGATGTAGAAGAACCTGAAGTTCCTTTAATGGAAGCAAGTCCTAATCCTATAAAAGTTCCTCCTCAAGAACTTATTCCAGCAGTAGATCAATCTATATCTACTCCTGTTGAAACGGCTCCTCCTGTCCAGGCTACTCCTCCTGTTGAGGCTCCTTCCGTTGAGGCTCCTCTTGTTGAGGATGCTCCTTCGGTTGAGGCTACCCCTGTGCCAGTAGAGACTCCTCTTATTGAACCTCCTTCTATTCCAGAGCAGACAGAAGAAAAACCACTTGAGGTTGCTGGTAAAGCAGGAACTGAATTACTAAAAAAATTACAGGACAAAGCTGAGCAAGACCCATCATCTCTTACAATAGCTGAAAGAAAACTTTTGGCTATTTATATGGATGTATATGGACAAGGACAAGCAGCAAAAATTTTCGGCGGAGCAGCTTTGGAAATAGGGAAAACACCCGTTGAAATAGCAAAGTCTGTAATAACAATTGCATCTCCAGAAACAGCTAAACTACTAAAAGAATCTTCTTTTGGTAAAGCGGTAACAAAAGTTAATGAAATATTAGAACCTAATTTAAACGATGAAGAGAAAATGGTTAGCGAGTTAATATCTTTAACTGCTATAGCTGGCATAGGCGCAAAACTTGCTAGAAAAGGACTTGCTTATATAGCAAAGCGAAGAGGAAAAGATGTTTCTAAAAAAGTAGAAAGACTAGTAAAAGCTAGTGGTGCAAACTTAGGGGTGGTTCAAGGCTTTGTACAAACTACAGATTTTGACAAAAAACAACAAGGGCTACTTATTGACTTTGCAACCAATGCTGATCTAGGATTGGTAGACAGTTTACCTGAATCTGTAGTAGAGGAAATTAAAAAGTTTAGAGTAAACCCAAATTCAACTACTAGAAAAGACGAACTTCTTAAATATGTTGGAGCAATAGCAGACACTGCTATTGGTTCAGCAGTCTTAAAAGTAGTAGGAATTGTAGGTAAAAAAGTTTTTACTAAGGAAAGAGTTGCTAAGTTAAATACTGGTCTAGGAAGACTATTGCGATCTGATGCTAATCTGCCGCAACCTTTAGCAGATGCTGCAAGAGCAAGAACCAGGGCAGCGGCTGGTTTTGAAATTGAGATTAAAAAACAGATAAAAGATTTAGAGAGATCAATTAAAGCTAGTGATGTTGATGAAGAAATTTTAAATGAATATATAAATACTGGCGCTAAAAATAGACAATCATTTATCGAAAGGGGTATCCCTGATACTGTATTAGATCAAGTAGATAATATTAAAAAACAAATTAATAGTAATGAAACATTAATTAATACTCAATTAGGATTAACAGGTAATGCAAAAATTGGAGTTAATAGAGATCGAAACGGTTTCTACTTATCTAGAACTTTTGAATCTGCTAATAATCCTAAATATTATGCTGAAATTAAAAAGGCACTTCTAGATAAATCTCCTGATCCTGTTTTTCTTACGAAGGTAGAGAACGCAAGATCATATTTAAAAAAGCAGGGAGTTGATTCTGCTGATGTTGATAGTGTTATTACTAACATGGTTTATAGATTGTCTAAAGAGGACAGACCTCTGATAGATAAAATATTTAGTGGGACTGCACAACAGGGATATCGTCCCGCAACTATAAAAGTTTTAAGAAAAAAACAAGACTTAGATGATCCTGTATTAGATTTGCTTGGTCAAAATAAATCTGGTAAACAAAATCTTGCTACTAGTTTAATTCAACAGAATAAATTAATAGCAGAATTAAAATATTTAAAAGATGTAGAAAAATTTGCTAGAGAAAATGTAGGAAAAGACGTAGATTTAAAAGGTTTCTTTCCTATGTTACCATCAGTAAAAACAACCTTTCAAAAAGGTTCTGCTCCAAATATTGAATTTGGTTTAGAGCAAGTTGCTAAAGATTCAATTGGAAAATTTGGAGGTGACTCAAGGCAAATACTAAAAGATATCTACACAAGTCCTGAGATGGGTAGGGCTATTAATCAAGGTCTTGAGTTATTTAATAACTCCGGTAAAATTAGAAGTATCTGGGTTAATGCTGCATCATTAGCACAGGCAAAGGAAACTTTGCTTGATCTACCTGCATACGCACTAAACCTTATCGGTGGCACTCAAAGTCTTATTGCAAATGGTCACTTCTTAAATCCGATTGCTTATAAAGCAGCAGTAAAAGAAATAGGAACTTTAGGAAATCAGCTTACTTTAAAAAATCCTGTAGCTGTTGCAAAATTAGCAAAGCTAAGAAGGCTTGGTGTTATTGAGCAAGATGTTACTGGAGAACTAATAAAGGCTGGTGCTTCTCAAATGCAAAATGCCACTGGCACAGTAAGCAAAGCTTATCGAAAAACAATGAGTAAGCTAGGTTCTTTGTATGGTCAACCTGATGCCTATCTAAAATTAGTTGCTTATGAAAGTGAAAGAGCAGCTTTAAAAAAGATATTTAAAGAAGGACCAACAATAAGTAATATTATGAAAGAGCGTAGTATTAAACGTAAGGCAGCTAAAAAAATATATGATAATGATTTAGATGAAAGAGCTGCTAGATATGTTAGAGAGACTATGCCTACATATGGCGATGCTGCTCCACTAGCTAGAGAAATAGCCAAGACTCCTTTGATAGGTAACTATGTATTGTTTCCCAGTGAGGTAATAAGAAATACTAAAAATATTTTAAAGACTAGTGTGAAAGACATAGTAGAGGGAACGAAAACAGGAAATCCTGCATTGATTGCACATGGAGCAAGAAGATTCGCAGGTGCCGGAGTTGTTGCTGGTGGTTGGGATATGGTTGCTAATCAAAATGAAGATGCTTATCAAATAACAGAAGCTAATAAAAAGTTTGTTAATGCTGTATCTCCAGAATGGACAAAAGGTGCAAAGCAATTTTATCTTCAACCGTTTGTTAAAGATAACAACCAGAAAAATCCTCGAATAATATCTAGATATATTGGCTCTACATCTGCTGATACTTTTGATGTACTTAAATCACCTCTTCGTTTGCTTCAAGCTAAGTTAATGCAGAATGGATTTGTTTCTGACTCTGAAATAGATGATGCTATAGGTAATGCGACAAAGGGACTTGCTGGTGCATATCTATCTCCTAAGTTTTTAACAGAAGCATTAGTCAATGTTGTAAGCGGAACAAATCTAAAAACAGGTAAACCAATTTATGATGAGGCAGTAGGCGCTACAACTAAGGATAAAATTCTAACAGCCGTAACGGAGATTGGAAAATTTTTAGAGCCAGGAACTATCAAAGCTATTAGACAGTATGTAGGTTCTGTAAGTTCAGAAGAACTCTTAGGAGAAGGGCAAGGACAAAGAGCCTCTGGCTTTCCATTAAGTTCTAAAGATTTAAAATTTTATGTTAAGACAGGTATTCGACCAATAACCTTAGACGTACAAAAGTCTATGGGTTATGACATGTCTAGTAGATTAAAAGCTATAGCTAAAACAAAAGATAATTTCTTAGCTGATGTAAGAAAACTTCCGAGAAGAGAAATAACTAATGAAGATATAGACCAGCTTTTAAAAAGCTATAAAGATTTACAAGAACGTAAATATAGAGGTATGCAAAAATTTACACAGAGACTTAATGAATTTAAAAATGTTGAATACTATGAAATACCAAAAGGTAAAGCTGAAGCTGATTTAACTAAGCCAGTAATATTAGGTATAGGTGGAGTTTTAGAAGCAGCTACAAATAAGTTCTGGTATAATGCTAATGACGAATTAATTTTACCATTAGTTGCAGAGGTCACCAGCGATGTAGAAAATGGTGTGTTTATGCCTGATAATTTAATTGGGGATATGAGTATATTTAAAGCTTTAGAAGATAGGCAGGTTAGCCCTGAACTATCTAATAAATTACAAACTGGATTACAAGATATATTTGCAGAATATATTCAGAAACCTTTGGTAGAGGTAGAGGATTAATGGAACTAGATGCAAGGATGGCGATCCAGATTGGGGCAGTCATAGCTTCATTAGCTGGTGCATGGGGATTGGTTCGCAATCAAGTGGCATCTCTAAGACAAAGGCAACAAGAACAGCAAAAATATTTTGATGAATTGAACAGAAAGTTTGATAGTGTTGAAAACACTGTTGCAGTTTTACGATCACAGATAACAGTCCTGTCTAGTATTTTAAGTCCAAATAATTTAGAGGAACAAAATAAATGGAGAGGTTTTGTTTCTGAAAGATTAAAAAAAACAGAAGCTGAAATTACAGCATTACAAAAAATGCATAATGGCCGACACCCGTTTGTAGATAAGTAAAATGACAGTCACTGTATTTGTAATATGCCTTAGTCTTATTGCAATATCTTATGTTGGAGGTGTAGCAGTTGGATGGCATATAAAGAAATCACTGATTCTTTCTGTGCGGAAACAGCCTCAATCTGAAAAAAGAAAAGGTCCAAACCGTATGAGAGGAAGATAGGTCTTATTTTTTAGTAAATGCTCTGTAAGACTGAACAATAATTACCAATAAACTTAGCCCCTTTCATGGTAGGTAGGTAGCAGGGACTGTCTTTACCCCTACTCTCCGTCCCATTCTGGGGCTTATTTTTTTACTGCTAGTCGAATTTACAGCGTTTAACCATATCTTCTACTTGTTCCTTTCCAAGAACCTCAAAGGTTGAAACAATAAGAGTAATCAACTCTTCCTTACTAATGTTCTTTCCATCTTCAACTTTATTACCTCTGACTCTAGACAAAAGTTCTAGAGCTTTGATAGCACTGTTCACATGTCCATTGGTTTTAGCAAAGGTATATTGATCTTCAATCTCAGCTACAACATCGACACTGGTTTTTAATTCTCTAGATAGCTCTTCTATTCTTTCTATAATAAGATCATTTTGTAATAAACGATAACCTTGATTGTAAGCTGACCTATCAGAATACCCTGCACTCTTTGCCGCATCAGTAGCATTGTTATTCAGTACATACGACTGTGCAAACTTCTCTTGCTTCTCTGTTAGCATTACTCAACTCCACTTACTGTCTATACCAAACAATCACATATAGTATGTATTATAGTTGATCCTAGTATGTATGAAAAATACAAAGCTATGGGAATTACAGTACTATAAAAAATTATTTTAGAATTTAAATTTTTTCTTTTTCTTTTTAAAACATTCTCTACTCTTCATAAAGAGAGAACCTCTTTGTATGTGCGTAACTTATGAGTATCAGATATCTCCCAGAGCTTAGAAACCAGTGTACCAGTTCCATGAAAGTTTATACTAAGGTTTACATCTTCCTTCTCAAATAACTTCTCACAGTCTTGTGCCATTGCTAGTAGTTCTCCGGTAGTCCAGAAGCTCTCATTCCCTACACCTACCTTTAGATACTTTGGCTTACCCTCATCTGTTGTTTCTTTCAGTTCTTTTTTAGAAGGTTCAGGAAAGGAACAGTCATATCCAAAGAGATGGAACTCTCTAAAGCCTAGAGTATGCATGATACCAATTGATCGCATGGCTGCACAAGTACCGCCAATAATCATCGTAGCTCCTTCTTTGATACCTAACTTCTCGTCAATCTTTACGGCATCGTTCTTAACTTGATCTTTAATATTTTCTTGTAATGCGTTGGTATATGCGTGCCACCCTACAATGTTTTTTGTTTTCTTTCGCAGTAAGTCTATAACAGAAGGATCAGTCATAGATGCTGCCATAAATAAAGTACTATCATCAATCTTTTTAAACAAATCTTTTCGGACAACTCCATGCGTACTTGTTCCTGTAACTGGACGAGGGTCTAGAATGACACAACCAAAAGGTTGAATATCATTTTTTAATAACTCTGGATAAGAGTGCTTAACACAAATAACTTTAGCTCTTTTCTTTCCGACCTTTTTAATTGTACGCTTTACCTCTTGCCAATTAGTGCTGCTTCCACCAGAAATAATAATAGCAACTTCTGAATGAGGCTTTGCTTTTGTAACCCATGTATCAATAACAGAAGTATTCTTTTTAACATTGTTAAGAATGTCTTCTTTAGGCATACAATCTCTAGGCTGTACAATAATAGGTGATCGTCCAAGAGTTTCTGGAATATCTTCAAGGCTATCATCCGTTAGAACTACAGCTAAGTGAGTGATACCTCCTTCGATAATTCGATCAGCAGATGGTAACACTTTCTTTCGGTGATCAATCTTTTCAATAAGTTTATTAACACCATAAAATTCTTCGCCTGGATCATTTCCTTTTTCATCTTTGGAAATATAATCATCGAAGACAATAACCTTACTTTCTTTTAACATCTCATAATCATGGGTTACAGTTTCTTCAGAGTGACCCCCATCGATGTAAGCAAAGTCAACTTTCTTTTCTTGAAGTGTATCTTTTGTATCTCCCTTAAACAATTCGAAGTTAAACTTACGACCAGCATTTTTACAGTTCTCTTGATACTCTGTAAGTCTTGCATTTACTGCAGCGAAAAAATTATGTTGTTTGCTGTTCAGTTCTTTCTCATCTATCTCTGTAGTAGCATCTTCAAATAGATCATAACCATAGTAAGTTACTTCATGTGAAGATTTAAACGCAGCCTCTGACATTTGAATAGCTCGACCACCGTTCCATGTACCTGTTTCAGCAATAGTACTAGGTTGGTAAAGCTCTACTAGTTCAATTAACTTAGCATATCTCTGAGGTCCATTAACATCTGGGGCTACGCCTTGAGTAGCAGCTTTCTTTCTACTACCTTTAAAATGTTTTACATGACTACTAAGAGGAAATAAATCAAAGGCTTGCTCACCTTTTACTTGTGACTTTATATCTTTTGATCCGGTCCAATCATGAAACTTTAAGCCATGAGCTTTGTAAATAATTAAAAGACGTTCAAACAAAAACCCGTCATGCCATTCTCTATAATTAAAAACTTCTCCTGTTAGATAAGCGCCAATAAAGTCACCAATAAATTCTAGAGTTGTGTCGCTATTTAAATTAAAACCAATAAAAGAAGTTTCACTATAGGTAAAATGTTTTCTTCCTAGATGTACTAGATTAACTTTCTCTGGTAAGGATTTAAGAAGGGCTTTCTTTGATAGAGCTTTTTCTGTAACCGTATCAGCATCCATCCATACTAACCAGCCAGGATTATGATCACCCTCTGCCTCCTCACTATCGCTCTTCAAATTAAACGCACAGTCAGCAATAGCAAATACTTTATGACTAAACTTAATACCATCCATACGCCAGTTATAACCCTGACTATCTTTACCTGTACCATTAAAATCTTTGTAGGTATTTCTGAATTGGTGTAGTTCTTCTAGATCATTTAAATTTCTAAACTCAATGTGGTCACACTCTGGTATGTCTTTAGAATTAATATCAAAGTCATGGTAGTAAGCAACAAGCTTGATGGACGGTTCCCAATATTTTGCAGCAGACTTAATCATTCTCTCGGCATAGGTTTCCCAGCCATCCTCCGAAAAGGATGTTACCACCGTCACTTTATTTTTGTTACTCATAAGTTTTATTCCACTTCATTGTTTTTGTTTTTCCTAGCACCTCTTCTATTGTAAGAGCATCTCTAAAGTTAGTCCACTCCAATGCATACTTAGCATCGACTAACCTCTTAGGTTTCCACTTAGGAAACCAAGGTCCACCAGTAGTGAAGTGTACGTTCTTTGCTTCTATCTCTTCTGGCGAATGACCATCTAACCAGTTCCACTCTTCAGGAATATCTCCAATTAGATCATCCGATAACCACTGAAAGTTATGTAAATAATAACCTGACTTTAAATTAACATCGTCAATTGTTAAATCTTTATGGGCTTCATGCTCACAATTCCATAGCACAAAGCTAGACCAATTCTTTCGATTGTATCTAGTCTGAACTTGATTATCCATTTTATAATCATCTGATGGATTGTAGTTATGCTTGACACACCAGACAGCTTTGTCCTCTCTAGAAGCATACTTAAAGACTTCCATTATGTCAGTCCGTACCATCATATCACAATCCATAAAGAGAGCAAGTCCTTTTAGATTATTAACAAATGGAATTAAAAATCTTGTGAAAGAGAACTCAGTTGAAAAAGGTTTATTATCTTGCCAATCAATTTTAACCGAACCGTTATCATTGCTTTTAATTTGAAATGATCTACGATATAAATTAATACGCCGTAATGTTTCTTGATCTAAAGGAACTACTCTAACAGGTTGGGAAGAAGTATCAATAATTGATTCTTTTAAAATTTCAAAAGCATCATCTTCTTTTTTATCGTAGCCAATATAAACTGTTGGAATATCATTCATCTTCCCTGCCCCCTATATTTTTTACTATGTAATCTTTTTGTATTTTTATTTTTAGGTCTTGAATTGGTAGAAGAACCGATAGAAGTTCTCATATGTCTGGCTATATCTACCTTTGTTGATAATCCAATTGACTTTCTAGCCGCCATTATAACTCCTGCAATTATAAAAGAAGCCACTACACCTAATAACAAAGACAGTGTAGCGGCTCCAAGTTTACTTAATATCTATTCTTTTAGGTTGTTCTTCTTCTGGAACAACTACATTAATGGTGACAGTTAAAAGACCGTCAACATATTTGCAGTCAGATACTTCTGCATTATCAGCAAGAAGAAATTGTCTTTTAAATTTACGCTTACCTATAGAGTGAACAACGAAATCAAGCTCGTTATCTTCGCTGTTATCTACTCCAGAAATGTAAAGAGTATTTTCTTTTTGCTCGATAGTTAATTCTTCTTTTTTGAAACCAGCCGCCGCAACCTCAATAACAAACTGATCTTGAACATTACCATCTTCGATATTACTACGATCAGTTCTCATTATATTATAAGGCGGGTACGGGGAAATAGGACGCTCGACAGTCATATGCCGATGTATGTCATCGAATACTTTATCCAGACCTATAGTGTTAGCTCTTATCTTATTGAAATGATTATTTAAATCTCCATAAAACTTTTCTATATTTTGTATATTCATTAGTCACTTCCTTTTTTTGTTAAGCAAAGTTAAATTAATACTGTCAATCCTTAAAGGGATAATCTGTGACAGTATATTCTTTCCATCTTTCAAGAGCATATTCTTCTGCCTCTTTAATTGATGGAAACAGTAATGGGCCTACATTTTCAAATGACCCCGTTGAATTAGAATTTAATTCCCAAATTAATAGATCGCTACCAAAAGCTTTTCTTTTAATACCATACATTATATGCATACCTTTATATTTATGTCAAGGTTTTATCTGGCACTCTCGGCAGGACTCGAACCCGCAACCTACAGATTAGAAGTCTGTCGCTCTATCCAGTTGAGCTACGAGAGTTAGGATAATATCTAAACTCCGCACACTCCTCCTGCTCCAGAAATCTCACAGATATCATGCGTTTGAATATTCTCTTCAAACTCCTCACCTAATTTATCGACAGCCTCTTTGTAAGGAACACATGTTAATGGTTGTCCTCCTCTACTACCATCAGGGTAACAGGTAAATCCCCTGAGACGGTGTGCATATTTTGCAAGAGTATTAGCAAAGGGAACTACAAGGTCTTCATTATTATCTTTTGATCCCCAGGCTGGTAGATTAATTGTACTGGAGATCGACATGTCTACATACTCTTGAATGTTAGCTTGAAAAGAAAGTCTACGTTCATAATCTGTAGCCAAATCTATAGCTGACTCAATATCATCTGGGTTAGCTCCATACAATTCAATCATCTCTTGTGCCGCACTATCTACAACATATTGATAATGCCATCTACGATTCTTTAGATACCGTCTCTTATATGCTACAGCAAAAATAGGCTCTACTCCTGTAGATGTTCCAGCAATAATTCCTATAGTACCTGTTGGAGCTACTGCTCGTTTAGCTACGGGACGAGATACTCCTATCTCATCAGCAAAAGAATCCGAAACTCTATCAGACTCTGACTTATAAATCTTGAGCCAACGATGCATCTCTTCTGTTGTTTCGTATCGACTACCTCTCTGAATCAACCACTCATGTAGACCCATCAAGCCTAGTCCAAGCCTACGATTTTTCTCTCTTGTCTTGTGAACTTTATCATAAGGAAGCTGCGCTCTTAAAGTTCCACAGATAAGAAACTTAGTGGCTAGTTCTACTACATTCCGTAGCTGAGAAACATCAGCAATCCTAGCAAAGTTAAGGCTTCCCAGATTACAAACATCTGAGTCATCCCCGCCATCCGCAGCATTACGATTGTTGGCAGTAACTTCTGTACAAGCATTTCGTAAAGTTTCATTCTCTTTCTCAAAAAAGTTAAAGCTAAATCCAGGTTCAGCAGTGGAGAGTGCTTGTCGTACATTACTTAAAAAGACATCTCCCACATCTCCTGTGTTCCAATAATTTAAAAGCCATTCAGTATCATAGTTGACACTTATATTTGTCATGTCTAAAGGTGCAGGGAAATTAAAGTCATCTTGTTTTACATCAAACAAAGACTGTCCCGTAGTTCCGATAGGCATATCTTTCCAGTTCTTAGACAAAAGAAACTTGTCTATATCTTCATGCTTCCAATTCAAACTGGCATAAATAGCAGAGCGACGACTACCACCCTGCATAACCCTTCGACCAATCTCATTGATCATCTGCATCTTAGGTAGAGGACCACTAGCAATACCTCCAGTACCGCCTAACTCTTTACCTTCTGCCCTATACACAGAATAGTCAGCACCAATACCACCGCCTGTCATTAGACAAGACTCTGCCTTCCAAGATAGGTTAGCCCAATCTTCTCTTGTATCTTCTTCGCAATCTAAAAGATAACAGTTATTAAAAAACTTAGACGGGCGACCAGCGTAATATAAATATCTACCGCCAGGAATAAACCGAAGCTCCGAGATGTGACTGATCAACTCATCCTTCTCTGACTTACGCAACTTATCCTGGCACACATCCTGAACCAGGGTAGCTGCTAACTCATGCATAGTCTCTGCATCTTTATGTGAGTACTTTGTGTAAAATATATCTTCAGAAAATTTTGATCTAAACTGTGGATTTTTATTAGATTTAAACATGTTAGTCGCACCCTTCTCTTTTTTCTATGGTATATTCAAACTCTAAAATCATTTCAGCATACTGAATAATCTTTTTAATATCTTCTGCTTTGCCTTTGGTTCTGTGCCTTGTTATATACTTAATAATATTGCCTTCAAAAAAATTAAGGCTATTAGCAGAGATATATTCTGCTGGTTGTATCATACAGTATTTATAGTGATCTCCTCCTATCTGCGTTTGAAGACTTGTATCCATCGTATCTGAAACCTTATCCATTTCGGACCTCCTAATCATCATGTAAAAGAAAACTCATGTGCTTTCTAAGTTTACTTTTGTTTTCACTTTCTAAAATTCTAATTGCAAAGCTTCGTACTCTTACAGGATTTACACTTGCAAGGTCACATACTGTTTCAAAATTATCAATAACTGAAACAACAGAAGAGAAGAACCAAACAGTGGCCTCCTCTTTTTCTTTAGAAGATTTATCATTACAAACATCTATCAATGCTTGAACGATCACACCATTAAACAATGCGGTGTGTGGGTCTTTAGATTTATCTACTAACTGATCATCTAAAATATCCTCGAACTCTTCATCCGTGTAATTTAAAAAAATATTCTGCATCGACTATAGCCAAGGGATTTTTATTGTTCTTCTTTATAATTAATAGGGGTTCGTTCTTACCAGAGTTATCTTCTGACTGTTCATATGATTTCCATATGTTTAATTTTTCTTGATTCTTACATTCAATAGAGTAAGGAAACTTCTGTCGAGCAGCTTTCGCCATGATCAAATCTTCTCCTCCAGCTCCCATACTCCTACTCTCTATATCTTCATCCGATATATCTAAAACTTTTATTAACTGATCTCTAACCCATTGTTGTAAACGTCTTCCTTTAGCTTTAGCGCTTTGGGTTTTCATTTCAACTCCTCGACTTTTGGTTCAAGTTGAACTTCTGTAAGATATGAGATGCCGTTGTTATAATTAAACTTACGAATCCCAACACCGGCATTACAATCATCCCAACAAGAGTACTTAAAAGCACAAAAGCGGCAAGCGGTACAAAGCTGACGATTGCCAGACTTGCCATGAGGAACATCACTATAGCATCTAGGAGGCTTCTTATCTTCTTTAAGATAACTTTTGATAGTTTCAATTTTTGTTTTAACATCATGTAGCTCCATTGGATGTACTTCAAGCAATGCTAACTCTCCTGACGATTTATCTATCGCAAGGAAGCCGCCCTTCGTATCACCCTCTCCTTTGAGATAACCAGATAGCTGGCTTATATATCCAAAAGGATCGTCATCACATAAAGTTTTCTCTTTAAACTTTTTAAAACCATACGGTGATGCACTCTTTACATCAATCGTAACACCATCAATACGACAATCCTTATGACCTACAACACCTTCAACAATAACTTCTTTTTGCTGTTCGGTTATTTCATGGCCGGAAGCATAACATAAAAATAAAACTATATCTTCTAGAATATGACCGTATAAAAATCTAATTTGATCGTGAGGTTTCATCTCATCAACTCTCGGTGTTTCTTTTAAATCATACCAGAGTTGTCGTAAAGGTTTACCTATATTAGAAATTCTTAGATATGGTTTTCGATTAGATCGATCTTCCTTAATTGCATTAACGAGATGACCTGCAATATTCTTACCTGCTTCCTCTGCAAATTCTTGAAGGTCTTGATCAGATCGAGGTGAACCTTTTCCATCTTGTAAAACAGTATAGATATCTTCAATAAGCGAGGATAATTTTTTCATAATGAAAGTAGGGAGAGGAAGATTTTACTCTCCCTCTCCCACTCCTTTTGGTTACGCAGGGAACGGTATATCATCGGAGGCAGGTGCAACATAACCTCCTTTAATAGTATCAAAAGAATCAATCTGTGGCTTGTACTCAACCAAGTCAACTACTTGGATAGCACAGAGATCACCGCCTCGACCCTTCCGATTACCCCACGCCCAATCATAAGGCCGGAACTTAACTGTAACCAGTGATCCATTCCCTATGTAGGTGTCATCCATAGGCGAATTTTGAGAATCGACCACTGAAGGTCTTTGATTAAGAACCCCATCCTTACGTTTCACTTTTCTTTTTAACTTAACAAAGTCTCCTTTTTCATCTCCGACATTTTTAATTTCAAGACCGGACTCTTCAAAGATAGCTTTAGCTTCTCCCTCTAGTTGTGCAAGAGTACATTCCCACACACCATCTTCTTCGAACTTAGTATTAGGTGCGACAATAGAAGTCCAATACGCAACACCAGTTGCATACATATAATTGTCAGCACTTTGTGCTTCTGTTTTTTGAGTAGCCATAATTTAATTTCTCCTTAATATACGTTAATATAATTCTAATTTAAGCTTCCGCCTGAAGGAGGCGATAGCGGGTATATTGAGAGCCTTCATTAGTTTTTGCTGTAATAGTCTCAATATTATGACCTTGATCTCGTAGGTCAGAGATAGTCGCAGTCAGGTTCTCACACCAGCCATGTTGAATAGCCGTCTTACGAGTTACTCGCATACGTTTTTTCAAAGCGGATAGGGTTTTTTTCTGACAGTCCTTCATAGAATTTTCTCCTTTAAGTTAAAAAGATTACGCACTTTACTACACATAAAAATATGTGTCAACAATTTAATGTGTATCAGCCCAGTTTTTCCCAACTTTATATTCAGAATCTAATGGACATCTAAATGAATATATTTCTTCTACCTCCTTCATTGCAGTTTTAGTTATCTTACCGAACTCTTCACAGTCTTTATTATGTACCTCGAATTGGTACTCATCGTGAATACTAGCTACAAGTTTTACATCTAGTCCTTTTCTTTTGTATGCTTCATTAATCTGAACAAGCCACTGCTTACATATAACAGCACCGGCTCCCTGTATTAAAGTATTTAAAGCAGCATGAGGAGATCGAACTTGTAGAGTTCTACCATCTAGTCCAGGTATGACTCCATTCTTTTCTACAGTTTGATTTAAATTATTTTTAAGAGAGGAAAACTTAGGCATGTTTTTCATAAACTTAGATATTAATTCCTCTCCCTCTCTTGCGGTGCCACCTACAATTTTACCAATCTTTGCAGCACCTGCGCCATACATTAATGCATAGATAAATGTTTTCGCCTGATCTCTATTATCAAGGCCAGCCATCTTCTGATTAGCTGTATGTACATCACCCTCTAATATTTCTTTAACAAAGATAGGATCGTCCATCATGTGTGCCAGACCTCTAAGCTCTAGACCTGATGCGTCTGTACCTATTAGAGAGTAATTATCAGGATCAGATACGCTCCACATTCCTCGACACTCTTTCCCCATAGGAGAATAAACAGCGGGGACTTGAGCCATGTTTGGAGAGGTGTGAGCCATCCTACCTGTAACAGTCCTGAGAGTTAGAACTCTCCCATGAACTCTACTCGAAGAATCAGCAGCCTCGATCCAAGATTTAACTTGGGCGTATCTCTTACCTAACAAGAGGTATTCAGATATTTTCTTTGCCTCTGGCAAATCAATTGTTTCTAAGACTGCCTCATCTACAATTATATTTCCTTTGTCTGTTTTCTTTTCTGGCTTCCATCCAAGCCCTTGTAATCTATCTGCTATTTGCTTTCGAGATGCAGGATTAAATGGAGTTACAATATCAGCAAGAGGTTTGCCTGATCTTTTATGTGTTCTTCCAGAGATGACATGAGGTGGAAATATATTTTGTAATTCATTCTCGATGTTGTCCATCTTATCTTCAACAGAGGACACAAACGTAGTAGACTTTTGTAAGTCTAGATAAAACCCATTACGTTCCTGCTCATCAATAATACTTTTTATCTTATGCTCAAGTTGGATTGATCTAGCAGAGAATATATTTTGTTGTTGTTTAAAATATTTATACAAAGAGTAGGTTACATTAACATCTTGTTTACAATAGTCCAGCATATCTTCAGAGAAATTACTGAAGCTTTCAACCTCACCTTTATGGATTCCTAATCTAACGCCCCAAGATTTTAAGCTATGACCGTTATCTATTATTGGATTATAAAGTTGTGATAAGATCATTGTGTCTATGATCCTATCACATTGAATGTTAGTTCCAGTAAGTCTATTGAGTACAGGAGCATCAAAAGATATACCATTGTGCATTACAAATTGTGACACACTCCTAGCAAAGTTAGGAAACTTAACGTAACACTCATCTCCTACAAAGGTATATGGCTTTTTACTTTCGATATCATAAGCAACAATGCAATGAATTTTTGTTGCATCAATAGCATCTGTTTCTATATCAAGAACTACACTCATAACTACACCTACCCTTCGTAAGTGAAATCCTTATTTAATTTTTAGTAGCTTTGCTTTCTTTAAAGGAATGACAAAGAAGTATTCTCCCTTGCTGACATACCTGTTTGATATCTCCTCCAGTGGAGAGGATTCTACCACATCAGCAGGAATTTTCCAAGCCTGTTTATATTCTTTATTAAAAATAATAAAACTTAGTGATGCTTCATTATTTTTTGCCAATGCAATCAACCTCTTCTTTCTTTCAGGAAGACGTACATCTTCCCAAGACTCAGGCCAATCTCCAGACCATACAAGCTTTGTTTCTACTTCTGTATAGTACAGTTTGCCAGCTTTCTCACTAACAATATCAGGCCCATAAGTTTCTGTCTTATCTAAAATCTTATGTTCCTTAGACTTTAAATACGCTACTCCTTTTTGAATAGCTTTGCTATTAGTTTCATTATATAAATCTCTATTGAATTTTTTCCTGACACTAGCTACAGGGCTAATCCTGTTTACTCGACAAGTCAAAATGCTTCTCCTTCTTCTTCGTCTCTAACCTCAAATGGATTAGATATCTCAGTTAAACGTCCTGTATCTTTATCATAGAAAAGATATGTTGCTGGACCTACCTCACCACTATATCTATTTTTAAGAACTCGAACAAGTGTTGTATTAGCAAGAGTCTCGTCTGTCTCTTGTTGATTTCTCTCCAAGGCATATACCATGTCTGATAATTGAGCTATACTATGGCTACCTCTAAGATGGGCAAGGCTAACCTCTCCACCTTCTTCATGGGACTTTGAAGAGTTTGCTCGACGTAGGTGGGACACTAGGTTTAAAGATATACCTGTCTCCTCAACCAAGCTTCTTAGCTTAGTCATCAGAACATCTATACCTCTCCTCTCATCCCCATCTTCTTGACCAGACACAAGGATAGACAAGTGATCTAAGAATATCCATTTACAGTCTAAAGCTTTTGCCATATACCGGATTCGAGACAGTATCTCATCGTTAGATATAGAACCAAAATGGTCAAAAGCGAAAAGTCTCCCTGTCCCAATAGTCTTCTCCTCCCAGCGAGTCATCTGTTCTCTGGTAAATTGATCTCTAATTTCTTTAATGTATAATCTTTGGTTCGCTTCGACTGCCATCAAGTTGAAGGCTGTCTTCTTAGTGTTCTCCTCAAGCGCAAGGATACCTATATTATCTTTCGTATGATATAGAAAGTAATGCATAAGTTCTCGCAACACAGAACTCTTACCCATACCAGAGCCAGAAGTCCAGGTCACAAGCTCTCCAGTCCTACAACCAAAAGTCTTTTCATTTAAAGAAGGCCAAGGATAAGCAACACTCTCACAGAAGTCCTCTTCATAAAGAGAGTCTCCTAGATTACCTAAATTAATAATACCAGCGGGTGTGTAGGGTTCAGCGTTCCACCAAGCCTTAGTAAATTCTTCTCGACAACCAGCCTTTAAATAATCTGAAGCATCTTTAAATGTTGTAAGTTTTACGATGCTACATTTATTCGGCTCGAATAAGGATGCGACTTGGTTCGCTGCTTCTCTTCCAGCTTTGTCCTTATCAAAACATAGAACAACATTATCAAATGAATTAAGATAGTCCATGTTCTTTTGAACATCAGATACTGCTGTAGTGGAAGACCTTACAGAAACACAAGGCCACTGACTACCAAACATTTGGTATGTTGAAGCAGCGTCCAACTCTCCCTCTGTAATCGTAACGTATTTACCTTTAGCAGGAAAGTTTTTCTGTCCGAACAAAGCTGCGTTACTGATGTTACCTTCAGTGGGAAAGGTTTTGTTTGCAACAACTCGAAACTTATTAGCTACATGCGAACCGTCAGTATTATAATAAGGATATACATGTTTAATAATATTTCCTTGAGCATCCTTTACAACTGAAATACCGTAGGCTTTACAGGTAGCAGCAGTAAGTTTGCGATCTGGAATGTCTTGATAGTTTTTATCTTCAGTCATGTTTTTAGAGTAAACTTTAAGGTTAGCATTAGAGGGTTGAACCTGTTCCTGATCTTGCATACTAGAATCCTTTGAATATGTTTTACAAACAAAGCAAAAAGCACTACCATCATCATACAAGGCATTACCGTCTGACGATCCGCACTCATCACAATTAACATGCTTTACAAACTTAGCATCTTTCTTCATGTATTTCTCCTCATAATTAAATAACCTACAGTTCGTAAGAACTTACTGTAGGTTCTTTAATTAGTTCTGGAATTTTAAAATATTATCTGGTACTTACAATTGCATAACTGTTAGGCCCAGCCTTTAAAGCAACAAGAAGTGATTCTCTGTCTTTGATAAAAGCTTCTGCATCCTTTCTATTTTTAAAGGAGATGTTTGTTTTTTTACCATCAAAACATATTCTATATGTTCTTCGCTTCATCTCTATCTCCTAGTGTTTTAATCAATGGAAATATTATACTCAATCTTTGTAAACATTCAAGCGCTATTTCTCTATGTTCTTTTTGAGTAGCCTTATCTGTGCGTAGTTGAATGTAATGTATCCATGATCGTAAGGTTCCATTCATATACATGCGAGACATCGTTAAGCCTTCCGGCAGGATAGCTCTTGCCTGTTCTTTAGCTATACCTTTTTTAATAGCCCATGCATACTCTTTTTCTACAGCCCAGAGAACTCTCTTCTGTGCCCATTCCCATTCTGCTTTAAGCAGGTCATCGGCTACCTCAACAGAGTTTTGCCTATTGGTACGGTCTTGAAGCCTTGCCTCTCTTGTTACAAAGTTTAATTCTTTTACGGGATCAGCATACCTTTGACTAAACTCTTGAAAAGAAAAAGACCTATGCCGTAGCATCTGTCGTGCAATATCTCTTGTTGTCTCTATCTCAAGACAAACATTAACCATCTCAAACGGTGACCAGTGTTGATGCTTTATTAAATACCTTAATAATTTTTCAGCAGTCTCCGAGTTATCTTGATTGTTAGGGTTAGAAACCCTAGCACAAAATGTTATAAGTTTTTGAAAATTAAAATGAGCAGGTAAATACTCAGAATTTAATTCTAATTTTGCAGAGTTTGTATATGATATTAAAGATACACTCATTGGTCCTCTTCACTATCTAATAAGTTATCAATAAAATATTTTCTATCAGCCATCAATTCTTCTGCTTCTCTTTTAGATAAGCTTCTAGCTTCTCGTAAAGAATATCCTTCTCGTTGATACTCTCTTGTAAGTTTCTTAAAAATATTTTTGTAGTCTGATTCCCATAAATTTTTAGACATGGCTCTCTCGTTTAAAGATTTTTTGTGTAGCCC
>JACLAB010001281.1_pt1 | contig 33129 bp, 35 predicted proteins | sample 8027921 | NCBI WGS metagenome assembly JACLAB01 (sample SAMN15725117, study PRJNA655200) | protist metagenome | isolation source: fluorescence activated cell sorting (FACS) single amplified genomes of... | place: USA: West Boothbay Harbor, Gulf of Maine | collected 2000-07-19 | reverse complement strand
ACACTCACAGTACTTGCACTGTTAGAATTCCATTCACTGGAGACACTAGGCTTGGGGGATGAACATTCTACAGTGGTGCTGGATACCACCCGTGCCTGAGAAGTTTCTAGTCCGAATACGCACTCTACGCTGTCCACTCTCACAAAAGAAATACCGGTGATTTTCACGGGAGTGTTGCCCTCCGCGGGGCCATATGTAGGGTACATACTAGACACATACGCGTCACCGTAGTACCGAAAGGAGAGACTGGTAGTACTAGTTTGCAAAGTGCTCTCCAGTGGTACCCATGTAGCAGCCTTCTCATCAGAGGTGACTCCACCTACCTTCAGAGACAGATCGACGAATCCTTCGCCAGCCGCAAGGGGAGTGATGCACGTAAGGTGCGTGCTGTTTGTGACGGTAGCATAGCTATACCTCGCCCCGAACACACAATAGATTGCTTGATTTGCCGCACTACCCGGCTGTGCAGGCTGAGGAGCGAAAAAATCACTTCCCAACACTGTGACTGTGAGACCACCACTGGCCAACCCACTAGATGGAGTGACGGACACAGGTGTCGGCTGCAGGGTATACAGCAGCGTTGTGCTGTCTATCTCTTGAGTAGCATTACTGACTGCCCCCTCGTAGGCAGTGCTATTACCAAAGCAAGAAGCATCGGAGCCGTCTACGAGGCAGGAATCCTCATGACTGGATAAGCCTGCGAGAGCTGCATCCTCTAAAGTGCTGCTACTAATACTACTACTACTATTATTATTATTATTACTACTGAAACCACTGCCAGCAAGGACATTGAGAGTGTTCTCATCATATTCCATATCAGCTAAAGCGGTGATAACGCTTAGGGCAAGGGTGTTACTACTGCTACTACTAGATGCGGCGGTCTGTCGTACGAACACCACACCATCTCCGTTGGTGCCCACTGGCACTAAACATGTGACCATGTGGTCTGAGCGCACGCTGCACCCGCTGACGAGCTCCGCTGCAGCACCGTCAGTGGTATCGCCGTTTTGGAACACGCATTCCAGGGTGCTGTCGGTGTTGTTGCTGCTGCCATCCAGAGCACTGCTAGCTGTGTTGGAATCCGCCATCAAGGTATACATTTCGAAGTCTGCACCAAGCACCGTGAGAACCTCCTTCTCCACTACTGTTGAGGGATACAGGGCATCGATCACAATGGTTGGCACCGCAGCCACGGCGGCAACGCTACTACTGCCTCCCGTTGCCACATCAATGCTGACATAGTTGGTGCGGTGGTTGCCGTACATTAGCGCCATGAATACAGTAACGGATCCAGAGGCATACCCCTCCAAGGTGGAAAGAGAGGTGTCCGCAGGGATATCGCAGTTGAGCATCCTTTCACTGTAAAAGGCCGGGGTGGAAGTGCTGGCTAGTAGGCTATACACTATAGAGCCATTGACACTAGCAGCGGAGTACATCCCACATGACGGCACTACAGAGGTGTGACAGCCCCCTGTCCAGCTGCCAGAACCAGAGGATACACTAACTAGACGAGAGTCCATGTCCAGAATGTATTTCTCAGGCAACACGTGCATGGGAATAATCTGCAGTGACAAAGCCGGGCTGAGGAAGTATGCAACGCCTGTAGACGTACTGTAGTCGCTGCTCGCTAGGCGTACTGTTACGCTATCCACAGAGTTATTGACGCTGACGTCCGCCTCAGCAAGGCTGCTCCCGGCGACAGTACGGTAGAAGTCTGGGGCTTTGCAAAGTATCTTACCGGCTTGATTATCAAAGTACGCGTCCTCGACGGATGTGCGTGAAGTGGTACTATCACCGGAGATGCCGCCTAGCGTCCAGGAGAACACACACTTCTCCACAGATCCAGTGTAGGCTGCCCAGATGAAGACCACCTCGTACCCCCTCGCATGTGTGCAGGCAGGATAGTAGTTGGTCACACTAGGCTGTGGATAGACAAATAGAGGCATGAAGTTACTGTCCCCACCGTCTTGGGAAAGCCTTCCATTGCTGTTCGAGGATGATTGCACTGACAGCCAGGCTGTGGACGCAGCGCCAGAGCTGCTATTAGTGAGATCCATCGTGCAGCTGGCCGTAGAGGTAGACAACACAATTGCCTGCACTTGCACATTCCCGGACTCTGTGTAGCATACATAGGAGCCTTCGAAGGAGGTATCATTGTATACGAAGACAGGTTCTCCTGTGGCAGACTCTACTTGCACAATGAATTCTCCAATGCGTGGCACATAGGAAGACCCTATGATTCGCAACTGCGTCTGGCTGAACTGCACAGCCAAAACGTACGAGCTCATCGAGGCTGTGCCATTCTCCCCCATAGCGACGGAGGGCTCGAACACCGTAATTTCACTAGGGGACGCCACCCTTTGCGACGCGCTAAGCGTGATCTCTGCGCCGCTAGTGATGCTCACATTTTTGTTGTTCGTGCGAGAGCTGTGTTGGGTGGCGTCCCATATGCCCTGTGAGTGATCCCTGCTTCCATTGGCCTTCAGACCGGACAGGCTCCATCTGGGCGCCCCATCTGAACCCCCGTCGGTGATAATCTGAGGCGCGTCATTGACTGACAACAACCCTATGTTCACAATATTGGTCACGTTATGTGCAGTATTATCTAGGTTGACTACCTTGATAGTAAGCACTTCATTCCTTCGCAAAGTGTTACACCCAGGCCTGCCAACGTACGTTACGTTGGTGAGCGATGCGGCCACGGCGTCGAACATGCCTTGGAAGTCTAGAGCATGATCTCCTGACGGGTCCCCCATGTGTACTGTATATAAGTCACTATGGGCGCTATTCATCAGGGTTCCCATCTGTACGCCACCACAGTATGCGGCGATTTCAACGCGGAATAGTGAATTGGCACTATCTATATCTTCCAGTATAAATGGATCGAAGGCTCCCACCTCATTCTCGTAAAAATAAGCATTTATGGGGGTGGCGAGGGTAAATGGATCGTCTACAGATGCCACTGTGATGGCAATTCTTCCGGTGTCGTTTAAGCCAGCACCGCTTGCTCCGTAGCCGATATTGCCTTTGTCGCTCAACACGAATTCCAGACTGTCTTCCCCGCTCCAGTTGATTGGTGAGCAGTACGAAATATTGCTGATGATGCTGTTGATGTTGGTCAGACTGTCGCTGATCTTGTAGATAGTGGTGGATTCTATGGACCCATCTACCCCTGTGGCCACACTTGTGAACACCTCTATATCTAGTGCCTGCAGAGGAGTGTTGACGAAGGTCAAATATCCGTGGTTCACAGTGACATTCAGCTCCATATGTACGCCAGGCTGAAGCTCTGCGTCCACGTCAGCAATGGTGCTGCCTACTATATGCAGACAGGAACTACCGGAACCGGCGCGACCCGCATCCTCGTCCACAGTGCTCGCACTGTACGGCAGAGTCAGTGTAGGAGCAACGTTCTCACTGGTTACGAGCACCATAAGACGTTCGGAATGACTGAACCCACCGTCTACATCATTGAGTGTTGTCCATTCCACGGAGTCAGATCTCCATTGCAGAGACACACTGTGCGTTCCCGCTTCCAGCATGAGCGCTAGCGACCCAAACAGATCTCCTCGCTCCCCTGCAGGCTCTCTAACAGCGCTGGCAGTGTTCTCATATGGCAGGTTGTCCACCATAAGCCGCGCGTCTATCTCCTGCAGCTTGTTCCACTTATCTAGTCATAACGGTCATGGGAGATAAGAGGTCATCATTAGTTTGATTGCAAGGTGTGATAGCACTAGATTTCATATGAACCACTCGGTATTAGAAACGGCACAAATGGTATGGAGGCATAATCCTGTAAACACCACCATTACGCTTACCCGAGTCTAGCAGGGGATTCTGTCCCTGAGTCACCGGCAGCCCGTAATTTATGAGCACCGCGCTCTGCTTAGACAGAGTGAACGTTTTGGCGTTGTTGTTTACTGTCCGCCACTGGCCATCTGCAGCGAGCACCGATCGGGAATGATCTTCAAACGTGGGCGTATCGTACCTGTGACGTGCGATAGATGTTTAGGGGTTAGAATGATTATGATGATTAGTAGGCTCGTGATATAAGCTTGAATATGACAGCACTGCATAAAACTTTCAAATGATCTATGAGTATTGAATATACCAATACTTGTGTAGAGATACAGCCCTCCGAAGTTCATCAACTTTACGGCATGTACTTTTCCTGTAATACGAACAGATTCCTCGCACTGGCGAAGCCGTCTAGATAGCTAGGTGAGGAGCTCCACGAGCGGAACGATTCTCCCATCCTGCGCCACTGTAGCTGGACCTCATGCACGCCTGCGGTTAACGTTATGGCCATATACCCGTTCAGACAGCCGGCACTGGGGTTCCAGCTGCCTGTGCCATGGGTCTCTGAGCCTTCCGTGAATGCAATACCATCGACAACGATTCTAGAGGAAACATACTCCTGCTTGCGGTCCTTGACAAATTTGGATATTTGCGGGGCCACATTCATTGCATATCCTATGACTATCTTCGTATCTTGTTCTAGGTAAAACTCGAGCTTCTGACTGGCATCCAGCCAAACCCCTTTTTGATTCAGCACTATGTCATTGGACTCGTGCGCATACCACACCTTGTCATGGTCTGCTAGTGCCGACAGACTGTAGCCATTGCCCATGGAAGGGGGGGACACGATCCACCTATCTACATTTGTACCTATTTTCTTCCATTGCAGTAGCACAGTATGGTTTCTATTTGAGACCCCAGCTGTCATGCCGCTTGCAACAAACGAAGCTGTGAGTTCGGAAAATACTCGTTGTTCCACTAGATAAGTACTGGCATAAGAACTACTCATACGATAGGGAATCCCATCTACAAGTGCTCGAACCTGTAAAACATCTTTACTATTTTCACTAGGCAGCGGGGATGAAGCAAGATTGCGTTTTACTCCTTCCACAACAACATGATATGTAATAAGGACGTCTTTATCATCCCCAAGAAGATCAACATCTATTGAAGCCCCATCAATATTTTGCCATACATTCTCAGTTGTTATACTAGCCGAGCTTCCTGCATTACTCCCCCAAAATAAACCATGATTGGAAAAGTCTGTGCTCTCTGAAACACAACACAGGCATAATATTGTGATAATATATACAAATAGCATGATCATATTACTCATGCTACCTCTTGTCTTCGGAATTCGGATTTCAAGAATCAACTAACTGCACTCCTTCTAAACGCAATCAAGGACCTATTCAAGAATATTCAATGCCTGTTCTGCAACAATTAAGCTAGTGGGAGTTCGTTCAGCGGAAATTCAACCGTTTTTTTTGTAATAAGACTAATTAAACAAGTTTTCCAGTAGACTTGATCGCGTTTCGGATGGATAGTTCTCAAAAATAAAAATTCGAACAATTTCTCGATTCAAAGCCCCACAACGAGATATTATTCAATTATATGACCGACATATAGAGATAACATTAAGGATTTACATGCAGCCACAGGAGAAGGCGAAAAAGCAAGTTGAAGACGCTCTGAACAACTTCAGACGGACTCAGATCTCTCAAGCCAAGGAGGAGCTAGGAGTATTCTATGAAGAATATACGGTTCTTATCAAGGTATTTGAATGAAACGTCTTACAGGCCATATCTTAATCATGTTTGAACATCATTATATAGCTGACACTCGACGCACCCTTATACTGATCTCCTTACTACAGAAATTCGCAGAGAAGGGATGGACGAGGCTTCCCACAAACCAGGCATGGCCAGCCTCATATCTAGAACAGTCCAAAGATAAGCCAGAGTATTGCTTGGTGAGCGCAAAGGGCGCCGGGAAGTGGAATGTGAAGTTTAACGCTATGGATGATAATGAATCGGGGCATAGGAGAGCGTGGCTAGTGGAAGGCGTGGACTACTACACTTCCCGCTGGGATTTGTTTTCCTCCACGCTCTCTGCAGAACGCAAGAACGACATGACCTGGAAGCTGCAGGAGATGACGAGGCAGAACGTCTCCAAACGACAGTATGCGAAAATCCCCTGGACTAACAGCACTGGAAGTTCTAATGATCCAACAACTCCAACAACCGAGGGCATGATGAAGCCCTACTTGGAGCGCACCTGGGACCTGCTGCAAAGAGATCTCTCCTTGGACTGCCAGTCCACAGAGGAGGCGGTGCGTGCTTTAATATTGGTGACATTCAGACGAAGGCTACTATAATATAAGTCTATACCCAGAGTATAACGAACATCAAATACCATCGCCAATACCATCGCCACACTCACAATAAACCCAATTCAAACACCCTCAACCATATTTATGGATATTACAGGCATTAGGCACGCATGAACCACACCTAGAGCAGTTCCACTCTCCCCTGAAGCAGCACCGTACAGAGCCGCACAGCATCATGTCCGGTATTAGTCCCTCCACTGGGTATGTGAGCGAGTGTATTTGTAGATGCATAGATGTTTATATGTGCATATGTGAGCTGTCAACCATTTTCACCCTTCCTCATAGTCACTCCAGTAACCCCTATAACGGCCTGGAGCTGAGCCTGCCCCAATCCCCAGACGCCCTTGAGGACAACTGCAGGTAGGGTAAAGAATGATCTTTAGCGGGCTACATCTCTACTCCATGACGTGCTATAGATTTATGTACGAGTATCATGACGTGCAATAGATGTGAACAGTGAGAGATAGCTTTATCTTATGTATAAGCGTCATGACCACGGCAACCAACAACCATACTCACATCACCCATTGACCGCCCATATCCCCTTAACTATATTCACATCACCCATTGACCGCCCATATCCCCTTAACTATATTTCGTCCTCTGCCATCTGCAGCGGCAGCGTGGGTCCAAAATTCACAGTCAACACCAATACAGAGACAGGCTTCGGGGGAATAGGAGGCATTAATAGCAGTTGTGAAAGCCTCAGCAGCACCGAAGCCACCCCCACCAACAGCAGTCGGCGGTTGAAACGAATGTCAACCAAGATCATAGTACGCGGATAAGAGTGAGATCGGTTGAGCTATATCTTTAGCAATGACCGTATTCAATACTGAGTGGTTCATATGAATAGTATCATCTAGCTCTACCACATCCTACATTAAGATGAAAGTACAGTACAACCATCATACTAATAATGCCCCCTAAAAATCACCAATGCCATACAGTTGCACCATGTAGAAGAGCATCATAACGAGGACAGAGACCCAGAGTACCATGACGACACGCCACAAGGGTATGAAGAGCATCACCAGGAACATTCGCGGGGGTCCGTCCACTACCACAGTGAGGAGGGAATCTGGACACACACGACGCAACAAGTAGAAGTGGGTCTGAGTGAGAACGAGAAGAAGCGGATTGTGCATTCCCACAAGGATAGCCGATCCGTAAGGGGGAATCGTACGGGACACAAGCATGGCGAGCTCGTACACGGGCTGGGTGACAGTGATAGCGAAGACAGTGGCTTTGAGGGACAGGGCGACTGCTCCCTAAGCCTCAGCCGAGACAGCTCCATGTGCTTTAACCCTAACCCCCTCCATGCCAATATCAACAGTAGTGAAACAGAGGCAGAGATATGCAGTGACATGAACAATTTTGGAAACATGAGTATCAAGAACATAAATATCCTGCCCAAGAATAAAAAAAATGACGGCGATGACACAGGGGACGTGGAGCTGTTTGACATCACCCCCACCCCATCCACAGATCCGGCCTCTGCCTCTAATAATGGTATTACTGGTAGTGTGGGATGTAGAGTGAACTCTGATAAGAACCCACTCTGGAGCTAGCTAATAAAAAAATCTTATGTTGTCTGATGTAAAATTGTAAACTATATAGTATCATTACAATCATCGCTACATTCAAACACTATTACAGATATTCCAACTTATCGACCTCGTTGGCCCACTGCTATTCTTGGAAGGGTTGCCGGTTAAATTTCATGGCTCTCGAACTCGTTGACCATCTCGATGCTGTCACAGCGCTGCGTGGCGTCAAAGTACCAGGCCTTTCTTATCATCTCCACCAGCCACGGATACTCTTTGTGCACATGTCTTGGCAGTTGTGGCCGTCTGCCTTCGAAAAGTGACCCCAAGAAGTCCTCTAGACTGAGGCGACGCCACTCTGGATCATCGAAGGGCACTGCACCAGTAAAAACCTCTGCTATCACCATAGCCAGAGACCAAATATCTGCGCTAGCACCCACCCGGATAGCATTACCATGACTACTATGGCTTTCATTTCCCTGGTTCTGGGGGTCTCGCGCAATGTATCGCACGTCTATCCCGGCGGAGGCGCTGAGCACCTCAGGAGCGGACCAGTTGATGTTGGCGGGAAAAAACCTTTGCTGCTCTTCTTCTACCTCCGGTTCCAGCCCCTTTGATTCATCGGTTGCGGTTGCGCTCTCCTCCTCGCAGCCGCGACCTGTGCGACCTGCATGAACGGTGAAGGCTCTGGCCTGTGCATATGTGAATGTAAATGTGAGCGAATGTACGTGTGGACGTGCAAGTGCGAGCATGTATTAGGACATTGCATTATCATAAAAAAAACACAAAAAAATATACATACACATATTGTATGCACATACCTCACCTAGATCTGCCAGCTTTACTCTCAGGTCTTGATCTACCAAGAAGTTCAGACTCTTCACCTGCAAATAGGAGTGATATTTGGAGGTCATTATATATATGATCAGTACATAGGATGGTTAGAATTCATATTAAAGACAGCGGTACATAAGACCTTTCATATCTATCGCACGTCACAGGATGTGATAGAACTAGATAAGACCTTTTGCACGAACAACTCAGTATTTAACACAGCATTAGTGTTAGAGAGAGATATATCCATCTAAAGTTGATCATTATCCACATACATCGCAGTGCATGAAGCCGTTTGCATGAAGGTAGGCGATCCCAGCGCACGCGTCCCGACACATACGCAGCTTGAGTGACAAAGGCATATGTTGTCCTACCGACCCGATACTTGCTCGGAGACTCTGTGACGTGCGAAGGTTGGAAGAGGGCGCGGATAGACGTGCGTGCGGACCGAAAAATGTACTATTTCTCTGTTCATCGGAAACGTACGGATCCTGCGACAGGGTATTGTGCGTATTATCGCTGGTGTGATAGGGGCGGGAATCTAGATTGCTGACATCCTGACTGATGCTATAGTTGCCACAGTCATAACCCCCAGTTATCCCAGTAAACCCGGTATTATCATGAAGCGCGCCCTTCGAAACGCTATCCCGGTTGTTGGTCAATTCAAGAGGAGAAGAGCTGCGATGGCGAGCCTGCTGCTGCTGCTGCTGGGTGTGTGTACCTGCAGGCCCGCAGTGTAATGGATGAAGTGGATGGATTCAAGGTAAGACAGGCCAATATGAATATGCTAACTGTGCGCGATGGCCGTGACAGTATAAGTAGCTTTGTACATACACATCTATCGAAATAAAATCACATACCTGCGATGTATCTGTCCACGCAGAAGGATCCACTCTCCAAGGTGCCAGAGCGATGCTTGCGGACGCAGGTTGGGGTGGAGGTAGGGTGTCCCCTGTTGGCGTCTCTATCCTGCAGGGCGAGAGGGGAGCCCTCGCGATCGTTATGGTCATTGGGATCGTAAGAGACTGAGCGTGACCTGTCATTACCATCGCCAAGCTCTGCAATGCCTTCGGAGCCTACTGTACCATTACTCTCTCCTCTACTTCGTGCAGTGATCTGACTATCAGATCCGCCAGATGCACTGTTGATACCTATACTGGTGAGACTGTCGCGATAGAGGTTGCTGTAGCCTTCTGTGCCATCACTTCCAATAGATCCGCCGAAGATGTGGCTGCTATTTTGACTGCAGTTACTGCTCGTGTGGTGGGAGCCGTGGGAACCGACGGATGGTGCTAGGTATGAGGCGCCTTCGGATCCCCCGTGGGACCTGCGGCTATGACTGTAATAGCTACTGTAGTGACTACTGCTGCCCCTAGTGCGATTGCTGTGGGATTCTTGCCCTCCTCTTGATCTACCCATCCTTCCTGCATATCCCCCTCTTGTTTTGCCCAGTCTTTCCAGTACGCTCCCTTCCTGTGAGGCATCCCCTGACCACAGACCCATAGGATCCCATAGAGGCATCACAGATGACAATTTCTGGAGCACCACCGGACTCAACACGTTGCTATTGTTCACCGTATTATTGTGTGTTTGCGTGTCCACGACGATGCTCCTACTTGCACTGCTTCCACCGTGAACACTGCTGGGGGAGCCTTTTCCTCTGATAGCCTTTCTGACCACCTGAGGACTATTGCTATTAGCATTGCTACCACTGTCACTACGACTATTGCTCATAGAGCCCGCATTAATGCTTCCTCTGTTGCCTCTGGAGTTGAGCGGGTTGCACGTGCCAGCACTGTTGGCACTATTTCTATCAGCGATAAGTTCTTCGCTGGCCCGTAGCACCTCGTCCCCGTCCAAGATTCCCTGCCCTTCATTCCTGCACGTCCCTGCGCTTCCTCCAGACGTGCGATTATGCAGGGCAACGTGGTAGCCACCCTGCAGAGCTCCTCGGATGACTCCTACTCTATACACTCGGCTGCTGCTCCCACCTGTGCCACCGCTATTACCACTATCACCAGCTCCGCTGTTGCTGACACCACTATTTCTCCCGGTATTACTAGTAGTTTCGATAGTGCTAACAGTGCTAGTAGTGCCGCTGTTACCTTTGCCAACAGCACCACTGCTGTTCATGTCTTTCGCTTCTGCACGACTTGCTGTATGTTTACCTTGCTCAGTGCTATCTCTGGTGATTCCAGTAAGAGGTTGGGGAGCAGACACCTGGGCGGAAGCATGGGTAGCAGTAGAGGAGCCTCGGACTAAGGTGACGTCAAAGCCCATATGCTGCAGCGCTACGCTGCTAAGGGACAGGATCCATCCTTGTTGTCCTGAGCCCCCCTCCGGCAACTCTCCTTGCTGGATATTTGCAGGTGTATGCGAGGTAATAGTACCTCTCCCATACCCATTCCCCTTCCTCTTGGGTGAATTGGATGGAGATGTTGCCTGTACGAGCTGCTCCACGTCATCCGTATTGAAGCTACGCGGGGATTCCTCCCTCTCCGTAACACTAGGCGCCCCATCAGGACTCATGTATGTCCGAGTGGAGACATCGCCCAAGGCCAAGGTCTGGTCTCTGGCCATGCTACGGAATGCCGTTTCTGCATGGCCATCCATCTCTCCTACCAGTCGCACCCCAGAGGTTACACTGCTGCTGATCACACTGCTGTGATGGCTATCTCCTTCATGGTCGGCTTCTAGGATGGTCACAGGCAGGTCGGAGACGCTCAGCAGCGACAGACCTCGGTGCTTGCTGTCCCCCCTGCTTACTGCATTATTACCAGTGCTATCTCGTATATCATTATGAATATCAGAGGGCATATACTGCACGTCAGACTCCGACCCCGCTGCAGAATAGAAGGAATGAGTAGAGGAGAAATATGAAGGTGATATAAGTGCGATGACTCAGGCATGGCATAGATTTAGACCCTTTCCAAGATTCTCCAAAGACAAAGTGCCGCCATGCTCACCTGCACTGTAGAAGGAATAGTTGTCAACCTCTGCGTCGCTGGTATAAGGTTCCGAACTCAAACCGGTGATATGGGATAGAGTGCTAATGCGGCCTCTGGTGCCCATAAGTCCCGAACTGCCTCCCACACTGGTTCGTACTGGAAAATCCTCTGTATAATTAGCGGCATCTTTTCCGTTATCATTATACGAACTGCGCTTGGTCCCGCGTACGTCGGATCCGCGATGGAAAGCAGCGCCCGCCAGTCGCTCATCCTCCTCTGTAGCACACAATCATGGATGATGGAGGGGGTTGATATGAGTATGATGGTTAAGTGGGATTATCAAGACATGCGCATATTAGATAGGGCAACGGCCTTCTCGCATTCATATATAGCACGTACCTGCATGCTCCGTCACCACCAGATCGCTCGTGTGCAGAAAATCGTATAAAGATCCATATTCGCAGAATTCTGTTACCAAGCAAATAGCGGGTGGCATCACTGACACCCCAAGACAGCGCACCACGCTAGGGTGCTACAGAGGTCAGAATAGGTGAATGTAATGAAGGATCAATATCAGTATGATGATTGTGTGCAATTATCACGATACCCAAGAATGTGATAGAACTTTATCGCAGCTTTCTCAAGAGCAATCATGCTTTGAATAGTATAGCAATGACATAGAGATAGAGCCATCTGAAGACCAAGTACTCACTTGTAGACTGTTCAACAGTGTAGCTTCAGAGCAGAAGTCGACCACTCGCTCAGGCGTGAGCTCTATGCAGAACAGGAATTTCACAGCCACTTCTTCCCGCTGGTATTTTCCCCGGTAGCTACAGTGATGAGTGAGGGTCATTGTGAGTATTATAATGGTGTTCTGTGCGTATGATATTAATGCTATAGCTACAGCCCTCAAAGTTCATCCATAATCACGTACACGCGGGCAGTGCCTCCGCTAAAGTACTTGGAGCTGTCTATCTCTATGAAGCCGAAGGGAATAATGGGTACGACCTGAATCAAGGACGACAGATGTTCGAGGGGTTATTGGCTTGATGATTGTACTACACGCTAATGAAAAAGGAATGCATCTATCGCACGTCAATGGAGTAGAGCACGTTTCCGTATCAAAATTCATCAACATATGCCCGCCGTACCTTCTTCTCCAGGGCGGTTATGCTGTCTGCATAGAGTCCAATGGTCTGTCGACCTAAATCCCACATGCCCAGCAGCGGTTCGTTGAGGGTGCCTGCTGGGGACCAGGTGGTGTCGGCTCCGCCCCCTGTCAGCGCCTGCACGTCCACAGAATGGGTGCCCCTTACGGGAGCAGTGCGATACTGCAGGCTTGGGCTTCTGTCCCCCCTTTCTAGATCGTGGCCGTGTTTCTTGGAAGAGGGGCTTCCCTCGCCTACCGCACGTATATCGCCCACACAGTCCCAACGCGTTACTAATCCGCACGTCAGGACGCACAATAGACCGCCCAGGAAGTAGGACAGCGTTCTACTTATGGATGCGAGCCCCATGGATTCTAGCGCGTTGCTGCAACTGTACCTATAGACGTGCGATTAAGGATGATTGAGGAGGTTGGGTCATTGTGAGTGCGATGGTTATAGGATATAATCAAAGATGTGATACAACTGTACCTATAGACGTGCGATGGTTATAGGATATAATCAAAGATGTGATACAACTGGTTAAGGCGTTTCACCAGAACTAGTCAAAATCGAATAAAAAAGTAATCGCGTGGAGGGGAAGATCAAACTATGTATATCGTACCAATACTGCTTATTGCTGTATAGCCCTTGCCAGAACAGGCTGTCCAGGCGGATAGCCTGGAGGTCAAGTGGGCCAATATGAGTATGATGGTGACGTACGATAGATCATGAAGTGCAGGGTAAGGCCAATATGAGTATGATCGTTGTGTGTTATGGTAACAATACTTAGGTTTACGACGAAGCTACATCACAGCTTTCTAACGAGTTCTCTAAGACAAATAGTATAGCAATGGTATAGAACAATGTCCCTCTGAAGTCTACATACCTGCAACAAGATGAACGGTTGGCAGAACCAGCAGAGGCCAAAGATAGTCTCTACCGCACAGCTGGTCAGGTTGTAAGCCGAGTCATCATAAATGACCAACAACACGAGTTCATAGAAACCCAACACCAGTACGTTCCAGAAGGCATAATTCACCATCGCAGGCCGTCTGTGCAGGTATTTTTGAGGTAAAATCCATAAAACTAAGTAAAATGCGGCCAATAGAGCCACTCCTACCACCGCTACTACCCGGTACGCATCCCCCCCCAGCTGCATGTACACAGCAGCGCATGTGACGGATGAGAAAAGCGCCCAACTTAAGGAATATGGCGATGTTGGAGGGTCATTGTTAATATGGTGTTTGTTATGCATGCTCATGATAATCATACGTAAGACCAATTTACGGGACATCTTTTACCGAAACCATTTAGAACCAAGTATAATAGTCATGAATCAGGCTGATAGCCATGTAAAGATCACAGTCAAGATCGCCATGATTACGTACATGAAACCTGAGAGCATCGCATTCTGCAGGGCACGGACGCCGATGCCGTTGTGCATGAGGAATACGGCCAAGCCGTCCGTAATGAACCTGTACAGGAACCACTTGATAAGGCTACTGTAGACATCAGTTACGACTATGCCCACGATATTCGTCATCCCTACCAGAATGCCCACTGTGAGCACGTAATACAACGCGTTCTTGTACACGGGTAGGATGTAGTCGATGTTCTTCAGCCCCAGGCGCGTGGTATTGCCACTCTGGTATAGAAAGACGGCGACAATGCCCAGACCAAACACTGTGGTCACTCCAAACACAAAATAGGGCAGCGGGCTATAGCCCACCATTGAAGAGCCCTCGCAAGAGTCTGATGAACCAAACCAGACCATTTGTTTGTACAAAAGATGCTTGAGCTATTAATAGCCCTTATTAATCGCTATTAACGTATGCGACTTCTAGCACGCTGGCTGAACTCTCCCAATACTTCTCAAAAATTTCAGACAAAAGCACGTCTCTATTATATAGAACGTTATTAGTGGATCCTGCGTTACAGTCTCGTTCAACACCTTCTATAATATTTGATAGATTGATTTGCACATAGAGGGGCAGTAATAGGGATAGAATGAAGTTGGAGAAACGTGATGAAAAGGAGAGAGATCAGAAGGTGCTCGAGGAGCGAGAATCAAGGGATCACAGGATGGCTAAACAAATCGACAAAACTGAGCATGCAATGCTCTTGCGCGGAAGCGACGTTCCCCGATTAAAGAAGAGCATCGCCGTGCTGGAAATGATGTTGCGTGACCACGATCTCACCGCGGAGAACCGTAAGATGCTGGAGGACAAGTTGTCGGAATGGATGAACCTGCTCTCTACTGGCACGATGTACGACGCGCTAGACGAAGAGGTGCAAATGGAGAAAAAGAGGGCCATGTTCTCCAACAACAAAGGCCTGGTGGACGTGTTTAACATGTTCTGGTATTTGGTTCTACCGCTGTGCGTGAGTGGAAATTCTGACGACACAGGCGGCACTTACCTCACACAAGAAGGCTTCGTGAAATTTAATATCAACTTGTACATTGCCCTGACGGACTGCCGCAATAGAACCCGCTGTCTGAATCACGCACTCGCGGTTTGGAATGAAGCGGCTCAGAGCAAGGCTTCTTCGCTCACTGAGGAAGGGCAGGAGAAACACGGGGTGCTCAAAATGAGAGGTAAGCAGATATAAGCTCTTCTTTATCTTTGGTGTAATAGCTATACCTGGACCACATTCCTTGCACACAACACCATACCCATATGGCCCTTGCCTCAATTATCTACACCAGTGCCAGTAAACGTTCGCCAACCGGGCACGCCCGAAAATTCGACCATGCTGGTGGTCACAAAGGAGAAGTTCTTCCACATGCTGTTCGTGCACCGGCGATCTTTAGGAGACTGGAACTCTATACCATTAATGCTGCATTCCATACTATATGTCATATGCGAAATCTGTAGTGTCACTCTAGCACGTCGTGCAATGTTATGAAGATGAAGTATAACTATCATACTCATAGTGACCCTTCAACATACATCGCACGCCACCATAGGTACGACATCATCGACGCATGGGCGGAGCTGGTGGATCCAACTTACTACGCTATCTTCGCCTGGTACGTGTGGGGCTTGATAAAAAAAAAGGGCTAGTAAGGATTTATAGCTCCATTCAATGAAACTAACATCATACTTACATCTCCCATATGTCGTGTGATTAATCCAATGTAAAGGTCGCTGCTGGATAGCATAGGAGACACCAAGGTATTCCCTCCCAAGCTGCGGCGGCTAGGTGAAGTAACATGTTCTACCAGCGTGGTCAACGAGGCAGCGATGACACTTAAATATAGTTCCCAACAGGAAAAAAATGTGCGAGAAAAGGTCCTTATTGTGGACCCCACCAGTGTTCAGCGGATACCGGAGGTGCTCGCACGTCTCGCAGCCAGGAAGAAGGGTACAACACTGAGCGAGGGCGAGAGCCAGCAGATCAAGAGCATGTACGCCCGACTACGAATGGAGGGCAAGATCCAAGTGCGTCATAGGGGTGAACTTCGGAAGGCTGTATCTCTACTTGGAAGGCTGTATCTCTACACCACTGCTATCACTTTCAATACTGAGCGCTTCATATAAAATATCTACAGTTCCATCACCATATACATTATTATGAATATTCCGTATGAATATTATATTCATAATGATCCCCAAACATCTATCGTACGTCACCATTATACTTATGATGATCCCAAACATTGTTCACTACCACAACAGGCACATACCGAAGATACAGATACCGACGATGAAGATCCAAATATGACTGCCTTTGACAAGATGCTCCAAGAAAAGGACAAGGCTAGGGCGAGAGTACTTAATTTCAACGGTGACGATGGCGAGGAGGGCCATGGAGAGGGCGGCAGGGGTAAGTGGAGGAAGGGAGGTAAGTTCGCGCTGGACAAAAACGGGCGGAAGATCAAGTCCGGCTCCATGAAAATCAAAGACACCGCGGCTGCCCTGGCCCGGCAGAGATCCAAGTACGTTTACTAGTGGACTTTAAAGGGGAGATTAGAAGACTTTGAGCTACATTTGTGCACCATTAGGCATAATACTAATGGCGCGTAATACATCATATTGCAGGTTCACCAACGCAGACGAGGCACTAGATATGAAAAACCAACAACGCCAGGTGAGCAGAAGGAGTGGACTTCGCAGGGCACCTCTACACCATTTTTGATTTGCTATAGATGAATTGGTGGACTTAAGGGGCTGTATCTCTACACCATCCCTATTGACGTTCTATAGATGAATTGGTGGACTTAAAGGGCTGTGCATCTTCGCCATTAATGTTTTATTCAATACTGAGAGGTTTCATACGAAAGGCCAATATCTAGTTCTATTACATCCTATGACGTGCGATACATGCGAAAGGCCTTGTCTAGTTCTATCACGTCCTACGCTATCGTTAACATTCAACGCAATCTTAGCTTACACTGGCCTTCACGCATCTTTCATCATCTTCAGGCGCGCGCCACGAAGTTGTTCGAGCTCAGGGATTCCAGTCAGCGCCAGAGCGTGGCACACCTAAATTTCGATGGAAAGCCGACCAAAAGGCAGTCACAGGTCTGTGCTATATATGGTATGGCGGATAGCTGAATGTGATGCATTGCTCTTTTAGGGTTCTGACGCTGCATCAAAGTCATCATGTTTCATACTTCACAGCCCACCATAAACGTACTCATGAATTCCTTCTCCAACCAAATCACCACCACCACATACAATCTTAAATGTCTCCTTATTTTTTTTGGATGCAGGAGGCCTGGCGCAAGACTCTGCAGGATGGGGCAAGAGTAAGCGCCACCGTCACGGACTTCGAACGTCAGGGCAAGGCCGTCATCCACTGGAAATATGTCAGTGGTACACTGCCTGGCGAGACGGTACGCTACCTTTAGTGGTCTTGAGCTGTAGTTCTTTGATATTCTATATCTCTACTTTGTCACATCCTCGATTGTCGCGACACATACTGATGACATCATCTAAACATCACTGTATCACCGTTATTGCACTTGATGTACAGGTGCTCCAACAACATCAGAGAGAGCTGAAGCAGGGTTGGGGCAGTGTCGAGGAAGCCAGGGCGGCACAAAATGCATTTCTAAATAAGTTCAAAGCCCGAGAGAACCGCCATGTATGTGCGGAAGCTACGAGTAATATCTTTTTGCCATATTGCATTAAGTACTAAGCGAATCATTCCAAAAATCTAGTGTAGTATAATACCATCGTACAATATTGCTAGATTAGCGTACAATGATCATACTTATAATGACCCTCACCCAAACTTCATCATTACAGCAGGAGAAGACTTCGTTCAGCGAAGAGTACCTCAAGTTCAAAAAACAACAGCAGGCGGCTAGGATGTTTGAGGTGCCATTTGTGCAAAGTAACGAATCTTCAATTGATATGGTCGACATCAGCGCCACAGATATGGTGGCACAGGACCTGCGCAACACGCGCAATCGCAATATCCTCGCACGTTCTCTGGGCATGGTGGAGATGGGTACGACACAGGTGACCTTTTAGTGGTCGCATTCTATACTATTATTATCATATTCAATGATGAGTAGTTCATATGAAAGATATGATGTAGCTCCATCCTATCTGCCATTTAGACGTGCAATAGGTGCAACTTTTTCTCTCACAGTAAATCCCAAACATCACTATGATTCACAGAAAAGAGAGACTTGCACGTGGCACACTTGGTGGACACGGCTGACATCGACCTGAATGCGGATGGGGAGTACGTGAAAGTAGTGAACTTTGCAATGAGGACTTTTTCTTTACCGCGAGGTTTAGTGTTTCAATGCAACAACCATATTAATAACAACCCGAAACACCACTATTGCAGGTGCAGACAGGAACAGATTGACTCTACCAAGCAGTGGGTGACAACGATGCATGGGCGAGGCAAGATGGCGGACAACAACCGTCTGGTCACATTGCAGGAGACTAAGGAAGCCCTCACAGGTACGTGTCGATTTGTGTTTATGAGTCCATGCGCTGGTATCTGATCTAGGCATTATCAGACATGCACATACACTAACAATCCATCTCCCCTTCATTCATGCAGGGAAATATGCCGTGGGAAAGAAGCCTAAAAGTAAGAGCGCTTCAGTCATTTATGGTCATAGCGTGTGTGTGGAGGACAGTCATTTCACCCATGGTAGCCTGCTGCAAGATAGCCGACTAGAGCTCAGCAAGAGTACCATAGCCATAGGAAACCTGCAGAGTTCCTTGAGCAAGAATATATCTGAGGTTAGACAGCACATACGTACGTTTGTTGGTGGGTGAACTTCAGAGCGCTTTATCTGTATATCATGAGTGTTGTATTCAATAATTCATATAATAATAATAATATCAAGTGGCTCCCAAGAAAGAACTAGTGTAGCTCTATTACATCTTTGGCCATCATGAGAATGCAGTTTAACCATCATACCAATAACTTCACTCAAAATTCGCGCATCTTATTGCAGGTACGGAAGATCGCATTCCTACTCCGTTCCAGGATTCAATTACACTGGGCAGTTCCGTGGGAGACGCGATGGTTCAAGGTGCGTGCGCTCATTCGTGTTTTTAGAGGATGGGTTAGGGTTAGGGTTAGGAGTCTGTTTCATTAGTATTGCATGCAGTGCTAAATATTTCACGCAATATGTCTTATCTAGCTCTACCACATCCTGTGACGTGCGATAGATGTGAAAGGTCTTATCTAGCTCTATCACATTCTCGATAATCATGAGCATTCAGTACAATAATGATGACTTTCATATCTCTATCGTACATCAAAGGTACTGGGGAGGGGCAGCCCTTAAAGAATGCCTTCGAGAGGCTTTTCGACGCAGAGGACGCCACCACAGACGATGCTGCCGTGCACTCATCCCATAAACAGCAACGTCCCCACACCATGGGTGGCGTTCCATACTCCTCCGGTACTGATAGGGGGATAGAAAAAGGGGCTGTGCAACTCCTGACACAGCAGCATTGTCCCGACATGCAGATCACCCAGCCGCACGTAATTAATAGCGCTGAGTTACCGGTGGCGAGTCATTGGTTTCGTCCTGCAGGCATCGATGGGGAGTCCACGATGCACCAGTCGGGCGGGAGTATGGGTGATGACAGTGCGCATGCGGCACAGACAGACCAGTTTACTAGTCTATATGGCACAGAGCCCTCCATCATGAAAGGAATAGTTGGGACCGCGTTCCAAGCCCCGCAGAGTATAGCTGAGAAGAATGGAGGAAGCCTATTCCAGGGATCTGGCGCCAGTGCTTTGGGTTTGCAAGGCTCAGATATGCAGGTGAGTCGATCAGTTCTTGAACTTCGGAAGGCGATAACTACATCTATGCCATCACTATTGACGTGCGGTTGGTATTCAGAGGGCTGTATATCTATGCCATTGCTGTACCATTTGGTGTTTGGCTCGTTGGAAAGGTGTGATATAGCTTTATCTCATATATGAGTATCACCACCATTACACTCAAGTATCATATTCAAAAAATTCTTGATATTTTACCTTGGTTTGCCTGCACTTGCAGCCCGTAATCGGGTTTCACGACAGTCTGGAGACGTACGTCAAGTGCGGATCGCCAGCCAACCAGAGCGCACGCACGGGGAATGACGGACCCGCAGAGAAAACTTATGAGAATATGTCGAAGGTGGACGCATGGGGATTCCCATTAGAGGAAGGCGATGAGAATACAGAAAAAAATACTGCATATGCAGATGCTACAGTTAGGAGGTTCCTGCCTACTGTAGAGCTCAAAAAAGAAAAGGTTGTCACAGCAGAACAGCTGGCAAAGCAGTCACGGAAGCAGGAGAGGCATCTGAAGCGCCTGAAGCGCAAGGAGCACAGGGAAAGGCGGGTGGATGAGTTGTTAGGAGACGCCCTGAACGTGCGAGAATTTATGCTGATGCAGCACAGGAAGCAATAGCATGAATGATTACGTCCTGAGGTGGCAATTCAAATTGTAGACGTGTAGAAAGTGTACCGATAATAATGTAGAATATTTCGTAAGTACAATGACTATTCAAAATTGCAGTAATGAGTTGCGCAGATAATTACTCTACATCACCATCCATTTTTTACACCATTTTGAGATTTTTACACCATTTTGGGACCATCACTATTACTCTTGGAGGAAAAATTGGTGCTGATAGCCGCGGGACCCGCAGCGAAGATGGCACTTAGCGCAGTAGTCTCACCCCCCTCTGTATCCTTGTTATCCTTACCACATTCCTGGCTGCTCATGTGAGACTTGACGATGTCCTCGCTAGTGGGTGGCGCATACTGGATGAGATCGCTTATGGCGCTCACAAGTGTGCTCCCTTTCTCCGGGACACTGCCCTTACTTCCCCACCCCTTTGGTTGCGCATCCAAGATCCTTGCCTCTACCTCGGCAGCCCATGCCTTCTCCATTAATCCCGTCTTGATTCTATTGTTCTCTTTCTCCAGATCTTTGAACTGCCTTTCCCTATCATCCCATGCCTGCTGCACGCGGAAGTTATGAATGCTATAACTTAAAACGAAGTACGCACCTATGCAATTCACAATGGCTTGGCGATTGTTTGACACGAAGTTCTTCAGCTTGGTCCACTGTGATACTGCTTCTTGGGGCTTTTGAGGCGCTTCAGTGCTGAATTTCCGAATGGAATTCAACGCACCGTAATTTCTAGCATACAGATTGGCAACTCGATACATAATTCTTACGAATATTATTAAATCGCGACTTTTTGACTCTCCACAAAATTTAAAGAGAAACGTGCGGAGGACCTCAATCTACCGTACGTCTTTTATTCGTTGAGTATTTTCAATCTTCAAAAACACCTATTTTACTACATCTGATTGAGTATGGAGAAGGTTTCCGAAATTTTTGGTGAGGCTCAAAGGCACATGGCTGTGCACAAGTCCAGTGTGAAGAAGCTTCAGGCTCATTTGAAGGATGTGAGTGAAGCGGAGAGAGAAGATATTTTCCAGGTAATCTTGCGCGGCTTCGTGGATCAGTACTTGACTGTTGCGAAGAAAGAAACTGCAGTAGAGCGCGTCATCAAGTTTTTCTGCGACTTCTTGTCGGACTGCAGCACCAACGAGGATGACAAGATGTTCCGCAGCGGAATCGAGCACTTGCTAACGCGAAGTCTGGCTGCAGACAAAACAGTGCGCTATCGCGCCATGCAGAGCCTGGCCATGATCATTAGTAGTCTAGACGGCGACGCTGAAATCTCCAATGACCTGTGGGAAAATATCATCACCACCTGCACCCCCCGTTTGAGAGACAAAGCACCCAATGTGAGGATGTGGGCTCTTAAAGCGTTGAACCGCCTACAAAACCCTGAGAACGAAGAAGATAAGCTACTACAAGAATTTACTCGTCTTATGAACACTGACACCGCTGTTGCTGTGCGTGTAGCTGCTGTAGACAACATCAGTCCTTGCAAACAGACTCTAGGAGCTATCGTCGCGAGAGTGCGGGACATCAAGCCTGAGGTGAGAGCTGCAGCACTGGAAAGACTGACCACTCACGTAGATGTGCGCTCGTTTTCTCCTAGTCAGCGGGCCACCATCACTGTTTTCGGCTTAAATGACCGCGATGAATCGTGCAAGAGCGCTGCCGTGGCTCTTGTGCAAAAGTAGGTGCATTCAAATGGGTGGCCATTAGAGGGCTCTGTACTATTACTATGATGCTCAATACTGTAATATGCGCTTATAATGACCCATAACAAACATCACCAATATTTACCGATATCGATCCACAGGTGGGCATTTGACATGAACAACAAGATACCCAAGCTGCTGGCACTGATGAAACCAGCCGAGAACGCAGAGAGCGTAGAACTGGTGGCTACCACGCTCATCGATATAGTGGAGTCTCCACAGTCCAACCCTTCCCCATTCCCCGCTTCCGCTGCACTGAGAACTGCAGTACGTGCTACACTTCATTTTTTTTGGAGAGCTATACCCGTGCACCATTACTGCTATATTCAATACCAAATTATTCATATGAAAGGTCTTATCATGACGTGCGATAGATGTAAAAGGTCTTATCTAGCTCTATCACATCCCACAGTATCACAAGCATACAGTGTGACCATCATACTAATAATAACCCAAACATCCATCGTACGTCACCATAGGTGCGCGATGCCGTTCCTCCATGGGAAAAAGGGATTGCATCCATCAAAGCTGAAGACATTCTTTGGGCTCAACTAAGATGTGAGTACGCCCGTAAGAATTTCCAGCCGAGTGTGGCGGAAGAAGTGATAGAAACACTTATCCCAGACGCAGTTGAACTTTGTAAAATGCTTAGTGACGCTCACGGGTTGGAGGGGCTAGAAGAGAAGGACTCAGTGCAACAGACAGTGCTGAGTCTTCTACAAATGACAGAATTCCTTGAACTAGGCGCAGATGTGAGCGGCAGCCAGGAGCTTACTAAGGTTGGTGTATGGGTATATGTACTTGCACTTTGTTGCCATAGTTACACAAAATACATCACTAATACCCTTGCCACGCATACATATACATGCAGGTGTGTCAGTCCATGCTCATCGACGTGAGATTCCCCGACTCGCTTTGTGAAGCTGTTCTAGATGCCTGGCTGCATGGTACGTCTTCTTGTATATTTGCGGTCTTTAGAAGGCTACAACATTATACTATAAGTATTGTATCCAAATTCTGAGCGGTGCTAGTGAGGTCTCGTGTAGCTTTATCTCGTCCTTGGATACCATGTAATTGTAGTTCGAGTATCATTAACTCTAAACGTTTATCTTTCACAATGTACAGGCATGGGCAAAGCAGACCAGAAGACAATCATCGCGGCCATCACGGAGCTGTCCGAACGCTACGGCGACATCCTGGAGGAAGGCGAGGTGGAAGTCCTCGATGAAGCTACGTTAGAGGTATTATCCGCCACGAGGGGCCTGCAGGTGAGTAGGTCCATGTTGAACTTTAGATGGCTAGAGTTCTATACCATTCATGTGACATCAATGTTTGGGGGCTCATTAGAAAGCTGTGCCAGAAAGCTGTGATGTAGCTTTATCATACCCTTAATCATCATAACTATCACTTACAATCACCATACTCTTATGAACCCTTGCCTGTACCTCATTCTCATCCACCTGCAGCTGGTAGCCTGGGCTCTTCGCAAGGGTATGGGCGGACCTGGAAGTAACACACAGCTAACTGAGACATTTGCCCCATTTGTGCTGGATTCATTGCAGTCAATAAACCCTGATATGCGTTGCATCGCTGTGAGCTGCTTGGGTACGTACGCAATAGCAATGCACTTTAGGATACTTCAAGTTGACACCATAAGCATGCATCACAACCCTCGTACTAACAATAACCAACTCTTGCCCTTATATATGCAATCATATGTTAGGTATGATGGGAATGTCTTCCACAGAAGCCTGCCTCCGCAACAGAGATCTGCTATTCCAAGTAGCAGCGCAAGAGCTAGAAGAGGTGCGAATGTGCAAGCTAGCTCTATCACACCCTGCATTATCATGAACATCCACTCTAGCCACCGTACTTACAATGCTATTCAAATATCCGTACGCCCCCGAACGTTACAGGTGGACGTGCGGGTTGAGGCTGTAAAAGCTCTAGCGGACGTAGCCATCATCTATCCGAGTCTGTTTTTGAACCATGCCGCGTTCGGAAACATCCTTCTACGTATCCAGGACGACACCACCAATGATACCAGCTCTGCAAATTTGTACGGACTCAAGCTCAGTGCAGTGGAAACCGCTGCCAAGCTACTATTTGCGGGTACGTGCAGTATATAGAAGGAGTGAGCTATGTGAGCTATAGCTCTAAACCATGAGCAGTGTATTCAATGCTGAGTTGTGTGTGCGAAAGATCTACAGTAGATCTATCACCTCTATAGTGCCATAAGCATTCAGTACTACTACCATTCTAAGGAATACCGTTAAACATCCATTGTGCGTCACCACAGGTACGCTATCCGAGCCTCGCCTATTTGCCAACCTGCTCAAGTTCTTCTTTTTACCTGACCTGCTGAAGGTGCCTCCCGAGAGTTTGGAGGAGCTAGAAGAGGTACGTAGATACAGTGTCAGTATGTATATGTATCTGAATAAATCTGTGTATGTATCTGATGTGTCTGTATCCAACCAACTCTAACAGCACCTACAATGTATATATATAAAGGGCGAGAAGGAAACAATGCTCAACAGCGTAGCCCGCATCCAACAGGTGCTGGCTGTTTTTTTTCAGATTTTCTTCGCCGCAGGTGAAAACAGGTACGAGCTTCTGCGAGCTATACAGGGCTATATATATATCATGAGATACTCTTGATCCCACACTACCTTTATACTAATAACAACCCTATTTAAACATTTTTTATCACAACAGAGAAAAAGTGGCGTGGGAAAGCGTGTCGGATCTCATCGGGGACATCGCTGTACTCGCAAGGGACGGACACGCCAGTAGCGCGTGTATTGGAAAACTCTCCCACCACATCATTTCCATGTGCGATAACGTCTCCGGACGTACGGAGAGCGAAAACGACCTCGATCGTACGTAAATCGGTGAGCCGGAGAGGATTATACCACGAGTATACCACACAATCTTTATGCTGATGGTAACCCCTACTCAAACATCACCATTACAGGAACCGTTGGTGGCACCCTACTCGATAACGCTGAGACCTCCCGAGTGGCGTGCCGCGCACGTTTGGCAGCATCCTTGTCTAGAGAGACGCTCAAGCTTGGTGGGAGCAAGGCAGAAAAAGCAGTGGCCAAGGAATGTGTAAAGGCATTAATCTCTCTTGTACCCGAAACGTGGGCTAGCCCCCGTATGGCATTTACTATGCGAAGAGCTGCCAAGTGCATCAGTAAGAACTGTTCGTTCGATAGAGCCACCACTAACGGGCTGGAGAATTTTATCAAACAGTGTGCTGAGGAAGCAGAGAATATGCGTACTGCAGTGAATATGACGATGGCGGAGGAAGAGGAAGAGCAAAACGACGACGCAGCTTTGGCTATGTACGAGGCGCAGGAAGCTCAAAGGGAGCAAGAGGCTCTGGAAGAACATTTGTTTTACTCATTCGCGCCTGGACTGTTGGATTTGGTGGAGCTCATGTATGACGAAGAGGATGAGGAGGGAGACGACACAAGCGCAGAGCACAATGAAAACGTACGGACTATGTCCAGGAATGTTCGAAAAGGTTCGGATACGGAGACTTCCGAGGATCAGCAAGCGGATCTAGAGAACAAAGGGAACACAGAAGGAATAGATGTTCAACAAGTGGCTCTGGAGATTTAAAAATTACCACTAGTCGATAAGATAAGTTGATCAGATTTGTGTTACATTACTCTAAGTGCAATTGCACGCTCGCTGCTTTTCCCTTCACTTGACTCGAAGTACTAAAGACTTGTTATCACAGACATAAACATACCCGTATAGTTGATCGAATGGACATCCCTCTCCCTCCCCGATCATCTGTATACGATTGCGACACAGCTTTGATTCCAACAGATATGTTGCAATCGTTTATCGATAACGATGTTCGGAAAAAATATCTCTCCTGTTTCCTATTTGTTCACGGGATATACCCCTGTGGAGGGGTCCTTCCACGTGGACTCACCAGTGAATGGGTTGAACCAGTACCTTGCTCCGCTCTTGTGGTGTATGTGCTCTTCCCACTCACCCGTCGCCTCCTGTTTCTCTTCCCCTTCTTTCTCTTCTTCCTTACTTAGATAGGCAATCTTGCGCTCCAGCTCTTGAATCTTGATTTTATTACTCTGCGGCTCATCCCCCAATTCGTCCTTTTTTATGGTGCTTTCTTGGTTGAAATTTCCGTCTCTCTCCATCTTCTGGTTGATGATATCCAGCGCAGAGTCCTGCAGGCCCTCGTAACCGGGATCCACCTGCTTCCCCTCCACTTTGGGGTGACCAGGGTAGAGCTTCTTGCACACGGCGGACATCTTATCGGCGTACTCACCCCACTCCTTCATGATCTGGTCTTCTTTCGCCAGCTCCTCAGAGGAATGCAGTGAGGTCATACCAGTAATTCTGGTCATGGACAACCCCTTAGACGCCCAGGCGAATGAATCCCCAATCCACAAAGCACAGAGAACTAGGATTAGCTTGAAAGATAGCATCTTCCTTTGTTATCCCTTAAGATCCAAGATCCAACATCCGTGATTTTTGATTTTTTTGAAATCCATTTACCTTGATCACTTGCCTTCCTGGCCTTATCGGTTGAGTATGTCTAGAGGGTCTTCCAGCACTAGCTAAGACAGGAACAACAGTGCGGTGAAGACTGATTGCAGTTCCTGGTTTGGGCGCAGGAATCCCTTGAATCAACCCAAAGCATCACAACTCTTCATCAGGCTGTTCAATCTGGGCGCAAATAGCTACCAGATACGAGAATTTACTTTGGCAGATCGGAAATTGTGACAGGCGAGCAAAGCATACCGTCGCATTTAGTTACAGATAAAGCACTACTCAAAAGGTAAGAGCTAAATAAAGCTCTTGCACGCGATTATGTTAGTGACAACACAATTGCAGAAAGCTGAAATGTTCATGATGTTGAACCCGCGGTTTGCATCCTTCAATTGTTCTACGATGTTGAGGCTAAGTACAACACTGATTTGAAAGGAGGGCTAATTTGGACAGCAAAAGTTTGCATACCGATGTTCCGTATGGTGTTGTATTACTTTGATTTAGAAATCGCCCCTCCCTCTAATTGTTTCCTATCCATGTATACTATATGGTTATTGGGTTAATATTGAGACGAAAAACATAACTTGGGATACAAATGATTTTGGCAGACAGACTGGATCTTTGCACGCGTTAAGGCGTATGGAAGCATGGTTGACACTCTCTTCAACGTTAATGCTGTCGATGCCGCCACTGCCACTGACAACACTGATAACAGAATTTCAATTGGGACTAGAATTAGCAGCAGTAAAAGTAGTGATAGCAGTTATAGCAGTAATAATAAATTTAGTCAGGATCATGACACGGTGGTGTGTGTGGTGTGCGTGGTTGAGATGGGTACAAGAGGAGGTCATAAGTACTGTGCGGCCGGTTACACCAGCACAGGCGGTATAAACGCCAAAAACAGCGGCCTAATGGGCGACAGCCCCATCCTTGGTAGTGGAGTGTATGCAGCACCGGGTACGAGGACCCAGCCACTGCAACCGCATCCGCTCTGAGAGCCATGCAGGTTAAAGTGAGATGCTGCGGGGGTCTACTAACAGTATCCCCATCAGGTGAAATAGGCATAGTCTTCACCACCCTGCGCTTGTGCCACGCTTCTGTGCAGGTGAGAGTGGTTGATGTTGAGAGCGCTGTAGCTATGGTCATACTGTTTGATGCATGGTGGATCATATGAAAGCTATGATCTAGCTCTGGTGCACCCTCGAGTATCATGACCATTGCACACACTCATTATGCTCATATTGGCCTTTACATTTCATTATCTACCCATGCAGAGCTTCTTTGACGGATCGGATTAGTGCCGCAGCGGGGTTGAGAAAGACGAGAGTAACACGTGGAGCTGTTGGTAGTAGTAGTAGTAGTATCAGCAGTAGCAGTAGTAGTAGAGCATTTTTTATTGTAAGATTGCTTCTGTTATAATGATGATTTTATGTTCTTCTCATAGATTGCGAGCTGGCTGGCACTGGACTTTTTTTTTTCTTTTTTTCCATGATCACTATAAAGGTGTGTAAGGACTCAAAAATGTCAGAAAGTTTCGCATGGAGTAAACCACAAAGTGTAGGTAATGGCAAAGCAGTCATGTTCGAGGACTCTGCGGTTCAGGCGGTAGCAGAGAAGGAGCGGATGGTGATTGAGAAGGAAAAGCAGGAACGCATCGCGTACCTTAAAGAGGAAGTGAAGAAGGCTAAGGACCATGCCGAGGGCGTGGCCTATTTACGAAATGTGTTTATGGCGTACGTATTGATAATCCTGCTGTCCGTGTATGCCGGAAGTATCTCCTCGGCATTCGGCTTCGGGGAGGTGGCTAGGGCAGGAGGGGATGGGGTTATACCGTTCAACACATACGGCCTCGCGACCACTTCTCAGTTCCCCGGATACATGCCAAAGAAGAAGGCCACTTCAATGGACCTCATCGGAGCGGGAATGCGGAAGAAGTACGGAGTCGTGCCAGTGTACGCCATCGGCGTGTACGTATATTGATGGACTTTAGAGGGCTATGAGTATATACGATGAGTATTGTATTCAATATATAAGGACTTTTGTGAAAGTTATAATGTAGTGCTATCATATCCTAGAATATGATGGCCACCACACTTAATCGTCCTACTAATAATGGCCCTCAAACATCAACATCATTTACAGTTACATCTCTCCCCCAAAGGTGAAGGAAGTGGTAACTAAGCGAAGCCTGGCCCCTCTAGCCGCCGCCGCCGCCGACAGCTCCACCATCTCGGTGGCTCTTCGTCTGAAGTTCGTTCGGGAGGTGGAGGCGGATAAAGTGGTGCGTGAGGTTATGTTTGTGGACTGATTTCAGATGGCTATATATCTCTACCATTAGTACTAAGTACAGTACTGAGTGCTTCATACAGAAGGCCTTGCCCAACTCTATCACATCCTGTGATGTGAGATGGATGAGAGAGGCTTATATAGCTCTGTCTTATCTGTGGTCATCGTAAACACATACCACAACCGTCATACTAATAATGGCCTCTAACATCACTATCGCTCGTCACAGGTGGATGCGATGTCAGATGCGCTCAAGAGGAGCCGATCTGGGGGTACGTGCATTTTTTTAGAAGTAGTGGGCTTATCACGAGGACGATATATCTGTATCGTGACTGTTATTTCAATACCGAGTGGTTCATATGAAGGGCTTTATCTAGTTCTACCACATCTTGTGACGTGCGATAGATGTGAAAGGTCTTATCTAGTTCTATCACATCCTTGATTATCATGAACATGCAACGCAACCACCATACTAGTAATGACGTCCATTTATCGCATTGCACGTACAGGTGCAGACTACGCTCGGGCCCTCGATAAGTTCAGGGATATTCTCATAGGCCAGCTGGGCAGTAGCATGCGCAAGGAGGAGTTGGTGGAGTTCGTGTACGTGCGGTATACTGATGAACTTCAGGGTCTCTATACAGGCGTTATCGTATTTAATACTGAGTGGAGCACATGAAAGTCCTTGTCTAGATCCATCGCACCTCTGGTTATCATGGTCGTATGATACAATCATCATACTTACGACACCCCTCAAACACCGTCATTTACAGGTTTAAAGGCAAGGACCAGCTAGGCATTAGTGTGCGGTTTCAGCAAATAGAGTGCGTCATAGGGGTGATTTTCGGATGCTGTATCTCTACACCCCTGCTATCACCCTACCATATCATCATATGAATACAGCGCGCCCTTCAACTCACAGTGACCCAAAAACATCATCAATATCCCTACAGGTACGTCACCTCATTAGACCTGCGGCGACGGCTGCTGAACGTGTACGTGCATAGTGTTGGAGCTTTAGAAGGCTATATCTCTATACCATTAGTATAGCACTCAATACAACCACAATACTAATAATAAGCCGAAACATGCTTATCACGCCTATCGCTACAGCTATGCCGGGGAGAAGAGCGTGACTCCTGAGATTCCCTCCATTCTCAAGAGGAGTTTACTGGACGTCGACCGGAAGTAGGAATAAAAAGACAGTAGTTAGCTCAGCAGTAGATAATTGGTATAGAGCATTCCGAGAGCTCTGGGAGCGAGATTAGTTTAGCAAAATCCATTTCTTATAAAAAATATAGATACAAAACACATATGATATCTTGCTACGTAAGGCCACGAAGCACACTTCATGTAGACACCAATATAAACCCATCCTAATAGACTAATAAACAATAGATAGACAGATATGTAAAGCCCGAAAGGAAAGTCGCCTATTCAAATTTGATATTATGGGTGGTAACATATTCCATAATATGTGCCTGCAGATTGTTCTCGATAATCTCGAACTTGTCGCTCTTGGGAGTAAGAGAATCACGTTTCAGTCCTGTACATGGTAGTAATGTATAGGGGTCATTATGAGTATGGTGGATCGGTGTGGTGGCCGTGACGTGCGGTAGTGATGTTTAGGCGTCATTATTGGTATAATGGTCACGCATACAATTCGAATGGTATAAACTATGTAGCACCTAAAGTTCATCAATATTCGCGTACTGTCAGTGGCAGCTCTGGCACTAGCTCGGGAGACCTTGCGCTGCTTGGTCTGGCGCCGATCGCTCCGCACGTATTCATCATCACTATATTTAGCCATCATCGTTCAAGATCGAAGAGATGGGGGGTAATAGAGTGAGAAGGTGGGCGCGAGAGGCCATGTCATAATACTAACACATATTGGATAAAGAGCCGCATTCCTGGTATAAGTACCTGTCATCATCGTTGTTCGAGATAGAAGAGACGGAAGAGAATACTGATTTGATGTCGTCATTGGATAGCCGCTCGTTCCAGTCCCTGAGAGGCTTTTTTCTGCCCGTTCCTTTCCTCTGCCGCCCGGAGTCATTTTTTTTTATCTTTTCGTCTGATATGATGACGATTTTCTTGCCGGAGCTGCCTTTACCTGCATTTGCATTCGCATTCGCATTAGCTTTGGTCTTGGCTTTAGGAGTGCGACCAGCCCTCGCTCTCTTCTTCTTCTTGTCGACCGATTTCGCCGCTGATGCAAGGGATGAGTTGTTCCTTTCTTCCTGCTCTATCATCTGAAGCACATTGTAGGAAGGGGTGTAGGACTTATGCAGATGGAGCACCTAGTGAGAGATGGTGAAGTTTGAGTACGGGTCATTATGAGTATGATCATTGTTTGCTATGCTCACAAAATTACAGGATGCAATAGAATTACACAAGCAATATTATATGAACCCCTCAGTATTTAATAAGATACTCATGGTATAGAAATACAGCCCTCTAAACATCACCAAAATGCGCACCCCGCGTCTGGGCTCCTCGAGCAGATCCTCTTTTATGGCGTTGCTGATGCAGCGCTGAACTGTGCTTTTCAGATCGAGCTTGAAGGCCTTATCCTCGATCAGATTCGCGATCTTCACATCCTCGGGCTGTTGCTTCCAGACGAAGTACATTACCTTTTCCTGGATGTCCTTGTCTCGCTTGTCCTCGTCTCTCTGCAGAGAGAGCTGTGGTTGCTTTTTCTCCCGTTCAATCTTGCGCTGCACCTCGGCGCTAGCATTGGGGCCGATAGGGAAGTCGCGAGGACCCCGCAGTGGACTCAGATCTTCAAGCAAAGGAGAGTTGGCGGCCGTCTCCATCATGATGTGCAGCCCCCCAGCATCCCCCTCATTTAATGCTGACGAATCGCCCTCATATCGATTTTTCATTTGTCCGATTAGCGGTGAATCTCCCTCATGTGCCATAACTAACGATAAAAATTAGTTCTATTCCGCGATGAAGACCGAGCGAGCTTGCAAAAACCATCTATGAACGTTCGGAAGATACGCGAGGACGAGCTAAAAAAATTTTTTATTCTCGTGGTCTTCATCGATTTTATTATCCATTTCGAGCTCATTTTCGATAATGATAGCACAAGGAGTGACCGTAGTGCCTGGACAACTGTTGGCATCTGCAAGTCAGGGCTTGTGCGAGGGCGAAGGTTGCTACAGCACGGAGCAAGGCGAGATTCGAGCGACACTGTACGGGGTCGTCAAGCACGAAGCTGTAGTGGTGGGCAAGGGTTCAAACGAAGAGCATATGCATCGTGTGCATGTATTACGGGTGCGAAAAGAGGGTGAGATTGCTGCTCCAGCATCGTCTGGATCTCAGGTAGCTTACGAGACAGTGGAAGTGCGAGACATGAGTGCGAAGATAGGAGATAGAGTACTTTGCCGCGTGCTGAAGATCATGCTGAATCAGATCTCTTGCGAAATTCTTGCCATCGACGACGTGGAGCTGAGAACGAAGTCCCGCGCAGTCATCAGAAGGGAGGACATGCGTCTCGAAAACACGGACCAACTGGTGGTACATGAGTGCTTCCGCCCTGGAGATATAGTGCGTGCAGAGGTCCTGTCTCTAGGCGATTTAAAACAGTACTATTTGACGACGGCAGAGGTGGATCTGGGCGTGCGTTTCGCGCTGTCTGAAACAAACCATAATTCAGTGCCTTCAGTGCTGCAACCGGTTACTTGGAACGAGATGATCGATGTGGTAAGTGGCGCGAAGGAGAAGAGAAAGGTTGCGAAGCCTTAATATGCCTTAATAGATACAGCCTAGATAGATGCGACATCGATAGAATATATTTTGTGTACATTTCTTGTAGTAAATTTGTAAGAGAGAATCCTTTTACGTTATCTTGTAGGTATTAAGTCTATTTACGAGATCTCCAAAGTCAACAACACAAGCCTTAATTGTAAGATAGACCTGTTTTCTTTAATCTACAGCACGTTTTGCTAGAACCGGCGTACCGTATCTTAAAAAAAAAGCACGGTAATCAACTGATTGTCCAACTTTTTCCGTCAAATCAACTTTGATGATCCAAC
>JACLAB010002506.1_pt1 | contig 33143 bp, 20 predicted proteins | sample 8027921 | NCBI WGS metagenome assembly JACLAB01 (sample SAMN15725117, study PRJNA655200) | protist metagenome | isolation source: fluorescence activated cell sorting (FACS) single amplified genomes of... | place: USA: West Boothbay Harbor, Gulf of Maine | collected 2000-07-19 | reverse complement strand
TATTCACTCCATACAAGAATTTCACATCAGTTCGATTCAATCTCGGAAGAATGTGTTGGAAACAAATATCGTCCCACTTCACGATCACGTCCCACACATCTCGCACCCCCTTCGTCTGTCTTTCCTGCGCTCGCCTCGTTACTCCTCCAGACATAACAACAGTCGAAATTGTTCGATCACCACTTCTCGCTCTCGCTCTGTAAAGCGTGTCTTTCTCTCGTCTCGCATGTGATTTGCTTTCAAAAAAAAAAAGAAAACGTATACCGTTGACACGAAAAAATGCCAAAGAAACCAGTTGAGAAAAAAAATGCATCAGAGAGAGAGAGAGAAACCGATGGATATGAGGAGTAACGGCGAGAACGACGACGACGCGTTGCAAAGAAGAAAGCTCTCACTCCTCGTGTTCTGGCCTCACGTGCACGCGGGAACAGTTTACTTCGACAGAGACGGCGAGCTGAAGATGTCTGTCGGGGAAAAAAAGAACGATGATGACGAAGGAGAGATATCGCGAAAGGTGTTCTTTCAGGAGTACGAAAAGACGCTGTCAAAAGAAACGCAAATGGGAATGCTCAATAGTAACTTTTATCACGATAAAGGAGAAGAGGAGTTCTCGATTTTATCCCTTTTCGCGTGCGCGAGAGTGTGCGTGAGCCACGCGAAAAGAATCGATTGGGCGTGTGAAATCTTAACGAACTCTTCTTTCTCTTTGTCTTCGAATACGAAGAAGAAGCAGAAAAAGAACGAGACGATGACATCGATTCAGACGACGACGAAAATGATGTTGGAACGAATACGAGAGATTTTGGTGGGCGATGATGAATATTACGACGAAGAGGACGACGATTCAGACGACGAAGATGATGAGGATGCAACTATAAAACTGGATCCGATGGAGTTAGCGATGGCGAGGATGAGCGGGAAGCGAGACGAGCGAAATCGCTCGACGAAGATGATGAAGAAGAAGAAGGAGAAGAAGGAGAAGAAAAAAGTAAGTTTGCGACGTCGCGTCCAAATAATAAACGAGTTCGATGAATACATCGCTCGAAACGGGCCAAACGGCGGGTACGCTAATTTCATCTCGTATTGCGCGTTTTGCGGGTATCCCGACGGCATCGAGCGAGCGATTGCGTATCGAAATCGTGCGAAGATACTATTTTCTTCCTCGTCGCTCTTTTATCGAGGCTGGCGATGGCTCGAGAGATTGGACGACATCGACAAAAGGTTTGATTTTTTTACCGAAACGAGCCCGAATGCTACGAATAAAGAGGAAATAGTACTTTTATTTCGAATACAATTGGCAAAGTTTATAGAAGCCGTAATGATATTAGGCGATGAAATCGAAGCGAAAGAGGAGCACGAATTAACCGTCGCCGCGTATCGTCGCAACGTGATGATGATTAATAAAAAAAAGAAGATCAGAGTGAACTCGTTAGATCAGTTATTGGAAGGCACGACGTATAGTATCCTCGCAGATAACGCGAGACGGTGGAGCACATATTTGTACGCCTACGCGACGCCAACGGTGGCGGCGTTAAAAGCGTTGAAACGAGTCGGCGAGAAAAACGAATGGCTTGAAATCGGCGCCGGGAAAGGCGTTTGGGCGAGAGCGATGCGACGGTTCGGCATTCACATCACCGCGACTGATGTGATGCCAGAAGATGGTAACGATTACCATCTCATCGAGCAAGAATCGAGCAACGAGAGAAATAGAAGTATAGTTCAAAAGATGACGCACTTGGAAGCCATTAGAAAATACAACCACCGCGCGAACGGATTGCTCGTGTGTTATTGTCCCCCAGATTCAAACATGGCTTCGACGTCTTTAAGGGCTTTCAAAGGCGAATACGTCGCCGTCATCGGTGAAGATGTGATGAACACCGGCGATGTCGAAATGTTTAGAATTCTTAACGAGCGGTTTAAAGTCTTGAAGAGAGTGTACTTACCTCAATGGATGGATACGGTGCATCATCTCACCCTTTTCTCTCGAAACAAAAAGCGCAAACGGGAGAAGAAAACAAAGGTAATACAAATCGAACGGTGTCGGCTGTGTCGATGCGACCGCACGCTCCTTTCGACCGTCGAAGAACACGACCAGGAACATTATTTACGTTTTCTACCGCCGGTGAAAATGTGCGGCGACGAGTTGTACGAAACTGTTGCGTTGTAAAAATGAAATTGTTGTTTGTTGTTGTTGTGGGTTTTAAAAAAATAATATTATTCCATAGGCTTCGCGCCGGACTCGTCGTTTACGTCGATGGGTTCTTTCGCGTAAAGCGCTCTATACACCAACATGTATGCCATGTGATGATCGCCGCCACCTTTTAACGCTAAAATATCCTCCTCTTTTTTCGCGTGCGGCGTCTCGTCGTCGAACAACGTCCACGAATCCACCGGTTTCTTCGTCTTTTCGTCCGTGATGAAATTCTTCGCCCAGGCTGTATAGTGTCCACTATCCGCCGATCGTCCTTTGTGCGTCAAAACGGATACCAACTCGTAATGACCGGTAATATACGCGTCTGGATCGGAACTATCTCCGAACACCTCGTCCACGTTCATCTCAATCGCCTTCGCTCTCAACTTCCTCCCTTTATCCAAAACCTTCTTATACTCGTCGCTACAAAACTCGTACACGTCCAACGTGTTTGCAAACGTCACCGCTCTCAAAATCTTAGCCTTCTGTTGAATGTCCACCTTATAATACATTCGCGCGATTTGCGCGACCAAATGTGACGGCAACTTTGAAATTTTAGCGTGGCCCTCGAAAACGTTGTTCCCGATTTCCCTCGTTTCGTTCAATTGCAAACGAAACCCGTCCGCCAAATGGTTCACGTCGATGGAAATGTTACATTTCAAATAATTCACCGTATCCACTTCGCTCCTCGTCTCCCCCGTCGCCTCGCATTTCAACTCCGTCTCTAACGTGATCCCAAAAATATCCTTGACTTTCGGACACGCCCTGGCGAGCGAGTTCACGATGGACGACCAACACTCCTCCGCGTCTTGTTGCATCCACACCCCACTCCTCTCGTCTCTACCGGCAAATTGCGGGAAGACTTGTCTCAGCACCATCAAAAACCGCAACGGCATCACCATCGACTTGGACGTTTTCAATTCAACGAACAAATCTCTCGCCGCTTTCGCCAACGCCGTCGAGCCCGCGCTATTCGCCGCCGCGTCCGGGGCGCCGCCGTCGTTCTCGCTCGTGCTCGCGCCACCACCACCGTTATTCACAGTATCCTCCTCGAACGTTTCCAAACACTCAACTAACTCCCCGACGTGGCTCAAACACTGCACGCACGAGTTCATGTAACACGTGTTCCCTAGATTCTGCAACCCCGGTCGAAACCGTTCCCCTAGCTCTGCCCCGTACTGTTCGCTTTCCGGCAGATCCTCCACGAACTGAATCTCATTTTCCGGTGCTTTCTCCACTTCTCGCGCGGAACCCATCACGAGTAACTTTTTCCCTTTTTTCACCAGCTCTTCTAACCCGCATTTGGTTAAATCCGTCTCGTCGTTGATCGTTTTCCCGCCTTTTAAACCCATGATTTTAATCCGATCCGGAGGGACCGACGTCAACGAAAACAGTTGCGTTTTTAAATGCGAACCGGGTAAGGAGGTGTCCACGTCGACGGCGTAGATTTCTTTGCCCCATTTAAATTGGACGTTTTTTACGATCATCTCGAGAGAAGGTGAGAAAGTGTTTTGTTGTGCGCGTAAAGTATCCCTCTGTCGTGCGCGAATACGCTCCTAAATTGTGACAGATTTTGGGGGGATTTTTGAAAAGACTCGTCTGATTTTCCTTCAAAAGTACGAAGTCTTTCTCGTCGCGTTACTCCGCACGAACACACACATAAAATGAGGCAAACAAAGTGCGCAAGGATGATTTGAAACGAGCGCGTTCGTCCGACGAAGCGCATCTCCTTTTGACGTTTTCTTTGCGAGCATCTGGATGATGATTGGCTTTTAAGTGACCTGTTGTTGTTGTGCGTTGCTGTTGTTGGTGTTAAAGAGAGACTTTGAGAGGAGACACTTTGTGTTATATAAGTCATCATGAGTGCGAACACTGGGACGACTGCGACGACGACGACGACGACGACGCATTTTGAGGAGGAGTGTCATCAAAATCGGTGGTACTGGAGCTTCGACGAGGAGCGACTCGCGAACGCGAGGCGTCGTCGATGGAACGATTTTGGTGGAACGATGATGAAAGAAGAGAACAACAAGAGCAACTGTTACGAAACGCAATTCGTGGCGTTTACGATGAGCGGGAAACCAGTTTGGAGTCGATTCGGGGATGTTATGAAACTTTCGTCGCTGGTAGGCGCGCTGAGCGCGATTTGCGCGGTCGCCGAAGAAGAAGAAGAGGGAGAAGAAGAGGGAGAGGTGGATGACGACGGCGAAGAAACAGTTAGTAGAGAGGGCGAAGACGCAGCGAAGAAGAAGAAGAAGGACAACAATCGGAGAGTGGGGCAGTTACATTACGTGGAAAAGAGATGTTCGTCGTCGTTTAGTGGAGCGGAGACAACCGCCAAGCTCGTCGTCGTTCGATTGGCGGTATTGCGAAAAGGCGCGTTACGGTTCGCCGCCGTTTCGAAGGATCCGCTGGACACCGAGCACGTTTTGAAAGTAAAGCTCGAGACGATATCGAAAGCGTTTACTTTCTTGTTCGGGGACGCGATTGAGATGAATTTGAGGCGAAGTAACCACCGGTTTGATCCGAGGAAGGCATTTTTTCGAGAACAAGAGGACGTGTATTTGAAATCCGTGGCGGAGAGTTGCGAGGGGGGAGACGCGTTTGCTTGCACGAGCGGAAGGTTTTTTAGAGCGCTGGCGATGAGGAAAGAGAGACGAGAGAAGGTGACGGAGGTGCTGAAAAGCTCCTTGGAGAAGTGCGGGGATCATACAAAAACGTGCTTTGCGGTTATATACACGGAGCGGAAAGGGGTCGTCGCGTACGCGTCCCCTAAAACAACCATTCGCTCGCGAGGGGTTTTCGAAGGGTTCAATGCCAACGTCGTGGGAAACCCTTCCTCGTTTGAATCGAAACGACTACGCGCGGAGGACGTGTGGTATTTGATGCATCACGTGAGAACAGTAGATAGATATAAGATGAATAAGAAGCTGCAGGATAATAAAGGTACGACGAGTAATGCCACGTCGCCGCGAAAGCAAGAGAAACATTCGCGCAAGGCGAGTTTTGGAGAGGAGATTGTTTTAGCCGGAGGAGGTATCGTCGTTAAACCACCACCACCGCCACCGATGCCTTCGAGTTCATTTGCACCCGCACAGGTTACGTTGCTCGAGAAGTTCAAGCGTTCATTTTGCGAAGACGCCTACGACATGTCCATTTGTTTACCGAGCGGCGCGGAAGGCGCAAAATTCGTCTTGGCGAGGACGATGAAAATTCGTTTGAACGAAGACGAGCTCGTCGGTAAAGAGGTCGAGTACGACGACTCTAGAGTAAAAGAGAATCTAGACGATGAAACCATGTACATTTCAATCGTTTCCAAATCCGAAGATGCCGCCGCTCGCGCCCACGAGAGCATGGATGAGCTCTTCGCGCGAATGCATTCGCAAAATTTATTGCGCGACATATTTTTAGCGACGCACGAACGCGAGAACGATATTGTCAATAGCATTGCACCGGCGCTGGTAAATGCCATCGCGTATGCCCCTTCGTTATCGGACGATGACGAAGAAGAGCGCGAATCGGATATCGCCCTCACGGAAACGGCGAAAAGCGCAATCGCCAAGCTCGAACATTTCGTATACGCGAAACCAGAGCTCGGGCAATACCAAATAGCGGATTTTGAAGAGGAAGAGAAAAAAAAGAGCGACGGCGGAGAAAAGCGTAAACGCATACTCCAGAAATACGCGCGCATGCACGCCGCGGCGCACTACGAAGATGCAAACAGAAAGTTTCACGACGATATGTTGGAAGATATCGAGAAGAGCAAAGCGAGCGATGAAATGTTAGAATCTGTAGGCAGCGACGGTGGCGTCGGTTCCTCCTCCTCGCTCTCGCCGCAGTCCTCCTCGGAGTTTCGAGAAGGGGGATTTTTCAATTTTGGCGGTTTGACTTTGAACGATGGTGGTGGTACTGCAACGACCGAAAGTAACGACAACAATCGTCTCTCTCCAATGGCTTCTCGCATACTCTCGGGGCTCGGTCGAAGCGCCAGCGGGACCAGCGACACCAGCGACGATATCAATACATCAGCAAACGAGAAGCGCAAAACTTCTTCTTCTTCTGAACAAGAAGGAGAAGATGAACAAAACCAAGACGGCGATGGCGATTCTAGGACCCACCGCGTTCGGTACGAATCCGACCGAAGTGGCGTCCGCATCGGGTGCTTCGGTCGAGACTTTGAACTCTTCTGTCAGTTCAAACCGAACACGTCTTGCGAAGACGCCGTCGCGACGACCAACCGTCTCTCCTCGCATCTCAAAGCGCGCGAAAGCGACATGTGGCTTTGAATATTTTTTCAATGAATCATTTCACATGCATATATGTACAACTACTAAACTACGCCTATAATCTACGCCATCTATTCTCGCATTCACTCTTTCTACGCTGGTGTGCTAACTGTTTTTACCGCTAACGCGTATCTCGGAATCGAATACAAAAACCCGCGTTCGTCGAAACACGCTAATGCGTTTTTGTGGCAGACTTTCATCCCACTCGCGTTTAAAATCTCCCTCGCGAGTGCGATGTCTTCTGTTTTCGTCAGCGCGACTTCTAACGCGGTCCAGCAATCCTTGGCACCGCCGTACGCGTGAATGGTTTCCCAAAAGATGGTTGCTTTTTTCTTCCTCTCGTCCGCTTCGTCTCCGTCGTCGTCTTCGATGGGATCGGTGTTTCGAAACGTCCACGTGCGATTGTATTCCTGAGACGAGACGGATTGAAACTGACGCCTGGCGGTGAGCTCGTGCTGTTCGTCCTCTAAAGCGCTATCGTCTGGATTTGACGAGGAGGAGGAGGAGGAGAAGACGCAACCCATGGTGTTGTATAGTTTGTGTGCGTTTGTTGTTCTTTATTGTGACGTGTTTGGTGTTGGTGTTGTTGTTCCATCGAATACCTTAATGCGATAGAAAAGTCTTACACGTGAAACTAGCTACTACTGTTTTCTACACTACTCTACGGTCTACGAGATCACGTCGTCGTCTCTGCTCGTCTCGTTTGCGTTTTTCGTAAACCCAACCGCCTCGGCTTGACCGGCGTCTTCGTTCAGCGTCTCCGCGATTTCTCGGTTCGACGGTTCGTCTCGCCACTGTTTGAGTAATCGAACGCCTCTCGCGTCGAATAAGGACCACGGCTCGGGGTACCTTCGAACGAGCGTACCTTCGATGCCGGCGGCGGACCGCGCGCGTCTGCAGGAGTACACTTTCTCCCACCTTTTTTCTTCTCCGATTGTGTCGGTCGCTAAATACTCTTTGGCCTCTTCTCGCAAGCGAAACTGCCACGGTTGACCAACCTTCTCTCCGTTACCGCTCCAAAATCCATTCACGACGACTAAAAAATGTTCTCGTTCGTTCACCACGCGTTCGCCGTACTCTCCTCTCAACAAGTTCAAAAAGAATGGCACGATGGTCGTATCGCTCGGGTGCGCGACGATCGACATGTCCTCCGTTGCCGTCCACAAACCCATCCCTTCGGCGTCTTTATCCAACAGTCCCAAATATCGAAACGCGTACCCGCTCAACATGGTTTCGACCACAATTTTCGTCTTTGCCAATCGTTCCGACATGCCACCGGACCAATCGCTCGCTTGGCCGTGTAATCCCAGCCAAACGATTCGGTCGTCTTCGGATTCTCTCGGAAGCGGGAGTTCCACTCGCACTCGTTTCGTCGATGCGACGTCCGTTTTGGCTCGTAAATATCTCAGCACATTTCTGGCTTCAATCGCGGCTTCTGAGCACGTTCTCGGCGGCAGCGATGTTTTGTTCGCGCTCGTCGTAAAGCTTGCGCCGCTTAAAGTCGAAGAAACCTTCCTCTTTGATGCTTCCTCTCCTTCTCCCGTCTGAATCGTCGTCGTTAAAGTCGTCTCCTCGTTCGATGACGACGATGCCAACACGCTTGAGTTGTTGTTCTTCCTCCTCCTCCTCCGTCGGATAAAACTCTCAGCATTTGCTCTCGTTTTCGAACGCGATCGCAGAGAAGGACGAGGAGGAGGAGGAGGAAAAAGACGTTCAGCGGTAGGATGAGAAGAAGCGGTCGTCTGAATCGTCGTCGTCGTCGTCATCCTCGCGACGTAAACGCCCCGCTTTTAAAGTGATGATGCGATGGTTTTCCCGGGGAGAAAAAGATACGCAAAATTGGATAGATATTTGCATCACTTTATTACGCGCGCTTTACACGCACACTCTACTTTACGCACTTTGCAAGAAACACACGCATAAATAATGTTTTCCTTTTCTACCGCCGTGAAACCGTCCACCGCTCTTTTTTCTGTATCCTCGAAGAAGGGAAAGAAAACGAACACGAAACGCATCGTTTCCATGGCTGGGACCGTCGACGGGGAAAAAAAGAAGGAACCAATGCCTGACCGTGGCTTTTGGAGCGCGCTCGCCCCGGACGGGGAGAAATCCGCCGACGATTACAACAAGTGGAAAGCTGAACTCATGGAGAAGAAACGGAAAGCGCAAGAGGAAGCGGCGAAGAAGCCGAAGAAGTTTCTCGGTTTGTTTTAATGCGAATATGCTTTATCACACACGTATAACGCTCTGATCTCTTCACTTCTTTACGCTCTGCTTTAGTACGCGTTGCGCTCTCATCTCGTCAGCTTTTCTTTTCCCTCTCTCTCTCTCTCTCTCTCTCTATCGAGAGTTGACGTCAAAAGCAGTCGCAGAGAGAGATATTCATTTTTGTTCCTTAAACTCTCTCTCTCTCTCTCTCTCTCTCGCTCGACGTAAACGAGGAGAGTTGTGCGTTCTTAAATTCACATTTTTACTTCCCCGCACACACGTGTTAAAGCGATGATGACACGATGATGATGTTAAAATGAAAAGAAGACGATGAACGTAAACGCGACGCGGAAATGGCTGATTGCATTCATGCTGTGCGTTTTTATCGTTCGCGTGACGAAGACGTTAAAACAACCTTTGTCGTCGCTGTCGTCGTCGCCGATGAAGAAGAAGAAGACGATTCAGACGACAAAGAGGAAGACCAACACCAACACCTTTAAGAAAGGCGTTGCAACAAAAACCAAAAGTCACACGGATGTTTCGAGCATTGAAACGCACGCGCTCGAAACCACGGAAGAGATACGAGCGAGAGTTAAGGTGAACGCGCTCGGTCTCGGCGAAACTTCGTACGCGTCGAATATGATCGCCTCGAACGTGACGTGGTTCGATCGAGCGTACGTGAAGGAAAAGTTGGATTACGAAAGATTCGTAAAGTGTAGTAGTAGTAGTAGTAGTAGCGCAGGAGATGAAGGTGTAATTCTTCCAGACGTGACGGATGTGGAGAACGTGACGCCAGATAGGATGAAAAGAAAAGTGACGCTATCGTGGATGCCGACGGATGAGATGCGCGGTTTAGACGTGGAAATGAAAATGGCTTTAGGAGAGAATAATGGCGGGATGGAAGAGGAAGACGAAAACGCTTCGAATGAACAACAACAACAACAAGTGCTCACCGAAGAAGAGCGCAAGAAAAAAGTACAACAACGACGCGTGGCTAAGCTCGCGAAAGCAGCGGCGGTGGAAGCGACGACGAGAGCCGAGAACGATCCAAGAGGGTTGTCCACGAATTGGGGACGATGTGCCGTCGTCGGAAATTCGGGGTTGCTGCGATTTTCAGAGTACGGGAAAGCTATCGACTCGCACGATGTGGTCGTACGCATCAATCAAGCGCCAATTCGAGGGTACAGTCGACGCGTTGGATTAAAAGTCACCCACAGAGTCTTCAATCGACTTTGGACGCGAGCGTATTATCTCTCTCCGTCTAAACTAAAACGAACGAACAAAGAGAAGGAAGAGGAACTGAAAAATATGAAATCGAGGGATCCGTCCAAGGCGCGACACGCCATGCGCCAGTTTAAATCGAGTTCTTTTAAAGGTAAAACTCCGTGGGAAAACAACGCTTTAGAAGATAACGTGGCTATTATCATCACCAGAGCGAGTTTAAAAGAGTTTGGTTTGTTGGCGAACCAATTTAAGAAGTATCGTCCGGACGTGCTTCCTATTCGCCTCTCGTCCAAAGCTACCACCATGTCTTCGAAACCGTTGATGGCATACAGAGAAAAGTTATGCAAGTCTGGCTTTGGACCGTATCGTGGATTAAACGTTCCTTCGTCTGGTTTTGTTGCCGCGTATGCCATGTTGAGCTCTGATTTGTGCAAATCCTTGGACGTGTATGGCTTTGGCGTCGAAGGTATGGCGCAGGCGTCCAAAGGATTACAAACTCGCGCCGGGGAGGTTCTAGATCGAACAAAAGTTCAAGAGTTAACGAATAGCAACAAAAACGTAACGATGTCGTATCATTATTTCAAAGGTTTAGGCGCGCGAACGGAAGGGAACGACGTACACTCGTTCGACACCGAGGAGAAAGCCTTCGAGGCGTACGGAAGAGGGAATTTTTTGACGTTTTGTAAATACGATTGGAAGAATCCAAATAGCGAGAGGAACTGGAATTGCGGATGTCGCTTTGCGGACGTGAACGAGTGCAAACCATACTCGATAGGCGGTGACGACAAAAGCGATGGTAGTTATGATTATGATTTGGGGACTACCGCCGATCTAGACTGTCGAAAAGGTGTCGATTGTACGGCGGCGGAAAAAGAGCTCCTGAGAGGCGAATTCGAAAGAAATCAAAAGCTTCCGTCCGCAGACGACGACGACTCGGTGAACGACGACGACGACGATGACGACGACGCAAACTCGTAGTATAAAGTATAGTCATTTTAGCCACATAGCGCATATTTAGGGCACGTGCTAGCATTTCTTATTGTTTAAATACAAAATCTAGGAAACGATGGAAGATTCTTCTCCCCGCTACCGCTTTTGCTCTTCTCCAATCACGCTCGCGCTCCCGGTTATCGGACACGGTACCCCAAATCTCGCACAATTTACGTACGTGAACATCTTTGCTCTATCCACCGCGCCCTCGACTGAATCTAACGCCGGTCTCACCACCAACTCGAACTGTTCAGACGTTCCCGCCTTGTCCTCCTTAAAATAATAATCAATCACGTACCTAACTTCCTCGTCTCCTCTTTCAATCCACCAATCGTGCCTATCGAACGGCTTCCCCCCGCCCATCAAATACCTCGCCCACGCTAACGGCGACAAATCGTCAGGCCTGCCTCGAAACCGAACCAACTTCGGCCCGTCGTCCTCGTTCGCTCTCGGATGTAACTTCTCCCACGTCACGACGCGGTCCCACGTGTCTTCGTTCATCGCGTTGTGCACGGACACCACCGTCGCCACGTCGTTTTCGTCCACGTCCTCCGCTTTCCCTTTCCTCACCAGCGCGTTATAAAACATCTGCGCGGACGGATATTGCCACGTTGTACTACCACTTTCTCTGCCGCCCGATTTAGGTATCTTGGACGCTTCTCTGTCCGTGCTCAGGGCGACTTTCTGCCCAGGCGCTCGTTTCTGGTTCGCCTCCGAGGGCATGTTATTCCTCGGGTCCAAGCGACCAAGAAACCGAAATCCACCTTTCCCTTCGGAGGAAGAACCACTCCTCCCGTTCGTATTCGAAGAAGACGACGCGGAAGGGTTGTCGTCCACTCTTTGATTGTACACGTTGTAGACGCCGAATTTGGAATTGTTGCGCACTTCCTCCGGTATCGGACACTCCGAGGAGGAAGAGGAATTCTTCATGAACTCTTTCCCGCTCGCACACGGGGGACCATCGTTATCAGGTAACGGTGGTTGGTTGGATTTAGACGCGACGTTTCCCATTCTCAGAAGCAGTAAGAGTAGACAACAACAACGCAAAAGATGTGATGATAAAAAGTGACGATGATGAAGAGAAAGAGGTTGTCTGTCTGACTGTTTCCCGAGAAAATACAGATGTCACGCGTACGAATGATAATGAATACAAATGGCTCTAATAAAACTACTTTACTTCTTCCTACGACTAGCGTTGCTATTAGTGTTGCTTTTCCTCTTATCTCCTCCGGAACCTTTCTTTTCGTTTTGGACCTTGGTGAACCGAGTCGTTCTCGCTTTTTTAATCGTTTGGTCCTTCGCGATTTCCTCCGCGAACGTCCTCCCTTTCTCTTTCTTCGTCAAGCGCGCGGAGTGGAAATCTTGCGCGCCTTCGACGACCGTGCCTATGGAAAAGTGCGTCGGGAGCTTCCTGGTGTCCGCGTTTTTATAAAACCTTTTGGGGTCGAACGCGCCTCGCAACTTCAACGTTCGCATGTCCCTCTTCAACTCCGGAGTGTACTCCGCGGCGGGTAAATCGAACCACCCTTTCCCGGCGCTTTTCCGCGTCGTCTTCGCGACTTCTCTGTTCGCCTTTTCTGGCATCATCGGTGCCACAAACAACCCGGCGCCTTCCTCGTGCATCTTCCTTCTCTCAAACGCGCCGCCTTGCGCCTCCGGGTCTCGCTTCTTCATCTTCGTCCCTTCTTTCTTCCTCTGAATCGATTTCCCGTCGTTCGGTAAAGCTTTCAACAATGCGCCTCGTTGATGCGTTTCGACGCTTCGCTCTTTCTCTTTCGCTTTTTCTTTCCTTCGCTCCAACATTTGATTCCTTTCCTCTTGTTCGTCCACGTCTCTCTGTAACGACGGCATGTCCGGTTTCCAGTTCTGGTACACTTTTTTCCTCAGCTTTCGTAGAAACGTTTCGTCCGAAGCCGAGACTTCTTCTTTGTCTCCCTCTTTATCTCTCCGCTCGATTTCCTTCTTCACTCGTTGTCTCGCCAGAGACGCTCTCATGCCTTGTGCGATAATCATCGCGAACTTTGTCCCCTCGTGGCCGGTTAAATCGTCGTCGTCGTCTGCGTCGTTTAGTACGTCGTCGTTCTCCAATTCTTCGTCGTTCTCGCCGTCGTTGTTTTTCTTTGTCACCGCGAGTATTTTCTCCACGATCTCCTCGTGCGTCAAAGACTGCATCGCTTCCAACTCTTCGCACATCTTTTCAGACATCGCTTCAGTCGTCGTTAATTCTTCTTCTTTGTCTTTGTCTTCTTCTTCTTCTTCTATGGAGACCATTATTATTCTCGTCTTCTGAATAAACCTGTATGGAAAAAACGCCGTTTTTTTATGAGGATTTTCCAATCGAATTTTCCATTGAAAGACGCGCTGAGAGATAGAGTTTACGCACCATAAGTGAGCAAAATCATGACGACTTTAACCTGTGCGCCTAGTTCGTGTCGTTTTTCTCCTTCCTGGCGAGTTTTTAGTCCTGAAAAGAGAAGAAGTACTTTAAGAGCGGAGTTTTCATCATCATCCTCGATAACATCTTCCGACGGGGACGAGCACATTTCCAATCAGATGCATTCACCTTTTGCACGGGAAACATCAAACCTCCCAATCGGCTCCAAACAAAACCTCGCAATCATCGGCGGGAGAGGATGCGGGAAATCCTCAATCTGCAGGCGCTTATTCGCGCACGACAAGAGGTTTAAACTGCTCTCCTTGGACGATTTAATCGTCTACGAGGAGTCGAAATCTATTCCCGAAATCGTGGCCGAGAACAGTTGGCAGTACTTTCGAGAGGTGGAATTTCGATGTTGCGCGAAAGCCGCCAACGCGTTTTCGGAGTTCACTCTGATCGATTGCGGAGGTGGAATATGCGTGGATTTAGACGAGGAAACAGGAGAGGAGATATACTCGGAGAGGAAAGTGAACGCGTTGAAAGAAACGGCGATGATTGTGTACATTAAAAGAGACGCAGACTATTTAGCGAGTAAAATAGCCGGCGACAGCAATCGACCGACTTTGAGCGAGACGAACTCGTTTAAAGAAATCATGGAGAGAAGAGGACCGTGGTACGAAAGAGCTGCGGATTTGATCTTGGATGGGAGTTTAGAGAGCGGTAGTGGTGGTAGTAATGAGAATAATAAGAATACGAATAACGAAACGACGGCGTTGGTGAAGAAGAAGAAGATCGGGAAGGAGATATTGCGTTACTTCTACGCCAAAGCGGGCGTCGAACCTTTGGATGTCGCCGGTTTCTACGAGATTGGTGGTGCAGGCTCCGTGGAAAGTTTGAGGAATGCGGGGAAAAACAGATGGATTTCCGAAGAAGATGAAATCAGAATGTAAAAAAACAACTCGATATAATATATTGCGCGTGCGCGTCTGTGTCTTAATATTATTCAGAAACACCTACCAGTACTCTACTACTACTCTATTATTTTACGGCCTCAAAGAACTGTCGATTCGAGTCATTGCGCGCGGCTTTACCACGTGCATCGGCGACGACGGTTGACTGTTTCTCGGACTTCCACCAAAATGGTTTTTCGAGCTCCCGCCAATCAAGAATCTCGGCGAATACGCGTCGTTTCTGCCTCCTTCGTCGTCCGAGGAATTCACGTCAACGTACGAGTCCGGACCGTCGATAATAACGTCTGGATTTTCACCAACCAACCACATCAACGGTTTCGGCGGCGAGTGTTCGGTCGGATCGTTTTCAATGATTTCCAAAGCTTCACGTATTTCGCGTTCGCTTCGGTTCGGGAACATGGCAATCCAATCCGAGCGTTTTAAAACGAACGAATCGTCTTTACCTTCCGTCTCAGAGAGGAGCCAACGTACTTCGCGAAGTTGTTCCGCGGTCCACGAACGTTCGTCTCCGATGTCTTCTCTTTCGTTTGCAAAATGTTCGACGTCGATCCATCGGACGAAACCCCCTTTGTTCTTCCACCGCTCATCCGTTTCAGCTTCTAAAATAGCCTCGCGCACTTTGTTAAAAGGAGTTAAATTTTTCAGTATTGCCCTCGGCGAGGACGGCGGATCGGCGCGAGCGTCGGTTTCCTTGATTTCCTTGGCGCGTTTATTACTCGCACCGCCAAACTTCATCGCGCTATCGACCGCCATTGTCGTCCTTGCTGCCGCTGAATTGCTCGTTTTATTATTCTTTTTCTTGCTTGCTTCTTTCTCCATGCTTTTTGTTTTCTTTTCTATTATTTCCGCGATGTCTTTTTCATCCGCCGGACAACCAGGCCACGGCCCCGGGTGCAACATGCGCGTTCTTTGCGTCAACGTCTCCGCGTCGAATTCGTATACGGGAACGTTCGACGTCGTCACGACGTGCTTTCTTCTCGGTAAGTTGTGCGCGTGTAAAAACCTTAACGATGCTCTCGAAATGACGTCGTGCACCTCGGATCCGCCAACTGCAATCATACCTAACAAGCGCGTCGTCAACGGTGCCACCATGGCTAAATCCGTATAATCAAAGTGCATAGTTTCCTCAAGAACGGCTTTGTAACAGACACCGGAAGGAGGCGCGTATTCAAAATCGTCGTCGCCGCTGCGGTCATCTCGACTGTTGCGACCGAAAAACTCGTAATCGGATTCAGCGAGCGAATCGGCGATGGAAACCGATGAAAAGGAATGCTTCATCATCTGGTCGTTGAGGAACGAGTTCGATCGCGAGTGTCGGCCTCCTCGTTCTATTGCGTTGCTACTTGATGGATTACTAATATTGAGCGGTGGCAACGGCGGGCGCCCCGTTCGCGAACACGCATTCTCCACATCATCATCGTCGTCGTCGTCGTCGTCTCGCTCATCCGTCGTCGATACGTCCACAAAGTCAATCGCTTTCGGTTGTGGCAACGCAGACGAGGTCCCGTTATCGATGCTGTTATCAACATCCTCAAATACTCTCGCGCATTGCGGTGCTGTGGCGAGCGCTAACATAGAACTCGAGTAATCGTTTTCGATACAAAAGATGTCGCGATTGCCTAGAAACCTGGGCGCCTCGAACACCAACAGAGGTACCGGGATACCTTTTTGAACAACCGAGCGGCCCATCGGCCACATCCACGGGTCTAACATAATCACGCTCGTCACTCGCTTATCTAACTGGGCGAACATCCCGCTCGCGGCACCTCCGAACGAATGGCCGCACGCGGCAATTCTCGTATCGTCCATGGTATTATACAACGGGTCCTCTTTGTCTTCGTTCAATTCAAGCAATCGATCGAGCACAAATTGTAAATCTAACGTTCGATACTTCAAATGTCGATGTCGAAACTTCCACCACATTTTTGGACGCATCTCTTCCGGTTGGTCGTACCCACGAAAATCAGCGGAAGAACCGTCTGGGTATAACACCAAAGCGGCATCGTGCGGATGATCGGCGGCGACGCAAATGTGGCCCCAACTCGCGAGTTCTTGTAATAAAGCTGAATTCTGTTCCTTCATGCCTGAAAAGGAGTGCGAAAAGACAACAATTGGGAATTTCCCGGTTATCTCGTCCGCGTAGGAACCTTCCGGGTGAGGCTCTGTGGCCACGTGCGGCGTATCGCTCGCTTCCATGCGCACCAATCGAAAATAGTTTACCACCCATCCGGGCGCCCAAAACGAAATGGCAATCGCCCTCGCTAAATCCGGGTCCAGCCAATTGATTTTCTTATTTCGTTTCTTTCTCGTACTTTTGTTCTTATTGTTCTTCTCCTCCATCTCTCGCATCTTCTCCTCTAACTCCGCCGGGTACCAGATATCCGCCATCAACTTCCTGTGTTCCGGCAACTTCTTCCTCCTCGGATGGTCCGGTCGAATCCACGACTTTCTCGTCGTATCTTCCCAATAAAACCGCCTCTTACCAACCTTATGCGGTCCAGTCGGTTTAGGCATACGAAACACCGGTATAAACAATCCCGCAAACACGCTACTAAATGCCGTCGCGAACCCGATGACCGAACTCGTCTTCCGAACGACGTTCGGCACTCTCGTTTTCAGCTTCGCGTCCAACGCGTCCACCAACACGGTCAAACCGGTCCCTACATACGCCGGGACGACTTGCCACCGAGTGCCATCTAACCGCGCTTGCACTAAAACCACGCAGGCTGGAAATAATCTGTTGCCTAAAATGCGTTTCTTTGTATCGATTCGTTGTTCATCCGCGCCGGCGTTCGGCAAAGAGGAAACAGAGGATTTGAACGCCCTTTTCGCCGATATCGTCGAGGCGACCCACAAGAGTGGTTCCAAAGGCCTGTTCAAAGGATTCCGCAAGAAATGGAACAGTTTTATCGCGACTTTGAACACTTGCGCGACCATTTTACTCCTCCTTTTTCTTCCCGTGCTCTGTTCTCTCGCAGTTTCTTACGCGCGTTGAAGATGATGATGATGAAGCCGTTATGTAGTAAACAATTGGAATATTAAGAAAGCGTTTATGTTTCCTCAAAAGAAGCAGACAGAGATGCACACACACACACCTCTGGACAGACAGACAGACAGACAGACAGACAGACGGAGGATTTGGAGAATATAACAAAACGAGCGGAGTATGTGTGTGTTTAATATATCAGTACAAACGCGTCAATATGTGCAGAGATGTGTGCGCTCTTTTTCTTGAGAAAGAGAGAAAGAGACCTCTTCCTCTTTTCTTAAACCCTACACCCTAAACATTTCAGAGGCAACTTTTCCGCCCCTCAAAATCTCTTCACAGACAGAGAGAAAGAAGATGACGATTCAGACGACGGTCAGTTCGCTTTTAGGTGTTTTTCTGCCCCGAACGAGAAGGAGTACCTTTTTTTGAACAGAGCAGCAGCGGCGAAAGCGCAGAGCTGATTTAAAGCTAAAGAGGAGTTTAGCGGATTGATTCTCAGGGAGATTCGTGGTCCTCTTGGAAAGAGAAAGACGGATATATCTCGCAACATGCTCTCGTCTCCGAAGAAGAAGATGTTCCCGTTTCGAAAGAGCAGCACGAATAACAACAGCAACAACAACAACTCTTCGACGACGAGCTCGAGTTCGACGGGGGGGCGAAAAACCTCCGCGAAGAAGTTTCAGAGAATCGCCAAGTGCGTGACGAGGACAACCTCTCTGGTTGTCCTTTTGCACGTGTTGTTTTTGTTCTTATACGCCACGGTGTACCGCTCGCGAAGCCGACATCACTTACACTCGAACATTCCGGATTTGTTGAGACCGGACGAGACGTTTACGACGAGCGCGAGACGGTTGACGTGTAAATTGACGTTCGGGGATCGGAGCGGGAGAGGCTTTAGCGACGCGACGAACAGGCCGTTCGATCCGATGCCGAGCGGGAGCGTGATGCCGTTTAGCGGCGCGTTCGGGAGCGTTGGGTTGGAAAGAGATACGAACGCGAGAGCGAAAGGGAACGGGATGGGCGGGATGAGTAGTAGTCAAGGAGGTGATGGTTCTAGAGTTTTCGCGCCGCCTCCACCGACATCGTATTCTCCGCCTCTTTCTCTCGATACCGGTTTGAACGCGACGATCGATACGCTCATTTTTCCGACGCTCGGAGCGATGGAGGGAATATCGAGCTCGACGAGATCATCTTCTTCAAACAAGAAGAAGAAATATAGGAGTAAGAAGAATGCCGCTAAAGAAGATTTGAACGTAGACATGAAGGTAGTGTATAGTGAAGGGAGCGAACGTAGTAGTAGTGGGAGGATCGGGAGTAGTAACAAGAGGAAAGAAGAAGAAGAAGAAGAGGAAGAAGAAGAAGCGAGCAGCGACGACGACAGATTATCTTCATTTCTTGCCGGCGCCGGGAACACGAGGAATTACGGAAGCATTCCTTCGGTCGCGCAATACGCATCGAGAGTGTTCATTTTAACCGGCATTTCTGCCTGGCAAACGAACGCGGTGGAACTCGCGGAGCATTTTTTGATGCACTACGTGACAAAGCACGAGATCCCCGCGAGGCACGTTTTGTGCGTCATACAATCGCGCTCAAATAACGTGGATGCTGAGCTCGTGAGTCAAATCCAAGACGCGTTCTTACGATATGGCGCGTTCACGGATGTTTACGAAGGCGACGCGCTCCTGTACTCCGTCGCGGCTGCGCGATTTGAAGAAAAGCTAGCGCTTGCCGTGGACGAAGACGATTGGATAGTCGCGGTAGATTTAGACGAACATCTCGATACACCGCACGATGAATCTATAGCGCGATTTCTCGCACGCGCGGACGCTTTAGGATTTAATTTAGTCAACGGAAAATGGATAGATAGAGTAGCAGAGGATGGGAATTTAAAGACGGTGTCGCCTACGCAAACGTTGGACGCGCAGTTCCCTCGTCAGTGCTACATCGGACCGACGTGCGACGTGAGAAGAAACCCAACGCACAGAATATTTGCGAGCGATGCGCCGTCGAAGAGATTAGAAGCTAAACATTTGATCAAGTTTCCGACCCCTAAGATGCGTGCGGGTTCGGCGACATCAAATGAACCGACGCCTTCTTCCTTCTCGTCCAGTCGTCGGCGTTTGATGCGCGCATTGTTTGCCACAGATGGTGCTACGTCTTTATCAACAACACAACATCAACAACACAATCATAATAAAAGACGAAAGGTTCCGCGAGCGTTACTCAACGTCATCGCACACAAAGTTTCCTTCCCAGTGCTTGACGTTCGAGTGTTGCACGACTTTGCCATCGACGACGTCATTTCAGCGTCGTTACCGTCTGTGCATCACGAAAAAGTCTATCCGGTGCCGTTGAAAGTTCAACACTATCAGTGGCACGATTTGGCACATAAGCAAATGAAGGTCGCAGCGGCTGGCTTCGAAAGATGCGACCAACTAAAACATGGCGCCGCTAAAGTTGCCAAAAATTTGGCACGAATTCTGAGCTCGTATTGGCGAAACAAGTTTAGCGCGCGCAAGTTTGGCAAGCACAATTTTAATAATCGCGACGATCTTAGTAATGAAAACAGCGAGCACTCCAGTAATTTGCCGGCGAATAGCCTGCTACAAATCGTATGTCCTGGAATCGCGTGTGGATACGAGTCACGAGATATTCGACGCGTGGCAATCGTAACCTCGGTTTGGGAACACGTCGACGGCGTTTCGCGAACGATGAAACGCGTCGCGGAATATTTGAGAGAGCGAGACGATTCAGAAGTTATGGTTGTATCTCCTGACTTGGCGAAAGATGATTACCAGATTAATCAACGCGAAGAGGACGAAGACGAGGAAGACGAAGAAGGTGAGCATACAGATCCTTACAGTACTCTCGATCCAGCCGACCGAGAAAGAATCTTAGTCACTCCAGTTCCCCACGTAGCCGTTCCAGGCAGAGCCGAATACAAGATGTCCGCGCCGTTACAAACTGCGCAAAAAACCATTTTAGATGCGTTCGACCCGAAAGTTATTCACGTGGCCGCACCAGATGTTCTCGGACACTCCGCGGTGGAATGGGCGAGAAAGCGCGGCGCGTGTTCGGTGTGCTCCTATCACACGGCTTTTGACACGTACTTGCAATATTACCACGCAAAACTGCTGGTTCGACCGATTCGACAGATGTTGTCGCAGTTTTATCGATCGTGCGATGTTGTTGCAACACCTTCGTTCGCGGCTGCGGAACACTTAGAGAAAATGGGAGTGCCGTTTTCAAAGTTGGGTTTTTTCCCTCGCGGTGTGAACGAGAAGATGTACAATCCGAGCATGCGAGATCGACAGTATCGCATCGACAAGTTCGAAATCGACCCTTCTCGAGAACATGAAACGATCGTTATTTTGTGGGTGGCCAGAACCGTTCGCGAAAAAGGTTTAATGGCGTTTTGTCGCACCATCCGCGAACTCGATACGCGCGTTAACGACGCGTTACCGCCGTTCAAAGTTGTGGTCGCTGGCGACGGACCGGATTTACCCATGGTTCGAAAAGAACTCGCGAATATCAAAAACGTCGTCATCTTGGGCCATTCTGGCGGTTTGTCGTTATCGAAAACTTACGCTGGAGGTGACATATTTTTCTTTCCTTCGAGAACAGAAGTCATTCCAAACAACATCATCGAAGCAATGGCGAGCGGGTTACCGGTCGTGACCGATAACGTCGGCGTTAATCGCGCCATCGTTGACGACGAGAAAACTGGTATTTTGATTTCGACTACCTCGGCGGACCCGGTGTCTTCGGATATAAAAAATTACGCGGACGCCATCGAGTCGCTCATGACAGACGCCGTAAAAAGAAGACAAATGGGAACAAACGCTCGCGAATCCACGTTTGGTTTAACTTGGGACCGGACGTTCCGAAGTTTGCGTCACATCTACGATCGGTGCCGCCCTGGTTTACCTTACAGCCGCGAAGATGACGGAGACGAAGACAAAGAGGAGGAGGAGGAGGAAGAGGAGGAGGAGCAAAACGGCGACGAAGGAAAGGACGGGAAAAAGAAGAAGAAGAAACCGTACCAACGCGACGTCATCGTCGACCCGAGCGCGCCCAAATCCTCCTTAATCTACCGACTTTCCAAAGGCATGCACGGCGGTTTCGCGCGTTCTCGAGAAGCCGCCGCGAACGACGACAAAGAAGACGAAATCGAACGTTTGCAAGCGTTGCAAGCCGCCGGGTTCGCCGGAAACGTCGTTTTAGACGGCGACGAAAACAACGATCACTAGAATAGTAGTTGTAGTAATAGTAATAGTAGTAAAAGAAAAAGAAGCAGAAAGAGAAAGGAAGTTTGCGAGACCGAGTGAATGTTGCGCGCTTGCGTTTTCTCGTTCGAATACTTTTGATTTTTCAACGTGCAGCCACGTCGTCACTTTTCGTCGTCGCCAACCATTTCCTTGTACCTTTTTCTTTAAACCATGACGACGAGTACGGCTCGTCTTCATCAGCTCTCCTTCAGGCAGTCATACGATTACCGAGGGGGTTGTTCAAAAGTGATGATGAATAAAAGACCTCCTCTCGCGTCCTCGTCTGGTCGTCGTAAACTTCGTTATTCAACATCAAACGGTTGCTCTTGTTCGGCGGCTTCGTCGAATTTGGAATTCGATTACGTTTCCACTTCGAACGAGAACACCATAAACACCACGAACGATTTCACGCCGTCTCGAGGCAACGCCATCGTCGTTGGCGCGGGGCCCGCGGGTGCTTTAACCGCGATGAGTCTCGCCCGAGCTGGCTTTCAAGTGGACGTGTTCGAACGAAGAGGACCGAGTTCTCGTTTGCCTTCACAAGGGTTGGTGAATACCGGCGTGGCGTCCTCGAGGACGTATAACATCGTTCTGAACCAAAGAGGCGTGGCGGCGCTGAGAACGCACGGCGTGGACGTGGATTCGTTTGGCGTGAAGTTAGCCGGGAGCGTGAGACACGAGCAGAAAGGATTTAAACGACCGCTGAGGAATCCGTTCTTTTTGTTCAACTTGAAGAAACGGACGAAGATTGGGAACGTGACGAGTCGGTCGACGAACGCGTTCAGTGGGTCGATTTCGATTAACCGAAGCGTGTTAGCCGCGGAGATTCAAAAAGCCGCCATTGAACGATATCCGACGCAGATTACGTTTCATTACAACAAACAAATTTTAGACGTACCGGGAGGGACTTCGATTGATTTGAAGAGCAAGAAAGTTGTTTTTGAACGTTTCGAAGGCGAAGACACGTGTCCGTTTTTGAGCGAAGACGAGGATCCGAACGAGACGCGACGGTACGATTTATTAGTCGGCGCGGATGGCGTGAACTCGGAAGTTCGCAGAGCGATGGAGATTTTCCACGACCAAACGTTTACGGTGAAGAAACACGTGGACGGCATGCAATATAAATCAGTCACGTTGCCGGTCATCGGCGGATGGATTGGCGAAGAAGCGGCGGAGAAGTGGAAGAAATCGTTCCACACTTGGCCGAGAGGTTTGAACTCGTTGTTAGCGCCGCCGAATCCGGATGGTACGTTGAGTGGTGTTGTCATTTTGCCATCGCTAGCAATTAGTAAGAACGCGAAATGGAGTTGGGATAACATCACGGCGCCGCAAGAAGTGCAGAAAATGTTTACCGAACTCTTCCCGAACGCGTTTGGTGGCATGTTGCCGCCGCAGATTTCCACGTCCTTGGCGAATCAGAAACCGGCAAACGGCGGAACGACTCTTTTTTGTAGCCACTTAGCGATGCCTGAATCAAACGTTGTTTTAGTTGGAGACGCAGGCCACGCGGTTTGGCCGTCTTTAGGACAAGGCGCGAACGTGGCTTTAGAGTCCGCGGCGTGTTTAGGCATCGCTTTGGAAGAGATCGAAGACACGAAAGAAGCCATCGAGACGTTTGATAAGTTGCGAAAACCGCAAACGGACGCGTGTGGAAGACTCTCCATGGCTGGGTTTGGCGGGACGACAAATAGAACTGCGGCGTCGTTTTGGTTTGTGTTACGCGTATCGACGTTGATGATTTTAAGTAAACTCATTCCGGCGTCGAAAGTGCCAATCATCGGGTTCGCGCCGCCGGCGATTTTTAATTTAGGTAGTCCTGATTACACGTACGACGAGATCGAACGGACCATGCGCATCGAAGGTTTGCGCTTATCATTCATGGTGGTTTCGTTTTTTGTTTTGTTAGGTTTAAGCTTTTATTACGGAGGGATGCAACCGTTAGTGAAGAAAAGCTTAGCGTGGTTCTTGAGTGGACGTTTCTTTGGCGGAGGCGCGTAACCGGGAAAAGAAAGATGAGCGAGATCTTCTCGTCGTGTATTATGTTACTTTATATTTATATATATATATTAAAACGCTGCAATCCAAATCGATCTACAATATAATCAAGGGAAAAAAAATACATGACACACACACACACACACAACGCACACGCTCCCCGCAATAATTCACGCGAGGGAAAAATTAATTGATTCTCATCAAAACGTACGTAATCATCGAGTCCAAGGACCTCTTCGACGGCGAATCCGGCAACTTGGACAACGCCGCTCGCGCTTTATCTCCCTCTTGCTTTGCCATCGTCATCGCTTTCTCTATCCCTTTCTCCTCGACAATCTTCAGCGCCGACTCCAAATCTTTCGGGTCTTTAAACCTCGTCTCGATTAAACCTTTCAAGCGATCGTCCGCTTGCAACGCGAACAACGTCGGCGCGGTTAAGTTTCCAGTCGCCAAATCTTGCCCAGGCGGCTTCCCTAACTGTTCCTCGGTTTGTGTAAAATCCAAAATATCGTCCACGATTTGAAACGCCAACCCGAGATGTTTCCCGTAGGCGTACATGTCGTCCTTCACGTCCAACGGCACGTCTGAAAACACCGCCGCGGACTTACAACTCGCCGCAATCAACGACCCAGTCTTTTGGTGCGACTTGATGTTGTAATCTTCAAAGGTAATGTTGGTGTTAAATAACGCCGTCGCTTGCGAAATCTCCCCGTCGGCGAAATCCGCGATAACTTGCGAGATGAGTTTAATAACCTCCAAATTTTCCAACTGCGCCAAACCCCAGGAACTCTGCGCGAACAAGAAATCCCCAGCCAATACCGCCACTCTCGTCCCATACAAACAATTAATAGTCGTACTCCCTCTTCTCACGTCGCACTCGTCCAACACATCGTCGTGCACTAAACTCGCCGTGTGCAACATCTCCGTGATTTCCGCGATGCGTCGATGTTTCGCGTTGATATCCGGCAACTTCATCAACGCCGCCGTCGCTCTCGCAACTAACAGAACGAGCACCGGTCGCAACCGTTTCCCGCCCGCGCCGAAAATCTGATCTGCTGCGGCAATCAACAGTGGGTTTTTCCTCCCAATCACGTTTTTCAAATTCGCCGTCATCTCGTCCAAATCCTGCGCCACGGGGACCATCAGCTCTTGAATCGTGCACGCTTGTTCCTCGTCGTCCGCGGATTTAAAGATGTGTTGTTCCGGGTCGAGCTCGTCGAACGACGCGGACACGTCCGACGACGGTTCTTTCACCGCCTCCGAGCACAAATGCTCTTTCGAGTGGAACTTTTTACGTCTCCGAGTCGACGGAGATAATTTCGTCGTCGTCATCGTCCTCGCGCTGCTGACGTACGTCGACGATGATTTCAACGATGATCTTCTCGCGGAACTCGATGAAGACGCCGTGCTCGTGGACAGTTCGCCCACCCAACGCACGGAATGCATCAAAGTCGTTGTCATTTCACAGTAGAGAGGAGTGTGAGTAGTATCGAGACTTTGTCTTGTACACGCGTTGAGAGTCGTCTCACGCGTGGAAAGATTATAAGGGAATTTTGAAGGGAGAAAGGATTGTCGTTTTTTAAGCCACCTTGGATAAGTTTTTTCTCAAAAAATTGAGGCGGAAAACGACCCCATTTCGAAACACAGAATGTCAAAGAATGCATGCGCTCTTGGAAAAGTACCTTTTTTTCACACAAATTCTTCTCACTTTGCATCATCTCTCAATCTCTAAAACGACGTTTAAACACTTCTTTTTTTTGTGTGTGTTTCGGGAAAGAGGGGCTTTGATTAAATAGTGATGCGCGTGCGTTAAGGTGTAAAAAGTTCATTCTGTAGTTTTTATATGGTATAATATTTAGTATATAGTAGCAACACGTAGTAACTCTCTTTCTCTTTTATTACTTTCGGGTTCGATATAAAACTTTATCGATTATTCCCCAGTCTTGCGCTTGCTCCGCCGTGAAGTGCTTATCTCGATTGATCGTTTTCCTTACCAGTTCGATGTCTTGGTTGCAATTTTTGGCGACAACTTTATTAATCTTCTCGCGGATGTTTAACAACTCTCTCCCTTCGTTTTGGACGTCCGACGCGGCGCCTCTCGCCACGCCGGACGGGTGGTGCAACATCACGCACGTGTTCGGCAACGCCGCGCGCATTCCTTTCTCGCCGTTCGTGAGCAATAAACCACCCATCGCTCGCGCGCTTCCAAACGCAACGGTTCCAACCTTACTCTTCGCGTGGTTCATGGTGTCCATAATCGCCATCGTAGGCACGACTTGACCACCTTCAGTGTTGATGTATAAATACATCGGCTTCGTCGAGTCCAGGTTATCTAAAAACAACATCGTCGCCACCAACTGGTTCCCTAACTCATCGTCGATATTCTGTCCGATCCAAATCAAACGCTCTCGATAGAGGCAGTTCCATATGTCCACCCACTGCCACATATTTTCCCCTGGGGTCTTATACGGCACGCGAGGTACGCCGATCGGCATCATCGTCGCGACTCTCTTTTTACCCTTCGTGAAACTCATCGTCTGTTCCAAAACGTTTTCCGCGAAGGTTTTCGCGCGCGAGTAATACGAACCCATCGATCGAGCGTACACTTCGTTGTTCGTTTTGTTCAAGCCAGAGTAGGAGTTGATGCGGTAGTTCGTAGAATTCTTCCTTCTCTCGCGAGAAGAAGAAGAAGAAGAAGAAGAAGACGCATCGCGACAGCCACTCGCCCTCGTAAAAGACGAAGACCCTCCTCCTCTTGGGAAAGAAAACGTGGAACGAGAAGAACTCGAAGTTGTGCACGCGTTCGAGGACGACGCGCTTCGATTTCTTTGTTGCGAAATAATCGAAGACCTCGTCGTCGTCACAGTCGTTTTGTAAACGCAAGAACTTGTGTTGTTGTTGAATAAAGAAGCTGATGTTGTCGACATGTTGTCCTTGATGGTGATGATTGAGATGACGATGAGAAAATGCTCTGAGGGAGGAAAGAAAAGGTCTCGCGTTTCTCGATGTCAATTTAGGGTTTTGTTTTGTATACACCCTAAACAATAGTTTTTTGCGTCCTTCCTTTTGAGGAGGGGAACAAGCACTTTTTGTCCCTCACATTTGAGAGCGAAAAGCGCACGCACAAAACGCAATTTGCGCACGCGTGTCGGTGGGAACGAAGAAGAGAGAGAGAGAGAGACAGAGAGTCTCGTTGTTGTGTCGTTCTCGTTCGGAGGGAAAGAGTAGAGTTTAATCATCTTTGACGGGAAGAAGAAGACAAAACAAATTTGTGTCTTCTGCACTGATTGGAATTTTGGCCGTTGGGAAAACGTATCTCTCGTCTGATCTCTCGATCGGTAAAAGCGTGTGCTGCGCAAGTCAAGTCGAGACAGAAAACGCAGAGAGAGACTTCGGACGAACCGGTATCGATTAAAGTGAAAAGAATTCAAAATGGACTCGCCAGCAATCCAGCGATGTCTCAAAGATATCCGCAAACGACGGAAAGATTTACTCTTAATCCCACCTGCAGATGTGGTCATCGACTACTCGGACCCAACGTCCTTGTTAGGCGAAGGCGGGTTTTGTTCCGCCTACCGCGCGACGTACAACGAGCACACGGTCTGCGCGAGAGTCATCGACGAAGACCGGGAGGTGAACAAAGAACAAACCGCAGTTGGGGAAGTGGCGACGATTTCAAACTTACCGGAAATCGCGGTGAAGATATTCGGGTACACGTGGACGCAAAAGCCCGGGCCGACGTTCGATAAGAGGAAGCATCTGGCGGTGATATGCGAGTTATGTCCGCACGGGAACTTGGAGGATTTTATGAAACGAGAGAAGGAACCGCTGACGCCGAGCGTGAAACTGGATTGTTTTTTACAAGTCTTGGACGGGTTGGAGCAGTTGAAAGCGAAGAGAGTGATATGGAGAGACTTGAAGGCGAAGAATATTTTGGTGCGAGACGTGAAGCGACACGCGAAGACGAAGAAGGTGACGAAAGTGACGATCGCGTTTACCGATTGGGGGACAGCCGTGGAGTTACCGAAAATGGGGAAACGACGGATGACGTTGCACGGACCAGGAACGGATGGGTACATCGCTCCAGAAACGAGAGGGAACGGGTACGATTACCAGGTGGACATGTGGGCGTTTTTACTCTGGGCGGCGAGTATGTGTTTAACCGTCGAATGTTTAGTCGATTGTCGATTGGAAGAAAAGTTGGCCGAGTTACAGTTGGAGAAGAAATCACACGCGACGAGCGCGCAAGAGAAGAAAGTCCTCTCGATTTTAGACGCGTTTGACTTTGAGGTGGAGAGAGGGTGCGCGCCGATTTACAACTTTTTGAAAAAGGAAACCCAGTGGGTGGAACCGACACAGCGGTGGTCGTGCGACGAGGCGATTGAATGTTTAGTGACGTTTCGAGACGAGAACGTGCACTTGCAGATGCCCACGGAGTATGCGTGCACACCGGCGAAGAGAGATAATTCGTTCTACGAAGAGAGCAGCGACGAGGAAGAAGAAGAAGAGGAGGAGGAGGAGGAAGAGGAGAACGAAAACGACGAAAACGAGGCGCCCGGGACGGAGATCAAAGGTACTCTCGTCAAGCCAACAACCATAGCGCAAAAGCGGTTCAACGCGCACAACATGGGGGGCATCGCCATGAACTTCAACTCCGTTCAAAGAACGCCGTATAACCCAATGTCGGAGAAATACACGCCTATTGCCAGTCGTAAAAAATCTGCCACGTTTCAGTTGGACCACGAAAACAACGTCTACTCGACGGCGAAGAAACCAAACTCGTCTTCGTCGAGGAAAACGGACCAACCGTTGAGATCAATCTTAAAAACTGGTGGAAGCAATACCAGTCGAAGCGCGAATGGAAGCGCAAACAACTACAGTTACGCGTCACCGGTTCGGTTTGAAGATAAACCGTCGCCGATGGTTGTGTACTCGGCGACGCCTGGATTTAACCGACGACCGATGCACTCGAGACGAAATGGCGAAGTTGTTTTACCGCCTCCGTTGTTCGCCGAGGCTGAGCGAGAGGCAGAGTTGTTCAAAGAGAAAATGTTACAAAAAGAACGAAACGGAGGCGATGAAGATGGAGAGGAGGACGATAGCGGAGAGGAGGAAGAAGAGATTGAAACGACGCAACCGTTAGACGCCGGGAACAAAGAAAATACCATCGACGAAGCAAACTCGGGGGCCGGGTCGCGTATTTTCGCCATGCCACCGCGCAAGTTAGTCGGAAGAAACAGCGCTTTGCAGTCATCGAACGAGAACAACAAAAGGAATAACAACAACAATAAGAATGCTCGAACGTCGAAGCGCGACGTGAAGCCGCCGAAGATTTTTAGTCCTCAGGTCATCGAGAAAGGAAGCAGAAAGCGAAAAGCGACGGCAACGGCTGCTTCTGCTGCTGTCAATGCAGTAGCTTCTAAACGACGAGGCCAACCTGCTGCTGCTTCTGCTAGTGCTGCTGCTGCTGCTGACAACTCCATGGCGATGGTGTTGAAAACCGCCGGGTGCTCAAAATGTCGATGGTCGTCGAGAGGTTGCGGCAAGTGCGATCCAGACACACCGAGAGTCCCGAGAGGTATTTCAGCGGCAAGAAAGAAGGCGAGAGAAGCGGCGACGAAATCCAAGGTAACCGCCAAACGTCCAAGAGGCCGCCCGCCCGCAACTAAGAATAATAATAATAATAACAACAACAAAAAGTTAGCGGTGGTGAAGACGCAAGCGACGAAGAAGACGAGAGTAGTACGAAAGAAAACAAAAGCATCTTTGGTGCAGAAAAAGACGGCGTCGACGAAGGATACATCCACTGGTTGCTCCAAGTGTCGATACTCTAAAAACGGATGTGGCATGTGCGATCCGTCCAAGCCGAGACAACGAAGAGGTCCGAGGAAGAGCACGGATTCGTCTCAAGTCTTGTGTCTCCCGGCGCCCGGCGAGGAAGACGGGGGAGGAAGACAAGTAATAAGGACGTACGAACGAAGAAAAAACCCGGTGGGTCGACCAACGAAACACACTCGAGCGGTTCGAACCGAGTTGGGATGTTCCAAGTGTCGGTACACCGCGTGTTCGAAATGTCGAAGCGAGTTGGCTTTCGACCGAGCTTTGTTCGGTACTCCGGCTGCGCCAAAGACCAAATCGCGACTGTCGTCGTGAATAGTTCTAAGAAGAAGAAGAAGAAGAAGAAGAAGAGACACTTTGCATCGTTACTGTAAATATTATTAATCGCTAAAAGTATATATATTTCAAACAAAAAGTCGAAGGACAAAGGTCAAACTCTCCAACTTCCGATGCGCTCGCCGCTCGTTCCTACGCTCGTCTTTTGTCCGCTCAATTGCATCGTCTTCAACGTCGAACTCAACCAATCTAACCCTTCATACAAACCCAACCCTTTCGTCGCCACCGCACCTTGCACGTGCCATTTCCGCCCTTTCAGCTCCACCAGCCCGAGCGCGTCGCACACCTCCGCCGTGGTCATGCAATTCCTCATGTCCTGTTTATTCGCGAACACTAATATCGCCGAGTTTCTCATGAACGGGTCGTTTATTATGCTGTTGAACTCCTCTCTCGCGCGATTAATGCGTTCGCGATCGAGCGAATCTACCACGAAGATTAACCCGTCCGTGTTGTTAAAGTAATGCCGCCACAACGGTCTCAGTTTCTCTTGTCCTCCGACGTCCCACACCGTGAATAGGACGTTTTTATATTGCACTTTCTCCACGTTAAATCCAAGCGTCGGGACCGTCGAGAGGACTTCCCCGATGTGGAGTTTGTATAAAATCGTCGTTTTACCTGCGGCGTCGAGGCCGAGCATGACCACGCGCATGTCTCGATTGCCGAAGAGAATGTCGAAGGCTCTTTTGAAGGACGTCATCGTGCTCGAAACCGCGTTGCCCATCTTTTATAGTCTTCTTCTTCTTCCTCTTGGACTCTTTTTCCCGCTGTGTGGTTGGTGCCTTTCGCTCGCTTTCCCGAATGGAAACAAAACAAAAATCCAGGTACGTGTTGCCGTGCACACCCTGTCCTCACGAAAAGGTGATACGCAACCACCCACACGAATGCGAGGAGAGAGAAGCGAAGGAAAACCAAGCGCAATAAAAGCTCGCGAGATAAAAAAGTGACGACAAAAGAGAAAAAGGTTTCGTTCTTTTTTTTTCTCTCTCGTGTGTGTTGGTGCAAGAACTGCTCTAAAGTACAAAATTTTTCAAGAGTATCGCACTACGACATCTTCTCGAAAGGACATCTTATTAGGTACCTTACTACATCTAGAGCGCATCAGAGCTTAGTATACCCTTTGCGCTTCACCGGATTCCTCGTTTTTCTTCGCGTGGTGTTGCGGCAAGTACTCGTAGTACAAACATTTTAAATAGTATTTTACATCTTCGCTAAAGTACGTCGCAGAGGTACCAATTACATCTAAAGCGCTTCATCACAACTCATCATTCCCTTTGCTCTTCACCTTCCTCGGGGTCGTCTTCTTGCTACCACCTTTTCTTTTTTCTGTGCTGCTTGCTTTTGGTTGCGAAAACACCGGCGCACCAATTGGCAAATCAATCACGCTGTCCGCCTTGTCCGAACACGGCGGCTTCCTCTTAAACGTTTGCAACGCGTTCTCCTCTTTACACATCAAATCGACCAATATCCCAGCCTTCGCGGTTTCTTTCGTCACCACCTTCTCTTTCAACAGCTTCAGCAAAAGTTCCTCCTGATCTTCCAAAAACAGTTGACACCACTGCATTAACTTCTTCCCTTCCGCCTTCCACCTTTCCTTCCAGTCGCTGCCTAAACCTCTCTCTTGCGCGTTCTTCTCGTTCGGCTCGCCGGCGAACGAGACGAGCATCTTCTGTCGCGTCTTCTTCTCCCCGTCCATTTGGAGCCACTGTAAGGCTCGGTTTTCTCCTTTCCCGAGCGCGTAATCTTTCAAGCCATCGCAGGTGGTTTCTAACACGTCGTACGCGCGCTCCTCGGAGTCGAAATAGTCCAAGATTTTTCCCACGCGGTTGGTCCTCGACCGGAGTTGATTTTGGCGACTTCGCGAACGACGCACGCGCCGATGTCTTGGTAAAGCGCGGCGATTGGACCGGTCGGGTCGGAGAGGGAAAGAGGGGTGCCAGAGTCACCGCCCGAAGACAGTCCAGGTTCGATCGGCATTTCTATTAAATGCGGAATGTCGTACGCTTCGCAGATAGATTTGCCGCTCCCTCGACCGAACGGTCTGTAGACTTTACCGTCGTCGCCGGTAAAGGTGGACATGTTTTCAACAACCGCCACGCACGGAACTTCCAATTTCGCAAACATTCTCACGCCTTTATCGACATCGATAAATGCCAACCTTTGCGGTGTGGTCACAACAACCGCCGCGGTTATTGGAACCACTTGGCCTAACGTCAAATGAATATCACCGGTCCCGGGAGGCATGTCCAGCAAAAGATAATCCAACTCGCCCCACTCGCTGGTGGTTAATAACTGATTCACCAAACCGGAAACCATTGGCCCTCGCATAATCGCCGACCCTTGCCCGGCGTACCCAAACGACACCACCTTTACGCCTTCGTATTCAACCGGCGTAATCGTTCCGTCCTCTTTCATCTCCAACTTGTCAAACGCGGGCGTAATCATCGTCGGTAAACTCGGTCCGTACACGTCCGCATCAAATATCCCGACCTTTGCACCCATCTGCGCTAAAGTCATCGCTAAATTCACGCACGTCGTCGATTTCCCTACCCCACCTTTACAACTGGAAATAGCTATGATGTTCTTCACCCCTCTCAAGCCAGGCGGCGCTTCCGGCACGTCCGCCATGGCGGATTTCGGCGACGCCGTCATGATCACGTCCACATCATCCACCCACTCTAACCGCTTCACAAACTCTTTCGAGAGCCTGTTAAACTCATCCTTCACCGGACACGCGGGCGTGGTCAGCTCCAGAACCAACGCGACGTCTTTCCCGCTCTCGGAGACTTTCAACACTTTCACGAAACCGCAGTTGACGATGTTCTCGCCAAAATCTGGGTCGATGACATTTTTCAAGCACTCGAGAACTTGCTGCTCTTTCTCGTTTGTCGAGGAAAAAATGGCCGGTAACGAGGACGTGTTTTCGTCCGTCATGACTGCTTTATCTTCCTCTTTGGTCGTTCCCATCGTCGCGCGAGCCTCAAAACCGCCGCCTTCCATCCTCTTCATCCTCCTCCTCCTTTGATTGGTTTTTGGATAATGCTGATGATTTCCCCTAACAACAGATGAAGAAGAAGAAGAAGAAGACGCGGTGTTCGACGAAAACGATCGCGTCGTCGTTGTCGTCGTCGCAACGAGCGAAGAACACGTCACCGTACCGCTCATTCTTCGCTTTCGATCGCGCGTAAAGTATGGAGATTGTATTTATCCTTTTGTGTGTATAAAAGTGACGCAAAATGCTTCAGACCAAAAGATACGAAAAACGAGTGAAACGCATCGTCGGAACTCTTCTCTCGCGACGACGTGTGCGCGACCACCAGAAGACGAAGAATGCGGAGGAAAAGAACACTTTTCGCAGAGATGCGCATTTTTGCCGCGTTTCCTCTTTTTCTTCTTCTTCTTCTTAAGTCCTCGTTACGGGTGGTAAAAGCGATGCACATCGAAGCGGAATGTTCCGGATGTCGAGCCGTGGC
>JACLAB010014037.1_pt1 | contig 33162 bp, 56 predicted proteins | sample 8027921 | NCBI WGS metagenome assembly JACLAB01 (sample SAMN15725117, study PRJNA655200) | protist metagenome | isolation source: fluorescence activated cell sorting (FACS) single amplified genomes of... | place: USA: West Boothbay Harbor, Gulf of Maine | collected 2000-07-19 | reverse complement strand
CTGCGCGTGTGTCGATGTGTGTGGATCGTTTCTTTGGTGAGTCGCGTGGGGTGAGTGAGTGGACTCACGCGCGCGTGCCGAAGGATGCTTCGCGAGGCGTCGGATTATCCAATATAAAGGTGCCTTCCGCCGCCGCTTTTTGAAGATCGTCGAAACTCGTGTTGATTAATTCACGTGCGGGGCTCAGTCAGAAAAATGAACTCGTTAACACGTAACTTTGAAAACGAACACGAGCAAACAGACACAGATGTTCTATTTGCTCATTTGCCACGACTTTTGGTGCTGTGTTGGTATTGACGCGAGCTCTCGGCTCAGAAGAAGTGAACAAACACTCGGCGGGGGGCATCGTCGTCTCAGACCGCCAACCATGGCGCCTCACGAGAACCTCTTTCACGTGGAGAAGCACTACAACGACACACTGTACAAAGGCCAGCGGCACGGCACATCCCACACGGATAAGGAGATCCAAGCGGCGGCGAACCTGTTGGGCCGCGACAGCGTCGTCGCCGACGAACGCACCGCGCTCCGCAACGTCAAGGTTAGTTTATTTTTAATATTTCCGTACACGTACGGGCAATTAGTGTGATGACGTCGTGTTTTCTTTACACACAGGCGCGACGCGAGGCTGAGAAAATCGCGCGAATACGCGCGTCGGGCGAGGTGATCGGCGGCGACGTCGTGGTCCTCGGCGGCGGTAATAACTGGGGTGCCGAGGAAGAGGGTGCCGAGGAAGGGGGTGCCGACACAGCTGTGCGTACCGGCGGGAAGACCCGGGCGTGGGACGGGTGCGTCGCGCGCATCGACGTATCGAACCTCTCCAAGGGTAGGCACACCGATGATAATAATGAAGACGACGACACAGCTGTGCGACGCCGCGGTCGATTCGGGGGGCTGGGCTCGACGCGCCCCGAACAGAAGAAGTTCGTGCTCGACGAAGGTAACAGGTGGAAGACGGAGGCGAGGATCGCCGCGGGGGGAACCGGCGGCACCGCGGAACTTGAACGATTGAGAAGAGCCGCTCAGCGCCTTGAGGAAAATAACAAAGAATCTGGAGGCTCGAATTCAAAGCATCGTCTCGGATCGATCGACGGCGAGGACGAGGACGCGCCGGTGGTGGTGGCGCCGGAGGAGCTCACGTTCGGGGACGACGGATGGGCGACGACGACTGAAACGGCTGAAACGGCTCCCGCGATATTGAACGGTACACAGAATGAATCGTCTTCGTTGGAGAAGGATTTACTCGACGCGGAGATGAGATTGAAAACGGCGGCTGAGGCTGCTTTATTAGACGGCGAGGATGCGGCGCGTGAGATGGCGGCGCGGGCGGCGCGGGAGGCGGCGCGGCGTGAGAGACTCGCGCGAACCCTCGGGAACCTTCCGGGTGACGAGGAGCTTCCGACGGATGGCTCGAATGGCGAGATGAAGAAGGCAAAGTCGAAGAAACGAATGAGGAAAAAAGCGTTGGTCTCGTTCGACGAGGAGGACTAAACTAAACACCTATTAGCGCACGATAGCCCCTAGCTAGCCACCACGATGTCATCGACACTGGCTAATAGACTAAATCCCTTACCAAATTAATCCTTCTTCTTCGCCTTCATCTCGGCCTCAGCCGCTTTCATCGACTTTCGCAGCGACGTGGGTTTGTTTGGAATTTTATTCGCCCTGTGATGAGATTAAACGAATAAAACACGGCGTCATCAGTACAATTGCCCATACACACATAAATAAAAAGAAACGTACCGAGTTTCGACGTGGTGGCCGTACAAGATGAGCGCCGGGCACACGAGCAGCGTGACGAGGAGGATCCAGTAGTGCGCGCTGTCCGCCGGGACGATGGACTCGACGGCGTTTCGAAGTGGCGCGAGGAACTTCTTCGTGGACTGAATTGAATGACGGGAAAGGAGGAAGGGGAAGATGGAGGAGGACAAGCCCGGTCAGTGTCCCAGTGTCGCATCGACGGGAGAAGAGATCGCCCCGGGCAAATAGAGATGAGATGGGTCGGAGATGGGTCCGATGATGAGTGGGTTCGCGAATGGAAGCGCACCTCGAAGAGAATGTCAAACTCGTTCGCGAGGAAAGCGGGCCCCGGCACCATGCGCACCACCCGTGCTGTGCGTTCCGCGCGCCCGCGACACTGAAACGACGACGAACCCAGATGATGTATTTGTAAATACAAAAAGTACTTTTAAAGTGACTGATTCCAGAGTACTTGTAGCTACACGCGCCGAAACATATCGTCTCACTCTCGTCTCGAGTTCAGTTTAAAACAAACGCACTACACTAATCGTAAATAGACCAAATTCCCACTCACGAATCCGCCACGATCGACTCCAACATTCGCGATAAACGATCGAGCCCGGCGCCGAAGTTGGTGTCGAGTTCACCCGCGCCTTCCACGTAATTGCAAAAATCGATCGCCTTGACCCTCACGCCAGGCCCTGGAATACATGCATCGTCATCGTTCCCCTCACCCGCTCCTCCTTCGTCCCCTTCGTACACGATGAGCACGCTGCTACCCAGCAAGTGCAACTCACGCTGCGTCGCGAACCACGCGCGCATCGCGCCGATCTGAGACAGCGCCTCGCCGTAAACCTCCTTGGCCCTGTTCGTTTTTCGTCTAAGTTTGGAACTAAAGTCACAACCGCTCTTCATTCTCGAGGGATGATGACGAGCGTCCGAGCGTTCGTTCTTTGATCCGTCGTACGAAGAGCACGATGGAACCTCGTTCGATGAATCTTCGTTCGAACGGGAATCACCCGAATGAGCGCTCGACGCGGCCCCGTCACCGCCATCGTTCAAAAAACACAGCTGTGCGTTGTCGTCCTCGATGTCATCACTGTCCATCCCTACGAATTCCTCGAGAGCTTTCCGCGCGTCGCCTTTGGAACACAAACCCCTGGCCCAGGAGTACGGTTTCGTCACCCTGGTCCACCCGTCTGGGTACGCCTTCGTGCCCGACCGCGCGGCTCTCGCGCGTTTGAAGTTGACACCTCCAGAGTTCTCGAAAGTGGAGCCTTCGCCGCTGTTTTTGTTGTTTTCATTTTCATCGCTCCCCGTCGATGACCGCTCCCAGGTTTGCATGCCGCACACTTTAAACCCAACCTCGAACTGCCCGCTGCGTTTGTCGTGCGCGCTCCGCTTGGCGACGTACGCGCTGTCGTGCCCGCGTTCGCTGTAGGTCCGAAGGCCGACTTTAAGGTCGATGACGCAAGGCCTTCGATACCCCTGTGATGAGAGTTACACAAAACACGAATTGATCAGTACAATTGCCCATGCGTGCCCATAGGATAATTAACATAAACAAATAAACTCACCGCTGTGACGTCCTCTAACCGTAGGAAGGTTGCGCGCGTGCCCTTGGATGCCGCGTCTCGCGCGGCCGCCGCGGTCGGGTCGTCCCCCGCGACGGAGACGAGCGTGGACGGATCGACGGTGAGCACGCCGTGGAACGTCGGCACGAACGGCGCGATGCCCGCGATGGCGTCTCGTCTATGGCTAACAGGGGGCGCCGAAGTAGTCACGTTTTTGCCGCCTTCGAGCTCATCATCGCCTTCGAACGCCGGCGCGCCCGTCCCTGACGCCGCCGCCCGGGCGACGCGCTCGTAGAACGAGAGCTCCGCCACGCCCTTGCGATCATCCGGCGCGGGTTTCAGGAAGTGCCCGACGTCGATGTCCACCAACGAGGGAAGCCCGACGCCCTTGGACGAGTGACCGGCCACCTGGTAAGGCGCCACCCTCAGCGATGCGAGCAGATCCTCAACCTCCTCAACCTCCGTCGAGCGCCCATCGTCGCGGGGGCCCGGGGTGGATCGGCGCGTGGACTCGTCATCGCGCGCGCCGCCGCCGCCGTCGAGGTCATCCGAGGATAGACGAGTGGTGTCGCTGAGATGCGAGGGAGAGCGCTCGAACGAGCGCGTGGCGACCAAGCCAGCCATCTCTACCTCTCGCGCGCGCCAACCTCGACTGCCTTTCCAAAGCCTTCCGGCCGCCTTGATGAGATGAAGCAAAGCACGTTTTAATCAGCCAAAGCAAGGGCTCGGAAAGGAATCAAGCAACGGTATTTTCACACGATGAATGCGCATACGAGTTGGAATCAGTTTACGGTTACAATTACGATTCATCGTTAAATTCCATCACTAGTAGTCAGCCTCCGGTACGCATCCGCCGCCTCGACGAACCGCCGCGTCGCCTCCCTCTTCTCACCGTCGGACGTGTCACCGTGAAACTTGTCAGGGTGCCAACGCAGCGCGCACTTGCGGTAGGCACGATCCAACTCCTTTCTCGATATACCGTTTCTCGAATCATCGATGCCCAGCGCCGCGTACATCTTCGTTTCCCATTTGTTGTTAGCCTCCAACGCCGACTCCTCAAATCGCGCCGCGTCCTGCGCGTCCTGCGTCCTCCGCATGCGCTCGTACCGCGCGCGATCCGCGCGTTCGCCCGCCTCTTTTTCCTGCCGCCACCTCGCCGTGGTCGGATGCGAGTCGTACTTGCAACCGCATATCGAGCAGTAGGCCATGACTTCGGGATCGTGGGTGTCGGCGCAGGTGTGAATCACCGTAAACTGTGAAATTAGGCAATCGTAACGGTAAACACGTGACGTGCGAGGGTGCGTATGTGGGGAGCGCACCTTGTCGCACACTTTCGGGCCGCATTTAGCGCACCCGCCGCGTTCCGCCTGCGCGAATGAATCGAATGAATGCGTAAATGTAACGGTAAATACGATGGCGCGCTCATATGGACAAACACCCACCTGCCCGAAACAGTCCAAGTGCGTTCGCTCCAGAAACGCGTCATCGCGCTTAGCCCGTCGGATCCTCGCCTCCGACGCCGCCACGCGTTTCAGTCGCAAAGATTCCTCCGACGACCTCGCGTCTCTAGACGCCTGCGCGAATCGAATTAAATTGAATTGATTAAAAATTGATGAATAGGCAATGTAACGGTAAATGCGGTAAACGCGTGTGTGGGCAAACACGCTCACCTGTTCCTCGCGGCGGCGGCGAAGAAGCTCTCGCGTGGTCATGTGCGCCTCGTACCCGCATCCGCAACGCGCGCACAGCTGTGACGTCGACGAATCGGAGCGAATCTGGCGAAGCTCCCGAACCTTGTCTTCGTACGCCTAATGAGAGTTAAAACAAAACGTCATACTAATTACCCGTGCGATGTATACAAGATCATGTAAATAGTCTAAACTTACCTTGACGGACTCCACGCCAGGGTAGGTGGACATTATATCCACGCCTTTGTTGAGTTCGGGGAGGAGGAAAGGCAGGGGCGGGCCTTTATTGGACGTAACGCCGTCGCCGTCCCAGTCTGCGATTGACACGAACGCGAAGCACGTCTTTTTCCCTGACCTGCGTCGGTAGCAAACGGCGAACGAATTGACTAATTAGGCGTTTGTAACGGTAAATAACGTGAAAACTGCTCTCACCTGCACGTCCTACACGGCCCTCTGGCGACTCCGTTCAAGTCCCTCGAGCCCATCTGGTCCTCGGTGGTCGCGCCCAGCAAGTCAGCCAGTGCGTCCACCCCGAAGACTGTGCCTCCTGACTGTTTACCCATAGCAGCGTACGGATCCTCCTCATTCGCACCAAACTCAGAGTCGAACCTGTCCACGGTGTTCACCTGTCGATGAATTAGGCAATTGTAACGGTAAACGGTGATTGAGCGAACGCGGGGGTACGGGTACGTATGCATAGGCACGCACCTTGCGGTCCACGGACTGGCGCTCGTACGATCCAACGCCGCGGTGTTTGCGCTCCCACTGTTCTCGTTCCCAACGCTCCGCCCACTCCTCGTCGTTAATACTCGGTTTAATATTCTGTACACAAAACACGACGTCATACCGATTGCCCATATGTACGTGAAGGGTTTAGGGTTAGGAATAAACTCACCGGTTTGATAAATCCGGAATCGTCGAAGGGTGCCTCGGACGACTTTCCGGACGAGGAGCTTTTGTTCCGAGTCCGATCGGAGTCCGAGTCGGATTCGGTGTCGGAATCGGAATCGGAGTCGAGGAAACAAAAACCGTTCGATTGGCTCCTCCTCCCGGACTGACGAGTGCTGGCGGCGTCCTGTTCGACGACGGCCTCGGAGGAGCTCGACGAGGACTGGAACTGTTCGAAGAATCGCAGGGATTCGGATAACTCAGCCTTCTCCGTCGACGGCGGCTCCGACTTTTCGGAGACGCCAACCTCTTCTTCGGGCGGCGTCTCCTCGGGGAGTCCAAGATCCCCTTCGTCCCGGCCGCCCTCGTCGTCTTCTTCGTCGCTCGGACATGTTTGTTCCCCGAAGGTGTCTCCTCCGGTCGACTTCTGTAAAAGAAACATGACGACATCATTCTAATCGCCCATATATACGAAAGTAAAAATACACTCACCGGAGCCATCTCGAGTTCGTCCATCGCCTCCCGCGTCCGCGCTGACTCCTCGCGCGCGAAGTCCCGTTCCCTCGTCGCCACCGTGACCTCCCTCCGAACGCTCTCCAACTCCGCGTGTAGATCCCGAACCCGACCTTCCAGCGCAGACTCCCTGCGAATGAATTGAACGATAATGAGTAGTCCAGTCGTCAGTGCCGGTGTTGATGAACTCCTAATTGGGCAATTGAAACGGTAAACGTGGCGGGAATCGTATGGGTCAACACGCACCGGGCTTCGAGAGTCGCCACGCGTGTACCGAGCGACGTCGCCTCGGCGAGGAGGGCATCTGTCTCGGATACTGTTTGCGCATACGCGGTCTGGAACGCGCCAACCGCGATTCGCAGCTGCTCATACGCGGCGCCGAGGGGGGGTGCCTTTGGGGGTGCCGACACAGCTGTGCGGGGTGCCGAGGGGGGTGCCGACACAGCTGTGCGCGACGGAGCAGTATGGGGAGGACGAGACGGAGGAGTAGACGCGGCGGGCGGCGGCTGGTTAACGCCGGGTGGATTCGGAACCTTTCTCCCGGAGGCTGCAACTTTTTTGTCAACTGCAGCTTTTTTGTCTGAAGCTTTTTTGTCGAGCTCCACCCTGGCCAGCGCATCGGTATAGGATTTGTTACCCGGTTCGAGCTTGAGCGCGACTTTAAACGCGCGCGTCGCGTCTTCGTGCCGTCCCAGCGCCAGGTTAGCCTCACCCACGCGAGCTCTGGTGTGACGAGTGATACAGTCGTCAGGCGCATCAGTAAATAGGGCGTTTATAGTAAATGGGAAACTGGACGAGTCATATTACTCACCTGGCTTTGGCCCATTCGGGTTCGATCTGTACCGCCCGTTCCGCGTCGGACAGCGCGCCGGACGGGTTGTTCATCTTGAGACACACCGCGGCGCGGTTACACCACCCCCGCGCGTCACCTGGCGCGACCGATATACCCCTAACACGATGAGCGTTCGGGTGAGCAATTACTGATTGCGAAAAGGTGACAAAAATAACTGACGTACTTGGAGTAAGCGATGAGTGCGGCTCGATAGTCACCCTCGGCGAAGGAGTCGTTCCCTCGTTCGCGCGCGTCGGTGCCTTCGTCCACTTCGTGTTGCGACGATTCGCATCCGCACCGGGCACAGTTCGTGATTTCCGGCTTGTTGTACGGGTGTCTAGTGTCGCCCCTGTTTGAAAAAACACGACGTCAAACTAATTGCCCATACGGAAATACTCTTAAAAGGAGAAACTGACCGGCTCCTCGCCTCCTCGAGCGCGTCTTTGCCGTAATCGCGCGTGGCTTTGAGGTAGCCGCCGGGGCACCCGCGTGTGTCGCAGCTGGTGCAGGCGCCGCGGCAGATGCCGAAGATGTCACGGGTGGTGAACGTGGCCGTCAGGTGTTTCTCGCGCTGAGCCTTCGCGGCGTCGGAGTTGATGCCGCGATGTCTCGATGAAGAAGAGTTGGAAAGATTTGCGAGATCTTCGGCGGTGAGCTGCCTCGGAGCGCCCGGCATCGACGCCGCCGCCATCGACCGCCCGGGTTCTGATGCGCGGCGCCTCTACGCGAATGCCGTCGCGCGATGGATGTCGACACCCGATGGTTCGATGACGAACGTGTCCGGTGGGAATGCGCCCGTGGCTGGTGTCGCCCGGCTCGTCGTCGGCTCCGAGCGTTACTCGAATTTATCATTTCGAAAGTCGTGGTCCCAGCCTCGGGATTTTCGAAACGGAACCGAGCCTAAACTTACGTGAGCAGAACCGACACGCGTCACTCTCCCCACTCTTCCCACTCTCCCCACTCTTCCCCGCGCACCATGACGCGTCACCGGGGCTCCGAATCGTGCCTCGCGCTCGTGTACACACTCCTCCTCGCGACTCTCGTGGTGTCGTCCTCCGCCGCGCTCGCCGAGGCGACGACGAGATCCGCGTCGCCGCTTTCCTTTTCGAAAGACCCGACCACGACCACCACCGGACGACAACAACAACACTCGGTCGCCACGCGAACTCCACCCGTGCTCGCCGCGCAGCCCCGAGTCGACGACGTCAACGCATATATACGCGACATACACATCAACAAAAACAGCACCAATGCCACTGACGCGCATGGCAACGTCGAGCAGAGCAGGTGGTGGTGGTGGTGGACCTGGTGGGCCGCGCCGCGAGTCGTATACATCTACCCAGGGCACCAGCAACAATACCCACACAACCCATATCCGCCGGTAAGTTTATTTTAATTGTCGTATGGGCAATTGGTTTGACGTTGTGTTTTTTTACAGGTGCAACCGCCCCTGGTGGAACCAAACTGCCCTCAGGTGAGTTTATTTTAAGTATTACTCTTATACCAAGGTACCTCGTACGGGCAATTAGTATGACGACGTCGTGTTTGTTTTACACACAGGTCACGACTGGAAACGGCCAGCCCGTTCGAGACTGCTGCTGCCCCAGTGGCTGCGCCATAAGGTGAGTTTACTTTTACTTTCGTCTGGGCAATTAGAATGACGCCGTGTTTTGTTCACAGCGGCACGCAAGGCCCGGCGTGTGCTCCGGGTGGTAACAACGGTCAAAACACGGTTCGATGCCAGCCGGGTATCGCGTGTAACCCATGGTGCGACCAATTCGCGGGTGGGTGCCAAGCAGTGCCGACGCAGTTCAACTACGGTAAATGACTTTCATTACGAAGACACAACCGGTACTTGTATGAATACGTGATATGAAACATATAAACAAATCGGAGGCGGCACTCCCCGTCTACGTACACGCGCGCGCCCGTCGTTAACTAACCCAATTCGCGTCGTCAATTCAACGTTAACCCCATTCATCGTGTGCATGCGTATGCGTTCCTACCCCGCCGCGACGTCGATGGCTTGGAAAATGAAACTGAGCGCGACGCCCGCCCAAATCAGCCGCGACCTTCCTCCCTGTTTGTCCGTACCCGACCCGTTTCCTGAACCGGCGGCGCGTTTCCCGACCAGCGCGGTGAGCCTGTCCAGCGTACGAGTCCCGCGTCCAATTACGGAAATAGAAGCGTCGAGCCCGAGGTGCCGGTGAGGAACGGAGCCCTTAATACCCTTGAGCTCCTTCGTGAGTTTTGCGACTTGTACCCGCAGCCGGGCGATCTCCGCGTTGGCCGACTGTTTGCTCATAGGAGAGACACCCACACCAATCGGGGAGTCACACAACCGGGCGGTGACGCACCGCGCCCTGGCGCCGAATCGAAGTGAAGAGAGGGTCTCGTTGACGTCGATCGAGTCTGGGGAGAGGCTGTGAATAAAAGAAACAACGTCATACTAATTGTCCGTACGGAATCAAAAGAAACTCACCAGACGATTAGCGTAGCACGAGCGGATCCGCCCAGCGATTCCTGTGAACAACAAAACACGCCATCACTACCCCAATTGCCCATACGAGAATAAAAAGATAAAAATAAACCCACCTGCAGTAAAAAAGTGAGCTTGGAGTCCCTGTACGGGACGTGCGAGTTGGCCTGCTGACTCGGACTGCCGGTAGATGTCTTCGCGTCTCCATTTGCGGTTAACCCGGGCCTAATTGGTGATGAATCGGGCGTCGCCTGACCGTCCACCAGTGCAGCGACGACGTTACCGAGCGCGCTGAGTGACTTATTGATGCCTTTGGCTTCATCCAGCCTGTCGCCGGACGCGCCGGACCTCGCAACCTGATGAGTTGGTCAGTGCTCTGAGAGTTAGTCTATTTGCGCAGTGCCTTGGAAGGTATTTGGGTTGTAATTGGGTGGTATTTGGGTATTTGCGAGGGAGAACGCACCTTTTCGCACCCAGCGAGGTCCACCAGAAAAAGTTTCGACACGAACGCGTCTGTCATACACAAAACACGCCGTCATTCACTCAAATTGCCCGTACGAAGATTGAAATAAACTCACCCGTCTCCACGCATAAACCGACGATGAAGTGCGAGCGCGAGGAGTCGGCGTTGAGTCCGGTCCGTCCCTTGTAAACAAAACACGGCGTCAGACTAATTGCCCATACAAATACAAAACATAATCTCACCACTGCACGGCGCCCTGACGCGGCACGAAGCGAACGCAGCGCGTGTGTCCCGTCGTCGTCGGTACCCACGGGAAGCTCGGTGGCGCCTCGGGGCCACACGCCTCGCGTTGGGCACGCGCCTGTACGTGTTAAACAAAACACGACGTCAGTACACTACTTTCCCATACAAGTACGAAAATAAAAGAAAAAGAAACTCGCCGACGTGCACAGCTGTGTTTGAGTTTTCGTGTTCGTTGGAGTTGAGCAGGTCGCGGAAGGCTTCGCGGTAGAGCTCGACGGCGACCATGGTGACGACGCAGCGCTCGTGTCGCGACGCCATGTCCGCGCGGAAGCCTGCGACGTGCGCGACAGCCTGCGTTGGTGGATGCGTGATGTGCCATGGGGTCGACGGTGCCATGGGGTCAGACGCAGGGAAGGAAGGGGTGACGAGAGAGAGGGGTTCGAAAAGAGTTCACTCGCCCGCGGAATAAGCCCTTTCCCGTCGACGCCGCTTTCTCGCGCGCCCTCCATGGTGTGCGTCTTCCCCGCGCCGCTCTGCCCGTACGCCATGACGGTCGCGTTGATACCGCGGACGCAGACGTCGTGGAGCGCGGGGTCCAGGCACGCGCGCGATACGTCGTCGTCGGTCGCCCCTCCGTCGAAGACCCCGTCGAAAACGAACGCGTGCGTCTGCGTCGGTGAAGAGGAAGGCGGGGGCGAGCCGCCCGCGCCCGCGCCGCCTGGGGAGACGGACGCGCTCGCGGGCGATGCGACGAGGATCTCGGAGCTCTCAGCGCGCGACGATACGGGGGAAGGGACGGCGGCGCGGCATGAAGGTGGGCGCACGCGGCAGACGACGCGCGTGCCCATGGCTCTGACGCGCTCTGACCTCGCGCCGCGACACATACAGCTGTGCGTAAATAAAACTTAAATTATTCCGAGAAAAAGCCACGACTCGTCACCTTTGGTCGTATCGGATATATTGGACTCGCGCGCACACCAACGCGCGCGCCATGGCGACCCTCCTCCGCGCGCCCGCGTATCCCCTCTGTCCGCGCCGCGCGCCTCCTCCTCGCGCCGCGCCCTCCCGCCGTCGCATCTCAACACGCGCGTCGTCCTCGCGCCCGAGCCTGCGCCGCAACCGCAAGGACGACGGCCGAGGCACCGACCCGTTCGTCAGCCTCCACGGCTGCCACACGCAAGGCTGCTGCACCAACGACTTGGTGGCGTCGCTCGAGGCGCGCGCTGAACGCGCCGCGGGCATCACACGCGACGGCGGCATCCCCCTCGTCGAGGACGTGTCCTTGCGCGAGTGCCCCGACGGCGACATCTTAGCCGCCATCGCACACCGCGCGGGGGAGATACACGTCGGTTCCCTCGCCGCCGATATCCTCTGGGAGTGGTAAGACTCTTACGTTTATTTCCTTTAGTTTAACTCTCGCATGGGCAATTAGACTGCTGACGTCACCTGTTTTGTTTTACTCTCACAGCGTCTCCACCGAACGCATGTGCCACCTGCCAGAGGCGGGGGTTCTTCTCGACGCGATGTGCGCCTCACACGGAGGCCCATTTTCCGATATCCACGACCTGTACCTGCACAGCATGGTACCCATGGCGTGGATGCGCGGGGGTGAAGACGCGCGCGAAGATCCCCCCGCTTCCTCCGCCGCCGCCCCCACCGCTCACAACACCTCTTCCGAGGGGAAGAAAAAACAAGTCGAGAAAGAAGACTCTTCCGAGGAGAAGAAGAAGAAGGACTTTTCGAAAGAGTCTCCTCCCGGAGCTGACTTCACCGAGCACCTCAAGCACGACATGCGCACAGACGCGGACAAATCCGCGGCGAGGGATGCCATCACGTCCTCGCCACCGAACCCACGCGCCGCGGCTCGCGCGGACGGCCACCGCACCTACCGAGTACCGCAGTCCGCTCTTCACACCGGCGACTCACCGCCCAAATACGGGTACGTACGAAAGTTTACTCTGAAACAAAAAGTGTACTCCGAATACCCTTTCCTAACCCGCATTAGCGTATGACCCGCGTATGAACTAACGGTGACCTGACGATGATTAACAGGTGGCACATGTCGTACGATTACACCCCGCGGCACCTCGCGTACGTCCTGCACGCGCTCATCGAACTCCCGCCCCCAGCCGAACACGACGCCCAGGCGCAGGTACGAAACGAAAACCTATTTGCCGTTACATTTACCTAATACTAATATACCTAATGTACCTAATATACCTGACCGCGCAGGACGATAGGGCGCTGACCGCGAAGGCCGTCGCGCACCTGTGCGGCCTCTTCTCACGAGACGCGTGGCACAGCGAACACGTGTCGCACTCCGACCTCGCGTCAATCGTCAAATCATTCGGTGAGTTTATGTTTATCTTCGTACGGGCAATTGGTGTAACGTCGTTTTTTGTGTACAGCCGACGTGCCGAAAGTTCTCGAGAAGGAACACTGCGGCGATTTCACGAAAGTCGCGAGAAGGGCACTTCGTGAGCTCGCCAAACCCGTGGAGTCCCACGGCGGCAGGTACGAACGAACCAATCGGCTAATTAGAACACTAATAACCCCTATTACGAGACTGACGGAGACCTGGCCTCGCCCCATGACCTCCCAGTTTCACCCCCGCCGAGCTCACCGCGGTGGTCACCTCGTACGAACGCGCGTACGACGAGTGCTGGGCGCACCACCCGGAGCTCATCGAGGTCCCGGGTTCGATTCCCATCCCGATCGAATCGATGCCCTCAAGCGGCCACGGCAAACCAGAGCCGAACTACGTGAACCGCGTGTATTGCCCGGTGAGTTTATTATAGTTCTCATATGGGCAATTGTACTGACGTCGTGTTCTTTTAACTCGTAGACGGATGAAAAGAAATTCGATCGCTACGCGGTGGACAGGTGAGTTCTTTTATTTCCCGTACGGGCAATTAGTAGTCTATGTATGTATGACATCGTGTTTTGTTCATCACAGGTGGCCGAAATACTCAAAGTCCGCCAGGTTCTACGATAGCCAGTCGGAGTTGAGGGATGGAATCTCGGTGACGCGCCGGGTGTTGCGATCGTTGATTCCTTTCGTCATGAAATGCGCGTCCAAGTACACCGTCGCTCAGCTCGACGCCGTCGGGTACGTACGTTTAACAGTCACCGAGGCAAACCCAAATACCCAATTACCACCCAATTAATACTGACCGAACACTGACCGAACACCCCCAACCGCAGGGCCGTGTGCGAACGGTTCGGTGTCACAACGACGTTCACCACCGAGGGCGGCGACAGGACGACGATGAACCAGATCATCGAGCGCAAACGCGCGCACGAGCGGTGAGTTCATCTTAATTTTTGCATCGGCAATCCGACTGACGCTGAAGTCGTGTTTTATTTGTTTACAGTTTCATCCTCTCCAGGGAGTCCTACGACGAGGCCGACGCGGACGACAAGCGGGCGAGGACGCCGATGACGAAGCAGTCGAGCGGGACGAAGGGAGAGTCGGGGAAGAGCGGGATCGGAAATGCCGGGAAAGAGTGGGAGTGAATTCTTCCTTCCGCCGATGACACGCGTCCCAGCGTCGGCTCGATGGTCAGCAATGATGGCGAGTTTTGCCTTCTATTTCAGGCAGGTGTCTTTGCCGGTTGTGAGTGCTCCACGTGTACTCTAGGTGGAGTTGAGCCACCAAAGATGTACACGTGTAGATGGAGTTAGCAAGCTGCATTTCAACCGGCAAAGACACCTGCTGATGGACCATCGAGCCGACGTGCGGCGCGCCAGGCCGGAACGCCGTCGACCCGATTGATAGTCTCCCATCATTATGTCACGGATGCTTTCGCGGGTCTCGTGCTCCACATGTACAGATCATGACGTCCATCATGACCATCGTGCATGTGGAGGGCCATCACCCTGGACCCGCGAAAACATCCGTGCCGTCCTCAATCGGGCCGACGGCGCCTCCGAGCGATACACCAAACGATACGAACATGGCCGATGACACCCGCCGCAGCGTCCGCTCGATGGTTCGGCCTCTGCTTGATATCTGTTTGCAGGTGTCTTCGCCGGTTACAAGCACCCCACGTGTACTCGACATCATCTCATATTCATCAAAGAGGTACACGTGGGATCAAGGTTCATCATCGCCTGCATTTCAACCGGCAAAGACACCTGCTGAAAGGACCATCGAGCCGACGAGCGGCGCGCCAGGCCGAGGTGTCGTCCACCCGATGAATCAGTCTTCGGTGAGTCACAGATGCTTTCGCGGGTCTGAAGTTCCACGTGCTTTAAGTCCAACGAGCACGTGGAAACCGTTTACTGTGACGAGACCCGCGAAAACATCTGTGCCGACTCTCATCGGGTCGACGACGCCTCCTCATTCTAGCTAGAACACACACACACTTACGAACGACACGAATACTCACGATTCAATTCAACACACTACACACACACGCGCCTTCACACTACTTGTACGTACGCGATGCTCTCTTACACAGATCTCCCACTTGGTCTTATTACAACCTCCCGCGGCTAGCTAACAAACGCCGGGTGTCTCTCTCTTCCACGGACCACCCCGCCACTCCTCCTTCTCCATCTTAGAATTGAGATCGAATTGACGAGTCTCATCTTCATCTACCCCGAGCTGAGGTAGTGGAGGCACCAGATGACACCCACCATCCCCCACACCGCGTAGCAAAACTGCCGTCCGTTCTTGTTGTTCACGAACACCGCGTTGAAGTGCTTGACCGTCTCCCCCAGAGTCTCCCCGACGCCTCCCATGGAGTCTCCCATCCCGTCTAGCAGCTTCTTATGCGACTCGGCTTCGTTGTGAATGTTGTCGGTGATGGAGCGTAGCATCGCGACGCGGTCGGACATGTGCCCGATGGCGGCGTCGTTGTCGCGCTCCAGCGTCTCCGGGTCGTTTCGCATCTGCATCTCCACGGAGCTGCCGTCGCCGAAGAGCGAGGAGCCACCGGGCCGGCCGGATTGTCGTCCCCTGGAGTTGAGGATGGGTGGAGGGGGGAAAGGGGAGATCTCTTCAGAATTTGTTTTCGGAGAGGGCACCCTAGTGTGTGGGAGTCGTTGGGCGGGTCACTAGGTGGTCACGAAGGGTGGACGCGACGAGCGATGTTCGTGCGTACCTCACGGCATCGTTCTGGTTCCAGCTGGACATCCCCGACGTGCGCACACGGAGGAAGCCGCGCGTCGACGAGAGTGGACGGGGGTGACGTTGAGAATGCATTATTTATTTTTGGGCGGGCGGACACCGAAGCGGTCGGTCGCTCGTCTGAGAGCGCTCAGCGGCAGCAGTCTTATCTGGTGCCTCCTTCATCTCATCTCGTGCGCACTCACTCGAGAGCCAACGACTGAGTTCACGACCGATGTCCTTCGCCGTCGCATCCACCGCGAGCCTCCGCGCGCCCGTCGCCGTCCGCGGCGATGCGGCTTCCGCCCGCCGCCGCACCACCCGCGTCACGGTAGGTCGCCCCGCCGTGAACACATCAAAGCTCATCCCGTGACGTGGAGCCGACTCGCACATCGATGCACAGCTGTGTCCACAACGTCCGTCCACGCTGACCCCGCCGCTCTCCCCGCATCATCCACGATACCCCTCAACGCAGGCATCCCTCTCCCCGTCGCACCCCGCCGAGCGCGCGTCCATCGTGAAGACTGTCGTGGACCGCATCGCCGGCGCCTCCCTCGCCATCGCGGCCACCGTGGCCATCGCCACATCCCCCGCGAACGCCATTCAGATGGGCCTGCCCGAAGAGGAAGTCACCAAGCTCATCTGCGACGCGGCGTGCGAGACCACGATCAACGACGCCGAGCTCGTCACCACCCAATCCGGCCTACAGTACCGCGACATCAAGGTGGGCGACGGCGTCCAGCCGGAGATCGGCTTCCAAGGCAAGTTTATTTTTATTTACGTACGGGCAATTGCACTGACGTCGTGTTTTTTACAGTCGTCGTCGATTACATCGCGAAAAACGAGCAAGGACTGGTGCGTTTATTTCTATGTATTTCCGTACGAGCAATTGGTCTTCTGACGCCGTGTTTATTTAATCAACGAACAGATCTTCGACAACTCCCTGGAAAAGGGAAAGCCGAACGATATTCGCATCACCGGACTCGGACCGGGCGGCGACACGAACGTCATCCCCGGACTAGACGAGGGCATCCTCACGATGCGATCGGGCGGTATCAGGAGGCTCTACATCCCGGGAGAGCTCGCGTTCCCCAAAGGTGAGTTTATTTTAATTAACGTATATATGGGCAATAGAAATGACGTTCTGTCTGTTTAATCACCAGGTCTGGCGTCGGCGCCGGGGCGGCCGCGGATCTCGGCATTCTCGCCAGTCGTGTTCGACGTCAAGCTCCTTTACATCCCAGGACTGGAGTGATCGTACGCGTTAGTAGAGGTACCATGAATATGAATGTGAATTATGAATATTAACCCCGAATAGACGTCCGACTTCACCCTCGTACGCTAACCCACGCGATTGCAATCAATAATCGTCCCCTCGAGTGAGCACCTCCTTGCACGTGGGCCGGAGCAAAATCGTGTGCTCGTACTGCGCCACGTACGAACCCGTCACGTCCACCAGGGGCGGGTACGGCTGGATGATACCGTTGTCGCAAAGGTTCTTGAGCGCCATGAGGTATTTAGTCTCGCCGATGCGGTCAAGAAATCGGCGGCAAAACGCCAGAGTGCCGAAGTTTCTGTGTGAGTTATTGGTCAGTGTTTGGACGGTATTTGGGTGGTATTTGGGTATTTGGGTGGGAGACTGGCTGACTGCTGTGCGTACCTGTCGATGACTCCTAGGAGTTGCTTAGCGCGCGGCAGACGCAGCGGCACGTGCCCGACGTCGTAGTTTTTCATGTAGTGCGAGCACTCCAGGTCTTCCCGGACGTACCTGCGCGATGACGTAATACAAAGGTCGTGGGTTCGAACCCGTCAGCGATCGATTGCGATTGAATGAATGCATCGTTCGTTGAGAAGCCACGGGCGTTCATCGTCGAGTGTCATCAAAGGGAGAAGCCGAGAAAAACCAACCCACAAAAACAAATTGCAGATGTGAAGGCTAAAGGAGGCCACGGAGGCTCTTGGATGCCTCTCGTGGTACTATGATGCCGTTCGTTCGTTCTTCGGATCGAGTGTGTGTTTGTTGCGGCGCCGCGTGGGGACGGAGGGAGAAAAACTCTCCCTATGGGTAAAGCCATGAAGTATGCCACCCAGGGTTTAGGGTATAAACCCTAAACCCGACGGCGACGGCGATTGCCCCCGGGTGCGACGCCTCGATCCGATTTGAATGATTGAAACAAAAAAAAGAATTTGTCGACGATGACTGGTAACGGGCCGCGACGCAAACCGTAAATAGGGTGAGTGATGCGTACCCTTTGCCCGTGCTTCCGAACGTCTCGATGGCGTAAAACTCCCCTTCCTCCATCTTCGTGGTCTCGCCGCCCCTGACGATCGGCACGGATTTGCCCGCGTGTATTTGGTACGGCGCGATGGAGTGCCCTGTTAATAGAAATAGAAATAGAAATAATACGCCGTCAGTCACTCCAATTGCCCGTACAGAGTAAATTAAGATGAACTCACCGTTCAAGTTTCTGCAGCACTTGACCTTGTACGTCTTGCCGTTCAGTTCCACTTCGTGCGATTCCATCACCTCCTCGATCGCTTCGCCGATGTCGCACAAGCGCACGTCGATGCCCGCTTCTTTGATTCCGCACTCAGTGGCTTCACGCACGGCGTCGAGTAACGGGTCGTACTTGTCGTTGAACGTCTTTGTAAACGCGCAATCGATGATGCGGCCTGCAGAATTGCCCATATGTTAGTAATAGAAATAATGGAGATGATAGAAATGGTCCAGAAATAATGGAAATAATGGAAAATAAATAGAGATGATAGAGATGCTGGACACGCACCGTTGATTTGCGTGCCGAAGTCAAACTTGATGACGTCGTCTTTGTCGATGATCGTGTTGTCGCCTCCGTTCGGGGTCCAGTGCGCGGCGATGTGGTTCTGGCTGCACCCGGTGGGAAACGCGATGCCGGCTTCTAGTCCGCGTTCTTCGATCAGCCGTCGAACAGAATTTTCCAAAGTTTCTGAAAAAGTTGAACAAAACAAGACGTCAGTTTCAGTATGATTGCCCATACGTTTGATCACGGAAATAAAGTCCAATAAAAATAAACGACAAACAAAACAAGACGTCAGATTCACTCTGATAGCCCATACGTTTGATCACGGAAATAGTAAAGATTAACGCACCGCACACGTCTATGAGTTTCATCCCTGGCTTGACCCAGTCGCTTATGTACCGCCTTACTTCCCTGTGAACCTCCGAGCACTGCCGCACTTCGTTGTACATGTTCTTCTCGAGGCGTTCGAGCTCGCGTTTCTCCTCGGACGTCACGCGCCAGACGTTGTCGTCCTTGTAGTGCTGAATCTCACCCTCCGGGAAGACGTTGTTGAAGAGATGGGAAACGGGGACGGTGGGCGGGGCGGTCTGGCCCGCGGCGCCGGAGCCCGCGGCGCCGCCTCCGCCGCCGCCTCCCGTCTTCTTCTTCTTCTTCTTTTTCTTCTTCTTCTTGGCGGCGGCGGATGGGGTGCCGTCGGCGGTGGCGGCGGCTTCATCGCCGGAGGCTTCGTCGTCGTCGTTGCCACCATCGGCGTCACCGGCGGCGGCGGTCACGTCGAGCTTGGCGAGCTCGGCGGCGACAACGTCCTCATCCGTGGGCGCCATGGGTATCAACGCGTCGTCGAAGGATCGAGGGCGATGCGACGTGGATGCGATGTCCTCGACGTGCGACGAACCGAGCGCGCGGTCGGCGGTGACGAGCAGCCCTAACACCTCGGATTATATTCACGAAAGCAGAAGCAAAATATTTTTATTTTCCTCAACTGGAATTAAATTGCGCCGACGACCGCTGGCTACTGCGATATACCTACAATACAACTCGACGCCTACGTGTCCTGTCCCTAACGACGTCATCCCGAACCATCAGTCGTCCTCGACGGGTGCGTATTTTTTGTTGAGCTTCCGCCACAGCTGTCGTTCCTTCCCTTTATACCTCTTCAGCAAGTTTGGAATCTCATCCATCTTGCCTGGATTGTGTTCCGAGTAGAACGCTTTCAGTCGCATCCTCCACTCCGCCTGCGCCGGGTCTAAGGCGCCGTACCCGCCCCCCGGGACGTGCGAGAAGTTCGTGAAGTAGTCCACCACGCCGAGCATGGTGGGTAGGAAGAAGAGGAGGAGGAAGAAGACGTGGAGGGGGTTCAAGCCGAACCACAGTTTTTTGTCTTCCGCCTTCTTAAATTTGCGTTCCTCGACCTCATCTTCGCGTTGTTCGCGCGCGTTCGCTCTGCGCACCGCGCCGTCACCCTTCGGCATTAGGGTTTAGGGTTAAGTGTGTGTGTGTGTGTGTGCTAAAAAGTGTGTGGTGTGGGTGGTGGGCACACCGGTGCGGGCGCTTGTGACGAGTCGACTAGGTTTGATTGAATTGTCGTCAAGCCGCGGCCTCGGGCTGAGAATCGGCACCGTGAAGTGCCGATTTCTTCTCGGAAGAAACGAAACTGAAGTGAAAGCCACGACTGAGGTAACTTCGCCCTCACTTCCGTCGACACCATGGACACGCAGAAGAGGAAACGAGATGAATACGAGTCGGATCTGATTACCTACATGCGCATGGGCAACATATCGATCCTCGATGCCCTCGTCGTGAAGTTGTCGGACGTGTTCACTGCGGAGATACTCCCAAAGCTCGATATGAACGATACCCTCAACTTAGCGCAGGTGAACAAGACTTACAACGCCGCTGTGTGGAGCGTAGGCGGCGTTCGGTCATTGGAGGCGAAGATCGTGGCTCGCATCATGAAGAAGTCGATGAGGTGGCCGAAGAATCCGATGTTTAGCGCGGCATACTACGGCAACTTACCCGCGGTCAGGGCCCTGCTTGAGTCCGGGGTTGACGCAAACAAGTCTTTGACGACGAAAGGCAGAACGACAGCTTTAAGGCTCGCGGCCGCCAATGGGGACGTCGCGACAGTGAAGCTCTTGATTGAAAAGGTTGCTGATCTGAACATGGTGCATTTGTCGACAGGCGAAACGGCTCTATACGTGGCTGCTGAACAATACAATCTGGTATGCGTCATGGAGCTCTTAAAGGCGGGCGCAGACGTGAACATCGCAAACAAAGATGGCCAAACTCCTCTTATGGTCGCAGTTAAAAAGGGGTCCATTTCACTCGTAGCTCTTCTCATCCAGTCCGGTGCAGACGTTAATGTGGTCGACAACAACGGTATGAATCCGTTGGCACTCACCGCCGTTCACGCTTGCAACATCGGCAAAAGTAAATACGACAGACTCGTGGCTATACTGAAGGGGACCGATCACTTGAAAACTTAGAACAATTCCCATCACGTGTAAGACTCTTAATAACGAAACACATCAACTCACTACCCGCAGACTACTAGCTAGCTAGACTATCGATCGCTCTCCCTCTCTAATAATAAGCGTCACCCCCCGCCCGCGTCTCAGCTCAAAAAAAATTTGGTATTTGCAAAGTCCTGCGTCAGAGGATTATACCCACTGCCGGTGACAGTCGCGTCCAAGTCCGCGTGTCGTCGCATAAACTCCTTCGTGCTGATGATCTCACACGGTCGATCTCGAGACCCCCGGGGTAGCTCACCACCGTGATTCCCCGGGGTAGCGGCGCCTTTGCCACCGGCGCCGCCGATTGAATTATTAAATTCAATTGAATTATTAAATTCTCGAGCCGACTCATCCAACGATACCAGCGCATCAAAGTCGGTTGGAAAGAACACGTCGCACCCGCCAACCTGGTCCAGGTAGGTTCCCAAGTCTTCGCTCCGGCCACCGGGCGCCTGCGTGGCGACCAGCGGGGCGTTGGTTCCCTGCGTATATCATAGGATAGACAGTGTCGGGTCAGTAATTAACAACGGAATGGAAATTATCAACGGCAATTAGGCGAATGTGCCAGTCACAACGACGCACCGGAACCCGAACGTTGGGAAGTGAATCGAAGTCCGCGGCGATGAGCCGGTGCCCGGGCCGTTTGCGATGCAGCGTCTCGAGCAACGATAGCGCCCCGGTGGGCACGAACCGCGCGTCCCAATCGTTAGTCCCTCGGATCCATCGGTCGATGAACTGTTTCGAAAATTTGCCAAAACTTTTGCCAAAACTTTTGGCAACTGACGCCTCCTCCATCTGATGGCCTTGTTCGATCGCATCGCACGCTCTGCGTAACAGCGGGTCGGTCATGGGCTCCAGCCGCTGCTCAAACCCAAACACGGCGTTGTCCTCGGCACGCCTACGCGCGAACACCCTGGTCTGCATCGCCTGATTGTGGTTAGGATCGTCAGTGGGAAGCACCCTGTCGTGCGGTAAATTGTCCAAAACTTCGAGAGCGACGACGAAGCACGAATCGTCGTTTATCGCTCCCCACCCCTTGGCGTCGGTGGCGTCTCTTCGTTCCACCGAATACGTCGCTTTACCTCCCGCGTCGTACAGTTTGCCCGTACGCGATTTGTCTCTATTTGGGGTATGACCAGCCGTGTGTGTGTGGTCAGTGACGACGTTGACGTCGGCTCCGAGTCGTTTTTTCACAGTTTCCCTTTGAAGCTTTGCGAGTTGGTGCGAAATCTGTAAGAGTTGGACAAAAAAACACGACGTCAGCGGACTAATTGCCCGTGCAGGTGCGAGAAATAAAAAATAAACTCACCTCGACGCCGATATATTTCGTGCGAGCGAACACGCGCGGGTCGGTGTCGCGTATGTGCGCCAAGATATTCGCCGCGCACGTCCCGGTCCCACCCCCTAGCTCATATATCGTTAGATCTGAATCTGAGTCTAATTGCGCGTACGCGTGCTGCGCGAGGATGTACCGCGCGATCGCGTTCGCGTAGTGCGGTCGGAAGATTTCCACCGGAGTGAGCCACTGCGATGCCAGCTGTGTATACCGCCCCGCGAGTACCCGCGCGTAGTCCTCTTGGCCGAGCAGCGCGTGGAACGGGATGGGCTTGGACATCACTCCGACGGGATTGCGTGAGGGTTGCGTGAAGTACCCGTCGGTTCGGTTGTAGAGCGCCTCTCTCAGGAAATCCCGCAGCAGCCACCCGTCGCTCGGCACCTTCATCCATTGCTGCTGCTGCGATGACGCCGCCGCGAATGTGGTGTGGACATCTCGCGCGCGGTGCGATGTCGACGTCGAGGACGCGGTGAGGTGGGAGGAGGATGCGCGCTGTGCGATCCAACCCCGGCATCGCCGCGCCGCCGCGCCACTCATCGCCTGTGCGCGCCCCAACCACTGATTCGAGAGTTGTGCAGCAGTCTCATTCTTCCATCACACCGGCGATGATTTTCATTTTCGTTGAGACTCACGGAGGCGGCGGTGGCCACGCACAACACAACAACAAGTCACGATGGGACACGGCGACGGGGCGCGCAAGGGCCAGGCTGGCAAGGCCACGCACGTCCACGGCGGCAAGTACGTCAACCGCGAGGGGTTCAAGGCGCACCGCAACATGAAGCGCGCGGTCCGCGACGTGGACAAAGAGGATGCGCTGAAAGGCCGCGCGTGCGTGGGCATCTGCCGCAGATGCGTGCAAAAGGTGCGACGACTCCCGTGTGACTCCCTGACTCCGGCGATGCGCCTATTACGCGTTAACGGCTCTAATTACTGACTCCCACCGTCCCATACGCACTACCACAGGTCCAGTGGAGGTTTCAGTTCGGCAAGTACAAGGCGCGGCTGGGCAACAACAAGGGCAACTGCGGCGGGTGCAAGCTGAAAACCATCGTTTTCGCCTACCGGTCGTTGTGCGATAAATGCGCGAGTGAGCGGCGGCTGTGCCCCGGGTGCGGCAAGCCGCCGGAGGATGCGCGGCTCGCGGATGGCGACGGGGAGCCGAGCGATGGAGAGGAGGGGGACGAGAGCAGCGACGAGGACCTCGACGGCGTGGTCATCACGCATCTCAGCGACGACGAGGGGGGCGCGTAGGTAGGGGTGGACGAAGAAGAGGCGCTCCACCGATGTATTCCTAGCTCTAATTGTTGATGACTATGTAAAACAGTCACGGGTTTTCGGAGACTATTTGCCATTACATTTAGTTGATCCATCGAAGTTTCGACATAGCAAACAGTCATAAGAGTGTCATCAGCGCGCGATTGAAGAGTGGATTTATCATCTCATCCAGCTAGCCACAAAGCTCGTCGACGTCGTCACTCGCATCACTTCAAGGACACGCGCGACACCCGCACACGATGGAGCGCGGCGCGATCGATACCGGCGCGATCACGACGGCACCGCGCCTCGCGCTCGATGCCAACGCGCTGCTCGCCTACGCCAAGGCCCACGTCCCGGCCGTGCGCCGGGCTGGGCGCAAGGTCCACTCGTTGCAAATCTCTCAGTTTGGGCACGGGCAATCCAATCCAACCTACAAGCTCCAGTGCGTCGACGTCCACGGGAAGGATATTAAAGGCCTGGATTTCGTGCTGCGAAAGAAGCCACCTGGCAAGATATTAAAGTCCGCGCACGCGATCGAGCGCGAACACACCGTCCAATCCGCCCTACACCGGTCTCGAACCGCCGACGTCCCGGTCCCGACGATGCTATCCTTGTGCGAAGACAAATCAGTGGTGGGCACGCCGTTCTACCTGATGTCGTTCGTCAGAGGGCACGTGTTCACTAAACCCGGGCTGGATCACCTCCCGACACCCGCGCACAGACGCGCGGTGTACGACGCGATGGCGGACACACTCGGCGCGCTGCACAGACTCGATCCGAGACGCATCGGGCTGGCAAACTTCGGCGGTGGCAAAAGCAAAAGCGATAAATCTAACGCAACGTACAGCAAGCGACAGCTGGAGAGGTGGGCCGGGCAGTACGCACTGTCGCTGACGCAAGTTAACGGAGAGATGAAGCCTGAGCCGGCGATGGTGAAACTCATCGAGTGGCTGCGATTTAACTGTCCGTTAAACGAACCCGACGGCCGTTTAGTTCACGGCGACTACCGGCTGGATAATTTGGTGAGTTTCTTTTAATGCTTTCGTATGGGCAATTGGTTTGATGACGTCGTGTTTATTTCTATTTATTTATTTGCAGGTTTTTCAATCACCCGTCGGCCCAGGGCGTCCTGTTCGAGGCGCCAAACCCGGCCGGGGTATCCTCGCGGTGCTGGACTGGGAGCTCAGCACCGTGGGGAGTCCGTACGGCGACGTGGCGTACTGCTGCATGCCGTATAACCTCCCACCGGCGTCGGTAAACACGCCGGCGGCGTATCCCGCGTTCACGGGTTCGAGCCCTCCAGAGGTGAGAGTTCATTTTATATTTAACTATCTCGTGCATGTGGGCAATTAGGGTGCTGACGGCGTGTTTTTTTCACACACAGGGCGTTCCGACGGAAAGCGAATTTGTGAAGCGATGGTGCGCCGCGTCGGGGCTTCCCGACCCGATGAGACGCCGCGAACACGTCGCGGGTGACCCGACCGGGGCGAAGAAGCCAGTTTGGCCGTTTTATATGGCGTTATCGCTGTTCCGCGGCGCGGCCATCTTAGCCGGCGTCAGGGCGAGAGCGGGTATGTTTATTTTATTTCGCGTGCGTACGGGCAATTGGTTTGACGTCGTGTTTTGTTCACAGCGATGGGAAACGCGTCGGCGTCGAACGCCGCGCAGGCGGGGGCTTTGGTGGAGACCCTAGCGCACAGGGCGCTTGTTCTGTGCGGTGTGGACGTGGGTTCGATACCCCGCGCGATCGGTGTTCCGGGTACTCCGGGTGACCGTAAGCCCATAGAGGGGCTGACGTACGAGAGGGGCATGGATCCCAGCGAGAACGCCGCGGCACTTTTGGTAAGTTTCTTTTTATTTCCGTACGTATGGGCAATGGTGCTGACGGCGTGTTTTATTACAGGTTAAACTTCGCGCGTTCATGACTGATCACGTGTATCCCGCGGAGCAAATCCTGGAAACGCACGCGGCCACGGACCAGCGCTGGAGCGTTCACCCAAAGGTGGAGGAGCTCAAGCACTTGGCAAAATCCGCGGGGCTGTGGAACCTATGGCTGCCCAGAGACAGCGGCGCTTTGATCAAGATCAAGGTTAGTTTATTTCAATTCTGTTAATTCTCGTACGGGCAATTGTACTGACGACGTGTTTTGTCTTTTTTGGTTAACTCTTGCAGGGTGCGGAGACTGACGCTTTGATGAAAGGACCCGGGCTGACTAACCTCGAATACGCGCACCTCGCCGGGTGCATGGGCGCGTCCGTGTGGGCCTCTGAGGTTTTCAACTGTTCCGCCCCGGACACCGGTAACATGGAGGTGTTGTTGAGATACGGCACTGGGGCTCAGCAGGAGCGCTGGTTAAAGCCTTTATTGTTGGTAAGTTTATTTTTGGTTATTTTTGGTTATTTTTGGTTATTTTTGGTTATTTTTGGTAATCTTCGTATGGGCAATTGGTTTGACGTCTTGTTTAACTCTTACAGGGTAAAATTCGTTCGTGTTTCGCGATGACGGAGCCGGCGGTTGCTTCCTCCGACGCCACTAACATCGCCGGTTCGATCGTGACACGTGGCACAAACTACGTGATCAACGGCCGTAAGTGGTGGACGAGCGGGGCGTGTGATCCTCGGTGTGAGCTGGCGATATTCATGGGTAAAACTACCCCGGACGGCACCGCCGGCGTTCCCAAGCATCGGTGAGTACTCTATTTACCCTCCTGTCCACCCCGACTATTTGCCGTTACAATTACGATTACGTAACTCACATTCCGATGATGTCATCCTCCCTATCGCGACATAGGCAACAGACGATGGTGTTGGTGCCCATGCGCGCAAAGGGTGTGGAGGTTGTTCGGCCTTTGCCCGTGTTTGGGTACGACGACGTAAGTTTATTTTAATGATTGTATGGGCAATTAGTATGACGTCGTGTTTATTTTACAGGCTCCTCACGGCCACGCCGAGACGCTGTTTACCGACGTGAACGTACCGGTGAAGGACGCTTGTTTGTTAGGGGAAGGTCGCGGGTTCGAGATTGCTCAAGGGCGTTTAGGCCCCGGGAGGTTGCACCACTGCATGCGACTGATCGGAATGGGCGAGCGCGCGTTGACGCTGGCGGCGAGGCGGGCGGAGGTGAGTCTACTTCGTATTTACCTTTACGAGCGTCTAATTACCTATTTCCCACACAGGCGCGGGTGGCGTTCGGTCAGCCGCTGTCGAAGAACGCGTCGGTGCTTCAAACCCTCGGTAAGATGCGCGTGCGATTGGACGGCGCCAAACTGGCGACGCTGGACGCCGCGAGGTTACTCGACGCCGAGGGTAACAAGTCTGCCAAGGGCGCGATCGCGGCTTGTAAAGGTGAGTTTATTTTAATTCTCGTACGTGCAATTGGACTGATTGGACTGACATCGTTTTTTTGTTTCAAGTCGCGGCTCCGGCTGCCGCCATCGCGGTGATCGACGCGGCGATTCAGATCCACGGTGCGTTGGGCGTGTGCGACGATACCCCGTTGGCGAGGATGTTCGCGGGTGCGCGGACGTTGCGGTTGGCGGACGGGCCGGACGAGGTTCACCTGGAGACCATAGCCAAGTTGGAAGTGCGGCGGTCTCGGCTGTAGGAGATTAATATAACTCTTTTTTGGACACCTTGTGATTGATAACGGGTCGTCGATTGATTGTTGGCATTTCATCGGAGGTGCTCCGCGTGCTCCTTGGCGTATACCTCCCACCCCGGGGCGTATCCAGACTCCGGGCACTTGTTGTCCACCGCGTACTGCAGACAGTCCCAGTGTTCGTTATTGGCTGCGTAATAGCACGTGCCGGAGTCCCAAGGGCACCCGTTCTCGTGCAAGTACTTGAGAGTGGACAGGTGCCCATGAAGGGCTGCGCAGTAGCACGTGTCCGTACTCCAATCACAATTGTTCTCTCGCGCCCACTTCAGCAGTCTTAAACTCCCCCGGGAAGCAGCGTAGTTGCATACGTATTCCGCAGTTTCACCAAGAAGTCCAACGACTCTCTCGTAGGGTAGAGACAGAGCTTCATCGTTGGCTATCATGTCTATGATGAGAGATTCCCGCTTCCAAGAATCTATGTCCGGGAACGCGTCAAAGTCGAACCTGAGAGGGTACGCCGCGGCAGTCTTGGAGGCGTCCCTCCACAACTTGCTCACCAGGGCGAGGTTGTCGCGGGTCTTGACGCACTGAACGTGGGAGAAGACCACGGTCGCGATATCCAAGTTGGGATCGAAGGTGGGACGGTACGCATCGAGCACGTGTTCGCCGTTCCTGAGCTGCATGGCGGCGGTGCGGGGCGAAGAGTGAGGCGTCGTGGCTTTTGCTTGAAGCTCTCGAAAGTTTTTTTTGTCGTCCTATAAATGCGTGTTTGTTTGCGTTTGTCGTCGTCATTCTTTCGATTGCGAGCGCACGTCGGCGGGCGCGATGCGTGCGGTGTTCATCGCCGCGTTTGTATCGATCGCGGCGGTGTCCGCGACACGTCCGGGCGAGGACATCGTCGTCCGGCCGGGCCCTGACACCGTCCACTTCGGAGGGTACGAACGATGATGCCCTCACGCGCATCAACGCCCCGACCCTTCGCGCGATTTGCCATATCTAAAATGCCAACCTAAACCCGTTCGTCACCCACCATCTCACCGTACCTATCTTTCATTACCAGGTGGAGCGCGGAGTATCCCGCGGTCGCCGTCGCGAACAGCGGCGACGTCGTGCACCTCTGGACCGTCTCCGGCGAACCCGGCGGCATCCCCCTCGACACCTGGAACGTCCCGGACGAATTACAATCAATCTGGAAGAAACAATGCGGAAAAAACGACGGCACGCAGCCGGGGTGCCTTGACAAGACCCACTGCCCGGTGCCGCACTGCGGCGCGCCCGGGCCGCACATCATGACCGGTCCGGTGCGTGTGAAAGGCGCGCAGCCGGGGGATATTCTCAAGGTGGAAATACTCACCACGGAACCGTGGAGCTCGTGGGGATGGAACACCATCCGAAAAGGCAAAGGCGCACTCGGTGAGTTTTTATTGCATTCATTTATTCATTCATCTTTTATTTACGTACACGCGGGCAATTGGACTGACGTCGTCTTGTATACGCTTTAATCGACAGGCCATCTACCCGAGTTCGACGTCCCGGAGACGATCGTGATCCCGATCGACGTGGACAAGAGAACCGCGCGGATGCCGTGGGGGGGTGCCGAGACGGGTGCCGAGGAGGGTGCCGACACAGCTGTGCGCGATACGGGCGTGGAGTTTCCTTTGAACTGCTTCTTCGGACAGATGGGAGTCGCGCCAGCTCCAAACAAAGGTGAGTTACATTTCTATTCCCTTCCGTAATGGCGATTAGACCACTGACGTCGTGTTTATTTACCCTTAATAACAGGGACGCTGTCCTCGATCAAGCCGGGTGAACACGGCGGCAACTTGGACAACAAAGACCTATCACCGGGGTCCACACTGTACTTTAGGGTGAACGTTCCGGGAGCTATGTTCAGCGCCGGGGATGGGCACGGCGCGCAGGGCGACGGTGCGTTTCTTTCAATTAATTGGCATATATATATGGTAATTAGTCTGACGTCGTGTCTTGTTAACAGGCGAGTTTTGCGTCACCGCGCTGGAGACTTCGCTGCACGGCCGATTTCGTCTCACCGTGTTGAAAAATAAAAACGACGAGTTCACTCTTAATACTCCTACCGGGTCTTCTAACCGCAAACACGGCACTGGTGGGTCACTGGTGGACAGTGTGGAACGGTCACTGTTCGCGTCGCATTTGGCCAATCCACGCGCGGAGACTGACACGCACTACGTGTCGATGGCGTTTCACGAATCCCTGGACGTCGCCGAGAAGGAAGCGCTTCTGGACATGATTCGGTGCGTTATTACTTTCACCCTTTTATTTATTATCCGTACGGGCAATTTGATTGAAAATGAAACTCACGTTTTTATTTAGCACTAATCGTTTATTTATTTAATCAACAGGTGGCTGCACGAGCTCACCGGGGTGAAGACCACGGATCTGTATCGAACCGCGAGTTTGGGTGAGTTTATTTTTACCATCGTATGTATGGGCAATTAGAGTGCTGACGTCCCGTGTGTTTTGTGTACAGTTGCGGACATGCGCGTCACGCAGGTGGTCAACGTCAAGAAAGGGATCCACCTCAAGTTTCCAAAAGCCGTAGTGGAAGGGCTTCGCACCGGAAGCCCATACGAAACGCGGTACCCGCCGAAGAAGCCGATTGAACCGAATGAAGAGATGATCGAATTTATAAATGGTGAGTTCTTTTTATTTCCGTACGGGCAATTGGAATGACGGCGTGTTTTGTTTACGTTTACAGGAATCGATCCTAAAATATTCGAGGGCGTCGACGCGGCGAAAGTGTTCGCAGAGATTGAAGCCGAGAAGACCAGGGTCAGTGCCCAGATCGAGTCCGTGACTGCCGAGATTGCCGAGATCGCGTCGTTGCTGGAACAGGCGGAGATCGCGGCCAAGGAGATGGAAGCCGAGATGAGCAGACAACGATTCGAATCATCATCGGACGAAGATCATCTCGACGCGGCTTGTGACCAGTGCGATTTGACTGATGAAGCCGCGGCTAAGATCATCGAGGAGCAGCTGGCGCGCGGGCTCAAGTTTGAGGATAAGTTTTCGGACGAGAACCCGGAGTTGGTGTCGCAGCTTCGCGAGATTCAGCGAAAGGTTTGTTTTATTTTATGTTTTTATTTTCATCCACACGGGCAATTGGATTGACGGAGGTTTCTAATTCAGGTTTACGAGGAAGCCGTCGCGTTCATGGAGGACGAAGCCACCGACGAGGAGAAAGAGATGGGATCGGCTTGGACCCGGGAGAACGTGCTCGACCCACTCCACGAGGAGTACGAGCGGTACGCGCAGGCGCAGAGGCAGAAGGAGGACCCGGGTTCGAATCCCGGCTGGAGCGAAAACGACGACGAGGACGAGGTTGTCTTTTCGCAGGAGAAGCCCGACGAGGATGAATTAAAATCATCGGCGGAGGCGGCGGAGGAGGAGACACGCGTTCGACGGCGAATGGAGGTCGACGAGACGCGAGAAGAGAGGCGTCGGGCCGAGGCTGAGGCTGAGAGATTCGAGGCTGAGAGACTTGAGAGACTGGAGGCTGAGAGATTCGAGGCTGAGAGACTTGAGAGACTGGAGGCTGAGAGACTTGAGAGACTTGAGGCTGAGAGACTTGAGGAAGCTGAGAGACTTGAGGCCGAGAGACTTGAGGAAGCTGAGAGACTTGAGGCTGAGAGACTCGAGGCTGAAGAGAGACTCGAGGAAGCTGAGAGACTTCGTATTCTCGAGGAGGAGTCGGAGTCCGCCAGGCTCGAAGCTGAGGCGGCTAAACTCGCGCGATTGAAAGCAGAGACGGAAGAGCGGGACCGCCTGGCACGTCTAGCCCAGCAGGAAGAAGAGGACCGCCTGGCACGTATCAAGGAAGAGGAGGAAGCGGAATTGCTCCGCGTTCAACGAATGAAGCGCGAGGCTGAGCAAGCAGAGCAAGCGCGCCTCGCCGCCGAGGAAGAACGACGACGCGCTCTCGCGGAGGAAGAAGCCGCCGAGGCCAGGCGGCGAAGAGAAGCGGCCGAGGCTGAAGAACGCCAGCGCGTCGCGGAGGAGAAGGTGAGTTTCATTTTTTATTTTCGTTTATTTTGATCTCCACACGGGCGATTATAAACTGACGACGAACTGTGTTTTGTTTATCTCTCACAGGAAGCGATTCGCATCCTCGAGGAGGAAGACGCCAAGCGCCTGAAACTCGAAGCGGACCGGCGCGCGCTGGCCGCGGCGGAGGAGTCACGAAGGCTCGAAGCTGACCGCGTTAAACGCCTCGAGGAGATTGAAGAACGCCGAAAACTGCAGGAGGCCGAACGGCAAAAGGAAAAGGTGATTTTATTTTTAATTATCGTATCGGCAATTCGTCTGACGGGTAAGTGTTTTGTTCACAGGAGGCCCAACTCGCAAAAGAACGAGCTCGCAAGGCGGCGGAGGCTGAAGCCGCGAGGCTCGAGCAGGAAAAGGCTGAGGCGGCCGCGATGGAGACCAGGCGCGTGGAAGAGGAAGCCAGGCGACGCGCGGCGGCCCTCGAGGAGGAAGAAGCGGCACGGAAGAAGCAGCTGGAACAGGCTAAGCTCGCGGCTGAAAAGGCGCGTTTAGAGACGGAGGTGAGTCTCTTCTACCCTATCAACCCCGACTATTTACCTTTACAATTACCCAACTCACATCACGTTCTTCCCCGATGTGACTATCTGCTCACAGGAAGCCAAACGACGCGAGGAAGAGGCGAACGCTGAGACGGAGGCTGCTAAACGAAGGGAGGAAGAGGCCAACGCGGAGATGGTGCGTTTCTACTTTTATTATTATTTCCACACGGGCGATTAGACTGACGGCGTGTTTTGTTTCCAGGCTCTCATTCGCGAGGCGCAGGAGAGGTCCGCGGAGGCGGCGCGTCGTTCGCTGGCGGAGGCTGAAGCCGCGGAGGCTGAGGCTATCGAGCGACTCAAGGACGCGGAGGCGGACTCCAAAATCAAGGCGGACTCGGTCGTCGAGAAAGAGTCACCTTCATCGGGAAAATCTGAAGAAAAATCCGCTGATGAGTCACCAGGCGAAGCCTCAGCTGAAAAGTTCGCTCGGAAGCCTCAGACGCCTCAGACGCCTCCGAAACGTCGTAAGGGCTTCGGGCGACCGAACAAGCGCCCCGCGCGTCCCGCACCGCCCCCGAACACACAGCGCGGAGGCGAGTTATGATTGGATTTCTTTACAATACAGATTAAGTTTGTATATTCACAGCAGCTCAGGGGTAATAATTTAGTCTATGTATGCACCTGCACCGTCGTCATCCCCTGGAACCTCCTCACTCGTCGTCGGTGATGAACGAGTAGGCGAGGTAGAACAGCCCGAGGTACACCAGGGGCGTGAGCGGCGACGACTCGCTCTTCTTCCCTCGCTTCTTCGGCGACGATTTCTTAGCACCCTGGGACTTCTTAGCCTGGGCCTTCTTAGCGGGCGCCGGCTTGACAGAAGACTTTGAAGATTTCTTAGATGAAGTCTTCTCGGTCGACTTAGCGACTTCGCCCTTCTTGGCCAGTTGCACCTCCGGGAGGAGCGGGTTGGTCTTCTCCACCGCGGGCTTCGGGCCCACCTCCTTGGGTTTCGTCGTCTCGAGCTTGGGCGCGAGCGGGACCTTGGTCGGGGCTTTCGGCGCCGGCGCGTTGACCCCAGGCACGCGCTCCTTACCCGCCTTCAGCAGCTTGGCCTTCTTAGCCTTGGCGCTCGCCGCCGCTTTCTTCTTCGCCGCCTCCTTCGCCTTTTTCTCCGCCGCCGCCGCTTTCTTCTTATCCACGGCGACTGTCTTCTTCAAAGCCTTGTCCTGCGTGGCCGTCTTGGCCGCCACCTTGGCCTCCTGCGCCGCTTTGAACTCCGCTTCCCTTTGAGCGTTTTGAGCGGCGATCTGTTAATAAGAAATACAAACACGTCAACACTCTAATTGCCTGTATAGATGCCCACAAAACATAAACTCACCGCGTCGGATTTAGCCTTGGCGGCTTCCTTCTTGGCCCTGACCTCCGCGTTCTGCGCCGCGACGCGTGCTTTCTCCTCTAAACGGCGCTCGGCTCGGATGCGGTCCATCTTGGCCTCGTACTCGCTTCGCAGCGCCGCGTATTTGGCCTCATCCTCAGCCTTCTTTTGGGCCGATGAGGAAACCGAGCTCTGTGAATAGAAAAGAAATACGA
>JACLAB010003307.1_pt1 | contig 33195 bp, 29 predicted proteins | sample 8027921 | NCBI WGS metagenome assembly JACLAB01 (sample SAMN15725117, study PRJNA655200) | protist metagenome | isolation source: fluorescence activated cell sorting (FACS) single amplified genomes of... | place: USA: West Boothbay Harbor, Gulf of Maine | collected 2000-07-19 | reverse complement strand
AGCTCGGTCTAACGCGTGAAACTTCGGAAGAATTGAAAGTCGCGCGTGAAGATATCCGGCGTCTCACAAAAGAACTCACTACGGCACAAAATTCGCTCAAGGCAAGCAAGGCTGCGGCTTCGCGTGCCGTTCAGGAAGCCGTTAGCGCCAGTAGTAAGCGCTCTCAGGACTTGACTAAAGAACTCGAGCACGTGAAAAAGCAGCTCGCCGAAGGAAAGGCACACGTTGAGAGCCTCGAGGACGAGACAAAGCATGCAAAACTGCGTGCCGCCGAGCTAGAGATGTTAGTCGATCAACTACGCGAGAGTCTTAAAACGGCTGAGCTTGACTCAACCGCGAGGACAAACGACAAGCTCGACATGGAGTACATGCGTCGTGAAGAAGATTTACGAGCTGAAATAAGTGACCTAGTGTTAGAACTTCAAGACGTGAAGGACGATGCGCTCGAAAAAGTTGAAGCGGCAGAACGCCGCGTTGCTACGCTTGAATCGCAACTCGAGGAGCTTGAGGTGGCACTAAGTCAAAGTAGAGAAACTGTCCGCACACTATCTGCGGAGACGTCTGCCAAGGAATCAGGTTCTGCACAAGAAATGAGCGAATTGCGACGAAAGTTGGTCGAAGCGCAAGAAATCGCCGCGACGGCGTCTGGTAATACAGAAGCCGTCAAGCGACGCTACGAAGCTCGATTACGCGACGCGAGTGAACTTGCGGAGAAACAAATAATCTCACTTTCGAAAGATCTTGAAAGCGCCAAAAGAACAATTGATTTGGCTGAAAAAGCAAAGGAACAGGCAAAGGCAGACATCAAGCGCGCCGAAGACGTCTTCGCGCTCAAGGCGAAGGCGTACGAGGAGCAGATTGAAACTGTTCGCAAAGAAGTTGACGCTGTCAACGACGAAAAGGTCGCGCTCCTTGACAAGATTGATGAAGCACATGCGATGCATGAAGAGCTCAAAAAACAACGCGATGCCATGGAAGCTGATCTCGTGGAGACGTGCTCCATTCTCGAGAAGGTTTCAGAAAAAGCTAGTACGTCAGCAGATGAGTACAAGAAAGCCATGGCGCAAGTCAACGCAGGGACGGCTGCGTTGAAAGAAACGCTCGAGGCTGAAGTCCTCCTCACCATGGAACGCGTCGAAGAGAAAGAACTTATCATCAAGGAAATGGAGACGCGTGAAGCCGAACGCGAGGCTCAACTTGAACTTCTTCAAGAAAAGCTGTCAACCAACGCCGCAGAGCTCAAGGCTTACGAAATAAAATTGAAAGATGCGACAGCAGGGGAGCGCGAACGATTGGTCGTACTACAGAAAGAGAACTCGCGGCTGGAGAAACGTTTGACAGACACCTGGGCCGCACTTCAAGGTGCGCATGCGGTGGCTGAGCAAACCAAGTCGGCAGCGAAAAAAGCGGTTGGCGCCGCGAACCATGCCGCTGCCAAGGCAGAAAAAGTTGCACTTCAGGCTAGGCAAGAACTTCAAGACATCAAAATCACTCATAGTCGCGATGCAGAAACTGCCGCACGTCTACAAGCGCAAGTGGACTTTCTCAAGGGACGCGACAACGCGTCTCGCGCCGAACTTGAGCGCATCAGGGCTGAGAAAGACGCTGAAATCTCTCGTCTCAAACGAACCTCCGCGCCGTCAGCGCCACATCGACCTCGAACTGGTGGTGCTCTCGACGATGAAATGATGCGTGCGAGCGATCTTCTCGAAAGACTGGGTCGTAGTCGAGAGTCGTCGATGAGAGATGAGACTGAATCTCAAGACCGTATTTCCAATTCTGACGTCGCCTCGTTTCGCTCATTTGGCTATGGGGGGGCGTCGGCACTCGATTAGACTATTCATTTAGCTAGAATTTGTATTTAGAACTAGACGCTAACGAGCTATAATCACCTACGTAGCGAATCTGCTTACATCGCTCAACCTTTCGAAACCTCCGAGTCGCCAAAACATCGAAAGCACGACGACAAAGAGAATACTTGCCAATCCTTGCACCGCTAAATTTTCAACCATACCAGTGAGCATGTTTTGGATTCGAAACCACGTCGACGGCGTGCCCAAATTCGCGGCAGCGACGGTCTTGATATCATCGCCTGTCATGAACAACTTCAACGCTACGAGTGCATCGTCCCACACGATGCCCGCCGCGGCTTTGAGCTCGGCGACGCGTTCTCGATGTCTCTGTGCTTCCTTTTCACTTCCTACGAGAATATCATCAAACGTAATCTTCTCTCCACGATCCTTACAGAAGCGCTGGACGTGACGAAATTTGTTCAACACGCGCATGACTCGCGCATTTGCGTTATACTTCATTACGTTATGGAAATCAGCGACGACTTCGTCCACCGCTTGACGAACGTCTGGCTCAGCCATGTCCTCTTGAAACACTTCGTCTTCAATCATACCCAGGAGAAAGTCCCGTAGTTCTGCTTCTTTCGTAAGCTGTCGATACGAATCAAGCATATCACGAACGTTCTTCGGCACACCCTCGAATTTGTCAACGCCAGCATCGAGCCATGAACGCATGCGTATTTCCAAAGGATCGAGCGCTGTTTTACCGCTCTCGCCGCTTGACGTCCAACTTTTGGGAAATTCACTCTTCGGTGTTGGCACCACGCTCCGAGGATTTACCTTTGCCGCCGCTTTAGCCGCGGCATCAGCCAACTTGCGCTTGATATCATGTCGTGCGTGTGTTGCAGGAAACATATCCGCCGCTGTTTTACCGTCATCGCTCGTCAAATGCGCAGTCGCCGCGCCACCGCTGAGTAGCAAATACTCGATTACTTTCACGTGCGACATGAGCGCTGCCGTCATGAGAGGCGTCATATAGTCCATTTCACCGCAATCCGCACCACATGCGTGGAGACCACATTCGTCGACGAGGAATCGCACGGCGTCTACGACGCCGAAACCGCACGCTACAGTTAACGCCGACCGCGTTGCGTTTCCCTCCTTTGATCCACACCGCGCACGACTGCGCTTGGGATTCACTCCAGCCGCAACCAACGCCCGCGCTATATCTAAATCCCCTCGCACGCACAACGCTTCGATGAACGCGTCGTTACCATCGATATTTCTCACGGTCGCGTCGGCGCCGCGGGACAGTAAAATCCTCACCGTAGACGCCTCCCCTTGTCTACACGCCATCAAAAGCGGCGTCTCGTCTCGTCCATCGCTCGCATCAACCCAAGCTTCACATGTCGTAATTAATCGCTCCACGCACGCATCGCGCGCGTTTGCCGCGGCATGGTGCAACGCCGTTCGCCCGCTCGAGTCCTCCGCGTCGACGTCGCACCCGCGTCGGCGCACCAGCGCCTCCACCACGTCCGCGTGACCCGCCGCACCCGCGTGATGCAACGCACAAAATCCATTCACGTCTCGCACGTCCGCGGCGATGCCGTACGCGAGCGCGTCGTCGATGCCCGTGAGTGAGCCAGATCGCGCCGAGTCAAACAACTGGTCCAGCGCGCGCTTCGTCGCCTTCGGGTCAGGCGCCGCGCCCGTGGACGATGGCGCGACGCTCGCGAGCATCACCGTGTCGCACGCCACGCGGGTTCTGTGCGCGCGGTGACGATCGATCGGGCGATGCACGCCGCGCGGTGCGAAATAAGGACTGACCTGGTTGTTACAAATTTTTTCTATGCGCGTGACTATTGAATCTTAATGAGCTCAATATCGAACAGCAGTGTCTTATCAATCATGCCTTGATTCTCCAACACGAATCCAAGCGCGCGATCGCCCGAAAAGTTCGCCGGCTGGGGCTTTTTCGTGCGCCATTTCTTCCCATCCGGGTACCCGAGCGCGTTGTTCGGCGGCACGATGATGCGCCGAATCGATCCCACCTTCATCCCCACGATGGCTTCGCGAAACGCCCCGATGACGTTTTCATCGCTTGGCGTGAACCGAAAGAAATCCTTATCATCCCCAGTAAACGCGCCACCCTTACTCTTATTACGAGCTTCAAACTGTGTATAAAACGAGACATTACAAACGACGCGTTCGGTTAGTCGCTCGCGTCCTCGTCAAAGCTTCGACGCGACTTTACGTCCCGATGACGATTCACACACACGCACCGGTCGACCGTAATACCCAATCGTGTACCCATCCCAATCAATCACAGCCGTACCACTCGATGCCCCATCGTACGTCGCCGCGCCCGCGGGCGCTTCCACCACATCCTTGTACTGCAACCCGCTCGCCGTTTGCGTAAAGTCTGGGTAAATGATCGTACTCTTGCCGTAATCCTTCCCTTGTCCTTGCAACCCTTGCATGTAGAGCGTATCGCCGTACTCCGCGCGCGCGTTCGGTGCGCGCAGCGCCACCCACGCGGTGACCGCGCCCGTCATCGCCGCGCGGCGCGACGCGACAGACGTCGCATCGGCATCGACCACATCACCATCCGCGCATCGAATGCGGTGGTGTTTCGTCGCACGCGCGACGGTGCGCGACGTCGCACGCATCGCACGCGTCGTCATCGTCGTTGTCGTCACCGACGCCGCGCCGACGCCGCACATCGTCATCGTCGTGAAGACCATCGGCGTCGAGGAGTGGCGACGCAACTGTCGATCGATCCCTCACATTGCGTCGCGCGCGCGACTCGCCGCCGCCGTCGCCCATCGAACGCGCGAGCGGACGAGCATGGCGTCCACGTCCGCGGCGATGCCGGACGACCACATGGGCGACGTCGCCACGGGTCTGCCGCCCGGCGCCACGTCGCGCGTGCTGCGCGCGCCGATCGCATTGGAAAGTGGCGACGACATGACGGACGTCACCGTGGCGTACACGATGTACGGCGAGATGAACGCGGAGAAGACGAACATCGTGCTCGTTGGACACTCGTTGACGTCGAATTCGAACGTGCGCGAGTGGTGGGGGGAGGTTGTGGGCGACGGCGAGGCGTTTGCGTTGGATTTGGAGCGCGATTGCGTGGTGTGCGTGAATTATTTAGGAAGTCCGTACGGCACGGCGTCGCCCGTGAGCGTGGATCCGCGCAAGAGTGATGGTGGTCAGTATGGTGTGGATTTTCCAACGCCGGTGACGATCAGGGATAACGCGGTGATGTGTAAGATGTTGCTCGAGGAGCTCGGGGTACGCGGGGTGAAGTGCGCCATCGGCGGGTCGATGGGGAGCATGTTGGCGCTTGAATTCGCGGTGACGTATCCGGATTTCGTAGAGGAGTTGGTGATTATCGCGGGATGCGGACGACACACGGATTGGGCGATTGGTATCGGCGAGGCGCAGCGGTATGCGATCATGAGCGATAGCAAGTACAACGGCGGGGCGTACGCGAGCGGCGACGGCCCAAACGCGGGGTTGGCGACGTCGCGGATGATGGCGATGCTATCGTATCGCGCACCCGCGAGCGTGGATGGAAGATTCTCGAGATCGGACATGGGGGATGTCGTGCGTCCGGCGGAAGAGCCAGAGCTCGGGGTGCGCGCGCATTCGGGGCAAACCAAGTTGCCGTATTTCGCGGTGGAGTCGTATTTGCAGTATCAGGGTAAAAAGTTTATACGCCGGTTTGATGCGAATTGTTACATTCAATTGACGTATAGCTTGGATTCTCACGACGTGTCGCGTGGAAGAGGAGATTACTTTGATGTTTTAGCGTCGATTAAACAAAAGACGCTCGTAGTGGGGATATTGTCTGACGTGTTGTATCCGTACGCGCTTCAACGGGAGCTCGCCGACGCGGTGCCAAACGCGCAGCTGTACACCATCGATTCTCCACACGGGCACGACTCGTTTTTGATTGAAATTGCACAGTTGAACGACGTCATCGCGAGGTGGCGACGCGGTGAAAACGTGGACACGCGGAAGACGACGTCGCATTTTACCGATTTGGAGACGAGCGACGACGTCGAGGCGTTGCGCGAAGGAATCAAAAGACTTCGAGAAGATCTCACGGTGGCTGAGAGCAAATGCGAGCGCGCTGAAGCCGCGCTCGCGGCGGCGCTCTCGTCGAATACCATCGCTCCGGGTGTGAGGCGATCTGCGAGCTCTACTGGGAGCTTGCACGGGCTCGTCATGCCCATGAATCCGGGTTTCAACTTTAAGCGTCTCACGCCCGTCTTCGGTAAACTCTCCGTGGATGACGCGCGAGAGTCCCCCGCCCTCGGTATCGGTGGTTTCTAAACCATTAGCACATTACACACATTGTAACAGAAATTAGCGACGTATGTACACACCATTGCGCCGTACGCGTTATCCCGCGAACGTGCCACTGCAAAGCGAGCTGTCGCACGCCAATTCAAACGTTCAAACGTCATACGCTCGCGCGCGTTCCGCAATCGCGCGCCGCGAACGCGTCACAATCGATGATGCAATCATCATTGACGCGTCAGAACACGCTCGACGCGTTTCTGTCGCGTGGCGCCGCGACAAAACCCGTTGGAGCACCGTCGCGCACGGGCGTTGAGAACATTCCCCCAGCGGTCATCGCCGGTGAGAACGCCCCCGAATGCATCGAGGATGACATCGAAGACGACGGCGAAGCGATCATTCTAGCCCGCTGGCGCCGCGTGTACGACGGCGTGACCGCATCGTCGAGTACGGCGGCGAACGACGACGCGGCTTCGCGGCGGTCGCGCGACGTCGCCAGAGCCGCGTACGCGTACGCCGTCGCCAGAGCGAACGCGCGGCGACGCGCGCGAAACAGTCACAACGCGTCACATGATTCAAGTTTTATGGGTGATTTGCGGCGCTCACAGTGCGTGGTTGGTCGAGGAGATGCGGCGAAACGTTTAAAACTTGCGGCGTCGGGCGTCGCCTCGCGGTCGTTGGGCGAATACGGCGAGTGCGCGTTACCGCATGCGTCACTCGCGCGATTATCTGCGCGAAATAACGCCGTGAATGCGATTGAATTTGATGCATGTGGGGCGTACGTGACGTCGGGTACGAATGGCGGGGCGATTGACGTGCTGGAGGTTGGATCGTTGCGCGAGACGCGCGGGGAGCTGTATTGTCCCAAGGTGAAACTATCGACGGAGCGGTACATCGAAGCTTTGAAGTGGAACCCCGCGCGCGATGCTATCATGACCGTGAGTGATTCTTCGAATGTTGTTATAGCGTATCGTGCGACGCCGCGTGCGCTCGGTCCTCGACGTGCGTCGACGGCGTCCGCCGCGGCGCAGTCAGACATTTTGCAAAACTACGTCGCAAACGCGCACGGACAAGCGAGTTCGGGCTTTGGGTTGCATGACTTGATTTGCGACCCGAATGACCCGCATGCGATAGTTGCATGTTCGAGTCATGGTCAGGCGTTCGTTTGGGACACGCGTGTTGCAGGGGGTAAACACCACGGCGAGTTGAGTTCGCACTTGAAATCACCGTTGCAGTCGCTCGTCATGTCAGACGATGGTCACACCGTCATTGCGGGCGTTGGCGACAGGAGCGACTTGTTAATCTGGGATATGCGAAAACAAAGCGCGAAGAGTGGGACATCATTCGGGATGCTCGGTGTGAAGACGGAACGTTACGACCTCATAGCGCACCTGAGTATTGCCAAGCTGCTTCAAAAATCGGCGCTCGGCGCGGAGATGATGATCCCGAAGACCGGCGTGCATTGGATTGGGAATGATCCTGCAGATAGCAGGCGATTAGGATTTCACCTGGCAAATGGTTGGAGCGGGGTTGTGGACCTACTGAAGCCGTGCGTGACGCACGCGCACTGCCCACCCGCGCCGTGGCTCGAAGTGAATCGACAACACAACGTCGCAGTGAATGATGTCGAACCAGATGCGCTTTCAGTGCCGATACGAGATTTGCGTCGCCGGCGCGCGTGTTGGGTACCTGGAGTTGGCACTTTCGCCGTTGGTATGGGCGTGAAACCGGGCGTGCGAGTATTAGACTTTGCGCCCACGACGAAATCTCGACATTGGGTGCATGGATTGACCATGGCTGACCTCGATAAGGAGCCTGAGATGCGTTACGCGACTGGGAACGAACCAGTACTGATCGAAACGTCGACGAAGATTTTCACCGTCGCCGCGCACCCGCTACATCACGGTGAACTCATCGCGGGTGGCGAGAGCGCGTTGAGTCTCATCGGATACGTCGCCGAGCGCCCAGCGGAAGAAAATCCAGAAGACGAGGGAGAGCCTCTGGACGCGACTCAAAATGAAAATATTGTAGCATTATAAAAGGAAGAGCGCGGCTAGTTGCGCCTTCCACCTAGCTAGTAAACGCACATTGAATTACAGTCACAGCTGTGAGTTGAAAATCACGAGCAACACGACGTCTTCTCCTTTGTAGCGCGATTTGTCCCGAGATTAATCCCACCGCCGCCAAGACTGTTCCCTTTTGACCCGGTCAAACGCGCCTTGATGTTCTTCGCAATCGTCATAAACGCATCTTCCACGTTCACGCTCGCCTTGGCTGACGTTTCAAAGAATGGAATGCCGAACTCATCCGCCAGCGCCTGCCCGCGCGCCTTGCTGATTACGCGCTTCTCCGCAGACACGTCGCACTTGTTCCCAATCAACACCTTATTCACATTCGAACTCGCGTGCTGCTCAATATTTCTCATCCACCCACGCACGTTGTTAAAGCTCGTTTCATCCGTCACGTCGTATACGAGCAAAATCCCCATCGCCCCGCGATAGTACGCCGTCGTAATCGTTCGAAAGCGTTCCTGCCCGGCGGTATCCCAGATCTGTAACTTTACCCGTTTACCATCCAACTCCACGGTTTTAATCTTAAAATCAATCCTACAATGTGCGGGTAAACCCCATGGAACGCGCGCGCGTCAGTCGAAAGAAGGAAAACGCGCGCGCGCGACGGCGTACGCCAATTTCGCCAGTCTTAAAATCAATCCACAACACGCGTCGCGCACACGCACCCGATGGTCGTTATAAAGCTCGTCGTGAATTGATCATCGCTAAATCTCAACAGCAAACAACTCTTCCCCACGCCTGCGTGTGTGCGACGCGCACGAAACCCACCATTCGTCGTCAGTCAAAATTAAAATCAAGCGCCAGCTGGCGCCGAGTTCGCGACGACGCGACGCGACGCGACGACGCGACGACGCGACGGCACCACCTACCGCTATCACCGATGAGCAACAGCTTTAACAAATGATCGTAATGCTGCCCACTCGACGTCATTTGCCGCGACGCACGGCGCACAGTGGCGCCACACCACGCCGCCTCGTTTCCACCCGCGCGCGCGCGTGTCACCAACCGCGCCTCTTCGCCGCCGCCGCCGCCGCCACCACCGACGACGACCATGGTGCTTCGCAACCACGCGCTCGGGTACGCCTGGGCGTTCGTCGCGTCGTTCGCCAACGCATCGACGGATAATTTACGAAAGTTTGCATCGTCGCGCGTGCATAATCCGAGCGAGATCGTGGCGCTGAGCGAGCTCGTAAACGTCGTGGCGCTCACCGCGGCGATTGTGATCACGGGGAAGTGGTCGGTGATGATGTCGTCGATGCGTCATTACGATTTCATGGCGCTGGCGGGCGCGGCGGGGATGCTCAAGGCGTTGAGCGGGACGTTGTTGCAGCGCGCGTTGCAGCTCACGCCGCTGTCGTTGTGCGTCCCGTATTTAGCGTTTACCCCGCTGTGGTTGTTAGTGATTAGTTTTTTCTTAGTGCATGAGACGCCGACAGTGCGTGGGGTGTGTGGGGTGTGTGTGATTACGCTGGGGGCGTACTTGTTGAATGCGAACGCGGGGAAAGATGTGGAGAAGTTTGACAAGTCGCCTCGAGCGTCGTCTGCGACTGGCGACGGCGCGGCTGCGACGACGACGACGCGCACATACGCTGGAGGTGCAAGGATTCTGGACGCATTGTCGCCAGCTGGGGCGAAGAGAACATTAGAGCGCTCGCAGTCGTGGATGTCCGTCGCTTCGAGCGGGTTGGAGACGGTTATCGATTTCGGCTCGATGTCGTTGGATAAGCGCGCAAAACAAGGATTATTCGCGCGTGCGATCGGGAATCAGATCGACACGTTGCGCAACAACCCAGGGAGTTTGCTGACGATGCTTTGTGCCGCGCTCTACGCCCTTATTGCCGATCTCGACAAGCTCGGAAAGTTGCATTCCAGCGACTTGCTCGTCTTCATGTGCGTGCAACGATGCTTCATTTGCTTCCCTACTCTAGCCTTGGTTCTCGTTCGTTCACCCTCGGCATTCAATAATTTCAAGTCTTCGCGCACCGCGGTGACGCTCGTGTTGATTGGCCTCACCGACATCGCCGGTATGGCGGCATTCTTGAACGCCATCAACTACATATTTACCTCGTACGCCGTCGCCGCCAAGCGTACGTCGATTTTAGCCTCCGTCGTCGGCGGCGCCGTCTTCTTCAAAGAGCCAATCGCCCGGCGCTTGCCTTACATCTTCATCATGTTCATTGGCATGGCGCTTATATTACTTGCCGATGCTGATCGTCATTAACCGCAGCGTGCGCTGCGTAGCCACTGTAACATCACCGCGGCGTTAAACCCCATCGTGTATCGCCGTCACACGATCGCACGCGCGTTCGCCGCTCGTCGTCATGGATCCCGACGCCAATGAGAAGGAAATCGAAAGTACGTCAACGCTCGACGCGCATCGGCGCGGCCGACGCCGTCGGTGCGGTCGCGCGCGAGAGAAAACGCGCGGCGATCGCGTCGCGATGTCGAGCCGCCGGCGAGGTCTAGCGGTGTCAACGCGAACCGCGTCTCGCGCGAGAGATGCCGCGATCAGGCGCGGCGCGCGCGTGCGAAGTATTCGCGCGTTCGTGTATGCGTGTGCGTGTGTGCGTGGACTGACGATGTGTGTGTGCGCGCCTCGGCGGGTGCGGGTGTTTCGTTTGAATAGTTTGGAAGATGCGCAAGGTGCGTATTCGCGCGTTCGTCACGGTATTCGCGCGTGTCGAGAGGTGATGCGCGCATTCGTGTGCGTGAATTGTGTTATATGTGATGTGTGGTGTACTGACGCGTGTTATTTGTGTGTGTGTTTCGTTCGGTGTAGCTCATCAAGAAGCTGGAAGACGCGCGAGGGAACGGGACGTCGATGATTTCGCTCGTGATCCCGCCCAAGGGGCAAATCGCACTCGTGAACAAAATGTTGGTCGATGAAATGGGCACAGCGACGAATATTAAGTCGCGCGTGAACCGCCAATCCGTGCTTGACGCTATTGGGTCGGCGCAGCAGCGTTTGAAGCTGTACAATAGAGTCCCAGATAATGGTTTGGTCGTGTATTGCGGCGCCGTGTTGACGGAGTCCGGCAAGGAAAGACAGATGAAGATTGATTTTGAACCTTTCAAACCAATCAACACGTCGTTGTACATGTGCGATAACAAATTTCACACCAGCGCGCTGAGTGATTTATTGCAAAATGATCAAAAGTATGGTTTCGTCATCATGGATGGTAACGGTACGCTTTTCGGCACGTTGTGCGGAAACCACCGGGAAATTTTACAAAAGATCAGCGTTGATTTGCCCAAGAAGCACGGTAGAGGTGGTCAGTCTGCGCTTCGTTTCGCGCGCTTGCGTTTAGAAAAACGTCAAAACTACCTCAGTAAGGTTGCAGAACTCGCGACGCAGCACTTCATCACAAACGACAGACCCAACGTCGCCGGTTTAGTGCTCGCTGGTTCAGCAGATTTTAAGAACCGTCTCTCCGAGGCGGATTGCTTTGATAATCGTTTGCAAGAAGTCGTTTTAAGCGTTGTTGATGTTTCTTACGGCGGTGAAAACGGCTTCAATCAAGCCATCGAGCTCTCTGCCGACACATTGTCGTCGCTCAAGTTTATTCAAGAGAAGAAGTTGGTCAGCCGGTTCTTTGACGAAATCGCTCAAGACACTGGAAAGTACACATTTGGGATCAATGATACGCTCACGTGCCTGGAGATGGGTGCTGTCGAAACTTTAGTGTGCTGGGAAAACCTTGAAGTCGAGCGTGTGACTATGATGAACAGCCAAACGCAAGAGGAAACTGTAAAGTACTTCCGTCCCGAGGAGCTTACGGATAACGAGCACGTGCGCGACAAGGAAAGTGGTGTGGATTTGGAAATCATCGACAAGATGCCCATGTTGGAGTGGTTAGCTGAAGAGTACAAAAAGTTTGGTTGCGCGCTTGAAATTATTTCCGACAAGTCTCAAGAAGGAAACCAGTTTTGCCGCGGTTTTGGAGGCATCGGTGGTTTGCTTCGCTACCAAGTCGACTTGACAGCCTTCGAATGCGCCGTCGATGCCGACTCGGATGCATGGGACAGCGACGATAGCGAGTGTTTCATCTAATTTGCGTTGATAACTCTCCATTCTGTAGTAAAAAGTAATCAATTTGACACACAAAAAAGCGTTTCGCATCTTCCCGAGGCGAGACGGTGTGGTGGCCCTCGCGTGGCCGCACTGCGTGCCTCTTCATCTCGCGCGCGCGACACCGTCGCTAATGGACGATGGGAAATCAAGTTAGCATGGCGCCCTCCACGAAATCGTCTTCACTCTCATACTCCCGTCGCCACGCTCTGGCACTGCAACTCCACCCGCGGCATGCCCGTCCGAGCACACCGCCTGTAAAAGCTCACAGCGGCAGTGCGCACGCGCCTTTCGAGTATCTCCCAGACGACCTAGTCGCGCTGATTTTCACACATTTACCCGGCGATGATTTGGCCCGCGTGTCGTGTATCGACCACAGGTTCGCACGGCTCGCAAACGACTACGACGAGCTGTGGCTCAGAGCTCTTCGCCGAGACTTTGGAACGGCTTTTGCGCCGCCTCCTGGCGTGCACGTGCCCAAAGGTGACGGGAAGTTACAATACGCCTCATGTCGAGAGACTTTTCGCGCAATTGTTCGTGGTCGACTCGGAGGGGACGGGCAGATTCCTTCAAACGACGTTCAGGTGGGAATGCGAGTCTACGGTTAACCTCACTTTGTAACGCGATGTCCGTGGACGAGTTCTTGAATCGCGCACTTAAAGACGCGTCAGAAGCGTTAAAGTCCAAGAGTTCATCGGACAAGAACCCTTGGCGGGAGGCGTTGGATGTGTGGCGTGGATTTTACGCCGCGGTGGACTGGTCGGAAACGTGGTTGCGCGCGCTTCTCGTGGCACACGCGGCGCTCTTCGTCGTCATAATCGCTACAAGACGCAGTGAACGCACACAAGGTGTATTATTTTGCGTGTGTGCAGCTGTCGTGTTTGCAGCTGAGCGCATCAACGCGTTCGCTGGCGCGCGTTGGGAATCCTTTTCGGGGCAAAACTACTTTGACTCGCGAGGGAGGTTTACTTCTGTCGTGCTTTCAACGCCATTATTAATAGCGGCGTGCGTGGTATTGGTGAACATGCTGTTAATCATGACGAAGCTCATGGTAGACGTCGCACAGCGCCGCGGACGAGGAGGTAGTCTGAAGAAGACGCAGTAATTGAGAAACTAAGAGTATTTTTTAGAGGGCTCGCGCTTTCCCGACGCTTTCGCATGGAAACGTTTGGTAGTTTTAGTAGATTTCTGTACAAAGTATTTGTAATGTGTATCATGGAAATTGTGAGAACGAATGCACTCGCGTTGAATCGTGCGTAACGACAGGGCGAAGAATCGTGCTATCGGTAAATCGCTAAGTGTCAACTGTCAAGACTCCGTGTTTTTTGCAGATGCTCTTGATATGCTCTAGCTTTGACGTGGCGTCTGGAATGTCAAGCGCCAAATCTGCGACGTGACCTTCAACACGAAGGAACCCCTTCTGCATTTGACTGGCGCTTATCTCGCCGCTATCCCCCAGAACCTTGAGTAAACCGAGAATGTTGGCGACGTTGTTGCAATCTTTTGGAGCCTCCAAAGCCATGGTGAGGGCGAGTTTAACAAACTCGTGATGGAAAAACGGCATACCAAGATCATGCAAGCAGTGTCGAGCTTCGGAAACGTCGTTCGTGACGATGTACTCGTCAAGCATGGCTTTGATTTTCAGCTTGGCGGCGTCTAGAGGCGATTTATCAAAGTCGCCCCACGCGCGCAGTACCCTGTCGCTATGACCTGGTCCAGATAAATGCCCATGAGCGAGTAGCAACGCTTCTTGAGCGACTTTGCCCTCGCACGTGGACATGGCCGCGACGGTGTCTGGGAAAGATGGAGGTAAAATGTCGTCGATGATGGCTCGGGCGACGAACATTCCGAGAACCTCCGCCGTATCCGGAACGTCAATCACGAGATCATCCGCCGCTTCGATCAATCGCACAAATCCACGTTGAATTTGTGCACTAGAAAGTGCACTCGGATACAGCGCGCTGAGTAGTACTGCGGCGGCTTCTTTTTCCCGATGCCCTCGGTCCATGGCGAGAGTCACCAAGCGCTTGACGAAAAAGTGTTCAAACATCGGTGCGTCGAGTTTCTCCACGCGCGTCCACGCCTCATCAATGTCCGATGAGCTGAAGTACTCAAGAATGATCGCCCCCGCCTGATCCTTGTACTGCTCGATGACATCCTTACTTTTGCCCCCGACGTCCACAGTCCTAAACGCCGTGGGTTCCTCCGTCGAGTCGTAATTCGGATCCCCCGAATCCAGCGCATATACCGGCGAATCATCAATCACCGACAGCACGCGCATGGTTTCATCCCCTTTTTGTCCGCGTCCACTCGCGCGAGAATGTTGCACGCCGTGCGAATCCACCCACTGCACGCTCAGCGCCGCGCTCTCGCGTCCAGTCAGCCCCGCGCCTTTCCCCGCCGCCTCCAACTGATGCCTCTTACGAATCGTCGCATCGAACGCTTTTTGCTGCTCCACCGTGAGCAACATCTCGAACGATCGCTGTCGCAGTCGCGGCGGCGCGATTCACCCTCCTCCGTCTGCGTTCCCGCGCGCGGCGTCGGGAAAGAAATCCAATCGAACGCTGCTGCGCGAGGATGCTTTTCGTGCGCCTACGCGGTGCGTTGACGCGCGCGATGTCCTATATCCGCGATGCGCGGCGCGAGAAAACGCTGGCGAGAAATCCGATCGATCGTTTGCGCGCGCTCGCGTGCGCCGTGCGTCGTCGCGGGCGGCGTCAGTGGCCGTCGTTCGCGTCGCGGTGTGTCGACAGTCGCGTGCCCGAGCACCAACGACCTTGGACCGAACAGGTGTCTATGTGTCGTACTATGATCTCTATACCCTCTATTTGAGATACATGTATAACACTGACTCGACAGTTGAGATATTTTTTCGATAGAGTGGAATATTCTTCACAATATGTATGTGTTCATTCAATCAAAACGGATCACTGCGTTTCGGCACAGCGGCACGCGCCGCGCGTCGCCAGTGTGCGCGCCGCGATCGCGACGCGTCGACGAATGCCCGACCAGGCGTACCGCTCGCGTTCTTCCTCGTCCTCGTCCTCGTCGCCGTCGGCGTCGCGGCGCTCGACGAGCGATGCGTCCACGACGCGCGGTGCTCGACGACGATCGGTGCCGGTGCGCCATGGTGTTACTTCGCTCATCGGCGCGCTCGCGCTCATCGCGCTGTGCGCGACGCCCGCGGTGGACGCCAAGGCGAAGCTTCAGATTGTGAATTCTGCGAACGACATCGTGCACGCATCGCACATATTATGCGGCTCGGGTGCGGCGGGGAAGGAGAAGTGTTTGGATTACGAGGAGATGTTGGCGCCGTACACCGACGCGGCGCATCACTTGGAGCAGGCGTTCGCGGAGCTCGCGGTGAAGTATTCTGAGTGTCCAACCGGGAGTGAAGGTGGTGATTTGGGGTATTTTCCGCGCGGGGAAATGGCGAAGGATTTTGAGCGCGTGGTGTTTGACGCGAAGACGCCGTTGGACGCGGTGGTCGGGCCGGTGGAGACGCGCAACGGGTGGCACTTGGTGTTGGTGCACGATAGACATTTGGCTGACGACGAGGCCAAGGAGAAGGCGAGGTTGAAGCAGGAGGCGTTGAAGCAAGAACGGCTCGAACGGGCAGAGCAACAGCGGGCGTATCAAGAGCACCGCGAACAGCGCCGACGCGAACGCTCGATGCGAGCAAACTTAAAGGATAGAGAGACAGATAAGCACTCGTTGCATCACGACGAGTTGTAATGATATTACTAGATGTTGCTGCTACTTGTACCGTGCTAATAACGCTCGAGTAATTCTCGTAAATACTCTGCGCGAAGCGCCAAGTCGCCCGCGTTGGTAGTCACGCCGATGGAATCTTCGAGCTCCTTCGCTTGCCACAGCTCTCGCAAAACTTCCCAGTATTCTCCACCACCGTCGACTAAGAAATCACACGCTTCAACCCAATCGGGCTCTTCTTCGCAGTACTCACGAATGCGTTTGAAATCGAGCTCGTGAATGTCGACAAACACCCGCCGCAGCGCCTCCGCCGACGTCGACTCGCTCGGGCCTCTCGAGCTCAACGCGCTAAATACTAACTCTGTGAGCGTCACAGCGAGTGCTTTAAGATCAATCACCACGCTTTCAGGCGTACACAGCGTGCTACACCCAAAGTTGATCAATTTCACGTCCAAATCATCCGCAGACCGATCGACGAATGTGCTACACAAAAACGTCGACGCGTCCAGCGCTCCGTGCGCTACGCCTCGTTCGTGCGCGTACCATACCGATTTAATGCACCCTTCAAACGCTTTACGCACGAACCGCGCGCGCGCGCGTTTCGGTTCATCCGCAACGCGCTGCACAGGCGGCCAAAACTTCACCGCAGAGTTCACATCCTGCTTCGCTCGAGGGTATTCGCTCAGCCGACGCAACCCGTGCCATTCCTGCACCGTCCACAACGACGTCGCCTCCGAGTCCACACCCTTCGACGCAAAATATCCCACCAATCGCGCTATCGGTAAATTCCGCTTCGGTAACATCCCAGGACCACGTCCGTAACGATCGACATCAATCTCCACGTCATCATCGAACAACAATCGCTCGTACGCGCGCACCTCCGTTTCCGCGAGCGCCGCCGCTTCGCGCCCCTTGTACTCCTTCAACATCACCGCCCCTTGATCAGCCTCAGCGCGCCCAATCCCGAGCGGTTCCGCGGGCACGTGTACGTATCGCCCAGCGTATAAATTCACGCAACTCGCATCGTCGCCGCGCGCGTCGACGTCGCGGCTCGTCAGCGACGCGCTCTCCGCCGACCCATCCGCGGCTGTCCTCCACGTGAACGCGCTATCGCGCTCGCGCTCGACGCGGAACGTCACCGTGCCGAGCTTTTGTGCGATTTCGAAGTCATCCGCGTCGGCGGCGTCGAGCGCGGCGCGCGCGAGACGCGCGGCGCGAGGCAAAGCGCGACCTCGTCGCGTGGCTGACGTCGATAACGTCAACGTCAATGCCGACGACGTCGTCGCGCGCGACGCCGCGGACGACAACGCGCGCGCGTTCGATGGCGCGAACATGGTACGCGCGAGTCGTCGCGTCGCGCGCGCGCGCTCTGTCTCGCGCGCGTCGCGTGAGGCGCGTCGACGAATGCCGCGCGACCTCACTCGTCGATGCGCAGCGATAAACCCGACGCCGTGAGCGCTTCGCCGAGATCGGGCGACGCGAACGCCGAGCGCGCGGTCGACGTCTTCGCCGTCGATGACCCATTCACCGCGTTCTTTGCGCTCGTTGCGGTGATTCTCGCGCTCGTGCAAGCCGCATCCGCGCGCGCGTGTACGTGCTGAGCGACAACGCAGCATGAGCATCGATGACGCCGGTGCGGACGATGCGCTCGCGCGTGCGCGACGCAATCGCGCGTTAGCCATCGCGAAACGCACGGCGGTGCTCTCGGCGACGACGATTCTGCGCGAACGCGTGCGCGCGCTCAACGCGACGGCTGTGAATGAACGGGACGGCGCGTACGCGGTGTATTGGATGCAAGCGTCGCACCGCGTCGAGCACAACGAAGCGCTCGAGTACGCGATTCATCGCGCCAATGTCGCGCAAAAACCACTTATTGTGATGTTTTCGTGCACGGCGTCGTATCCGGAGGCGAGTGAGCGGCATTATGGGTTTATGTTTGAAGGTTTAGTTGAGGTATACGAGGCGCTGCGCAGTCGCGGGATTTCAATGACGGCGACGCTTAACGCGCCGCCGGCGTCAATCATCGCCGCGAGTCGACGAGCGACGGAAATAATCGTCGATGGAGCGTATATGCGCATACTCCGTGCGTGGAGAGCGGAATTGGCGCGCGAATCGTCGTGTGCGGTGATGGAAATTGAAGCCGACGTCGTCGTGCCGCAATTGACGAATGCGCGAGGCGGAGCGGCGGAAATCGCGGCGGCGACGTTTCGCCCGAAAGTTCTCCCTCGAGTCCCCGTATTTGTCAAGTCAGAGCTCCCACAGTTTCCATACGCGTATGGCGAACTCGATGACGACACTCGGGACGTGTTTGAAGACGCGATTAAAGATTTCGAAACGCTCCCCGTCGACCAGGGCGTCGATGCGTGCTTACAAGCGCTCTCCGCGCGAGGCATGCCGCGGCTCGAACGATGCCCTCGAGTGACGTCGCACGTCGGCGGTGCACGCGCCGCGCGCGATAAACTCGATACATTTTTGACGACCAAGGTATTGTCGCGATACGCACAGTCGCGAAACGATCCTAGCATGGGGTTACAGTCGCATTTGTCGCCGCACATTCAATACGGGCAAATTTCAGTCGTCGAAATCGCGCGGAGAGCGCTCGAGTTTCAGAAAGCGCACGCGACGGATGCGAAGATCAGCGCGAGTGTGGATGTGTTTTTAGACGAACTCATCGTGCGTCGCGAGCTCGCGGTGAATTTTGCGTTGAGGAATCCGCATTACGATACGTATGAAGGCCTTCCAGAGTGGTCGAGGAACACGCTCGCGAGGCATGCGAGCGATGCCAGAGCGTGGACGTACACGCTCGAGCAATTTGAGCGCGGTGAAACGCATGATAAGCTATGGAACGCCGCACAACGGGAGCTCGTGGTGTCGGGAAAGCAACATAATTTTGTGCGCATGTACTGGGGGAAGAAAATTCTCGAATGGACGGCAGTTCCGGAGGACGCGTGGCGCTTCGCGATGACGTTGAATAACCGGTATTCGCTCGATGGTAGAAACATGGTGAGCTTGACGGGCGTCGGATGGTGTTTTGGTTTACACGACCGAGAATTCCATGACGTTGAGGTCACTGGCACCACGAGGCGATTTAGTGCCGAGGGCATGTCGAAGAAATTCCCAGCTGGAATGAAGGAATATCTCGAGCGATGGGGCGACGGCGGACATCGAAAGCGTCAGGCGCGCATCGCGGATATGTTTGCGTCTGTAAAAAAAGTTCGCGATGAAAGGTAGCACATAGCACTAGTTTGAGTTTGTTATTACTGTAGAATAATGTTGTTTTCATGGGATTGTGTCTTCATGCAGAATTTAAACGGTCTCTGTCTTGAAATTCGCGCGCGACTCGAGCGTCCATCGCGTGGAGGAATTCGCCCAGCGAGCACCGCCCGTCGGAACCCACGGCGTTGTATGCCAAAAATGGGAGCTTGCGCAACGCGCGACCACTTAAACCTTCGCACTTTTCCGCTATTTGACACAGCACTTGAAGAGGTGCAGGTTCCGATTCGGATTCTCGATCTAAGTCGCAGATGTCAGCGTATGTAATGTCTTCGTAATCGTCGATAGCTAAGACGTCGTACACCAAGTCGCGGCGCATGAGTTCAACCACGCACGAACGCAAAATCTCAAACCGAGCACTCACACCTGGTGGACCGATGTAACATTTAATATCCGCCCGGTCCACAAAGGCTAAATCTATAGCCTCGGTGATGTTACTCGTCGTGAGCACGATGGCGTTTGGACGCGACTTGAGCGCGTCGATTTGAGTCAAGAGCGCGTTCACGACGCGAATCGCGTCGCTTGGCTCGGATCCATTCGCCGCACTCTTGCGTGCGGCGGCTAAACTTTCTACCTCGTCCACTAATACGAATACTAACGACGATTCGTCTTCTAAAAGTTCTTGAATCTTCCCAAAAAGCTTACTCACCAATTTCCCGCTTTCGCTAAACCATCGACTAAATAACGAGTGCGCGTTCACCTCAACCAAAACGCTATTCGTATACACGTCATTGAACCGAATCGACAACCGCTGCGCCAAAGCCTTACATAACGTCGTCTTCCCCGTCCCCGGCGGTCCGTGCAACAACACCACGCGATTCCACGCAATCAATTGCGCGTCCACCCCGCGTTCGCTAAACAACAACGCGTTCGCCGCGTACCGCAACAACTCCCCCTTGACATCCCCTTCCTCATCATCAAACACCAAACTCTCCCACGCGCCTTCAAAATCTCTCGACGGTAACATCCACTCGCGATACGTCGCGATATCATCCGCGCCATCCATCTCCTCGCCCGGTTCGTCCTCGTTCAACGCGTACGCCCGACACCGCGCGTCGCACTGCCAAAACAACACCTTCCTCGGCGTCTCACCATTCGCCGCGCGCGTCCACGTCACGTCGCGCACCCACACGCGCTCGACGTGCTCGCGCATCACGCGCCCGTGCGCGCTGGCAAAATCCTCCTCCGTGAGCTCGTCGTCGACGCGCACGAGCGCGTCGCGCGTCGTCGGCACCGTGCCCATGCGCTCGAGGCTCCAGCGCACGGCGCGCGTGACGTCGTCGAACGACACCGAGGACGTCGACCGCACGCGCGCGTCGATGCGAACGATGGCGATGATGCCGTCATCCATGGCGGCGCGCAGTGCCGACGTCCGCGCGCCGGCGACAGCTAGAAATCGCATTCAAATTTCGACGCGCGACCGCATAAATCGCCGAATGCCCGAACACGTATACGGCGTGCGCCTTTGTCTATCAATACAACACCGTGGTGTCGAAAAATACCGCACATCCGTATACTACGGTCTGTGATGGCTATGTCGTATGCACATGGGCATGTCGCGACAGTCCGCGTCAGCCCCTTATCCACACCCGGGCGGCCTCGAACGCGTTCCCGCGACCGACGTCGCGCGCGCGCCGCGACCGTCGTAGTGCGCGTGACGCGAACGCGATGTTGTTGTTTTTTTCGTTGTTGTTTTTGTGTCGTCGTCGCGCGCGCCGTGCGGCATCGGGTGTCCGAACCGTCGGGGCGAGGGCGCGCGTCCGAGGGCCCCGAAGCGCCGCACGCGTTCGGGCGCCACGAGGCGCGAGTGCGCGCCGCGGCCGCGGCGACGGCGACGGCGACGGCGTCGGGCGTAGCGAGTGCGGTCAACCGTCTCGCATCGGTGCATCGCGCGCGCGGTGCGCGTCGCGCGTCGCGTCGGTCGCGGGAACGCGTGTCGCGTCGTTGATTTTGAAAAAGCAACGCGCGAGGGTCGGTGCGTGGTTCCGCGCAGGGCCACGGACGCGCGCGGCGACGGTGATGTCGAGCAAGGTGCGCGAGTCGGGAGAGTGTATGGATGCGAAACGTGTGCGCGCGGTGGTGCGATGGGCGACGCGAGCGCGCGGTCGCGTCGCGCGTGGGCGTGGATTGATTGATGCGATGCGCTGGCGATGACCTCAAAGGCGCTGACGTGTGTGTGTGTGCGTGTGTACTCGTTCTTTGTAAACGTCCAGGCTGGACCGTCGAAGACGATGACGCTCGATGCGCTTTCGGCGGTGTTTCACTTGCCAATTAATGATGCGGCAAAGGAGGTGCGTTGGTGTAGGCAGGCTTGTGGATGTGTCTTCGCGCGTTCGTAAAGTCGTTTTGACGGAGTCGCGCGGCGCCCGCCGCCAGTCGACGACGAATGACGACGAATGACTGTGTTGGTTGAGACATACTGACGCGTGTGCTTTTATTGTGTTTTGTCCATTTCATAGCTTGGGATGTGTGTGACTGTGTTGAAACAGCGGTGTCGCGATCACGGCGTGGCGCGGTGGCCGTATAGAAAAGTGAAGAAATTGGACACAATTATAAACGCGCTCGAGACGACGGCGACGACGTCGACGGGAGATGGCGTAGTGAAAGCGAAAGGACGACGCGGGAGGCCTTCAATGTACGATCAGCAGTCGCGACTTGAGACTGTCAAGCGTACGCGTGACTTGTTAATCACGCAGCCGAATAGCAACGCGCACTTGAAGGTTGGGAAATTGGACAAGACGACGCGCAAGCGTATGGCTTCCTCTATGGATGACTCGCGATGCGAGGACTCTTCTGGTGACAACAGGTCATTCAAGACGTCTTCGTACGCTACAGTTGGAGGTGCATCGAATCCATCGGTAAGTACTTCGCCAAAGAGGTCAAAGGCGAGTCGCGACGGAGTAAAATCAGAAGAGACGAGCGCGCCGCTCGGCGGGGTGCTCGGTCGCCTTCTCGAAGCCGCGCACAATGCAGAGGAGATACCAAGAGTTAGTAAACCTCAGGTTATCAGGCCGCTGAAAATCGACGTGACGTCGAGTGAACGCAAAGGGTCGTCGACGCCGTCGCCTGGATCTTCGAATGGCAGCGACCAAATGCCGTTTCCCGCAGACCGTTCGACGTTTTCGATGTTTCCGTCGACAGACTTTCTGCGAGCGGCGATGCCCGTCGCACGAACGTCGCCGGCGCACATTCCTGCACAAATCGCGCGACCGATACCGCGCAAGTTTAACACTCAGACCGTGTTGGCTTCACTCGCGAATCAAATTCCAGGCGCCGGCGGCTTCCAAGCGTTTTGGCATTCGCTCTCGCGCTTTGGATCGGCTCCGAATCCGTCGTCATCACCATCACCGGCTCCACCGTGAAAATGACTCCACAACAAAGTAGATAGAATACTATAGCACTCCACCACTAGCTCTATTGCTTCTTCAGGCACCCGCACCACCGCTGGGTTGTCTAATTTTGGATTGACTCTCGACGTCCTCGTCCTCTCCGGATGACGCGCCGACGAGAGAAAACATTTGATTTATTGATTTTTTTTTTCGCGCGAGCGCCATGCTCGCGCATCCACCCATAGCCGCGCACACGCGCATTCGCACGGATCTAGTGTGTCTTAATATTCACACCATTCCGCATGCACCCATCATCGTCCTCCTCCCTCGCCGCGTCTCGCTCCATCCGGGGTTCGCCACTCGAGCCAGAGCCCGCGCGACCGCATCCACACCTGGCGGCTGGGGCTTGCGTTGGCCATCGCTGGGCGCCACACCCCGCCGCCTCGCGCGCGCGGTTGCACGACGCGCACGCACGCACGCACGCGCGAGCACGCGTGGTATCGCACACCGCGAGCATCGACGTCAGACGTCAGACGACGACGACGACGACGACGACGGCGCGGCGGCTGTCGTGAGACGCACATTCGTCGTGGACCCTGTGCGATCGTCCAGTGTTGAGTGAAATCGCGCGCGATGGGGAAGACGCCTGCGCAAGAGAACCGCCTCAAGGCGAAGAAACAAGGAATGTCGCACGAAGACGTGAAGAAGCAGCAAGCGGCGGATGCGAGGAAGATTAAAGAGTTGGCGAATAAAGACCTAACGTTTGGGCAGACGAAGGGCGCGGGGCTGAATAAAAAGCACGAGGTGCACTTGCAGCGTTTGAAGGATATGGCGGATCCGACGACGGAGCTCGGTAAGGCGACGTTGCGAGCGGCGAGGAAGAAAGCCAAGGAACAGCAGGAATTTTTGTTGCGCACAAAGGGTATCGATGTGAAACAGCCGGAATGTCCACCGGGCGTGGACCCGAAGACGATTTTGTGTGAGTTTTTCAAGCATGGATGCTGCGCCAAAACGGCGGACAAGTGCAAGTATTCTCATCAACTTGATATCGCGGCTCGTCAGCAAAAGCGTAGCGTGTTTGAACTCCCTGATGAAGATTCAATCGAGATGTGGGATCAAAAGAAGCTCGAAGCAGTCATCGCTCGCAAGCACGGCGCCGAAAAGAACACCAGCAACGAAACCGCAATTGTGTGCAAGCACTTCCTCGACGCCGTCGAAAAGAAGCTCTACGGTTGGTTCTGGCACTGCCCGGGTGGTGCAGATTGCAAGTACAAGCACAAACTTCCGCCAGGCTTTGTTTTCAAGTCTGAACTTCGCGAACGCCTTTTGGAAGAGGCGCGTGCGCGAAAGACTGATCAAGACATTTTAAGAGAGAAGTTGATTGAACTCAAGAAGAATGGCCCATCTACCGCAATGACTCTCGATGTTTACCTCGAATGGAAGAAGGAACGTGTGGAGAAGAGACGAGTCGCGGATGAAGCCGCCACCGCGGAGCGCAAAAAGAAGGGGTTGCTCACGGGTAGAGAAATCATTGAGGCTCAACTTGGCGATGCTGTGTCAAGCGAAGACGCTGGTTCAAGCGCTGGCGACGATGAAATTGTTCGTTTGATGAAGGAACGCCGCGAGGCGGACGAGGAAGCCGAAGCTAAGGCGGCCGAAGAGGCGCGGGAGAACCTCGAGCGCGCCAAGCAACTCGGCGACCTTTACAACATTGAAATGCTTCCTGATGAAGTCGACGACTTCGCTGATCTCGACGACGAGGAAGATGACTTTGCACCGCCTGAAGGCTGGACGCCCGATGCGGTCGCGCCTGATGCGGATGAAGATGGTGACGATGAAGAAGCCAACGCGGCCAACGCGGCCAGGGAGGCAAAGGAGGAGAGCGACAGAGTTGCGCGCAAGCAGGCGGAACTCAAAAAGCTTGAAGAAGAAGGTATTGTGCTCGCTACGAAGACTACGACGACGGATAAGGAGGCGGCGTTGTTCAAGCCTGCTGTTGAAATCCCAGACGAAGCGTTAGGTGACGGCGAGCTGGACCCAAAGAAGCTCGGCGAGATGATTGCCGCCAAACGCGCCGCAGAAGAAGCTCAACGACAAAAGGAACTTGCCGATCTCGCTGCGGATAAGGAAGCTAAGGAAGCTGCAAAAGCCGCCAAAAAGGCTGAACGTGAAGCAGCTCGCGCCGCCAAGAAGAAGTCCAAGAAGAAGGGTGATGACGACGACGATACGATTGACAGTATCGAAAAGGCTATGGGTAACGTCGAAATTGAAACCACGAGCGCATCGCTCAAGCGCATCTCTACCGGTGTCTTGGCATCCCGACCGACGGCTCGCGATATCAAAATTATCAACTTCTCCATGGGCATGGGTGGTCGCGAACTCATTAAGGACTGTGACATCGAAATCACCATCGGGCGCCGTTACGGTTTGCTTGGGCAGAATGGTTGCGGTAAGACCAACTTTCTTGAGTGCCTTGCACGCCGTGAAGTCCCCATCCCTGATCACATCGACTTGTATCACTTGCGCGAAGAAGCTGTTCCAACGGACCGCTCTGCTATTCAAACCGTGATTGACGAAGTCAAAGCGGAGATGGAGCGCTTGAATGCTTTTGAGCAACACATTCTCGAAACCACTGGTCCCGACGACGAGCGTTTGGAACTCATCTATGACCGCTTAGAAGAAATCGACCCGACCACTTTCGAGGCTCGGGCGGCAGAACTTTTGCACTCCCTCGGCTTCGAGCAATACATGATTCACCGTGCGACCAAGGATATGTCTGGTGGCTGGCGTATGAGAGTCGCCCTCGCCAAGGCGCTCTTTGCGTCGCCAACACTCTTGTTGCTTGACGAACCGACAAACCACTTGGATTTGGAGGCATGCGTGTGGCTCGAATCGTACTTGGCGCAGTACAAGAAGTGTTTGATCATTGTTTCGCACTCTCAAGATTTCTTAAACGGTGTCTGCACGCACATCATTTGGTTGACTCAACAAAAGCTCCAGTACTACACGGGCAACTACGACACTTTCCAAAAGACTTTGAACGAGAACAACGTCGTGCAACAAAAGAAGTATGAAAAAGAACAAGCTGATATCAAGCACTTAAAAGAGTTCATTGCGTCATGCGGTACGTACTCCAACATGCGTAAGCAGGCTGAGTCCAAGCAAAAGATTATCGACAAGATGGTGGCTGCTGGTTTGACGCCTCCCGTCGTCAAGGAACACGACTTTACGTTTGATTTCCCAGACTGTCAAAAAGTGCCGCCGCCGGTGTTGCCTTTCGGCAACGTATCGTTCTCCTACAGTGGTAAGAAAGAGGATTACCTGTATGAAAACTTGGAGCTTGGTGTTGACTGCGACAGTCGCATCGCGTTGGTGGGCCCTAACGGTGCCGGTAAATCCACGTTGCTCAAACTTATGACTGGCGAATTGACGCCATCAGAAGGAACGGTCGATCGTCATCCCGCGTTGTCGATCGGTAAGTATCACCAGCACTCTGTTGACGTCCTCGACAAGAGCATGAAGACATTGGACTTTTTCATGCAACAGTACCCGAATACCATGACGTTCAAGCGCGAAATGGAGGAATGGCGAGGCTACTTGGGACGATACGGCATCAGCGGCCGAATGCAGACTCAACTCATCGGCGAACTGTCCGAAGGTCAGCAGTCGCGCCTCGTGTTTGCTATGCTCTGTATGTCTCGACCGAACTTGTTGCTTCTTGATGAGCCCACGAACCACTTGGATTTGGAAGCCATCGACGCGTTGGCTGAAGCCATCAAGCGCTACAATGGGGGCCTTGTTCTCGTGTCGCACGATTTCCGCTTGATTGATCAAGTTGCGGATCAAATTTGGGTGTGCGAAGACAAGAGCGTCAAGGTGTGGACGGATGAGGGCGGTATTCGGGCGTACAAGAAGAAGCTAGCCAAGAAGGCGGAACGAGAAAGCGCCGAGCGTAAACTGAAGGGCTCTAAATAGAGCGAGCTCTGTTCGACAAAGCTCTTGAATATTCACGAATTGAAATCATTTTAATAACTAAACTTTGCGTAGTTCACAAAACGAGATAAATATGCTACACTGTGTATCAACCGGACTCACGTCCCGCGAAACTTCAACGTCACCGCGCGGTGCGCCCACGACAGCGCCGCGTCGGTACCCCCCAGCAACAACGTCAGCGCTATCATACCACTCATCACTACCAACGAATTCGCCGCAACCCCTTTCGCCGTATCCCACGTCAATAACCCTCTATTCGGCCACGCGAGCAACGGAGCCACCTTGCGCAAATTCCCCGGCTGCGCCTTGAACCACGCCAACACCTCTCGCGCCACAAACATCGCAAAAGGCACGTGATCGTCCGCGTATTCATCCACGTCCGCCGCATCAGCGTCAAACGCACCCGAATCCTCGCGCGCGAGCGCGTCGTCGCGCGCGATCGACGTCGCCGCCGCGCGTGGTCCGCGGTGGACCCGACCGACTCGCACGCGTTCCACGATGTTCGTCCGCGCCGGCGCACGCCAACGCGGCGACGTCGCGCGCCAACGCGGCGACGTCGCGCGCCAACGCGGCGACGTCGACGCGCGTCGCGACGACGTCGCCGGCATCGACGTCGTCGTCGTCGCCGTCGTCGACGCGCGCGCCGCGGCCATGACCGTCGTCATCGGCGAGCGCCAATAGAGGCGACGAGTGGCGGCACAGCGCGACGGTGACATCGATGACGCCGCGCGTAGCGACATTGCGTTGGTGCGCCGCGCCGACGAGGCGTGTGACGACGACGACGACGACGACGACAGCGTCGTCGCCAGCGCGCCGCGCGCCGCGGCACCGCGGTGCCGCGCATCGCACATCGAACGCCGTCGATGGGCGCACCGATGTCGATGTCGATGTCGATGTCGCTGCGTCGTTCGAACCTTGGGCGCGCGCGCTGCTGCCGTCGCGAGATCTCACGCGCGCGCCCGCAGATGCGAGAACTTCGAGGACGACGTCGATTCGCGACGATGCGGCCAAGGTGTTCGCGACGAAGGCGTTCGCGTACGTGTACGATAAAGGATATAGGCAAATGTTCAACGCGCTCGGGTATCCGGGACGCGAGCGCGAGGGCGAGATCGCGGTTGAGGTGCTCGGGGAAACACACCGACATGGACGGCTGTTGGATGTTTCTTGTGGACCTGGGAACGTGACGTCGATACTAGTCGATGCGGGGTTGTGGCAAGTTATTGCTTGTGATTACGCCGAAGCCATGTGCGAGCGGTGTCGAGAGACGTGCGGCGTCGGTGTCGATGTTTATCGCGCAGACGTGGCCGATTTACCGTGGTTACCCGAGACATTTGATGCCGTACACTCATCCGCTGGAGCGCACTGTTGGGGCGAGCCCGAAAAGGGATTTGAAGAAATTTATCGCGTGCTGCGAAACGGCGGCACGGCGCTGATTAGCACCGTTGTTTTGTTGTCAGTCGTGAACACGACTGGCACGCAAAAAGAATACGAGAAAAATCGAACGTCAAATACCCCATTTTGGGATGCCCTCGCGGTCCAAACGATGATGGTGAACGCGGGATTTAAAAGTGTTGAACTTGTACGTCAAGAAAAGTGCTTCGTGCAGTTCAAAGCACGAAAGTGACAAATGTATTCATTACAAGTAGCACCGTAGCAGCAGCAGGAGTAGCAAATAAAAAATCAATACCACTATCGTCGAAGAATTTTCTTCAAAGCATCATCAATACGTTCATACTTGAACTTGTAGCCGGCGCTGAGAGCCGTCGTCGGCTGGACCTTCTGTCCTTGAAGAACCACCGTTGCGCCTTCACCCAGAAGCGCTTGAATCGCAAAATCCGGCACCGGCAACCAGTTTGGCTTGCCAAGTGTCTCTCCCAGTGTTTCGCACATATCGCGCATGCGTACAGGAGTAGGCGCTACGCAATTGATTGGTCCGTTGAACGCTTCGTTCGTCAGACTCTCCAAAATCAAGCCCACCGCGTCGTCTCTGTGCACCCAGCTAAACCACTGCGAGCCATCGCCTAAAGGCCCGCCCAGAAACGCCTGGAACGTAGGGACCATTTTACCCAACGCACCGCCGTCACGGTCGAGAACGATCCCGAGTCGGAGGAGCACCACCCGGCATCCGTCCGCGCCCTTAGCCGTCTGCTCCCACGCCTGACACACCTGACTCAAGTAGTCTGCACCTGGCCCACTCGACTCATCGTACGTGTCACTTTCGCTCGTGCCGTAATATCCAATGGCCGATGCGTTGACTAACACTTTCGGTCGTTTGCTTTCATCTTCGATCGAGTTGATGTGTTCGACGATCGTCTTTGTGGTTCTCACTCGCGAAGCCATGATTTCACCCTTAATCTTCGGGTCCCAACGAGTACTGATCGGCTCCCCCGCCAAATTTACCACATGTGTAGCTCCTACGAGTCCTCGTCGCCACTTATCCTGACCCACGAACGCAATATCACCTTTTGGGAGAGAGTTTGGCGATAGCTTGCCGCGCGCTTTATCGACATCACGCGTTAAAACGCGCACCTCTGCTCCTTGCTCGAGAAGCGTAGCGACGAGTTTGGAGCCGACAAAACCCGTTGCGCCGGTAATGGCGACAACCAATCGCTGTGATGTCGTCGCGGTAGCGTTGGCTGCGCTGGCGGCGGTGACAAAACGACGCTCGCTCAGTCGGGGCACGCGAGCCGTCGCTGATGCCTTATCCACCAGACTACGGCGAGCTTGGTGCTTCAGCGACGCGTGTACATTCACACGCGCGCTGAGTTTGTTGTGTGTATGTGCGTATGTTGCCATGTTACGCGTCAAGCTGAATACTAAACGCCGGCGGTGGCGATGTGAAGTGCCTACTGCTGTTCAGGAGACGCCTTGAGAAACACGTGGCGAACGGCTGCTTCAGGAGTGAGCCGCCGTGCAGGGTCCCAGTCTAGTGCGCGATTGAGAAACTCATCAAAGCCTGAATCTTTCGAAATACTAGGTCTGCACCGATGAGACCGATGCTTTACCGATACTTTCGATAATCTCTGTGGAGTGCCGACTGGGACGTTTCGCATTCGGCTTTCGCTGCACTCAAGCAGTGATGAGGTGTTCATGATGGTAAAGTTCACTCGTCGCTCGGCGTTTGTAGCGGCCAAAAGCATGCGTTTTGGAGGGGATCCTAATTTAGACACAATACTGCTCAATAAAGCTGCTTCGTTGTCGCCAGAGAAAATTGGCTCGCCGATGTACAGTTCCGCGAGCACGCACGCAAGACTCCACACGTCAATCGGATGGCTATAGCCGATGCCGAGCATGACCTCTGGGGCGCGATAGAATCTGCTCTGTACATATGTATACACTGCCCGCCCAGCGTAACAAGCACTTCCAAAGTCGATTAATTTCACGTTGAGCGAATCCGGGCGCTCAAGCAAAATATTTTCTGGTTTGATGTCACAATGGACAATCCCAATCCGCTTCAAGTACAGCAACGCCTCTACGAGTTGCCGAGCTATATGTCGAACGCTGACAAGTGGCATACTTGTGAACTCCCGTGCGGCAAGAAACTCGTACAAGTTGATGTGTAAAAGTTCAAGAACGACACACGTATGCTGACGGAACTTGAAATGCTCTAGCATATGAACAACTCGACTTGACCCGCCTTGTAGTCGATCTAGAAATTCAACCTCCAGCAAGGCTTGTCTCGAAAATTTCGGATTCTTATTAATGACTTTAAGCGCCACCATACGTTTACTTTTATGATCGAAGCATCTAATGACTCGTCCAAAATTACCTTGGCCGAGCGAATCCATCACCTCAAATTGGAATGCTACGTGCTCCCCGCGAATTATCTTGAACACACCGTCGTGAGATTTGGACGAACGAGAGTCCATGGACGAATTCATAGTTGATGTCAAATGATTGTGCGTTATTTTGTCGTCCTTATCCATTGGGACATACCATACACGTTTGTAGCGCATGATGTCTTCTCTATCAATCTTTCTCATTCGGCGCCACATTTTTTTCATTACTTCTGTGGCTGGAATCCCCTGGGTAGAGTCATCCACCGACGTTGACAAATGATGGTTTATACCTACATTACACGTGCGCCGCACGTTCTTTGATCGAGGCTTATCGCTTGGTGTATCTAAGTTGCTGCGTTGTTTTGTCCGCATTCTTGCGCTTAGAGGTGGCAGCTTTGGTATAAATTTCGGGCTCAGAATCGTTGACTCGAGGCATGGTGGGCGAGCCGTCTGTAGCACGTTGCGAAGACACGATATGTCACGTTCCGAACGCCGTGTTGTTCCTTTACTTGTACATTGTTTGTGTTCTCTCACGGAATGAGGCGATGTGAGTTCAGTCAACGTGAGCCTTGGGCATCGTAGGGGCGTGGCTACAGCACTCCTTATACTTTTACTCGCACACGGCGCGCGCGGCGCGCGCGTATGCGGTTTAGTAGATACTTCGTATGTCGCATGCCACGTCGACTCTGGGGACTTCGACATGGGTGGTTGTGACAGGCGTGTCTTCACAACAAAAACATAAATAGCCACGCAGTGTTAACACTGCGTTAACGTCATCGTCAGCCATCTTGCATCGATTCAGGGCTGTTACAAAATCCCCACATTGCTGTTGTGCAATGTGGGACTAAATTCTAAATGTCTCATCTGTGTTTCATTTGTGCTTTGCGCGCGCTTGATCGATCAGCGGCTGCAATTCTCCTTTTGCTGCCAGTTCTTTCAACAAACTTAAAATCAAAGGAAGATAGTTGTGTCTACGGCGAATATTTTCATTGCGCCATCTCGCTTCTTTCGCCTCTTCTCGCTCTAATTGTGATTCAATTTCACTTTTTTCTCCACTGAAATCCGCACCCGACGTTCCTAACGCACTCAGTTCAGCCAAACGCCCACGCAGACGCTTTCTGGCATCCTCTGTAACTGCCAATAAGTTGAATTTGATCTCCTGCGTCGCGTAGTTTTCTATCCGACGCTGAATCGCGGGCACGGCAACTTCCAACCAGTTTGAATCACCGAATGGACCGTGGTTTATCGGTCCTTCGCGTAATCCGTCTAATTCAAACACGAAACCATCCTTTGGCACGTACGCTACAAAGTGAAACACATCGTCGTCTTCTCTAGCAGGACGGGACTGAATCACAATTGGTTCGGGGCGAGCAAAAGAATTGTGCGCTGTACGAATTATCTCGCTGTTCGACACCGCCAACCCTTTCGTTTCCGCGTCAAACTCCTGCGTGAACTCACGAAATTGACTCAACTCTTCACCGAGTTCAACTCGATCGTGCGCATTTAGTAGCACCGAGAGTATTGCCTGCGTCGCACATGCATTTGTGACGACTTGTTTTGCAAAGAAAAGATCCAGAGGAGCTTCGTGATCGATGGTGGCTTCATAGTTGTCATTTCTCGTCCACTTGAAGAGGAAAATCAAACCCAACACAGGTTCGACGCTCACGAGGTCGGCGACGTCTAGCGAGTACAGCTCTTCGAAACCGACATCTTTCACTCCGATGTTTCGAACAAGTTCAGTAAACACGCCCGGGTCGCTTTCAATTGTCGTCCAGTCCATTTCAAGACTGCGAGGCGAGGACTGAAGACTGGCTTTAAGCTGTTTACTGTTTTAAAAATTACAAATACACTCCGAGTCGGACCCGTCTATTCCATAATATCGTTCGCCGCGGCACCGAAACGATTCCAAAATCCACCGCCAGTAGAGACTTCGTTTCTAACTTCGCGCTCCTCTTCCACGTCACCCTTGGCGAGGGCATCCATATCAACTTCTTCGCCTTCCGCGAGCACGCGGCTTTCGACGATGACTTCATTTCCATCTGAGTCATACTCAATGATCTCTAAAATCTCTTCCGTTTCTTCAATCACGTGATCTTCGATGTATTCTTGTTCGTATTCTTCTGGTTCGTCATAATCTTCCTCGTGACGTTCATACGTTACCGTAGTCTGAGATAATCGCTCCTCCATCTTCAGCGGCAACGGTTCTGCGACGCGCGGCGCAGGTGGCGGCGCCCGTACTGGTTCTGGTTCTGCGCGCTTCGGAATATCAGGAATGACAAAATCTTCTTCGCCGATGTCGAAATTGATGGTTTCCGAACCAATCACCGATTCTTGTACGACTGGTTCCTTCTTCAACGTAAGCTGGTCGCGTTCCGAGCGCAACTCGTTGATTTCTTCCATCTGAGCTCGACAGTTTTCATTGCACTCGTCGAGTAACTTTTGAAGCTCAGCCGATCCGTCAGCAGGCTGCGTCTTGGCCAAGGCTAATGCTTTCTTTAACGTCGCAACTTCTATTTTCAGCGTGATGAGGAATTCTTCCGCACCTTGTGCACGTTTATCGTTCATCTTCGCCCAGTTTTCGGTGTACTCGAGCGCCTCTTGATTTGCCCGCGCCTCCTCCTCGAGTGCGGCGATGTCCTCCTTGGCCGCAGCGAGCTCGGCTTCTAACTGAACGATTCTGGCTTTTAAGGCTTCATCGTCGCCCGTATTCTCCCGTGCCTGAGAAGCCGCGGCAGCTGCCATCTTGGCGTCATCGAGGGTGTCTTCGAGATCTTCAATCTTCGCCTTGAGCGCGTCGACTTCAGCAGTCATCGTTTGCTCGTGAGTCGTTTTCAAAGAAACAATATCAGAACGAAGTCTGGCAAGCTT
>JACLAB010012905.1_pt1 | contig 33198 bp, 25 predicted proteins | sample 8027921 | NCBI WGS metagenome assembly JACLAB01 (sample SAMN15725117, study PRJNA655200) | protist metagenome | isolation source: fluorescence activated cell sorting (FACS) single amplified genomes of... | place: USA: West Boothbay Harbor, Gulf of Maine | collected 2000-07-19 | reverse complement strand
CGCAAGTACGGGCCAACCAATCATCGATGCAAAATACTTCAACGCGTATTGGTCGATGATGCCTTGCTTGAACTGCAAGTAGTAGTAGAAATGACTCCACGTCGTGAGTTCTCGCAAAGCGCCGTTTAAGATTGCTTTTTCTCGAGCGCTGCCATCCAAAAACGCCACTTCTTCTGCGTGCTGTATCAGTCTCGAATGCGTGCGTCGGAAATCTCCCTCTCTTTTCTGCGTCTGCGCGATGTACTCCCCAAACGGTGGCGAGAAAGCCCGAACGATGGCACCGGACAAACCGAAGTAAACATACAATGTTAACAAACCGCCGTACCCCATCGTCTGCGACATTCGCGACGTACTCAACACAACATCTAGTAAAGGCTTGAACGTGCGAGCGTACAAATCACTGATTGTGTAGCAAAACTGATTCAGGTCTTCAGCCACGCGTTGGTCGGCGTTGTCCAAGTCTCCGTATCTTAACACGGCGGCTTTGTAGTAGGCTCGATGCGAAAGATAGGCGTCGTGCACGTGCAACGTCAGCCGTTCTCGAAAGCACGTGGTGATTGAGTTCGTCATGTACTTCAACGCGGAATTCACGGCAGCCGCAGCAACGCCTGAAATGAAAAAGTCTGTCAAGACCACAGCACCGCTGAGCCAGTCTCGCTCCATCACCGCGCGCAAACCGGCTCCGCCAGTCTCAGCCATTCGCAACGAAATGTACGACCGCGACACGAGCGCCATGGATTGTACAAAAAGTAAAAACGCCTCTTCGCTGTGCCATGATGGTACGACGATTCGCATCAAGAACTTTAACCTCCTTAAGAACGTTCGGTCGACTGCCGCAGCTTTTGAGGATGACTTGTTTGTTTTTGCTTTCGTTTGCGCCGCCAGATTCTTTTCGCTCGCCTCCATACCTGACGGAGGCTTGCCGCTGCTCAACGCACGTACCCCACTGGATGTTTCACTACGTTCGCCACCACCACCAATGTTCGTCGCCCCTTTTCTCGCTCGCGCGTGTCGCGCCTTCTTGTTATCCCCAAAAAGCACGTCGCGCATCAACGCAAAGTGCAACTGGATTTCCTTCTTTCGCGTCTGGTGCGCGGCGTACACGCTCACCCCGCTCAAAGCCACCGCAAATGACACGCATAGACTTCGGTCGCGTCCGTAACTTTCTCCCACCTGCCAAAACACATCACGCGCGCTCACGCGTCGCGCCATGGCGCCACTCACGCGTCAACCACTGCCGAAGTGCACATCCATCGTGTTCCCCTCCACCAGTCCAGCGGATCGTGATTATTCAAAACGGTGCGCTGGGGATGCGGATTGATGGATGGATCGCGACGCCGCAGCACTCTACGTCGCGTGAAACGACGATAAGCGGCGGTGGTGACACGCGATAGGCGACGACGAGATGACATCGATCACCCCACTGTTGTTGAACTCGCTCAGCCACGACGCGGGCGTGCGAGTGGAGGCGGAAGCCACGCTCGAGCGCGCGCGGGTGGAGAATCGATGCGAGTATTTGCGCGCGTTGGCGTGCGAGGTGGCGTCGTCGACGTCCCCCAAGCACGCGCGACAGCTCGCGGGGGTGATGTTTAAGAATGCGCTCGACGCCAAGGACGAGAACAAGAAGCGAGAGGTGCAGCAGCAGTGGTTGGCGATTGCGAACGAGCAACGGATGTCGATCAAGGCGACGATTTGGCAGACCCTGGGGGATGAGGCGAGCGAAATTCGACACGTCGCCGCGCAAGTTGTGGCTAAGATTGCGGGTGCGGAGATCCCACATAAGCAATGGCCAGATCTCATCGCGAATTTGCAAACGGGTGCGAGCGGGGCGAGCGGGGTAGCGGCGAAACAGGCGGCGTTGGAGGCTTTGGGGTATATTTGCGAAGAAATTGAGGCGGACGATCTCGACCAAACTGACGTGAATGGAGTGTTAACCGCGGTTGTTTCCGGCATGGGTAAGAATGAAACGGATGTAAGCGTTCGATTAGCCGCGACACAGGCGTTGAACAATGCGTTATATTTCGCGCATGAGAACTTTACGCGCCAACAGGAACGCGACTTCATCATGCAATGCGTGTGCGAGGCGACGACGTGCGAGGATGTGCGCGTTCGCGTCGCCGCTTTCGAAGTTCTCGTGAGTATTGCCGAAAATTATTACGAATACATGTCGGCGTACATCGAAGCCGTGTATCAGTTGACGGTGAACGCCGCCAAGCAGGACAAGCACGAAGTCGGTTTACAAGCGATTGAGTTTTGGTCAACAATTTGTGAGGAAGAAATCGGCCGACAAGAGGCCATCGAGTGTGGTGAGAATGATGTGGAAATGTTTGGATTTATCTCGAAAGCTTTGACCGCGCTCGTGCCAATGTTACTTGAGCAGCTCACAAAGCAGGAGGATGACCAAGACGAGGATGAAAACGCGTGGAACATGGCCATGGCTGGCGGCACGTGTTTGGGTCTCGTCTCGCAGCTCGTGCGCGATCCTGTTGTGGACCAAGTGATGATGTTTATTCAGCAAAATATTCAATCCGGCGAATGGCGTCAGCGTGAGGCGGCAACGTTTGCATTTGGTGCTATTTTAGAAGGCCCCGATCCAGCAAAATTAGCAAACGTGGCAAACGAAGCGTTGCCGCACCTCATCATGTCGCTCAAGGATCAAAGTGCGCACGTCAGAGACACCACGGCGTGGACCATCGGCCGCGTGTTCGAGTTCGTGCAATCACAAGGCTATACATTGGTGGATGCTCAAAAGTTTCCGCAAGTGTTACAAGCCATGCTTGAGTCGGTGAAGGACGTGCCGCACGTCGCGGGCAAGGTCGTCTGGTCGATTCAACACCTCGTTTCATCCGTGGCTGAGGATGCTGAAATCCGCGAAACTTTATCGCAACACTTCCAGGGTATTATTCAGGCTCTTTTGTTGACAAGCGAGCGTCCTGATGCCGAGGTTGGATTGAAGATGGAATGTTACGAGGCGATGAATGAAATTATTCGCAGTGCGACTCAAGAAAATTACAGTACCATTGGTCAGCTCATCCCGCACGTGCTCCAAAAGCTCGCGGCAACATTTGAAGGTCAAGAACACATGGGCGCCGAACAACTTGAAAAACAGGCGGATGCTCAAGCTTTGCTCTGCGGCACATTGCAGGTGATTATTCAAGTCCTGGGCGGCGCCAACGAAGCGACCAAGGCGGCTCTCTCGCAGTACGCGGATAGCTTGATGCAAGCCTTCTTGACGGTTTTCGCATGCCGCTCGGCCACAGTGCACGAGGAAGCGATGTTGGCTGTCGGCGCTTTAGCATATGCCGTAGGCTCGGGATTCGTCAAGTACATGGATGCGTTTTTCCCGTTTGTCAAGCTAGGATTAGAAAATCACGAAGAGCACCAGGTGTGCTCCGTCACGGTTGGCGTCGTCGGCGACATTTGTAGAGCGTTGGATGAAAAGGTGGTTCCGTACTGCGATGGCATCGTCTACGCACTCTTGCGAGATTTAGAGAGCGAAAAGCTCCATCGCAACGTTAAACCACCCATTCTTTCGTGCTTTGGTGACTTGGCGCTCGCCACTGGTCCTGCCTTTGAGAAGTACGTGCCGTATGTCTTGTCCATGTTGCAGAGCGCTACGCAATTAACCATTGGTGCAAAATCGGATGATGATGAAATGAACGAGTATAACAATCAGCTTCGCAACGGCATATTTGAGGCCTACGCTGGCATCTTGCAGGGATTCAAATCAGATCCGTCCAAGTTGACGATGATTCGCGAACACACGCCCAGTGTGTTGGCGTTGGTCGAGACTGTAGCCGCGGATCCGTCTCGCGATGAAGTTGTGACAAGATCGATGGTTGGTGTACTGGGTGACATGGCGGATACGATTGATCAAATTGGCCCGTTATTCGCCCAGCGACCATTCTACAAGGGTTTCTTGAAGGAATGCCAGCAGTCAAACGACGCGTCGTTGCGAGACACGGCCAACTGGGCGGCGGCGCGCATCGCCGACCGCGTTAACCAATAAAATACATGCAATCGAGATACATCAATATAGCCAACTCACCTATACATCGATATATCGAAGCGTCTCGAGCGGTCCCACTCCCGCGCACACTCCAATCGTGTTGACTGCGCAACAGGACGCGTGGGGTGTGCTACTTACGTCGAGGGGGTGACAAACGAGTAGTCAAACGAGTGCGCGCGACGCTCAAATACGCGAGATGTCGAATAAGAATGTATGGATGCATGAATTGGACTTCTTCTATAGGAATACAATGAATACTTGGCGTCCGACGGATGACGCCGAGAGCGGCGACATCGAAAAGCAAAACACGATAGCGAAAGCGCACAGTTTTCTCTAACGGCGATCGGTCTTGCCGTTCCCGCGTTTTCCTGAGAAAAGATGTTTTGGCATGGCTGTTTGTATGGAACGATCGCCTTCGCCTGCTTTTGCCATTTTGTTTCTCTTGCGTTGCGCCTTGTCAGCCATTTTAATCGCGCGCATCTTCGCATCCTTGCTCGCGAAGCCGGCGCCAGGCTCTGGCACATCCTTGACGCGACGTGCGACGGATTTCGATCGCGACTTGGACGTGCGCATTTTCTTTTCATCACCTCCAGCGTCACCATCGTTCATGCTGGCATCACCAGTAGAGCGGCCACGCTTGACGACGCGACGCGACGCAGAGCGCGAACGAGCGCGTTCCACCGCCGCGGTGGCATCCAGACCCATGGACTCTAGACCAGCCTTCATGCTCTTCGTGTTCAACTTGCGTTGCGCGTCCACCTTGCGAGGAACCACGGGGTTGTTGTTTCCAGCAGCCTTCTTGCGTCTATGTTCAGCCACGAGTTTGTTACGACGCGCGCGCACTTCACCAAGAAGCGCCTTTTCGTCGTCATCCAATTCCTCCTCCATGGGCGCGCGGTCCATGCGTTCGGCTTCCCATTGCGCTTCGAGCTCATCCTCTTCTCGCTCGAGCTCGGCGAGCTTGGCTTCAATTTCTGGATCAATAAAGTCTGCCACATTCTTGCCGTTGTAAATTTCTGGCATAATGTCATACTTCCAGTCGTCGTCGTCCAACAAGTAGCGCTTGCGCAAATCGGCGGAATACACGCCGGCGCCGCCATTTTGTTCCTGCAAATCCTTCTCAGTGGTAATCTTTTCCCCAGCAGCCTTTCTCGCGCGACTGTCTTCGAGTGTGGACGGCACGAACGCGGGACGCTTTTTGGAATCTCTCGGTACCGGCATGGCGACGTGTAAACGATTCATCACTTCGCCCGCGCGTCGACCGGCGAGTTTTTGCTCGACGCGGTGAGCGAGCAACAAGTCGCAGCATCTGTTCTTCACCTCCATAACGCCCGTCTCGCTCAACGTAGACATAGTCGGTAACGCATCATCGTCTCCCAATTGCATCGACGCCGGTCCACGCATGGCTTCGCGCATGCCATCAATCAAACTGCGGTCTTCGGCGCTCAAATCTTCGAGCTTGCGGACGTCAATTTTGTTCACGGCGACGACGAGCGGCTTGTTTGCAAACAACGGCTTGATCGAGTGAAACAACGTCGCTTGCTGGGCAATCGTGAACCCACACTGTTCGCTAATATCTACTATGTAAAGAACCACCGCCCGAAGGTGCGCCAAAGCGGTGATCGATTGCATTTCAATCGTGTTTCGCTCGTCCAAAGGCCTGTCTAAAATCCCCGGCGTGTCCAACACTTGCCAACGAAGATATTTGTAATCAGTGTGACCGACGTAAATGGACTTTGTGGTGAACGCATACGGTTGTACTTCGACATCCGCGCGCGTGACTTTGTTCATGAAGCTGGACTTTCCTACGTTCGGATAGCCGCATACCAAAATAGACCGCGTGTTTGGGTCTATGGATGGCAAACGAGACATGTGCTGGCGAACTTGTTCCAAGTAGGCCAACGACGCCGCGTGCTTCTTCATAATCGTACACATCCGCCCGAGCGCGGCACGTTTCAACTGCTTACATCGATAGAGAGAATCTCCATACTTGAGCAACTTGACGTAATCTTTTGCAATCTTGTCAATCATGTTCCTCGCCGTGTTCAGCTGACCCAACGCGAGCTTGTAATGATCCTTGTCGTACAACACGTTCAACAAATCAGAGTAAAACGGATGCACGTCGTCGACGCGAGGGAAATCCTCTAGAATTCTCGACAGCTTTTCGTTCCAGCTCGTCTGCGTGTACTTCACCTTGCGCATATAAAACTGCCGAATCCGCGTGATGGCGTAGCCCGCGTGCACCACCGTGGGCGTCTGCCGCTGCGTGCGCGACAACACGACGTCGATAAAGTCCGTCGCCGTGGGCACGGTGGCAATCTTCTTAAAGTTGTACTGCATGTCGTGCGTCGCGCGCGTGCGCGTGCGTGTGCGTGTGCGTGTCGCCGAGGCGCGGGCGCGACGACCCCGACCGTGCGCGTGTGACGACGGTCCGCCGCCGCCGCCGCCACCCAAGAGCGGCGGTGGTCAATCTCTCGAGGAACTCGCCACGTGGCGATATATCATCGGCATATGACTGACCCCTTGAGATTGGAGGCCGAGTCAACGTCAGTGCGACGACGCGCGCGACGACGACGACCAGGACGACGACCAGGACGACGACCAGGACGAACGATATGAAGGATACCACGCGCGCGTCGGATGAGGAAATCGCGCGACTGCGCGCGGTGATTTTCGCCACAGATGATGAAGGTTCAACGACGACGACGACGACGACGACGACGACGTTGAACCGCTCGGACGGGTTAAAGGCGAAGGAGAGCGCTATTGAGGCGCTTGGAAACGCGTATGCGTCTCGAGATGATGCGCCGGCATTTAGACAGCTATTCGTAGATCTCAGACCGCTCTTGGCGTCCGCACCAAAGGCGAAAGTGGCGAAGATTATTCGAAGTCTGTTGATCGACGCGATGTCTCAGATCCGCGGTCACGACGCGCTTCAAGTCGAACTTTGCCGCGAACACGTAGAATGGGCGCGCGCTGAGAAGCGCACGTTCTTGCGTCATCGCGTTGAGCTTCGCTTAGCGACCCTGCACCTGACGATGCGAGATTACCCAGAGGCGCTCAAGGTTGTCGGGGCGTTGTCGCGAGAAGTCAAAAAGCTCGACGACAAGTTGCTGTTGGTCGACATTCACCTGTTAGAATCGAGAATCCACTATGCGCTGAGAAACTTGCCCAAGTCGAAGGCGGCGTTGACGGCGGCTCGAACGAACGCCAACGCCATCTACGTCCCGCCCAGCGTACAGTGCCAGATTGACGCCCAGTCGGGTATTTTGCACGCCGACGAAAAGGATTACAAGACGGCGTACTCGTACTTTTTCGAAGCGTTCGAGCAGCTCAACTCATTAGATGATAAACCTGCGGCTGTGACGGCGTTGAAGTATATGTTGATGTGTAAGATTATGTGCGGGCAGGCTGAAGATGTGAGCGTTTTGATATCAAGCAAAGGTGGTTTGCAACATCAAGGCGACGCGTTGGACGCGATGAAAGCGGTGAGCGAGGCGTACAAGGCGCGATCGCTGAAGGATTTGCAGCACATTCTCCACAATTACTCCGCACAACTCGGTGACGATCCTATCATCGCTGCTCATTTGGGTAGCTTGCAAGATTCTTTGATGGAGGAAAACTTGAAGCGTCTCATCGAACCGTTTTCGCGCGTTGAAATCGCGCACGTCGCAAATTTGATCGAGCTTCCACTGGCTGACGTGGAAATGAAGCTCTCACAGATGATCCTCGATCGCAAGTTCGAGGGTATCTTAGACCAAGGATCGGGATGCTTGATTGTTTTCGACGATCCAAAGGCGGAAACCATGTATAAGGCTGCGCTCGACACCGTCTCCAACATGGAACGCGTCGTCGATAGCTTGATGTCAAAGTCGACAAAGGTGATGTAGAAAACGACAGTAGATGGATGGGGTGGTACAAGTGTGTGGTATCAGTATGATTATTAGCTCCATTGAACAATGCTACTACGACTATTAGAATTTTCTCGATTTCACAACGCTCGTCTTCACGCCAGTAAGTTCGCCGCCGTACGCCGTCGAACCTTCCTTGACGTCGCGAACCGCGCCCTTTCTGCGCGTCACCGCACGAGCGTGCTTTCCACGGAGACGCACGCGTGGATTCTTCGTTTCCTTGCTGCGATGCGGTGTTAAACCTCTGTTGTTCATAATCGTATGGCCAATCTCGCGTTTGCCCGAAACATCCTCCTCCGGCACGGCAATCGTTCCAGGACCTCTCGCATACTTTTCCTCCTTTGCTTGACGTTTGCGATCACGTAAAGTAGCCGCATTGTCATACTCAGGATCTTCCGCGATACTCGGGCGGGGGTCATCGTCATAATCGTCCATTTCCATTTGTTGCGCGCGTTGCATCGATCGAGCGACGCCGCGTTCGTATTTTGTTCTCCGTTCCTACGCGCGAAAAGAAAAGGATGAAAATATTCATGGTCAGTATTTACTCGTAACCAACGATCTCGCACAAGTAAATCACGATAGCAAAGTCGACGTATAAAAAGATGTCCCGTTCGTTTCGCATGCTGAAATCGATAAAAGCAACGTCGAGCAAGGTTTGAAGCAAACGGTGTTTCGTGTAGCATCAATTTTGACCTCGGAAGATCATGGAGAAGAAAACACCCGAAGCTTCGATATGATGCGATGTTTGAACGAGAATGTTTGCGCGAATATGTACGTACCCCGAGTGTATCACGCAACGGAACATCTTGTTCCCCTGAAACAATATCGCGTTTCGCCGACTTGAAGCCTTCGGCGACTGTGTCCACGAGCCGCCGCTTGCGTGAGCCTTCGTCAAGCTCAGCAGTGCGCTCCACGAGATCTGCGACGTCGTCGCCAAAGTCGCCAACAGCAGCGAGTGAGTTGACATTTCGTGTCGAAGCTTTTTGTCTTCGGCGTTCTTGTTTTGAAAGCGGCACACGAGTGAACAAATCTTCTTCCACGCGAGCGCGCGCCTCCATGCGCGCCATTTCGCGCTTGGCGAATGCGCTTTGCACCATATCTTCGTCGCCGAGGCCAACCTCTTCGGGCGCTTCGCCAACTTCGCGCGCAAGCTCCTACATGACGTGAAAAACGGGTACGTAAAGTCAGTACGCGAACGACGACAAGACAGATAGATATCCAACTCTTGATTGGATGTTCACCCACTGCTAAAAAGGTGGCACCCTGCCCAAGATTTGGTACATTTGATATCCGCCAGATAGATAAGGAAGCCCCGGACTGTCTCATGGAAAGAGACCCGGGGGGCAAATTGGCGTTTTTCCGAATGCGATACGCGAGTAAACACACAAATACACAAAAGCGCGCGCGCGAACACGTGCGCACCTTGATGAGCTGCGAGCGGCCAGCGCGGCGGCGTTGCTCCTTGTTTCTTCGGAGCTCCTTCGCATCCTTACCCCCGGATTCGAAATCCATGGAGGTCGGTAACATTTTTGGAGGACGGTACATACCGTCGCCCCCTTCCTCGTCTTCACCAGTCTTCGAAACGAGTGCACCTGGATTGGGGCCAAATCTAAGCGGGTCGTCGTCTTCATCTTTTGCAGCCGTGGCGCGCTCAGTGGCGTTCGCAAGCTTCAACAGCTTGTCAATCTGTTTATGAATGAAAAAGAAAACATAGGCACTAGTTAGGTGACGAGCAGAAAACAAGAGGAGAAACAAAGCAAAAAAATAACATTCCTCTGACGACGACCCCCAAGGCTCAGTCCCTTAGATGTTCAATAATAACCGTCAGTGAGTAGTCAGGAAATGCCGTGAGCATTTTCATCACCGCCATGGGGTATCATCATCAGAGGAGTGCAAATATAAAACCAAAGATTTCCACGTAGCGCACCTGGTACTGGAGCTTTTTATCTATCGGGCGAAGCTTCTCGAGATACAATCGAATTTCGACGAGCCGTTCAATCACTGGATGGTCCTTGACGCTTCGACCTTCTGCTTTCAGCAGAAGATAAAAAACAATGGACGAGCAGTAGCTGAGCATGAGCAAATACTTTGTGTCCAAGTACGATATACCTTCCGCGGTGGCAAAAGCGCCGTCGCGCGCAGCGTTGACGAGCGGTTCAACGCTCGCCTCGATGGCGCTCAACGTGGACGTCAACTCCTTCGTCAACGCCATCAGTTCAGGCGCGTCGTTAGCCGCTGCGGCGCCATCCTCAGCAGCCAAACGTTCATCGCGTTCTTCTGCAGTCAAGGTTTCAATTTCTACGCCGCCACGAGACGCAGATTTTGACTTGCCGTCGCCTCGGCGCAAGTCCGCCGCCTTGGCGCCGAGCGTAGCTTCTTCCTCATCTTCGCTATCGATACCGAAATCCTCGGCGCGCATCTCTTGCGCCATGAGCTTGCGCATACGCCGCGCTTCTTTTTCTTCTTCAATGCGGTCTTCTTCATCACTCAATCCCTCGTGATCGACATCATCGTCGCCATAAAAGTCAGTCTTCTTCTTCCCTCGAATCCCGAAACCTTCATCCTCATCCTCGGATTCAGACTCATCCTCGCTCATGACCTGTTCGCGACGAACTTTGCCCTCGAGACGCTTCTTCTGTGCTTTCATCGCCTTTGCCAACGCAGCTTCTTCGCTATCAGAATACGCATCGTCGTCATTGTCGTCGTCTCGCTCGACGTCTTCGTCGTCGGCGTCTTCAGAGTCATCATCCTCTTCAGAGTCCTCGTCGTCGTCGTCATCCTCATCCGTGACATCCATGAGCGCCTCCTCGTCATCCTCATCATCATCATCGTCGTCGTCATCCGACCCAACGAGCCCGATGTACGACTTATCCACCTCGGCGAACCGCGCATCGGCAACCTCATTGGCCGCATCGACATCGTCATCCATCCACGCCTCCTTGCCACCCTTCGTCCCCTTCGTCGTCGTCCCACGTCGTCGCGGTGGCATCGTCACCGTATCGTCGTGTACGAATGCGTCGGGTGCGTGCGCTACGAAATCACAGATGCGCCTCCGTTCGTCGTCGTCGTCGTCGTCCGTCGTGTGTCGTCGTCCACATCGACACCGCACCGCCGCCGCCGTTTTCGCAACAAAGTGGTCGGTTGGACACACACGCGCCACATGTCCGAATGGTCCGTGTGTGACGTGTTCACGCGTGTCCAAGACCCGTCAGACGACGCGAGACGTCCGCGACGTCGTCGTCGTCGTCGCGAGAGACGGCGGAGGCGCGAGACGCGCGAGACGCGAGCGTCGTCGTCGTCGTCTGTCTGTCTGTCTGTCTGTCTGTCTGTCTGTCCTCGTCTGTCTGTCTGTCGTGGTGCACAACGTGCGCGCGAGACATGACGACGGTCACGGTGTCGGTGACGACGGTGACGACGGGCGCGTCGCCGCGGCGTCGGCATCGGTGCGGTGGAGGAGGATGCGCGTCTTTGTCGTCGCGGTGCGTCGTGCGCGCGCGCGCGAGTGAGCCGTGGGCGGTGTCGTGCGCGCGCGTGTTTCAATGGGACGACGTGCTCGACGCGCGCGCGACGGCTGCGACGGATGAGGACGACGACGCGACGACGACGACGACGACGACGACGACGACGACGAGTGAGGCGGAGAATGCGGCGCACACGGTGCCGACACTTATGCGTGGGACGACGGGGAACTTTATCGTCATCGATGGCGCGAATCTCGCGTGGGGATTGGCGCAAAAGTTGAAGAGTCGCTTTACGTCAAAGACGCGCGTGCCATTGTCGGCGGCGGTGCTCGCGGCGTTGGATTACGAGCCGTGGCGCGCGAGTGGGTTCACCACGCATGCGTTTATTCCGCGAGAGTACGTCGTGGGGTATGTGAATTCCGTGTGCGATGGTGGTGGATTATCGACGGTGAACGCGGAGTTGGTCGAGTACCTGGGCAAGGGCGTGTGGGTGAATAAACGGTTGATGGATGAAGTCGACGCGGGGCGGTTGACGCTCGTTTCCAGGGATGGCGTCGACGGTCGCGGGCTACGTAAAGCAGATGATTTGACTATTCTTACGCGCGCAAAAGAAGCGGACGCGTGGATATGTAGCAATGACAAATTTAGAGATCACAGAAGAGAACGCGGCATCGGGTTCTCGTCGGGCAAGGCGTTGAAGGAGTTTGCGCGCTTGCGCCGGTTTGATCATAATTTTTTAATTCCCTTGGAAGATGACGTGATCAGCGCTACTGTGGAGGCGAGTGGATGGACGCCTAAAGTCGGGGCGAGCTTTGTCGAAAATTATGATGGGCCACAAAGACGAGTTGTGCCCGAACGCGAACCGGACGCGCCTACACCGTACCACGCCATGCCGCAGCGCGTGCTCCCCGTGTACTTTGAACCCTTACCGACGGATTCCATGAAGACGGCACGAAAAACGTATTTAGAACGGCAAGGATGGAGCGTCTCACGCATTATTGCATAATTGTTTTATTTAGTCACGCATAGGCCACCTAGAAGGCTAGAAAATGTATTGAACAACAACAACAAACAAACAAACAAACAAAAGAATTCGAATTCACTAGTTTAGTTCTGACGCGGACGAGGGATTGCGCCACCACCACCGCCACCGCGCCCACCGCCACTGCCGCGTCCTCTGCCACCAGAGTAGCCACCCTGGAACCGACCGCCGCCGCCGCCGCCGCCGCCGCCGCCACCGCGACCACCTGGGCCTCTGCCGCCGTAGTGGTTTCCGTAATGCGTGTTCGCAAACGACGCCTTTTCAATAAATGAACTATCTGCATCAGCCAAGAGCTCGGAAATCGCCATCACAGCGTCAGATAGCTCGGCTGCTAAATTTTGCGTCGGCTTTTCTACGCGCGCAGCGAAAGCGCGTTGCAGACGAAGACGAAGGCATGTAATTTGAGCGACGGCGCGAAGCGGTACACGGAATCGTAACCAGTCGTCGACGACGAGAAGCGCCGACGGTGGACCGGGACGTGGGAAGGCTTCGCCAGTCTCGGGATCGACGTCCGGCACGTCAGGTTGGACTGTTAATGTGGAACACACGAAAACGATCGCCGAAGCGGCGACAAGAGTACACTCACGAACCTGCACGGCGTGCGCGCCTCGAATGAGTTCATCGAAACACGCGAGCGTCGCCTTCTTTTCACCAGCTTCATTTCGCTCGTTCGCCGATTGCACGTCAAGCTTACCGTTTACGGAAAACGTGTGCACTCGCACACGCTCACCACGAAGCGTCGCTAGCGTGGGTGCCTTGCAGTTGGGCAAAAATCTTCCAACGAGAGGATACATGCCGACGGCGAGCACGGCGCGTACGAGCGCGCCCGCGTGCGCGTTTCGACTGGCGCTCTGCAAGTCAGTGATGATGCCGCGCTGAATAAGCGCGGTAACAAGCTGCTGTCGCATACCCTTTATCATTTGCAGCGTCGAGCCCGAGAGTGAGTTCCGCATCACAAAATTGCGCTCGGTCTGACGGCCGTCCCGCATCGCGCGCTCCCACGCCATGAACGCCTTGGTCACCGCCAAATGGTCGCTTCCTCCACCAGCTTCGTTGGAGAATGCGTAGCGCGCAGCATCTCCACTTTTGCGACCGTCAGCAGAGATAATAAACGGCGGACGATACGCCGCCGCGCACGCGACGGTCAATATTGGATCAAGCACCCCAAACAACGCCGCGTAGAGAATCATCTTTCCCACGCGGGGGTGCAAGGGGAGCTCTCCCAAATGTCGCCCGAGTCTCGTCAGCTGCTCCTCTTCAGTGAGCGCGCCGATATCTTGTAACAAGCGAACGGCGTTATCGATCGCCTGTGGCACCGGTGGCTCCACAGCTCTAGCCAAGAACCCCGCCGTGCTTCCCTTGCCAAAGTCCACGACGTTGGCGCCGCTTTCGGCGAGCACGCGCACTTGCAAACAAAGCTCTTCCAGTGGCGACCTTTGCATCTCTGGTAGCTGAAACTCGCTGAATGATTTGAAACGCGAGGTAGAATACACGCGATAACATTCGCCTGGGCGCACACGGCCGGCGCGTCCTCTTCGCTGCTTTGCGCTCGCTTGAGAAATCCAAGCCGCTTGAAGCGTCGACACTGCGGAATACGCGTCGTAGCTCTTCTCTTTTAATCGTCCACTATCAATGACGAATACCACGTCATCGATCGTCACCGCAGTTTCCGCGATATTAGTTGAAAGAACAATCTTGCGTAACCCCTTTGGAGGGCGCTGGAAAACCTTTCGTTGCTCCGCTGGGGCGACCATCGAGTGTAACGGGAGCACCGTCGCGGCGTGACAGATGTTGTAATCCGCCGTGAGCGACTCCCGAAGCTTTGAGATTTCGTCCCAACCTGGTAGAAACACTAAAATGGCACCATCAGATCCCTCGTCTACTGCGCGTTCTTTGACGATCCAAACAATCAAGTTATGAATCAAATCGACGTCGACTTCGTCGGGATCGACAGAGAGCTGGTAATCGCTCAGCAACAACGCTGCCTGCTCGTTGTTCCCGACATCCTCGTTCTCTTCATCCATACTTCTAATAGCGTCAGCTAGTTCGACGTGATCAAACTTTTCCGCCCAATCTGCGGCGGTTTTCCCATCGGTGCTACGCATCGTCGACGACGCGCCGAGGCCGAGAAGTTGCGACACTTCCATTTGACGACCCTTGCCAGCCGCCACCATCAACGCCGTGGCGCCAGTGGAGTGCGAAACGTTGACGTAAGACAACCCAGCCGGGTCGACGTCTCGCGCACAAGACAAGAGCCAATCGAAAGCCTCGTCACTATCTTCCAAGAACGCTCGCATGATGGCTTCGCGCATTTCTTCGACGATGGGTCCCGATGTTGGCGCCTTGACTAACGGGTGTTCGTGCGCCGCCTTTGCGTGCGCTTGTACGTGCGCGCCTCCGCGCGCGCCCCCGCCCCAACCAACCATGGGCAAGATATCTTCCAAGTGAAACTCTGTCACAGGATGCGTGTACCCAGGAACTGAAATAACCGGACAGGAGCCAAAGTATTCGCTAAACAAGTCTTCCCGCACCGTGGCGGACATGAGAACGAGCTTCAAATGCGGGTGCTTTGGCAACACGCCCTTGAGAATAATCGTCAAAAAGTCAGCAAACAAATCGCGCTCGTGCAACTCATCGATGATGATGTGCGTCAGAGACTGACACATCTTGTCGCTCGTTTCACTCGTGAGCTTGCGCAACAAGACTCCTGACGTGCAAAATAAAAGCGAGCATTCTGGGCTCACTTTGGACTCGAGGCGAATTTGATACCCAACTGTGCTTTGCCCGATGGATTCGCCGCGTTCGTTTGCAATGCGTTCAGATACAGTCATGGCAGAAATACGACGCGGCTGCGTACAGACGATGGCGGCGCCTTGACCCCGCGCCCACGCGTCGTCCAAAACGTATTGCGGCACCTGCGTCGTCTTACCACAACCCGTCGAGCCGGCGACGAGAACAATTTGATTATTTGCCACGGCTTCTATGATGGCATCTTTAAACTCCCACACCGGCAGCGCCTGTCGTTTGGTTTGAATCGCTGCGAGAGCGCCATCTGTGGCGACGCGCGACGCCAGCGTCTCGATGCGCCTCGCCGCTTCATCTGGCGTCAAACTTCGTCCGCGCATTTCCAAACTCGACGCGCCGCGTCCGCGTTTAAGTGAACTAGTCTTTTCCGCACTCGCTTGCTCTTCCCACGCCGCATCCAACGATCCCGCAACGGATAGTCTAATTTCCTCTGGCGTCTGTTGAAATCGGCCAAAGTACGTCTCCAAAGCTGACGTCGCGCGCGCGCCCAATCCCAAGTCGAACAAATCTTCCGCGTCGCTCGGTTTAAACTCTGTAGATTTCGTCACGTGCACGCGTCGCTCATCACCCTTCCCATGTGATTTCGACTTCAACCCGAGCTTCTTACACTCCGCGTGCACGACCGCTCTGAAATGATTATCCACGTCTGGCGGAAACACCAACTCGCTCGCCTCGGGGTCGCTCCTAAACCGCTCCAACGCGTTGTGAATATCAATCCTCGCCGTCTCCCCGACCGGTCTCACAAACGTGTGACGACCACCACCGCGTCCACCACCACCACCGTCATCGTTCGTGGCGCGTCCACCACCGCCTCGACCGCGTCGTCCCATGGTTTGATGTTGACGTGAACGCCGACGGTGCTCAAGACTACGATGGACGATGTCGTCGCAATCGCGCGTCCTCGACGCCCTCGACGGTGACGGTGACGGTGACGGTGGTGGTGGTGGTGACGGTGTGGAGAATACCCGAGCTACCCGCCCTCGCGCTCGCCGCCGCTCGCCTCGCACCGGCGCGCGTCCCACGCGCAACTCCGCGTCGAGGTGTGCACCGCGGCCACGGCCACGGCCACCACACCGACGACGACGGACGATGGGCAGACACGTCTCCACAGACGTCTACGTAGACGGATGGGCGCGACGAACGCGCGCCGATGCCGGGCGGTAGGGTACACGACGCCACCGATGTATCACGCCATCGCCGCGCGCGGGGTCCTCGAACACCAATCACCAAAACCAACCACCGCGCGCGGTTTTTGGGTGTTACGCGACTCCACGACGCGCTCGCGACGAGCATCCGACGACGACGACGATCTGATCATCCGACGATCGGACGACGACGACGATGGTGGTGGTGAAGCATTCGACGCGCGCGAGCGCCACCGGCGCGGGCGTGGAGATGGATGAGCACACGCCCATGCTCCAAGGGGCCAAGACGACGATGACGACGACGACGTGGGCGTTGACGCCGCGACGGGCGTTGGCGGCGATCGGGGGCGCGTGCGCGTGCGCGGTGGCGGTCGTGGGCGCGCGAGCGGCGATCGGAGGGTCGTTCGGGGCGTCCGCGGCGGCGACGCGCACGGTGGAGTTTTCCGTGGATGTCGGGTGCATTCCGCCGGGGGTCATGGAGAACGCGCCGATTAAAGGTTTCTTTGACACGCAAGTGACCAAGGTGACGATGCAACGCAAGGGTACACCACCGGGGGAGTTTGGTGGGGACATGGGCGCGGGTGCTGGCGTGGAACTCACGCGCAGTGGGTTTTCGACGATTTTCAAGGGCACGGCGACGGTGTCGGCGGATGAAGAGTTTGGTTTCGCGGCGACAAACGCGAACGGTGACACCATTTTTGAGCTGGGTCGGAACAGACGCTTGCCTAAAACTGGTGATTTGATTGAGGACTCATGCTCGACGGCGGTCGAAGCTGGTGGTGGAGTGTATCACAATCGTAAATTTCCGGCGGGCATGACGCCGCGCGCCGACGGCGTGTACGAATACAAAGCCAGGTGGGCGGGTTGCCTCGGCGTGTGCCCTCAAACCGTCAAGCTCATCGCGACTGTCGGACCGGCGCTAGGAGACGCCGACAACGTGTACGGCATTGAAGAATCCAAGGCTGCGACTGATGCGTGGCGTAAATATAAAGGGCACTTTACCATGGTGAGCGCGGGCGAGTCCAACACGTGGGGGTTGGACACGAACACGGGCAAGCTCATGATCACGGATAACCTTGATTTAAATCCGTACGATGCGTCGAATTGGAGAACCGTCAACAACGACGCGAAGCACTTGAGCTATCCCTCGGATGGTCCAGCTATCGACATGGATGTCGGCTACGGCGTCGTTTACGGGGTGACAAAAAATCAAAATGCTGGCGGAGGTCGCATTTGGATGCGTTCGAGCAATGGCAACGACAATTGGGTACAAGCGGGCATGTACGATACTTCACGACTTGTTCAAGTCACGAGCGGACAAACGTATTTGTGGGGCACCAACCTAGCCGGTAACGTCTACTATTGCGCAAACCCGTGTCGGCCTGGAAGTCACTGGGAGTACGGAGTACTTGGCAGTATTAAGCAAATGGAAGTTGGCGACGTGCAGATTTACGCGATTCACAACAACGGGCGAACTATTTACGTTCAAAACGAAAACGCAGTCGGCGGCTGGGCAACCATCAACGTTCCCGCAGCGTTTTCAAGCACGGACGTTGTCAACCAAGTCGCCGTCGGAGAGACATCTCTTTGGTTGTTGGACGGGCAAGGGAAACTGTATCAATGCAGTCTTCCATGCGCCGGTGGCGGCGCGTTCACTTTGATTCCATCGGCGCCAGCGAACATCATCTCAATCGATGCCGGCAAGGTGGTCAGGTAAGCAGAGTAAGGCGCATGCATCTCCCTCGCCGTTAAATTTTGTGAATTTTAATTTGAGCTTTCGGCGTGCTCGTTATGTAATACTATCTCCTAAGAGGTACTTAGTCTCTTCGTGCATAAGCGTTGCATAATTATTCGTGTTACAAAATCTAACAGTATGTCGTACATGGGGCATAGAGTACAGCACTTCAAGTATTGGGTAGTAGAGCGCGCCGCGGAACGACGCGCGAAAGGAATATTTCCACCGATTAATTGACACGTCGACTCGGGATGTTCTTCATCAGTGGATTCATGGTCGTTGCCCGAAAAGATCCGCGTTCTAACCCTTCGAAATCGATCGTAGAGAAAAAGGCACTCGCGCGCGCTCGAGGAAAATTCATTCGCGCCGTTTCGTCCGTGACGAGGAGCGCGGCGACAAAGTCTCGCGACGTCGACGACACCGTGTGTGTCATCTTTGATTTTGCCGCATCATAACCAGCGAGCACTGATTCATACACGTCTTTGTCGTTTACGCCAGTAAATGGAAAAGTACCAGTGAGGAGAACATGGGTTAAGACGCCAAGCGCCCAGAAATCGACACCATACGAGTGCGAGCCGAGCACGAGTTCTGGCGCCATGTACGCGCATGTTCCTCGCGTGCTTCTCGAACGCTCGTCGGGCAAACTTCTCAAGCGTTTGGCCAAGCCAAAATCCGTGAGCTTGAGCGACCCATCGGCAAATAGAATACAGTTTTCCAGCTTAACATCGCGAAACACGACGCCCATGTCGTGGCAAAACTTGACGCCCATTAAAACAGACGCCGCGTAAAACGCCGCGCTATGTTCATCGCACCTTGACTCGGGCATGGACATCAGATGTGCAAATAAATCTCCTCTCTCGCCCAACTCTTGCACGAGATTCACGAAATTCGGCTCGCACGAAACGCTTTGCAGTGTGACGATAAATTGAGACGCCCCGCACGCGCGGTGCAACTCAATTTCATTCTCCAACAACATCGACACTTCCGCGTCATACCTCAACGTCGATAGCGACACGGTTTTCATCGCCACTTTTTTCGACGGATCACTGGTACTAATAGCTAACCAAACCGCGGTACCATACCGCCCAGACCCAATTCGAGATACTCGAGTGTAGTCGTCCTCAAACGCTTTCACGTTTGGCGTATTCGGTAGCTCTGGCGTCGGCGGCATCGTCATCATCGTCGTTCCCACCCGTGTGCACACCGCATCATCACATAATGCACCACTACTACTATCATTTACATCAGAACCACCATCGTTGTCGTCATCGTCGTCGTCATCATCTCCGTCGCGTTGCGCGCGACGCCACCGTCGACTCGCGCTCATCTCCTCTCGCCCATCCCCCTCCACGCGCGCCATGGCGTCGCACAGCGCCAGAGGGTTACACATATAATCCAAACCCTCAATCTTCGTCATCGACGACGCCGACCCGCCGTGATCGATCGACCGACGCGACGGCGTGGACGGTTTCGACCGCTGTCGGTTCGCGTGCGCACCAAGCGTCGCCGTCGCCGTCGCCGTCGCCGCCGCCGCCGCACCGCTCGACGAATCGATCACGAGCGGAGAGACGATCGCGGCGGCGGCGTGCGCGGCGTGCGCGGCGTCGCCGCCGACATCGAACCCGCCGTCGTCGCGATGATGCATCGGCGAGCTCTGGCGCCACTTTGCGACGACGACGGGATGGATGACGAGTTCGCGGCGTTCCAGGCGGAGCTCGCGACGGCGTGCGACGCCGACGGCGCGGATGTCGCCGACGTCGCACGGCGCGAGAGTTTCGTGGATGACGACGGCACGCCGTACGTCTGGGATGCTTCGTTGGAACGTTTCGTGGAGGATGCTCGAGGTCAAGCCGCGTCGGTCGCGGCGTCGGTGTCGTATGATGAGAGCGTGATGACGTATAGCGCGAATGATGACGATGCGCGGGAGGTGCAAAGCGCGGCGGAGGTGTTTGATGCGATTAACGCCGAGGCAAAGGCGATGGAGACGGAGGATGAGCGAGACGCGAGAAAGCGAGAGGTGGCGTTGGAACGGGCTCGAGCGAAAGCGAAGCGCGCGAAAGTCTCTCGAGATGAATCGGTGAAGACATTGAGTAATAAAAATACGTCAGTGTACATCACTGGTTTGCCGCGCGATGTGACGGAGGAGGAAATTGCGGAGACGTTTAAGAAGTGCGGGGTGATAAAAGTCGACGCTCGCGACGGTTCGTCGAGAGTGAAAGTGTATCGCGATGACGACGGTCAAGTCAAAGGTGATGCGTTGGTTGTGTTTTTAAAGGGCCCGAGCGTGGATTTGGCGATTACGCTGCTCGATCAGTCCGAGTTGCGCGCGGGTGATGCGTCGACGAAGATGACTGTCTCGGCGGCGAAATTTGAGATGAAACAGTCAGACAAGAAGGATGGGAAAATGGCTGCCAGCGACGCCGATGCACCCGGAGTGGCTAAACCAAAGAAATTGACGAAAGAAGAGCGCAAGCGTGCGGCGGTTATACTAAAGAGACAAGAGGCTGCGGCGTTGGGATGGGACGGATTTGACGACGTCGTCGACTTGAAAAAGGTCATCGTCGTGTTGAAGCACATGTTTACGTTGGAGGAAATGTATGCCGATGTGAATTTGCGTAAAGAACTCGAGGAGGACGTCATGGAGGAAGCACAAAAGTGTGGGCATGTGTTGAGCATCAAGACGTACACGACGACGAAGGATGGCGTCATGACTTTGCGTTTCAAATCGCCTGAAGGCGCCGAGTCGTGTCTTCGCGAATGGAACGGCCGATGGTTCGCTGGCCGGCAAATCGAAGCGTCACTCTGGGACGGCCGCACAAAGTTGGGTAAAGAAGAAGAATCTGAAGCGGCGCAAAAGGCTAGATTAGACGCGTATGCTGCAGAGCTCGCGGGTGGCGTCGACGCAGACGCTTCGGATGACGACAACGCCTCAGACGCTTCGGACGACGACGACGGCGCGCGAGAAGAACAAGAACAAGAATAGAAGAATAGCTCCGAGATAAATAATGAAATCAATCGCATCTAGCAAGACACTAAAACACAAACTTCACCTTGTCACCAACCGCTCGCACGCGTTCAGTGGCCTCTGTGACGTCTCGCGCGCTATGTATCCACGTCGTACACCAAATCGAAGCGTACTTTGTTCCGCGCGGCTTCACCTCAACAGACTCCGCCTTTAAAGCGTTCCCACACACCGCGCGCACGATTTCATCTACAAACGCCTCATCCTCGGCGTCTTCTTTCCGCACGGCGACTTGGTAGACGTGCTTGGTAGGAAACTGCGTGATGGTTTCGTAAATCTCGCCAATGTCGTTTTCGCTACTCGGCACGTCGTACTCGCCGCGAATCGCGCGCACGGCGACGTCGAAGCGCGTCGCGCCGTATTCATTCAGCTGCCCCAGTGGCTTACCGTCGCCGTCGTAGATTTCATCCGTCGCTTCGTCGTAGCGCAAGTCTTTCGCCCACTCGGGACGGTCGGACGCGTCGGACGCGTCATCGCTCTTCGACGCGCTCGTCGTCGTCGTCGTTCTGGTGTTCCCTAACGTCGTCGTCGTCGTCGTCGTTCGGCGCGTGGGGCGTCCACACGCGCTCGTACTCGCGCGCGCGCACGTGCGCATCGCGGTGTGTGGGGTCATCGTGTGACGCGCGCGTTCGAGCGCGTTCGAGCGCGCGTTGACGTGTTGTTGTCGTGTTACAAAAAACAAGACGCGACGACGACGAGGGAGTCTTTGTTAACACCGCGGGTGCACGGCGCCGCTAAAGACGTACTCAGCGGGACCAGTCATGATGACGCGGTTATCGCTTTCGCGCCATTCAATTTCTAAAGGTCCACCAGGAAGTTCCACCGTGCACTTGCGATCGACGCGACCTTCTAAGACGCCGGCGACGACGGTGGCGCACGCTCCGGTGCCGCACGCGAGCGTCGCCCCGGCGCCGCGTTCCCATACATTCATCTTGACATAGTTTCGACTCTTCACCTCGGTAAACTCAACGTTGCACTTGCGCGGAAATGCGGCGTGAGACTCGAGCTTGGGCCCGAACGTGGAGAGCGGGAAAGTATCGAGATGGAGTCCGCCTTGGTCGCACTCGTTGAATCGACCAAACGTCACGCAGTGCGGATTACCCATAGATACCGCCGTCACGAGCCACGTTTCACCATCAACAGGCACCTCCCCTCGCACCACCTTACCATCTCGCGTCGCAGGTATCGTCGTCGGCACCTGACTCGGCTCAAAAATAGGCTCACCCATATCCACCGCCACTTGTCCATCCGCGCGCAGTTCCGGTTGAATCAACCCGGCGAGCGTCCCGACTTTATACGCCTTGGGCGGTAATCCATCACAATCGCTCACAAATCTCGCCAAACATCGTATACCATTCCCACACATCTCAGGTTCGGTACCATCCGAGTTATACATCCGCATCGCGTAATCTTCCCCGCTTTGCGTCGGCGGCATGGCGAAGATCACCCCGTCGGCGCCGACGCCAAAGTTGCGATCGCACAGCTCGCTCGCGCGTTTCGCGCTCAGCTTCATCGTCGCCCGGTCGCGGTTATCGATCAAGATGAAATCGTTTCCTAGCCCTTGGTATTTCTTAAACTCGATCGGGGCGTTGTCCAGCGACGCGCGAACGCCGACCGACGACGACGATCGATGGCGTCTTTGGCGGCGGCACCGAATCGCGATCGACGACGACGACGAGGCGGAGGACGACAGCATCGTCATCGTCCGCGATTGGATCGATGGAATTGTATATGTACGCACACACTCAACTCGTGCGTGTCGTCGCGTTGACGGTCGACGCGCGACGAATGCACACGCGTCGACGAATGTCGGGACGCTGTAAAGATTATCACACAAAGTTGGCGTATGACTGCTGCTCTAGTGGTGCATACGACGTCAACGCGGCGATAGCATCGATGACGGGACACTGTGATTACGAGTATGGTTGGAGGTGAGGTGAGTGTGTTTTTCTACACGTGCAACGTCAACTACGCGATATCATCGATGATGATGATGATGTCGTTTTCGTCGTCGTACGACGACGCCAGGCGGTGAACGCGTGGGTGATTTCTATGACGACAGAGTAGGTGACGACGGCGGCGACGGCGGCGGAGGCGTAGGTGCGTAAGGCGACGTCGCCGAATGGGTCGGCGAGGACGTCGCGGGCGAGGCGCGGGAGACGCGCCGAGACGCTTTGACGGGCGGCGATGGCGTCCGTGGCGGTGGTGGTGGCGTCGGTGCGGTCATTGGTGCCATTGGTGCCGCCTGCTTTGTGCTTGCTTTTGTCTGCGTCTGCATCTGCGTCTGCGTCGTCTTTGTCGTCTTTGTCGTCGTCGTGGACGCGGATGTTTCGCACCGAAACGTGGCCGGTATCGTCGTCGCGCGTCGCTTCAAATCGATACTTTTCCACCTTGCAGTTGGCGTTATCGATCCACGAATGCGTCACCGATACGATTTCTTCATCTAAAACGTCCCGGTATTCCTCCAGCCATCGTCTGGCTTCTATCGCATCGTCCCGTTCCTCGGCGACGATTTGGCTCGCGTACAGCCACGCCATTTTCCCGAGCGCGTCTCGCCACGCGTCCAACGCGTCCTCGTCGTCGACATCATCGCGCGCCGCCAACTCTCCTAATACATCATGCTTCGTCACGTACTCAAACGTGTCGCAAATCACGCGCTCGATGGCCTCGGTCTCGCCGTCCCGTTGTTCCCATTTCAACTTGCACCAGCAGCACCGCGCCTCTGGTCCCCAACCGCCGTCTTCGATGACGTCAACTCCACCCGCGAGTCTTTTTTGATCATTCTCATACGACGTCAACGACGAAGATTTAAACACGCACTGTATCCATATCATCGTCGCGCGCGCCATGACGCGGCGACGCCGACGAGGCGCGCCCGAAACACGCGCCCACGCCGCGGCGACGTCGGCGGCGTCGGCGTCCAATAGACATTCCATTGGCATTTCGCCCACGTACTCTTCAGCGCGGAACATCCGCCGTATCGCTCCGCGAACGCGAGGATGATCAATGTTTTCGTATAATTCGCGCATAAACTTCGACGTCGTCGGCGCCGTGACGTCGTCGGCATCGGTGTCGTCCCGCTGAGCCGTCGTCGGTTTGACTTTTGATACTCCATCACCGTGAGCCAACGTCGTCGACGCCGCGCCTCGTCGCGCTCCGCTCGTCGACGCCTCATTCTCGTCGTTTGTGTCGTCGTTTGTGTCGTCGTCGTCGTCGTCGTCGTCGAGCGCGGCGGTGCGGTAAAGCTCCTCGCAGAGTACCGAACACGACGCGTAATCTTCGCACGCAAATGCGCGCTCACACGCCTCCAACGACGTCTCGCGCGCGCGCTGTCGCCGCGAACCGACGCCGGCGAACGCGTCCTCGCCTTTCGCGCCGACATCGACGCCGTCAACGGTGGGCGAGGACATGGACAGCCCGCGGAACGACGCGGCGTCGTCACTTTGTGACGCACATCACATCGCTGCATCGCCATGGGCGTCGCCGCGAAGCGTCACGCGAAGCGCAAAGCGGCGAAAGCGCGCGCGAATGCGAGTGAGGAACCACAGGTGCGCGCGCGCGCGCGCGTCGGCGTCGCGTGCGGCGCGGTATCGTCGATAGAATGCGTGGATTGCGTGGGAACCTAACGTGTTTCGTGCATCCTTTTCGCGGTCGATGATGGCGACGACGACGTTGCATCTCTATGCGTACTGACAAAGGATCGTATCTCGTGCGCGTGTGCGTGTGTGTACAGGTGAAAGCGTCCGCGGGTGTGGTGGCATACGACGACGAGGATGAAGACGTGGAGATCGAGTACGTCGCGGCGCCGTTGGAATTAGAAATCGCCACCGCGAAAGCTGCGGAAGGACGGGATGGAGACGAGGATGATGGCGTGTATGATTCATTCAAGGATATATTTGAGGCGTTCAAGAATAAGGGGCGGACGTATGATGAAGGGGAGACGAGCGACGGCGACGGGGCGGCGGCGGGTGACGGCTCGGCGGCGGGCGCGAACGCCGCCGAAGATAATGCGCGCGGTGGTGGGGATGCCAACCGTGGTGATGTAGAGAACGACGGGGAGGAAGTGGAGTTGTCCAATAAGAAGAAGAAGGAGCTTCGTCGGATGAAGGTGGCTGAGTTGAAGCAACACTGCGCGAAACCTGAAGTCGTCGAGGTTTGGGATTCGAGCGCGAGCGACCCAAAGTTGTTGGTCTTTTTAAAGGCGCATCGTAACACCGTTCCTGTTCCTAGACACTGGAGCCAAAAGCGCGCGTTCTTACAGGGCAAGCGTGGGATTGAAAAGCCGCCGTGGGAGTTGCCTGAGTTTATTCGAGCCACGGGAATTCAGAAGATTCGCGACCACTACGCGGAAAAAGAAGACTCCAAGTCTTTAAAGCAAAAAGCCAAGGACACGAAGACGGCGCGCATGGGACGAATGGACATAGATTATCAGATTCTCCACGACGCATTCTTTGTGTATCAGACCAAACCGAAGATGTCCAAGACTGGGGATTTATACTTCGAAGGTAAAGAGTACGAAGTGCACGTCGGGCGTAAGCCGGGCAAGTTGAGCGAAGAACTCAAAGCTGCGCTTGGCATGACTGATGGCGGCCCGCCACCGTGGTTGATCAACATGCAACGCTACGGTCCACCGCCGAGTTACCCGCACTTGCGAGTTCCTGGACTGTCAGCACCAATTCCTAGCGGCGCGCAGTTTGGATACCACCCGGGTGGCTGGGGTAAACCGCCAGTGGATGAAAACGGCGTTCCCATTTACGGCGACGTTTTTGGCAGTACCAAGTCCAAAGCGAGCGACAACATGACGCCATACGACGTACCAGTAGATAAAACCAAACGATTTGGCGAAATCGACGACGATTATGAAGAGGAAGAAGAGAGCGAAGAAGAGGAAGAAGCCGTCGACGAAGAAGGCGCCGAAGACGACGCCGTGGACGAAGAAGAGGAACAAGATGGTATCGAATCTACGCTCCCGGCGGGTACGGAAACCCCAGATGTGTTGGACTTGCGCAAAAAGTCCGATGGTCCGAAGACTTTGTACACGGTGTTACCCACGCAAGAGGCCTCGGTCGGCGCCGACCAAATCGTCGGCTCGTCGCACACGTACGTCGTGCCGTCCGAAGCCGACGGTAAAAAGCGAAAGAGCCGCGCCGGTGGCGTCGAAGTTACTCTCGACGCCGATGCTTTGGAAGACGGCGCGCTCGATGATGAAGGCGCCATTCGTGCCGCGTACGAACAAACCGTCGCGGCGAAGAAAGCAGCCCAAGCCCCCGAAGACTTTTCTGACATGGTCGCCGAACACGCGCGCGCTCAAAAGAGAAAAGCCTCCGACAAGAAAAAAGACAGCGACGCCAAGCGCTTCAAATTCTAGCTCGTTCACATTCAATTTAGCGCCCTCGACATCACTCCATCGGAGCATGGTGTCCAGTTGTATTATCAATCGAACAAAACGACGTCGCGCGCGCAGTCAAACCGCCAACCGCCGCGTCGCCGACTGCACACGCCGCCGCCGCGACCTGCACCACCCCGCCGTCGCACCCGCCCGCGCGGGCGGACCACGACCACACCTCGCGCCCGTATGCGTGCGAGCAACCCCGCGACGCGCGCGTCGACGCGCGCGCAGCCCCGTTCCAGCGTTCGCGCGTCATCGTCCGCGCCGCCGCCATCGCCTCTGTCTCCTCGTATACGCGCGCGCACGCGCGCTGCGGCGGCGGCGACGAATGACGAAGACGCGTACAACGCGGCAATGATTGCGTACAGCGCTACGCCGTACGAGTACAAGCACGAACTCGGGTTATGTACGTCCTCGAGAGCTTGACGCGATGGTTGAATATTCTTTCGAGCGCGTTTGCGTTTCGTATGTTTGGGATGCTTGCGACGACACTAACGACGCATGCGCGCACACACGCACACACTCGCACACACAGATTATCATAAGATTCGCCCGAATTTGTACGTTGGCACACAACCGACGAAACCGAGCGATATAGATCGATTAGCGGACGCGGAGGGCGTGACGTGCGTGTTTAATACGCAACAAGACAAGGATATGGAGTATTGGAAGGTGGATTTTGCCTCGGTCAAGGCGCACGTGGCGTCGCGGAAGATGCGATTGGAGCGGTATCCTTTTGCAGATTTCGATGCGGATTCTCTGCGCATGGGGTTACCAAAGGCTGTGGCGGCGATGGACGCGTTGCTTTCGAGCGGAGAAGTCGTGTATTGTCATTGTACGGCGGGAATGGGCCGTTCGCCTGGCGTCTCGATTGCGTACATGTATTGGTTCTTAGATGAATTTTCAACGTTAGATGAAGCGTACGATGCGTTGACATCCATTCGTCCGTGTGGTCCGAAGAAGGAATCCATTCGCGGGGCGACGTGCGACGTGCTCGCGTCGCCAGAGGGCGCGTGGCCAATTAAGCCGCTCACGCGAACGTTAGCGCCGAACGAAGGCGCGGCGCTCACGCGTGCGGAAAAGGAATCTATTCATCGTAAATTGCGACGAGCTTAAGTAGTAGGCGTGCGAGGAAGTGTGTCGTGGTGCGCTATCATTCATTGTTATTTATTTCTGTACCATTTTTTCAATTCGCCGGCGGCGGCGCGTCGACGGACTCCCATTTCATGACGCGTGCGAGAATGCCGCTGGGTAACGTCAAGCGCGCATGTTTTGTAACAATCGTAGTCGCGCTGGCGTCCGGTGTGTGCGCCGAGCACGACACGCAACCGATACTTGGACTGTTTGACATGGCGAAGCTGTTTTTGGCGTCTCGAACCGACGCGGATGCCGCCGCGCCTCCATTGAATTCTTTCAACTCTTTTGGCGGCAACTTTGCTGGATTCATGGAGAGCGCGAAATTACTCGCCGCAGGACAACCCGAGTCGCTGACGACGGCGAACATCGACGCCATATTACGCGAAATGCAATCAAACGACACATTTAGAGATGTGGGTTTGGTGTTCCAAGGTTTCAACGCCACAGATTTCGACGACGCGTACGAACTGTTTTTCAACGACACGAACACTGAAAGCGCCGAGTTCCGTCGACGATCATTCTCAACGTTATTCGATGGCATTTTGAACGTCACCGCGAGCGCGATGAGTGGCGTGGATGATACGCGCGTGTCTTACGCGATGACAAACGCGCTGCGAGACGCCTCGATGGCTGCGCATTTGGCGCTCGCGGCTGACACTGACGAAGCGCGTCGTGCCGCTGCACTCGCGCTGTACGACCGCGTGAACGGAATGATATCAGAAAGCCAGAGCGTATTACGCGGGGCAATGCGCGACGGACCGAATGCCGATTACGCGAACCGTCTTTTAGTAGCCGCGACTGGCGCAAGCGGCTTTCATTTCTATGACGACATCGCGTCCAAATTTTACGTGCACAGCACGACGACGCGTCACCCTGACGATCGTTCGCGCCCCTCACATGAAGCCGTGCGAGTAGTCGAGCACGAGTCGAATGATTTAGAGTCCGTCGTGGCGCCGGTGATCGGTAGCGTTGTCGGATTCGCCGTCCTCGCCTCGGCGCTCGGCGTCGCGTTTGTTCGCATCCGAGCGTCCCGACGCGGCGCGTCTTCGAAAGCATCCCCGTACACCGCCGCCGACGCGGCGCGCGCGAGCGACGCCACCACCGCAGTCGACGCCGCGCACATGGTGTAACGCTGCGACCGAACGCGCGCATAAGCTATTCATCATTAATTAATCGTGTACCGACAAGTTAATCGTGTACCGAATGTGTCACAACTCTGAAAAAGTAACCAACTCCCGCATACGATGCCTCGCAGCCGCCGGCGCGCGGCGTTCGCGCTCAAGCCCGACGCCGAGGACGACGGCCCCGACGTCGACGCTCTCATCGATGCGTTTCGCACCGCGCTCGCGTGCGATATCATTCGCGACGTCGCGTCGGCGTCGGCGTCAACGACGGAGGCGTTTGAGTCACTTTTGCTGCTCACGGCTGATGCGACGCCGACGACGGTGAGGACGACGCGCGATGGCGCGCAGGATGCGCAGTACGATGCGTTCGGTGGTAACCTTCCGGATGACGTGCGGGATTTAATATTCGCGCGGTTGAGCGCGAGGGACGCGGCGATGTTGGCGTGTACGTGTCGAGAGTTTCGCGCGCTCGTGGGGACGTGGCGACGGAACGCTAAGAATTTAGATTTACCACGCGCAAATTCACCAGTGCGAGCGAATGTGGACGTTGGGATGTATTATGCCTCGCGCGTAGGGTCCATGATGCGCGCGTACCCAAACGTACAGCGCGTGAGTTTCAAAAAGTTAGCCAAGGCGTTGAAACCGCCAGTCGAGGCGGATGGCGACGACGAGGACAATAGCCGAGCGCTGGTGGCTGTTTTGATGGCTATCAGCGCAAATAACGCATCGCACAGTGTAGAAGCGATTGATTTCGATGGGTGCGGCGAGTGGTTGAGCGAATTCGACGTCGTGCACGTGGTGGAGATATGCGTAGAGGGATTTCCGCATTTGTCTTCGCTCGCGTGGCCGCGCGCGCGACGGTTGACTGGGAAAGGCTTGAGTCGCATGCTGACGCTGTGTGGGGACTTCATTCGTGAGTTACGTCTCCCAGGATGTGTATCTTTGGACGAAGATGCGATTAAACTCGCACTCGATGCCGCGCGAGGCGTGCGCGTGCTCGACGTCACGGGATGTTCTGGATTGAAACAGTTGCGACTCGACGCGCACGAAGGCGCGCGACTCGAAATTATTAAAGCCGTGAATTGTGCGACGATGACAACGTGCATAATTAGACGAACGGCTGGATCGAACGCACTGCGTGCGATTAACGTGGCTGACTGTGCGGCGTTGCGCACGTTGCAAGTGCAGTCAAACTCGGTCGAAACGCTCAACGCGGCTGGATGCCGCGCGATGGAGACGTTTAATTGCTTTGCGCCGCAATGCGAAACGTTACTGCTCAACCGATGCGCGGCGTTTCGTGCGATGACGGATGAAATTAACACCGTGCGCACGAAGTTGACATCCATTCGCACGCTCACGTTGGACAGTTGCAAGAGTTTGACATCGAGCGGATTCGACGACTTGTTGCGCATGTGCACGTCGACGCTCGAAGAGCTCAGCGCCGAAGGATGTTTTTCCATCGACCGCGCCGTGATTACGGCGCCGAATCTCGTAAAATGTACGTTCAGTGGATCATTCGCATTGCAAAATGTGCGCGTGTCGAGCACAAAGTGCGCGTCATTCGTAGCGCGGGCGTGCAAGGATCTCACAGAGGTGCGCTTTGAGCGCGGCGCGCCGGCGCTCGACGCGTTTGACGTTAGAAATTCAAACAATTTGCGTCGCGTCATTGGCGTCCGTGATCGGCGGCTCAAACGTAAAGACATCACGGGATGTCCCGCGTCGATTGAATTTATAGAAAATTATTTTAGCTAGGCACACGTAGGAGTAGGAGCAGTAGAGAGACAGTTTTTACTTTTTCCTTAAATTGTCAGGAGGAATTATTTACGCGCTCGAGCCGCGAAGGCGCGCGTTCGGTCGCGAACGCGCGCGGATGAGCCGACCGTTTGCGCTTTTTAACGCCGGACAGCAATCTGTGGCGTCGACGCAGCAATCGCCGTAATCAGAGCACGTCGAATCGCAGCAACAATTTGGAACATCGCTCGACGCGTCTGGAAACACGCACAATCCGCACGAGTTTGAGCACGAATGCGACGCCGGAGCGGACACGCCGCATTGATTGCTCGGTGACGGCGACGGCGACGGCGACGGCGACGGCGACGGCGACGGCGATATTGGTGGAAAGTAAATCGTCGACGAGCCACCGCTTGGCGTCGATGGCGCCGGCGAGCCCAAATTAGGAAACAGCGTCGTCCCACCGCCGCCGCCGCTTGCCTGTTGAATGGCTTGAAACGCGGTCCGAATGAGCCACATCGTCGCCTGCACACGCAAATAACTCGTCATCAACTGGCCGAGGGGTTGCGAAGCAAATTGGGTGAACATTGCGTTCAAGTTTAATGGATTCATCGTCGCCGACGGCCAAATGGCGCCAAACTCGCTACCAAATCGTCCTCGGCGCCGCGAAGCACACGCCGTGCAAAACGTCGCATCTTTGCCATTCGCACCGTTGTTCTTGATACAAATTTCTTCGCACAGCGGCGCGATGCACGCGCGAAATGCGTTCGATTCGACGAGGTTTCCATCTGAAGATTGCACCGAACACGCGAAATCATCCGACGTTCGCGCCGACGAGGCGGCGCACATGAAACTAAGAATTTCATCTTCGCACTCATCTGATGGTTGCGCTTGAGCGACGGAAGAAAAACGTCGCTGTTGAAACTGATTTGCCGCGACATCGAGGGAATCGGCGACGGACACGCAAAGGTGCAAACCGAGCGCTTCAGCCTTGGCGGTCCACTCCGTCGCGGAGACACCGTTTGGCGGCGAAAGACACGCGATGGAATTCGTCGTCGCCACGGCACCTTGAATCGACGCAGCCGCGCAAACGAATGCCACGAGCCGCTTACACGTCACTCTATTCCGCATCATCATGAATCGTATTCGTAAAAGTCGTGCGTGGAAGTATGGCCACCGACGTAGTCGTTCGCGCCGACGATGTCTTTTGAGATGATAAAATCAGCGCGTGAGTTGTCTATTTACAATGAGAATGCGCTTCGTACTCCCTAGTGGAGTACACATCGCCATCGATGAGCAGCAAATGTACGGCTCGAAATTACGGCTCGAAATCAGTAATCCCAAGCACGCTGAGCGTGAGGTTGATTTGATCCGGGAAATCCACGCCAGTGGCGATTTCCGTGAGCATGCCTACCAACAAGCCAAACATCGTCCATCGTCCGTTGTTGATTTCATTCTTCGGCGTGAACCCGAAAACTTGCGCATCTTCAACCGCCTCTTCGTATTGCTTATCCTTGAAATACTTAACCATCATCTTCGCTTGTTGGCGTTGGTACCTACGCGACGAGAGACGAAGAGAGAGAAAACGACGCCGTCAGTCGCGAGCTCGAGGACACTTTTTCAAATCACGCCCGAACGTGTCATCCAACGCCCACGGCGCACACCACGACCGACCACCACTATCACACACCACACACACACCGCGCGCGCGACGCTCTCCAACGCACGCCGTCGGCGGCGTCACCAAAAAGTACGCCGAACCGCGTTCGCGGGGTTCGCGGGGTTCGCGCGCGCCGCCGCGTCGGCGTCGTCCATCGCCCTCGCACCCACGCCCACGACGCGCCCGCGCCACCCTCAAACCACGCATACACACATCACCACCCCATCGTCATCGTCGTCATCGTCGTCGTCGTCCCCATCGTCGCACACACACGCGACCGCGCGCGCGTTCACGCGCGCTTTGCGCATCGACCATCACGTACTCCACCGTCGTCGGCGCCTTGCTCGCGCGCGACACCACCGTCGCGCCCCGTCGCGCCGTCGCGCCACCGCGCGTCGACCCCACGCTCGCGCGCGTCGTCATCGTCGTCGTCATCGTCGTCATCGTATGTACGTATTCGCGCGTCGCACACTCACGTCATCATCCATCCATCGTTTCATTCGTACACAGGGGTGATGACGTCGACGACGTCATCCACGACCGACCGACCGACCGACCGTGACACGCCGAATGTCCGAACACATCGTGGACGTCTGCACACATATACCACCATAGTCCACCCGTGACGGCACCCATGCGACGCAACCGTGTAATACACATATACCCCACACACGTCGTCCATCGTCGTCATCACGCGTGATGTGGGTGTCGCGGGGGCGGTGGCGGTGCACGTGCTGTGGTGCTCTGGGTCGGTCCAATACACACGGTGCATGCGTGCAGCCTTCATTCATCGGGCGCGCGCAGTCGTCTCTCGCGATGGCGTCGCCTCGCGGGTTCGCGCGATACACCCGCACGCGCCGATTGGGGGACGACGACGGTCACGGCGGTCACGGCGGCATCGCGAACGCGAAAGTGCTCGCGTGGGCGTACGGCGTGGCGTTCGTGGTGATGCCGATGGTGCTCGTGGTGGTGCTGGCGCTCGCGCGGGTGCAGAGGGCGCGGGCGCGCGCGGTGAAGCGCGGCGCGC